>Ga0302320_10011623_pt1 | contig 18590 bp, 16 predicted proteins | sample Bog_T0_3_FD_202130 | JGI IMG/M metagenome (GOLD analysis project Ga0302320, IMG submission 202130) | Peat permafrost microbial communities from Stordalen Mire near Abisko, Sweden - Bog_T0_3 | ecosystem: Environmental > Terrestrial > Soil > Wetlands > Peat | place: Sweden: Abisko, Stordalen Mire...
GCCGAGCACACCTTCGGCCTCCTCCTTGCCGCGGTCCGGAACATCGTGACCGAGGCAAACCATGTGGCCCAGGGGCGCTGGACACGCGTGACCGGGACGGAGCTCTACGGGAAGACGATGGGGATCGTGGGCCTGGGCCGGATCGGCCGGGAGGTGGCGGTAAGGGCGCGGGCCTTTGGGCTGAACCTCGTGGGGCTTGGAACCCAGTGGGACGAGGCGTTCGCCGCAGCCCATGGGATCGAGCGGGCCGGCTCCATCGAGGACCTCCTGCGCCGCTCGGACATCGTGACGCTCCACACGAAACTGACGCCCCAGACCCGGCACCTGATCAATGCAGGGAACATCTCGCTCATGAAAAAGGGCGCCGTGATCGTGAACTGCGCGCGCGGGGAACTGATCGAGCTCCCCGCGCTCGTCGCGGCGCTCAAGTCAAACCACCTCCTGGCCTATGCGGCCGACGTCCTGGACCAGGAGCCGCCCCCCCGCGACCATCCGCTTCTTGGACTTCCGAACGTCGTGCTCACGCCCCACATCGGCTCACGGACCCATGAGAGCGTCCAGAGGCAGGCAACCTGCGCCGTCGAGAACCTCTGCCGGTATCTCTCCGGCCAGCCGCCGATCGCCCAAGCCAACGTGGTCTAGGTCGGGGAGCCCCTAGCGCACGACGCGGGCGCCTCCGCCCTTCATGAGCTTCTCGACCTCCTTTTGCGTGGCCATCGAGGTGTCGCCCGGGGTGGTCGAGGCCAGTGCGCCATGGGCGGCGCCATAGTCGACGGCCGCCTGCGGGTCGTTCTTCGACAGGAAACCGAAGGAGAGCCCGCTCGCGAAGCTGTCGCCCCCGCCCACGCGGTCCAGGATCTCGAGGTCGGGGTACCTGCGGCTCTCGAAGAATTTTCCCTCGTGCCAGAGGACGGCGCTCCAGTCGTTGCGGGTCGCCGTGATGACGCGCCGGAGAGTCGTCGCAGCGACCTTGAAGTTGGGGAAGGCCGCGACGGCCGTCTCGATCATCGCCTTGAAGGCGCCGGCGTCCACGTGGCTCAGCTTCTCGTCCACGCCCTTCACCTCGAACCCGAGCGAGGCCGTGAAATCCTCCTCGTTGCCGATCATGACGTCCACGTGCTGGGCGATCTCCCGGTTGACCTCGCGCGCCTTCTTCTGGCCGCCGATCGTCTTCCAGAGGGACGGCCTGTAGTTGAGGTCGTAGGAGACCACGGTCCCGTGCCGCTTCGCGGCCTTCACGGCCTCGATCGTCAGGGCGGCGGTGGATTCGGAGAGTGCGGCGAAGATGCCCCCGGTGTGGAACCAGCGGACGCCCTTCTTCCCGAAGGTCGTGTCCCAGTCGAAGTCCCCGGGCTTTAGCTGCGAGGCGGCCGTGTTGCCGCGGTCGGGGACCCCCACCGCGCCCCGGACGCCGAAGCCCCGCTCGGTGAAGTTGAGGCCGTTTCGCACGCTTCTGCCGATGCCGTCATCCTCGCGCCAGAGGAGGTGCTCGGTGGAGACGCCCCCCTGCATGATCAGGTCCTCGATCAGGTGCCCGACCTCATTGTCGACACATGCCGTGCAGACGGCTGTCCGCAGGCCGAAGCATTTCCTCAGGCCCCTGGAGGTGTTGTACTCCCCGCCGCCCTCCCAGGCGGTGAAGGAGCGCGCGGTCCTGATGCGTCCCTCACCCGGGTCCAGGCGAAGCATGACCTCGCCGAGCGAGAGCTGGTCCAGGGCGCATTCCGAGGCGGGCTTGATTTTTAGGCTCATGATGGGGAAGGGGAGGTTTCTTGGGGCCTAGATGACGACCGATCTGTGCTGGGTGGTCTTCCAGCGGGGAAGACCCGCCTCGTCGGCCAATTCATTGAAGGCCTCGACCTCGGCCGCCGTGAAGAGGAGGCCTCCGGCGGCCGCGGTCCGCTTGGCCCACTCGGCCTCGATCTGGCCGGGCAGCATGCAGTTCTCGTTTCCGTGGCCCAGGATGTCCGCGATCACGGCCTTCACGTTGGCGGCCTGGCTGCGGCCCTTGGCGAACGCACCCCCGCTCAGGGCCTCGGGGTGGATCACCTGGAAAAAAAAGGTGCACGTGTGCTTGTCCGAGGGATCCTGGTCCCAGCGGCTCCGGAGCGTCGGGAGGGAGCCCCCGATAAAGGCGCCGACGATCTCGTCGATGAGCGCGAGCCCGTAGCCCTTGTGGGCCCCGAAGGGCAGGAGGGACACGGCCTGATGGGGGTCAACGGTGGGGTTGCCCGCCCTGTCGAGCGCGGCAAGGGGCGGCAGGGGAAGCCCCTCCCGCCTAAGCTGCTGCACCCTTCCCATGGCGATCACGGAGGTGGCCCAGTCGATCACGATCGGGTAGCCCAGCGCCTCGGTCGTCGGGAACGCCCACGAGTGGGGATTGGTCCCGAGCGTCGGGAACTTCCCGCCAAAGGGCACGACCTCGGCGAGCGCCGCCGTGCAGTTGGTGTAGGCGACATAGCCGCGGCGCGCGGCGTCCATCACATAGCCCCCTCCCCAGAGGTAGTGGAAGGCGTTGTCGACGGCCACGGTTCCCACGCCGTAGCGGTCGGCGAGCCGGATCGCGGCGTCCATGGCCTTGTAGGCGGTCGGCTGCCCGAGCTTCCGGTTTGCGTTCCAGGAAAGCGCAGCCTCGAAGCGCGAGGGGCGCTCCTCGATCGTCGCCCCCGGCACGCAGCCCTTCGAGCCGGAGCCAAACAGGTGGTCAAGGTGGAGGGCCTTTATGGCGTTGTGCGTCCGGATCCCGTGGCGGGTGGCCTCGGCGCACAGGCGCGCCCCGTCGGCGGCCTCGTCGGCGAGGAAGCCGCGGCGGCGGTAGGCCGCCTCCGTGAGGGCGTTGTGCTCCGATTCCGGGATGATGAAGTAGGTCTCGGACATCGTGAAGGGAGCCTATACGGCGGCCGCCGCGGCGGCCACAAACTCGCGGGCCCGCGCCGTGAGCGCGGCCCAGTCCTTGGACTTCAGCGCCGCCGGGTCCACGAGCGCGCTCCCGGCCGCCGTCGCAAAGGCTCCCGCTTTCAGGAATTCCCCCACGGTCTTCGTCGTCACCCCGCCTGTGGGCATGAAGTTCAAGGCGGGGAAGACCGCCCTCAGGGACTTTATATAGGGCGGCCCGAAGAATTCCGCCGGGAAAATCTTGATGAGGTCGGCTCCCAGGTCCGCGGCATGGGCGACCTCGGTCGGGGTAAAGGCCCCCGAGAGGACGGGCGCGCCCAGGCGCTGGCAGGCCTTGATGACCTCGGGGCGGACCCCCGGGGTCACGATGAACCGCGCTCCCGCGTCCAGGCCCGCCCGAGCGGTTTCGGGGTCAAGCACCGTGCCCAGTCCCAGCATGACCTCGGGCAGTTCCCGGGACACCGCGGCCACCAGTTCGATCGCCCCGGGTGTCGTCATCGTGAGCTCGATCGTCTTCAAGCCGCCGGCGGCCAGGGCCCGGGCGCACTCGAGCAGGCTCTCGGGGCCGTCGGCCCGGATGAGCGCGATCACCTTCTCGGCGCGAATTCGATTCAGGATGGCTGCCTTGTTCATGTGCGGGGAGGGGATCTCGCGTGCTTTTCGGGTCGCCCGAGGGAGGGGCCATTATCGGGCGGACGGCCCCGTGATCAAGAATCTCGTGCAAGGGCCCCATCGATTCCTCTCGGCGGGGGCCTCTCCCATCCGTTAGCTTTTGCGCCCCCCCCGATGATCCCCCAAGTCACGTGGCCCCCGTCTCCTTGAATCCCCGGAGCGCCCCCCCGATCGGCCGCTACAGGTTTCGCATCCTGGCGCTCCTCTTCGTCGCGACCACGATCAACTACATGGACCGGAGCGTCCTCGGCGTCCTTGCGCCCACCCTCCAGTACAAGGTCTTCCACTGGTCCGACAGCGACTACGCGACCATCAACATCGCGTTCAAATCCGCCTATGCGATCGGGCTCGTCTCGATGGGCGCCGTCATCGACCGGGTGGGAACGCGCGCGGGATACGCCCTCTCGATCGCGATCTGGAGCCTCTTCGGGATGCTCCATGCGCTTGTGCGGCCAGCCTTTAGCCTCATCGGCTTTTCGATTGCGCGGTTTGGCCTGGGCCTTGGCGAGTCGGGGAATTTCCCCGCGGCGATAAAGACGACGGCGGAGTGGTTCCCCAGGAGCGAGCGGGCGTTCGCTACCGGCATCTTCAATGCGGGCGCCAACGTGGGCGCGATCATGGCGCCCCTCCTCGTGCCCATGTTCGTGCTGCCGGACGGCACCCACTGGCAGTACGCCTTCCTGACGACCGGCGGCCTGAGCCTCCTCTGGATCTTTGCATGGCTAAGGACCTACAGGGCGCCGGACCGCCAGCCCGCGCTTTCCAAGGAGGAATACGACTACATCCACGCGGATTCCCCCACCACCTCGGGCAAAAAAATTCCTTGGAAAAGGGTGCTTCCCCTCAGGGAGACCTGGGCCTTCGCGCTTGCAAAGATCACGGACGCCGTCTGGTGGTTCTACCTCTTCTGGGGCGGCAAGTACCTCTACGACCGCTACGGCCTGGACATCAAGGGGCTGGCCCTTCCGCTGATCATCATCTTCGTGGTTTCGGACGCCGGGAGCATCTCGGGGGGATGGTTCTCCTCGCACCTCATAAAGCGGGGCTGGTCCGTCAACCGCGCCCGGAAGACGGCGCTCCTGGTGAGCGCCCTCTTTGTGCTTCCGGTGGTCCTCGTGACCCTTGTCCCGACCCGCTTCAACACGGACGAGGCGTTCTTCGCCCGGTTGGAGACCACGCGTGTCACGCGGGTCGAGGACACGAGCGGGGGGATACTCGTGCATACCCGGAAGGTTTCAGAGCCTGTGCCGCCGGAGGCGATCGCCTTGCTCCGGCCGCTTGAGGGCAGGAGTTACGGCTCGGCCAAGGAATTCATAACCGCCGCCGGCTCCGTGCTACCCCAGGCCACGGAACGCTCGCTTGAGGGTGTCCTCGTGACGAGCGCCCGGAGCGACCAGTTCTACTGGATCGCCGTCGTCCTTATTGCCCTCGCCGCCGCGGGCCACCAGGCGTGGTCGGCCAACCTGTACACCACGGTTTCCGATGTTTTCCCCAAGGCCGCGGTCGCCTCCGTTATCGGGTTCGGCGGCATGTTCGGGGCATTGGCAGGCCTCGCCGCGGACTGGACGCTCGGACAGGTGTTGTCCTCCAGCGGTCCGGTCGGCTATCGTTTTGCCTTCCTGATCGCGGGATCGGCATATCTCTTCTTCCTTGGCGTGATCCAGATCCTCATGCCGAGGATGACTCCCCTAGGCGACGATCTCCGGCACAGCGAATCCACTCTTCCATGAACACCAAATTATTTTTAGGCGGCCTTTTCGGACTCAATGAGCGCGTCGCGGTCGTGATCGGCGGCACGGGCGAATTGTGCGGCGCAATGGCCGAGGGCTTTGTCGCTGCGGGCGCCGAGGTGGTGCTTGTCGGGAGGAACCCCGACAAGGCTGAGGTTCGCCTGAAACGGATCACCGAGGCTGGCGGCCGGGGCTGGTTCCACGCGGCCGAGGCGTCGAGCAAGGCGGAACTCGAGGCCCTCTTGGCTGCGGTCCTCAAAAGGTCGGGCAGGGTGGATATCGTCGTGAACGGCGCAGGCACAAACTCGCCGACCCCGTTCCTCGACATCCAGGAGGATGAGTTCGACCGGATCCTCCAGGTGAACCTGAAGTCCGTGTTCCTGAGCTGCCAGGTTTTCGGGAAGTACCTCGTGGACCGGGGGCAGGGCGGCTCCATCATCAATCTCGGCTCCATGTCGGGCCTTGTCCCGCTCTCCCGGGTATTCACATACTCGGCAACAAAGGCCGCCGTCCACAACCTCTCAAAGAACCTCGCGCGCGAATGGGCCCCCCACCGCGTGCGCGTGAACACACTTGTCCCGGGCTTCTTTCCCGCGGAGCAGAACCGCAAAGTCCTCACTCCGGAACGCGTGGCAAGCATCATGGGACACACCCCCATGGGCCGCTTTGGGGAGGCTCGCGAGCTGGTCGGGGCTGCACTGCTCCTCGCGAGCGACGGGGCCGGATCCTTCATCACCGGCTCCGAGGTCGTGGTCGACGGGGGATTCAACGCATCGGCCATATGACGGGGATAAATCGGTTCCTGCTGGACGGGGGCCTCACGATTGCCGCCAACCCCTGCGTGAGCCCGGACTTCTGCCTGGACTGGCAGGGCCTCACGGCGCTGATTTCCTCGGGAGCGAACCCAGGGTGGGTGCAGCACCCTAAGTCCGCCTTCGCGACCGCTGCGGGTTCCTGGACCCTTTTGGAAAACCCGGAGACGGGTGATTGCGCCTGGAGGCTGGAGGCGAAGGGCCCCGGCGATCCGACGCAGCACCTTTCCGAGGGGATAAGAAGCGATGCCGGGAGCTATTTCCCCGCGACGTGGGAGAACCTCCTCCGGCTAAAGAACCTGGTCCAGGAGCACGACCCCGTGTCGACGATCTTCCCGACGGCCGCCGGGAAGCTGGGGGAGAGCACGCTTGGGATCGGCGCCCGTTTCACGACGCTTCACTGGCCCGCGGTCGAGTGGGCGATGAGCGCCCTTGAGCTCGGCGTCACGGCCAACCAGAACAGCATCCCGAGGGAGCTTGTCTACGACGTGGACGCGATGCTCGAGAACCGCCTGGACACGGTCCCCTTTCCCTTCATCGGCACGCGCGTTCCCGAGGGCCACCAGGGACAAAGTGTCGAGGGCATGAGCCACGGGGCGGTCCTCTCCAAGCTTAAGACGGGCTTTCACCGCCGGAGGATCGCCTGGAGCTTTAACGCCGACCACCAGCCGATCGGTGGCGCCTTTGACGCCCGCGAGGATGCGCTCGTCCGGGGCTGCCTCCTGGCAAGCTACATCACCTTCGACCTGTCGCCCGAGTTGGCGCTAAAGAACCCTGCGGCGCTCACCGACATCGACCCGGCCCTCATGCGCAGGATTGGCGAGCGGGTGGGGGCCCTGGGGCTGACGCTCGAACCCTCGGCCTTCGGGGCGCTCCTCTGCTCGGTGTGGCCGGCGGTCCAGAAGATGAAGCGCCGCGACGAGAAGTACCGCGCGGCGCGCGAGCGGGCTTTCACGACCGAGATCGGCAGGCGCTACCTGCGCGAACTCTCGATTGACGAGCTGCCGGGCCTCACGACCCCGGAGACGACCGCGGTCATGCTCGCCCTCTGCGAGGCCCTCGGGATGCCGGTCCAGTTCATCGCGCCCGCGTTCGGCTTCCAGAAGAACATGCCCTATCCCGACAACACGGAACTCCGCGCGCTCGTGGAGCGCCAGTGGAGCGTGGCGCGCGCGTTCGGGGCGAGCATCGGGTTTCATTCCGGCTCGGGGAAATCCGCCGAGAACTACCGGGTCATGGGCGAGGTGACCGGGGGGCGCCTGGAGATAAAGACAAGCGGCCGCTACACCTACGAGATGGGAGTGGCCCTGTCCCGGTCGACGGACGCCTCCGACAGGGCGCTCTGGGCCGACTGGCATAGGTTCACGCTCGAATTGGCGCTCCTCGGCGCATTTAGCGCCGATCCCACCGAGAGCAGGATGGCCCGGACGTTCATCGAGGCATCGCTCGGGACCGCTGTCCCCGCGGGCCTCTATGCGACACCCGCGGACTGCCGCAGGGCGCTTGAGGCCCTAGTCCCCAGCCCGGAGCACATGTTCTTCTTTGAGTATAATTTTCTGTTTGTCCTGGCCGCGGGAGGGCGGCCGGAGAAGGCGGCGCTTGGGGACCACTCCCCGGCCGGCTATGCGCAGCGGGCCCGCTTCTACGCCATTAGCCCCGAGGCGCGGCTGCTCTTTTCAAAGGGCGTCGCCTCCTACATCGTGTTCCTGGCCGGGCACACGGGCCTCGTCTCGAAGGAGCGATGCGCCGCGGCGCGGAGCCTCTTGTCCCGGATCCAGACCTACGGCGAATTCCTAAACGAGATTTCCAAATGAAACCCTTTATCCACGACGACTTCCTCCTGCAGACGGACGCGGCGCGCGAGCTCTACCACCGCCATGCGAAGGCCGAGCCGATCTACGACTACCACTGCCACGTCTCCCCGCAGCAGATCGCCGAGAACCATGAGTTCACGGACCTTTCGGAGATCTGGATCGGGGGGGACCACTACAAGTGGCGCGCGATGCGTGCAAACGGGGTGGACGAGCGCTTCTGCACGGGAGACGCGACGCCGCACGAGAAATTCATGGCCTGGGCCGCGACCCTTCCCCACCTGCTCGGGAACCCGCTCTACCACTGGTCGCACCTGGAGCTTAAGCGCTACTTTGGGATTGGTGAACTCCTGACCACCGATTCGGCGCAGGGAATCTGGGAGAAGGCCAATGCCAGGCTGCCCGGGCTAAAGGTCCGCGACATCCTCGAGGCGAACCATGTGGCGGTGATCTGCACGACGGACGACCCGGCGGATTCGCTCGAGACCCACGAGAAGATCCGCGCTGCGGGATTAAAGACCCGCGTCTACCCGACCTTCAGGCCCGACAAGGCGCTCGGGGTCTCTCATCCCGAGGCGTATAACCCGTGGGTCGAGCGCCTGGCGGAGGCGGCCGGCTCGAAGGTCCGCTCCTTCGGCGATTTCCTGGAGGCGCTCAAGGGCCGCCACGACGCGTTCCACCGTTTTGGCGGCAGGCTCTCCGACCACGGCCTGGAGAGCGCGCTCTCGGAGCCCTGCACCGAAGCCCAGGCGGCGTCGATCTTCAGGGCCGCCCGCGGCGGCAACGCGGCGAGCCCCGAGGAGGCGGCCCGTTTCGGCTCGTTCCTCATGCTCGAGTTCGGCAGGTGGGACGCCCACCGCGGCTGGACGAAGCAGCTCCACCTGGGCGCGCTCAGGAGCACGAACACGCGCCTCCTCGGAAAGCTGGGGCCCGACACCGGCTTTGACTCGATCGGGGACTTTCCCCAGGCCCGCGCGCTGGCCCGCTACATGGATTCCCTGGACCAGACGGGGCAGCTGCCGCGGATGGTGCTCTACAACGTGAACCCCGCGGACAACTACGTCGTTGCCACGATGGCTGGCAATTTCCAGGACGGATCGGTCGCCGGGAAGGTCCAGTTCGGCAGCGGGTGGTGGTTCCTCGACCAGAAGGAGGCCATGGAGTGGCAGCTCAGGGCCCTGGCCAACCTGGGGCTCCTCAGCCGCTTTGTCGGCATGCTCTCCGACTCGCGAAACTTCCTCTGCTACACCCGCCACGAGTATTTCCGGAGGGTGCTCTGCAACGTGCTCGGCACGCAGATGGAGCAGGGCGAGCTGCCGGGCGACGCGGCCCTGGTCGGCTCGATGGTGCGGCGGATCGCCTTTGAGAATGCCCGCGGCTTCTTTGGCCTGGAGGTCGACCCCTCCTTTGGCTGAGCGCTAGGCGAAGGCGTTGCCGATCAATTCCGAGGCCCACTGCGGGGGCCTCACGGGCCGGCCGTCCTTGTCGACAAAGGCATGCACGCTTGCACCGGTCGCCAGGAGCTCGTCGCCCCGGCGCACCTCGTACTCGAGCCGTATCCTCAGGAGCGGCCTCTCCCGGATCGTCGTCACGATCTCGACCGTGTCGTCGTAAACCGCGGGCCGTAGGTACTTGGCTGAGATCTCAAGCACGGGAAGCCGGAAGCCCTCCTCCTCGAGCTTCTTGTAGGGCACGCCGATCTCCTTAAGGAGCGTCGTCCTGCCGACCTCGAACCAGGGAAGGTAATTCGCGTGGTAGACGATGCCCATCATGTCGGTCTCGGCGTACCGGACCGTCACCTGCACGCGCGACTGGATCATCCGGTGTTATCCGCCTTGGCGAAGAGCGTGGAGGCGTTCTCCTCCCAGCGGTTGCGCATGGCCCAGATCCGTCCCGCGACCCCGAGCCGATGGCGCATCTTGTCGTCGTGGATCAGCTTCTCGAAGGCGGCAGCAAGCTCGGCGGGCCGGTCCGGCGTCACCAACAGCCCGGTCACGCCGTCGCGAACCGCCTCGGAGACCCCGCCGACCCGGTGGGCCACGATCGGCAGCGCGTGCGCCGCGGCCTCCAGGTAAACGAGGCCAAAACCCTCGACGCTGCTCCCGTGGGCGATGCTCGTGAGGGCGAAGATGTCGGACCTCCTGTACACGTCGGCCAGCTCGGCGTCGGGTATGTTCCCAAAGAAGCGGACGGTGAGCGCAGAATCGGCCGCGGTCTGTGCGCGGAGCAGCTCCTCGTAGTTGCCCTTGTTGCGGCCCCCGACGATCCAGTACTCGAGCTTCCTCTTCACATCCACCGGCAGCATCTGGAGCGCCCTAAGCGTGATCAGCTGGCCCTTCCTGGGATGGAGCCTTCCCACGGTCAGGACCACGATCTTCTCGTTGGTGCGGGCGACCCTCTCGGGAACGACCGCGAAATCGGTGCGGAGCGCCCCCGGCGTCAGGAAGATCTTGTCGGCCGCGTGGGGAAAATGCTCCAGGAGAAGCTCCTGGGTGTAGGTCGTGAGCGTGCTGACGCGCGCCGCGTGCCGGATAAGGCGTCCGGCGAGCCACCGCCGGATCGGGCTCTGGGCAAAGTCGAGGATCTCGGTGCCGTGGAAGGTGAGGACAAGGCGCCGGGGCCGGAAGGCCTTGAAAAACTGAAGGAGCATCATGGCCAGCATCGGTCCGGGCTCCGGCAGGTACACTGTGGCGTTCCTGAGCTCCCGCCGCCGGGCCACGAGCTGCCAGGCGAGCTTCATCTGGCAGGTGATGTCGTGGGACCCCTTCAGGGGGAGGCGACGGACCCTGAAGGGCCATTTTTTCTCAATTCCGGCGGGCGCAGACTGCGCCCAGACCTCCACGTCATACCCCAGGTTGGCGGAGGCCTTGGCGATTTCCTCGGCGAAGGTGGCTATACCTCCGCTGACAGGGTAGAACTCATGGGTGATGAGAAAGAGAGGCGATGAAGGTACAGCGAGTGAAGGTGCGCTCATTGAGCGGGTTGTAGAGTTAGGGATATTGCTAGGACGCCCATATATCAAGCTCGGTTACAGAACGCTGGCGCAGCAAATCGTTCCCAACAATTTAGGCCTTGTTAATGGCCGGCCGGCCCTCCAGGCCGCGCCTAAGAAATGGGTTTACTTTATTGGCCACCGTAACATACAAAGAGCGACAGATGGCAGACCCAGTACAATCAAACCCAGGTGGGAATAAGGCGCTAACGCTTGCTACCAAGCCTTTTGCCCCGGATGACGAGGCGGCACTGAGGGAGGCGCTGAAGCGCTGCTCCCCCTCGACCTTCGAGGCGGCCGTGCAATTCCGGAAAACGGGCAATGCCGACCACATGCCCGCAGTGGTGATCGGCGTCATCGAGCGCTTCGTGGAGCCCGACCTGAGGGCGAAGCTCAAGGACGCTGACGACGACCTGCGCCTGATCGAGGACCTGGGCATCGATTCCCTCACGATGATGGAGATCGTGATCCTGGTCGAGGACGTGCTCCAGCTCACGATCAACAACGACGAGCTCCGCAACCTCCGCACGGTCGGCGACGTGAAGACGTTCATCGACTGCAAGATCAGGGGCCTGCCCCTGCCGCGGCCGACCAAGTTCCTTCCGATCGAGCACATCGGGGCCGTGATGCCCGTCCAGCCCCCGTTCCTGTTTCTGAACGAGGCCTCCGTCAGCTCCACGGGAGCCAACGGCAAGTACAAGATCACCGGCCAGGAATTCTTCCTCCAGGGCCATTTCAAGGACAACCCGGTCATGCCCGCCTCGATCATGCTCGAGGCCCTGGGCCAGCTCGCGGTCCTCTTCCTGATCGAGGGGGCCCCGACCGAGCCCGGAAAGGCGATCGGGGCCAACACGATTTTCTTCACGGGGTGCGAGGGCGTCCGCGCCCACCGCATGTGCAAGCCGGGCGACATCCTGACCCTCTCCATCAAGCCCAAGCGGATGAAGATGCCGCTCGCCACCTTTGAGGGCGCGATCCGGGTCGGGCAGGAGAAGGCCGTCATCGCCGAGGACATCACCCTTACTTTCGCCTATGTTGAGTCGGCGGTTGCGCCGGCCGTGATTGGCGGCGCCGTGCAGGCGGCGCCGGTGGGCGACACCACGGCGAGCCCGCCGCTGCGGGTCGCCATTAACGCCTGAGGTTGACCGGTTCGTGACGACCGTCACGATGGGCCGGGCAGCGCCCCCTTAGCATGCCCAGAGTCTTCATCACAGGCCTCGGTTTCATCACGAGCATCGGAAACGATGCCGCCTCGGTGGCATCGAGCCTGCGCGAGATGCGCCACGGGTTTGAGACCTACCCGCCCTTCCAGAAGCCGGACATCGCCTGCAAGGTGATCGGGACCATAAAGGGGTTCTCGACCGACTCGGTGGATCCGGAGGATTGGACGTTCCCGGCCTCCTACACGATCAAGCGGGAGACGATCCGCTCCATGGCCCCGCATGGGCTCTATGCCCACTGCGCCATGATCCAGGCGCTCGCCGACGCCCGAATCGGGGAAGCGGACGTCTCCAACCGGGACACCGGGCTCTTTGCGGCGTCCGGAGGCTCCCCGATGCTCACCTACTACCACCACAAGAGGATGCTCGATCTCGGGCCCGCCCGCTGCTCCCCCCTGGGGATCGTCGCCTCGATTGTCGGCACGCTTAACTTCAACCTGGTGGCCTCCTTCAAGATCCAGGGAGCCTCGTGCGGCTTCTCCTCGGCTTGCGCGTCGTCGGCGCACGCCCTGGCGTATGGCTTCGAGGAGATATCCCGCGGCCGCCAGAAGCGGATGTTCATCGCCGGGGGCGAGGACGGCAACCGGGACGCCATCCTGCCTTTCGCGGGCATGCGGACCCTTTCCCTCCAGACAGACCCGGCCCTGGCCTCCCGGCCCTTTGACGTGGCGCGCGACGGGTTCGTCGGCACCGGGGGCGGCGTCGTGGTGGTCCTTGAGGGCGAGAAGGAGGTCGAGCGGCGCGGGGTTAAGCCCTACTGCGAGCTCGTGGGATGGGGCCAGGCCTCGGACGGCTACAACGTGGCGATCTCGCACCCGGACGGGACGGGCTCCAAGATGGCGATGGAAAACGCGCTTTCTGCCACCGGCATCTCGGCCGCCGAGGTCGACTACGTGAACGCCCACGCGACCTCGACCCTTATTGGCGACGTCTCCGAGGCCCGGGCCCTCAGGGCGGTCTTTGGCGAGATGGGGATACGCCCGGGCGTAAGCAGCACCAAGTCCCTGACGGGCCACGGGCTCTCGCTCGCCGGGGCGATGGAGACAGGATTCTGCGCGCTCCTGATGCGCGAGGGCTTCACGCCGGGCTCGGCCCACATCACCCGCCTGGACCCGGCCTGCGAGGGCCTGAATATCCTCCGGGAGACGGTGATGGTGGCCCCCAAGGTGGTCCTTAAGAACAGCAGCGGCTTTGGCGGGGCCAACGTCGCTCTCCTGCTCAGGCGCCCATAGATGGGTATCCCGGGAAAACGAGGCCCCGCGGGGCCCTGCGAGAGGATCCTTGCAAAGGGGCCCTTTGTTGTTCGCTTTGGATCCTCCGCCAACGGCCCGGCCGGTTCCCTTCGGTAGGGCGGGACCACGCAGGCACCCACGACCATGTCCAAGATCCGAATCCTCGTCCTCACGTCCTCGACCGGCGGCGGCCATGACGCCCGCGCAGGGGCCTTCGCGGACTGGTGCTTCCAGCTCTACAGGCACGACGTCGACGTCCGGATTGAGCAGATGCTCGAGAAGTCGAGCGCCTTCAACCGGGTGAACGTCAATTTCTACAACAAGATCCAGGCGAGCGCCCCCTGGGTCCACAAGGCCTTCTACGCCTTTGTGGAGCTCCAGAGCATCGTGAACAAGGACACCGTCTCCTTCGGCAGGCGCTACTACGTTAATGTCCTTAAGGAGTACAAGCCCCACCTGATCCTGAGCGTCCACGACTGCCTGAACCGGGGGTATTTCCAGCTCGCGCGCAAGGTGCTGGGCGCCGACAAGGTGAGGTGCGCCACCTACTGCGGGGAGTTCTCCGGCGGGTGGGGGTACTCGCGCAACTGGATAGAGCCCACGGTCGACATGTACTTCTCGAGGACCCAGACGGCTCAGGACTACGCCGTGAAGAAGGGCATCACCCTGGACAAGGCGCGCGTCAGGGGCTACCTCATGCACCCGAACGCCCACTTCGAGACCGTGGCGCCCCACGAGCGGGGCATCTTCCTGGAGGAGCGCCTGGGGCTGCGCACCGACCTCTTCACGGTCTTCCTCGCCACCGGGGGCAACGGCGCCAACAACCACTTTGACCTCCTGCCGGCCCTGGTGAAGCGGGCCGACCGCTGCCAGGCGATCGTGATCTGCGGCAGGAACAAGCAGGCCTACAACGACCTCGTCCACTGGAGGGCCAACCACCCCGAGTTCAACTGCTACATCGAGCCGTACTCGGAGATCGTGCACCTGCTCATGCAGGTGAGCGACGTGATCGTGACCCGAGGGGGGACGACCACGTGCGCCAAGGCGCTCCACTTCAAGTGCCCGATCATCTTTAACGCGGTCGGCGGCATCATGCCGCAGGAGGAGCTCACCTGGAAATACCTCCGGAACGGGGCCGCCTCCGACAAGATCGAGTCCGGGGACGACTTTGACCGGATCATAGGCTCGTGGCTCGAGAAGCCCGAGGCCTATGCTCGCATGCGCGACAACTTCCTGAGGCTCCGCTCGGAGGAGGATCCCACGGTCCTGATCGACGAACTGGTGGCGCTCGGCGCGCAGGTTTCCGAGGAGAAGCCCACGAGGCTTGCCTTCAGGCCCCACGCGCTGCCGCCCTTCACCGGGGTTTTGTGACCTCGATGAAGACGGTGACGACCGGCCGGACGGCGCCGTAGCACCAGTTCTCCCTCGAGAAGTCCGGCGCGTTCCGGACGGAGGTCACGGTGTAGGGGCCAAAGAGCGCCCCGAGCTCCCGCTCCGAGAAATACCGGACGCCGTTTGCATAGGGGACGGGCTCGGGTGAGCAGTCGGTCGTGATGAGCAGCTTTCCACCCGGCGCCAGGATGCGGTACATCTCCCTGAGCCCCTGCTCAACGTCCGAGACGTGCTCGATCACGGAGAGGGAGACCACGCAGTCAAAGGAGGCGTCGGGGCAGCGCAGCCGGGTCAGGTTGAGGTTGCGGACGGGGATCCGGGCCTTCCGGTAGACCCCGAGCCACTCGAAGAAGGGCGCCTCGGTCGCCTTTTGCGGGGCGACGCCCAGGCGACGCTCAAAGCTCTTCACCAGGCGCCTCCAGATCAGGTCCGAGGCCGTCAGGCGGTAGCCTGCGGACGCGAGCGCAAGGGGCAGGTACGTGTTGAACGAGCCCGTGTCGAGGACGCTGGAGCCGACGGGCACCGAGCGCACGGCCTCCAGCACGCGGGCCAGCTCCCAGTCGCGCATGCGGATCGGATGGCGGTAGGACTCACCGACAAACTTCCTCACGGTTTCGTCGTAGCGGGCGAGCAGACTGGCGACGTCTGTCGTCAGGTCGCTCCGGCGGTAGTAATTCATGAAAGGGTCCCAAAAAGCATCACAGCGCGGAGCTTCCCGCGAGAGAAAAAGGGGGCGCCCCTTTGGGCGCGCGGAAGAGTCTTTCCGCGAGCCCCCCAAAGCGTCTACTGTTTCAAGGAATTGAACTCCGAAGGACCCGCAATCACCTACCTCTTCACGACTTTCCCAAAGACGACCGAGATGTTCCTGCAGCGGGAGATCGCGGCCCTGAGGACACGGGGGGTAAAGCTCCGGATCTACTCCATGTGGGGCGGCGGCGGCTTTTTCCGGGGGATCGAGGTCGAGTCCTTCAACAAGTGGCGGCTCCTCGAGCTCCTGTGGCTGATCCCGTACGAGACGTGGAGGAAGCCCGACATCATGAAGCAGCTCCTTAAGGGCCTGGCGACGCGCAGGCCTCCCTCGTGGCTCAACTTCTGGGAGAACATGCTGGGAGCCGGCTTCGCCTGCATCTACGGAAGGGGTTTCCGGAGGAACCCGCCCGGCCTTGTGCACGCCGCCTGGAGCGGGGCGCCGGCCACGGCGGCGTGGCTCCTGTGGCGCATGAACGGGCACCGGTTCTCGGCCGGGGCGCACGCCTACGATGTCTTTGAGCACGGGGGCGACTGGTGGCTAGTCGACAAGCTTAAGCACGCCGTCCTCATCCACACCTCCACCGAGGTCGCCCGCAGGGCCCTCATCGACCGCGGGATCGACCCCGGCAGGGTCGTGTGCATCCGCAGCGGCCTGGAGCGGCTTCCCTCGGTGAAGCCCCTGCACGCCTCGCGGGTTCCGCTCCACATCCTCTCGGTCGCCCGGCTCGTCGAGAAGAAGGGGCTCGACCGGCAGCTTCGGATCTACGCGGCCCTGAAGGCATCGGGGCTCGGGTTCGAGGCGCGGATCGTGGGCGACGGCCCGCTCCGCCAGAAGCTTGAGAAACTCGCGGGCCACCTGGGGCTCGGCGACCGGGTGACCTTCGTCGGGCAGGTGCCCTCGCACGAGGTATGGGGGCACATGAACTGGGCCGACGTCCTCCTGCACACAGGGGTCGTCGCCCGCAGCGGGGACCAGGACGGGCTTCCCAACGTGATCGGGGAGGCGATGGCGGCGGGTGTCCCCGTCGTCACCTCGCCGACCGCGGGGACGACGGAGGCCGTCACCGACGGCGTGTCCGGGGTCGTGCTTCCGGTCGACGCACCGGAGGCGTGGGTGTCCGCCCTTAGGCGCTTCTCCTTGGACGACGCGTACTGCGAGTCCCTGCGCGCGGCCGCCCGGCAATGGATCGAGGCGAACTTCGACGTGCGCGTGAACACGGACAAGCTCCTGAAGCGGCTCGAGGAGGCTGCCGCAGCGGCATGATCCTCTTTGACACGACGAGCGCATCGTCCTGGAAGCACGCCTCGGGGCTTGCCCGGGTGAGCCGGCGCCTCCTGGAGGAGCTGGGGCCCGCGGCCAGGGTCGCCCAATGGCCCGTGGTGCCCGCCCAGGCGGGAGCCAATGACTGGATCCTCACCCCCGAGCTCTTCTCCGAGGCCGAGAGGCCGGGACTTACCGCGTTCCTTGAGAAGCGCCCCTTCCGGATCGCGGCCATCTACCACGACGCGATCCCGATCAAGCACCCGTTGATCACCTGGCCGAAGAGCGTCGAGCGGCACCCGGCCTACATGAAGCTCCTGGCGAGCTTCGACCGGGTCTGGGCCGTCTCCCACGCGAGCCGCGAGGAGCTCCTTAGGTTTTGGAAATGGCAGGGCGTGCCCAGCCATCCGCCCGTGGAGGTGATCCCGCTCGGCGCCGACTGGCCCCATTTCCCGCGCGCGCGCGGCGGCGCGGGCAATCCGTCCCCGGTCCTTAAGATCGTGACAACGGGGATCCTCGAGCCGAGGAAGAACCAGGGCGTCCTCCTCGACGCCTGCGAGAGCCTCCGGCGGGAGGGTCTGGAGGTCGAGCTCCACCTGGTCGGCCGCGTGAACCCGCACTTTGGGGGACCGATCGAGAAGCGGATCAAGGCGCTCTCGGCCACATGGCCGGGGCTCCGCCACCACAAGGAAATGGGGGATGCCGGGCTCGCCGCGCTCCTTCGCTCGGCGACCGTGACCGCTTTCCCGTCGATCGCGGAGGGCTGCGGCCTTCCGCTCCTGGAATCGCTCTGGATGGGGATCCCATGCGTCTGCAGCGATATAGCCGCCGTGGCCGAGAATGCCGCGGGGGGCGGATGCCTGGTCGTAAGGGGCAACGCGGCGGACGGCTGGGCGGAGGCGCTCAGGCAGGTCGCGACGGACAAGGCGCTCCATGCAAGGCTCGTTTCGGAGGCGGCGGAGCGGGAGCTTCCAACATGGGCGGGCGCCGCAGCGGTGCTGCGTGGGGCGTTAACCTAGGCTGGCGCCGATAGTCCAACGTGCCCTCGCCAAATGGGTTGATTCTGCTATGCATTGCTGGCGATGAAGAATTTCTACAGCGTGAAGACCCTTCAGCGCGGGGCGGCTTCAGCAATTCGTGCCGCCGAAGCAGGCGCTCTTGTCACCGTTACGCGCAACGATCGTCCCGTTGCGCACATCATTTCGACGGCTTTTCTGAGAGGGGTAATGGAGAGCATTGAACTCCTTGCCGACGGAAATTTCACGCGTCAACGCGCTTTGCTTCGTGCCGGAAAGCTCACGTCTCATCCCGCCTCGACCCTTGCCGATTAGGGTCACTCCTCGGGTTCAATGAGCAAATATCCCGCGGCCCAATCGGCAAGCCACACGGGCGACATACCCGAACCCTAAAGCGCTAGAGCTTCTTCGCCGCGTACGACATCGCTGCGGCGATCTTTTCCAGCTGCTCGTCGGTGTGCATCGCCGAGACGGCGGTCCTGATCAGGTCCTTGCCCGCGGGCACCGCGGGGGAGGTCGCCATGACGGTAAAGATGCCCTTCTCGAGGAGGGCCTTCCAGAACGGGTAGACGCGCTCCTTTGAGCCGAGGACGATCGGCACCGCCGGGGTCTCGCTGTCCCAGAGATCAAAGCCCAGGCCCTTGAGCATCGCGCGGTATTTTTTCGTGTTGGACCAGAGCTTCTCCAGGTGCTGGGGCTCCGTCTGCATGATCTCAAGGGAGGCCTGCGCGCAGGCGGCCTGGCTCGGGCTTATGGCGGCGCTGAAGATGGTCTGCTTGGAGTGGGTCCTCAGGAAGTCGATCACTT
>Ga0302320_10011624_pt1 | contig 18590 bp, 14 predicted proteins | sample Bog_T0_3_FD_202130 | JGI IMG/M metagenome (GOLD analysis project Ga0302320, IMG submission 202130) | Peat permafrost microbial communities from Stordalen Mire near Abisko, Sweden - Bog_T0_3 | ecosystem: Environmental > Terrestrial > Soil > Wetlands > Peat | place: Sweden: Abisko, Stordalen Mire...
CGTGTTGCTCTGCATGCAGGCTGCGGCGACCTCCAACACTCTGCGCGATCGGTACGCAATGGCTTCGCCGTTGCGATAGAAACGCTCGGCCAGCACGATAGCCTCCAATTGCGCCACCGCCCGGTCCAGAATGTCGTTGACCAAAATATAACCGTACTGGCGATAATTCTCAATCTCCCGGCTGGCTTCGCTCAGGCGGCGATAGAGCTCCGCCTCATTCACCACGCCCTCGGCACGGCTCCGGTTGCGCAGGCGGGTGCGCAAAACTTTCGGATTCGGGGGCAGGACAAAAATACTCACTGCTTCGGGCATTTTGGTGCGCACCTGCGAAGCGCCCTGCACATCGATGTCGAGCAGCAGATCGTGGCCCGCTCCCCGCGCCTCTTCGAGCGACTGGCGCGCGGTGCCATAAAGATTGCCGAAGACCTCGGCGTGCTCTAGGAACTTGTCTTCCTTCACCATCTGCTCGAATTCTTCGCGACTGGTGAAGTAGTATTCGCGGCCGTTTTCCTCGGAACCGCGCGGAGCGCGCGTGGTCCACGAGACAGCAAATTCCACGCCGCTCAATTGCTTGCGCAGTTCATTCACCAGCGTGCTCTTGCCTGAGCCCGAAGGCGCCGAAATTAGAAATAAAATTCCTGCCACGTGTCGATTGTCCCTTTCGCCTAAACAGCTCTTCTATTCCTTTTTCTCGCCGGGTGGCTATTCCACGTTCTGAATCTGTTCGCGGGTTTTCTCAATCTCGGCCTTCATAGCGAGCCCGAGTTCCGTAATGCGCGTGCCCTTGCCGCCCACGCCGCCGGTTTTTGACAGCAGGGTGTTGGCTTCGCGGTTCATCTCCTGCAACAGGAAGTCCAGCTTCTTGCCCACTTCGCCGCCGCCGGCCAGCAGTTCGCGGAAGTGCCCGATGTGCGTCGTCATGCGCTCCAGCTCTTCGGCGATGTCGCTGCGCTCCACCATCACTGCCACCTCTTCCAGCACTCTCTGCTTGTTGAAGTCCGGTCCGGTTGCGGCGGCCAATCGCTGCGACAACCGCTCCTGATAGCGCTGCTCAATCTCGGGCCTTAACTGGGCCACTTGGCTGGTTGCATCCGCAAGGCGGTCGAGCGTGCCGTGCAGAATGGCCGTCAACGACTCGCCTTCTCGCGCGCGCATTACCTTCAGCTCTTCAACCAGCGGACCAATCTGCTGCTGTACGCTGGCGGCAATCGCATTCAGATCGCCGTCACCGCGGCTTTCGGTTTGTAACGCGCCCGGCATGCGCAGGGCAACATTCAGATCAGGCTCACGGGTCAATCCGAATTCGTTGCTCGCCGCGTGAAAAGCATCCAGGTAGCCAGCAACCAGTTCGCGATTGTAACCGGTCTTCTGCTGGCTGGAACGATCGACGGAGAGAGACAGCTCCACGTGGCCGCGCACCAGGCTCTCTTTCATCACTTTGCGCAGTTCCATTTCCAGGGCATCCAGGCCGTTGGGCAAACGCAACTGCACATCGAGAAAACGATGATTCACGCTTTTCACAGTGAGCGTGTAACTTAACTGGTCTTCACCGCCAACGGGAACTTGCGCTTGCACTCGCGCAAACCCGGTCATTGAATAGATGGGCATTCTTACTCCTGCGTCTTGCTGGCAAAGGCCGGTTCGCAACCGGGCAGGTAGTGCATTAACGGTTCCGCTGGGGGTGCTTCCACTTCTGGCTGATCCATGAACTGCAACTGGTAAAGCCGCTGATAGGTGGGCGAATTGGTGAGCAATTCCTCGTGCGAACCGATGGCCGTAATGCGGCCATCTTCCAGCACGACGATCCGGTTGGCGCGGCGGACGGTCGAGAGCCGGTGCGCGATCACCATTACGGTGCGTCCCTGCATCAGGTTCGCCAGCGCAATCTGCACCAGCGATTCGCTCTCCGCATCGAGCGCCGAAGTGGCTTCGTCGAGAATGAGAATGGGCGCGTCTTTCAGGATGGCCCGCGCAATCGCGAGGCGCTGCTTTTCGCCGCCCGACAAGCGAAATCCTTTTTCGCCGATCACAGTGTCATAGCCCTGCGGCATGCGCAGAATAAAGTCGTGGGCGAGCGCGTTCTTTGCCGCTTCCTCCACGACCGACCGCTTCACGTCAGGCTGGCCGTAGGCTATGTTGTTGTGCACGGTATCGTTGAACAGGATGGTCTCCTGCGTGACCTGCGCGACTTGACGGCGCAGGGAAGACAACGAAATATTTCTCAGGTCCTGGCCATCAATCAGGATTGAGCCAGTGCTGACATCAAAGAAACGTGGAATCAAATTTACGAGTGTCGATTTACCTGCCCCGCTTGGCCCCACCAGAGCCAGCACTTCACCGGCGCGCACCTCGAGATCGATATTGTGCAGAATCTGGTGTTCGCCTTCTTCTGTTGAATAGGAGAAGCCAACATTCTGAAATTGAATAGAGTTGTGGAACCGCTTGAGCGTCGCGGCGTGCGGCTTGTCTTTCACGTCGTCTTCCTCATCGAAGAATACGAACATGGAGGATGACGCGCCCATGGCCTGCTGGAAGCTGTTGTAGAAATAGGCGAACTTGCGCACCGGATCGTAAAGCTTGAAGAGCAGGATGATGAAGGCGCCAAACAGGCCCATGGTCATTCTGCCGTTCAGAATTTCTTCTCGCCCGATACGAAGGAACAAGGCGATGGCAATGGCGCCGATGCCATCCATGAGCGGCGAGCTGATGGACTGAATCCGCACGTTGCGCAGGTTGGCCTTGAAGAGCCTGCGGGCCGCGGTCTTGAAGCGCAGAATCTCCCACACTTCGGTGTTGAAGGCCTTCACAATCCGGTTGCCTGTGACGGTTTCGTGCAGAATGTTCTGGATTTCCGCGAGCTTGTCCTGGCCGGTGCGGGTGCGGGTGCGCACTTCACGGCCGATTTTGCGCGCCGACGTGATCACCACCGGAATAAACAGCAACAGCGCCCAGCTCAATTTCCCGCCCAGCGCGACTACGCAGGCGAGGCCGACGACGAAGGTGAAAAACTGCGAGAGGAAATCGCCAATCACCGAACTCAGGGCCGTCTGCACCTTGTCCACGTCGTTAATGAGCGTGGAAAGGATGGTGCCTGTCGGGTGCTTGTGAAAGAAGCTCGACGAGCGGCGCATGGTTGTTTCGTAGAGATCGTTGCGCAGATCTGTAATGAGCCCGAAGCCCGCATAATTCACAAGGTAGGTTCCGAGATAGTCGCACAAACCTTTGGCCAGCGTGGCCACTACAAGCGCAAAAGCCACGACGTTCCACGCGTTGTGTAGGAAGTGGGGAACGAGGGTGCGCAGATCCATCTGCAGGAGCAGATGGAGATGATGCCCGGCAAAATCGTGGTCAAAGGGTTTTGCCATCCCAAGAATGATGGGCCCCTCGGGCGCATCGGGCCTTAGAACCTTGTCGAAGATGGGCTGAAGCAGCAGGACGCGGAACGTATCGAGCACGCCTGTAAGTGCAAGCAGAACAACGCCAGGCACCCATTGCAGCGAGTAGGGGATTCCGTAGCGCACCAGCCGGAAGAAGTTCTTCATGCGTGCAGGCCCGCCGTGCCGGCGCGCCACTCCCGCTTCAGTCCCGGATCGCTGGAAAACTCCATCCAAGTATTGTATCCGGGCGAAGAGCGTCAAGATAAGGTCAAAACCAAGGCCAAATGCAGTGGGCGCATCGACGGCTTCTTTGTGTGTCCGCACCTGGTGGTGCAGTGCGATTGCCGCAAGCGGCTCCCTGGGCTGTTCGACCAGGCCGTGGCGGCCCTCTCGGAGGTGACCGCAGCTACAAGCGTGATGATCGGGACTCGCTTGTGGACATGGAGTTCGGCCGCCGCGTTGGGATGGCGACGATCCTGGTGGAAGAGGAGACGGAATTTCCCAGTCCGGGGGCTGCGATTGCGCGTGAGCGTGAATATTTATGGTTTCCGTCGTTGTCTACGGCGGTGAGTGGGTTGTTGGGGGCGCGGTAGTGGATTGGAAAAACGACAGCAGGGGGGAAAGCCCATCGGTTTTACGGTGCGACTGAAGTCGTGGCCTGATACAAACGCGGGGCGGAGTTTGGTCAATCCCAGGTCCCCAAATGCGAGGGACCTGGGGCACCCAATTTTCTGCTTGGGGGAGTTTCGGATGGGGCAACTGAACGAGGCCTTTTTCCGATCCCTTATTCCGGAGGCCTGTTCGAGTTCTTAAAACGCCTTGAGCCCAACAATTGCTTTCAGAATCGTGTCGGGCTGCGGAAGGATCGCGTCTTCGAGCAACGGCTGATAGGCGACAAAGGTGTCCATGGAGCCAACGCGCTTGACTGGCGCATCGAGATATTCAAAGAGCTCATCGGCGATGCGGGCGGCAATCTCCGCGCCATAGCCCCAGCTCAGCATGTCTTCGTGTGCCACAATTACGCGGTTCGTTTTCTGGATGGAGGTGGCAATGGCCTCCCAGTCGTAGGGGCTCAGCGTACGAAGGTCGAGAATCTCCACCTCGATGCCGTGGTCCCGCTGCGCTTTCTCTGCGGCCTGCAGCGCGCGCGGCACCACAGCGCCATAGGTCACCAGCGTGATGTGCGTGCCCGGACGAACGATCTTTGCCTTGCCGAAAGGAATTTCGAAATCCGGTCCCGGATAGGGCGCGCGTCCGTAGGGCTCACGATACAACCGCTTGTGTTCCAGGAACAGCACCGGATCGTCGCAGCGAATGGCTGTGCGCAGCAATCCGTTGGCGTCAAGCGCATTGGAGGGAAACACCACGCGCAGGCCGGGGATGTGCGTAAAGATGCTTTCGCCGCTTTGCGAGTGATAGATGGACCCGCCGGTGAGGTAGCCACCAATGGGCACGCGGATCACCACGGGGCATGAGAAGCCGCCATTCGACCGCCAGCGCATGAGCGCGAGCTCGTTGCGAATCTGGTGCATGGCAGGCCAAATGTAATCGAAAAACTGGATCTCGACCACGGGCTTCATGCCGCGTACGGCGTAGCCAATCGCACGGCCCACAATATTTGCTTCGGCGAGCGGCGAGTTGAACACACGCTCCGAACCAAACTCGGTTTGCAGCCCGGCCGTAAGCTTGAAGACGCCGCCTTTTCCCTTTACTTCGTTCAGCGCGTCGGCACGACTCGCGTCGGCCACATCTTCGCCGTACACCACGATGCGCGGGTCGCGCCGCATTTCGTCGTGAAGGCACGCGTTGATCAGGTCGGCCATGGTGCGCGGATCGCTGCCCTTGTCTTTGCCCGCTTTGCCGCCGCCCACTGCGCCGGGAGCCTGCGCGTGTTCGTGGTCGAAATTTGCGCCGGTCGGATTAAGATTTTCAGAGTAGACGTGCTTCGTGATGCTTTCGATGGTCGGTAGCGGCGCCTCAAGCGCCCGCTCGGCTGCCGCGGCGGCGATTGCGTCCTGCGCGTGCTCAAGTTCGTTGATCTCGGCTTCTGTCAAAATGCTTTCGCGCAGCAGACGCATCTGCAATTTTGCGATGGGATCGCGCAAGGAATCGGCATCGCGCTCAGCCGCGGAACGATAAAGCTTGTCGTCGTCACTCAGCGAGTGAGAATACGCCCGCATGCAGTGCCCATGCACAAAGGCCGGTCCGTTGCCCGCTCGGCAATGCGCGGCTGCAGCCTCAAACGCGCGGAAGCAGACTTCCGGATCGTTGCCGTCGATCTCGGCAAAATGGAAGTTGGGAAAATTCTTGACGAGCGTGGAAATGTTGCCGCCTGGCGTATTCACTTCCACCGGCACACTGATGGCATACCCGTTATCTTCCACCAGAAAAATGACCGGGAGCTTTTGGTTGGACGCCGTGTTCAATGCCTCCCAGAACTCGCCCTGCGATGTGGAACCCTCGCCGAGGCAGGTCAACGCCACCTCGTCGGCTTTGAAGCTGACGTCGTGCCAGGCGCGATAGTCCCCCGTCGCCGGGGCAGCGGCCTCAGGGTGGCGACTGTAATAACGCCCCGCCTCGGCACAACCCACGGCGTGCAACAGCTGCGTGGTCGTGGAAGAAGACGTGCTGACGATGTGGAGACTGGGACTGCTCCAGTGCGCGGGCATCTGGCGTCCGCCGCTTGACGGGTCGGTTGCCGCGCCCACGGCCTGCAGCATCATCTCGTCGGGAGTCATGCCAACGGCCAGGCAAAGGGCACGGTCGCGATAGTAGGGAAAGAACCAGTCGTAGCCCGGTTTGAGCGCCAATCCGGCAGCCACCTGCAAAGCCTCGTGGCCCGCTGCCGAGATCTGGAAAAAGGTCTTCTGCTGGCGCTTCAGCATGATCTCGCGGTCGTCCAGGCGACGCGAAAGATACATCAGCCGATAGATCTCAACGAGCTGTTTGGGCTCAAGACCCTCTTTTGCGGCAGTTGCTTGGGGCTTGCGAACACCGGATACTGCCACTCCCATCCCAGTCCCTCCCATCCACGAGTGTCTTGCCTGATTGTAACCCGCCTGAATCTCGCCCGGGAGCCAGCGGAATGCTTCTTTTGTGGGGCAGCTCAGCGGGTGGAGCGGGGCAGGCCAGGCAATGACTCCATGTTCTCCGTCGGCCCGAGAAAAGAGCTGCGCATCTTGTCTTTCACGTTGTGCGCCAGCTTCTCAATGAGGGCAATTTTGCGAAGCTGATCGGGTGTAAACGAGTGGGGATTTGTGCTGCCAACTTCGTTACTCAGCTCCGTGACGAGCTGCAGCAACTTGTCCGTGTCAGAAATGATGGATTTGTGATTGGCAATGCCCATTTGGCGAATGCGCCGCTCCTGGAAGACTGGATCACCCATGGGGCCAGCCAGGATATCGTCGGGCGTGGATTCATGCACGCCGGGCGGAAGTCCGCTGTTTCCGCCAACCCGGTTTTGTGCGCTCGCAGGAACGGCGACGAGAAGCCCCGCCATTGCGAACGCAGCCGCGATCGCCAGTCGCGCTCCGATCTTGCTGCATGCGGAATTTCGGTTGGCCGGCATCATTGCAACCTCATTTTGTGGGCGAGCTGCTCAATCTCGCCGGCTTTTCGGACCACTGAGACAGACAACTGGTCCGCCGTTGTCTTGTCCACTTCGGCTTTCAAGACATTGGCCAGTTTTAGAAGGTTCGCGCTGCTGTCATAGATGGCTTTCTGGCTTTCATCCTGCGGGCCGGTCGGGGGCGGCATGACGGCAAGTGCAGCGGCTGTCACCGGCATTGGGGTCACCGCTGCACTCGCATGATCCGCCGCAGGAGATTCTGAAGCCGCGGCAGCTTTCGCCCTGGCCGCTGCTTGGCTGGCTGAGAACGAAGGAGGCGACGGAACAGCGGTGGCCGGCACAGCAGGCTCGGTAGCCGGCTGGTCTAGATTGGAGGGGTCCTGCACGGATGGATCTGGCGCTGGCTGATTCTGGGTTGCCTGGACTGTCTCGGGCTGCGTGGCTTGCGCGGCGGATCTGTGCGCGTCGGGAAGAATAAACAGCGACGCAGCAAAAAGCGCAGCAAACAAGCAGTGCCGGGCAGCCTGCTCCCACGCCGGACAACTCTTGCTTCCCCGGCCGAACCGATGGACCCTCATCGACGACCTCCGCGTCATGCCCTGGGAGCGTACCGAACGGCTTCCCAAACAGGCCACAGACAAATCACAGGGCACGCGCCCCGCTTCCTCCGCTCAGTCTACTCTAGAAATAGAGCGAGTGATGCACTGAGCTTTGACCGCATCCAAACCTCATCACAGGGATTTTCAGGAGCGATTTTCGGCATGTTTGCTTACTTACTTGCGGTTCGATGGGGCATCTTCCAGGAAGGCCGCTTCCTGGGGAAAATTCTCGACGAGTGGACCAACGACGCCCAGGAGTTTGTTCACTCCAAGCTGCCTCACCTGATCGTAGTGCTGGTTATCGCGTTTATTCTCATTCGGTTACTTTCGCTTGTCACATCGCGCATGATTCGCGTTGCCGAGGCGCATGCTACCGGCGGCATTCGTCTAGGCCAGGTCAAGACGCTTTCGACCGTGATTCGCGCCACCGGCCTGACGATCATTGCCGTCATTACCGGCCTGCAATTTCTTGACGCAGTCGGACTCAATCTGGGCCCGCTGCTTGCCTCAGCGGGCATTGCCGGTGTCGCCATCGGCCTGGCCGCGCAAACCATCGTCAAAGACGTGCTGAATGGCATTCTCATCATTCTTGAGGACCAATTCAATGTGGGCGACAAGGTGAAAATCGCCGGGCTTGCCGGCACCATTGAGGCCATGACGCTACGCAAAACCACGGTCCGCGACGACGACGGCACTCTCTACGTGATTCCCAACTCGCAAATCACCACCGTCGCCAACTTGAGCAGCGGCTACTCGGTTGCGACGGTGAGCGTGAGCGTGGATTTCTCGGCCAATCCCGACGAAGTGCAGCAACTGCTGACCTCGATTGCAATGGATATTCGCAACAGCAAGGAATTCAAGGACGTCTTCATCACCGATCCGCAGATTCTTGGCGTGGACGCCATCAAGGGATCCGAACTGATTTTCCCGGTCGTGTTCAAGACGCTGGCCAACCAGCAATATGGGCCCATTCGCGAGTTTCGCCGGCGTGTGCGGCTGGCGCTTGAGGAACACAGCTTTCTGCCCGGCAATCCTTACCGCGTGGTCAATGCTTTTCAGGAGCGTGGCGCGGCGCAGCCCGGGCTTGCCACCGCAGGGAAAGCAACGGCGCCCGATCCAACGACGATCAAGCCCGAGGAGACGAATCCGTTCACCAGCACCACGTGAGCGCGGTGCGGCTAATTCAATGCGTCGGGTGCGGGCACTTCCGGCGACGGCTTTTCGATCACTGGATTTTCCAGCGCCTCAAGCAATCGTTCGGCATCGGTAATAGGCGGCAGGCATGTGCGGCCACGACAAACCAACGCCCAGACCTCCGCCCCCGGGGGCGGAGTCACGGCAAGCAGCGTCTCTTCGAGCGCTTCGGGAATGCCGCCCTTCACCAGGCGATGCGGCGCAATGCGGAGCACCGTCTTGTGCACGGCAAAGCGAGCGAGCGCTGTTGCTTCGAGGCGTGCGGCCTCCGGCCCCGAGCCGACGATCACCGCCTGCACGGGCGCCAGCAGCAAACGCTCCAAGGCCAAACCGTAGCTGCCGGCGTAGAGTCCGAAATGCTCCACGATGCCCGCGAAATGGCCGAGCGTTTTCTCGGCGACGTCGAGGTATTTCTTTTCTCCACTTAATTCTTCAAGCCGCAATAACGCCGCGGCGGCCACGGGGTTGCCTGCCGGTGTCGGGGAATCCTGCAGCGGTTTGCGCCGCGCACCCAGTGCCCCGAGCGGAGGCTTCCCGTCGGTGTTCAAGGCCGAATCGAAAAATGCGCCCGCCGTCTCGTCGTAGAAGCCGGCAATCATCGAATCGGCAATCACCCTGGCCACGCGGTAGAAATTGATGTTCCCATTCGCCATCCATGCGTCAAGGCAGGCATGCACGGTGAAAGCGTAATCGTCCAATGTGCCGGGGGCCTTTTCTTGCGGCGCACCAGCGCCTTCGGGATAAGCAATCACGTGGTTCAGCGTCGAAGCGCCTCCCCATGCTTCATTCAAAAGCCGGTTGAGCGTCTTGAGCGCGAAATCGCGGACTGAATCCATGCGAAGCACGCGTGCGGTCTCAAGGTAAGCCGACACGGCCATGGCATTCCATCCCGTGTAGAGCGTCTTATCGATGAAAGGCGTGGGTCGCCGATCGCGCGCGGCAAGCATCTTGGTCCGTGCCCGCTCCAGCAGCACGTGCATCCACTCAGCGTATTCGCCTTGCGCGGCGCGCTCCTCAATAGTGCGCTTTACATGGAGCACATTTTTTGCGGGATTGTGGTGCATTTCGCCCAGTTCGCCGATTTCCCAATAGCTGGCAGCAAACTCAAGCTCCTTCTCGTCGAGCACGGCCCTGGCTTCGTCGAGCGTCCACGTAAAGTAGTCGCCGTCGTCGTCGAGCCCGACGTCCGCATCCTGCGACGCGTAGAAACCGCCTCGCTCGCGGTCGGTCATGGAACGGTCGAGCCAGCCCACAATTTCTTTTGCCGTCTGCAACGACTCTTCACTCACGAAACTCTGGAACGCGTGCACATAATTGCGCAGCAGTTCCGTATTGTCGTAAAGCATTTTTTCGAAGTGGGGAACAATCCACTTGTCGTCCACGCTGTAGCGGTGGAATCCGCCGGCGAGATGATCGTAGACGCCACCCTGCGCCATTTTCTTGAGCGTCACCGTGAACGCCTGCTGCGCGTCTTCGTTGTCGCTCCGCATGGCAACCTGCAGCAGCAAGTCGAGCGCGGCTGAATGGGGAAACTTTGGCTGGGCGCCGAAGCCGCCATTGCGCGCGTCAAACTTGCTCAGCGCGGACGCGGCAATCTTCTCCACGAGCGCGGTCGACAGTTCCCCGTCACGGCCTGAAAAGCTTTCGTTCTGTTCGATGGCCGCCATCACGCTGCCCGCTGTTTCCAGGGCCTCATCACGCCGATCGCGCCACACCATGGCCATGGTCAACAGCACTTTCTCAATGCCTGGCCTGCCATAACGCTCTTCGCGCGGAATGTAGGTGGCGCCAAAGTATGGCCTTCCATCGGGAGTAAGAAAAGCAGTCAGCGGCCAGCCGCCCTGGCCTGCAATCGCCGAAACCGCTGCTTGATAGCGCACGTCGACATCGGGCCGCTCGTCGCGATCGACCTTGACCGCGATGAAGTGCTCGTTGATGAGCGCGGCAACCGCAGGATCCTCGTACGACTCGCGATCCATCACGTGGCACCAGTGGCACCACACCGCGCCTATATCGAGCAGCACCGGCTTGTCCTCTGCCTGCGCGCGCGCAAAGGCCTCTTCGCCCCAGGGATGCCACTGGACTGGCTGATGCATCGCCGAGCGCAGGTAGGACGAGGCCGCCGTTCGCAGCAGATTGGTCCCAGCTTCCTGGGTCGCGTCGTTCGTGCCGTGTGTTGCTTGAGCCTCGCTCATGGGATGAGGATATATCCAATCCGCGTTCGGGTCTTGTACCGAGCCGTGACTTTTGTTCGATCTGAACCCGACTTGCGAACCCCGCCATCGGATATCTTTTGCGCCAGGATAAGAATGAGTGAACTGGGGTGGGGTACTCCGAGTACCTCGCATCTGGGCACCCCGGAATGAACCAACTTCTCCCGAGCCTTCTATTTCTATTTTTTCAGCTCCGCCTCAATGGCGGCCAGCAGTTCCGGCGAATCGGGCGTCGTATCCGGAGCGAACCGCTTTACGACTTCGCCCGACTTGCTCACCAGGAACTTTTCAAAGTTCCACAGGAGCTCAGGCTCTTCGAGCGTCGGCACGCCGTACCCCGCCAGCTTCTCCCGCCAGCCGGGCGTGTTGATGCTCACCGCATGGGGCTGCGCCTTGATCAGCGCCGCATACAGCGGATGCTTGCCCGCGCCCACGACGGTGATCTTGCTGAAGAGGGGAAAGTCGACGCCATAGTTCAGCGAGCAGAAGCCGGCAATCTCATCATTCGTGCCCGGCTCCTGGCCTTTGAAGTCATTCGCCGGAAAGCCGGTGATCACCAGCCCCCGGTCTTTGTATTGCTGGTAAAGCTTTTCAAGCCCCTCGTACTGCGGTGTAAGTCCGCATTTTGAGGCCACGTTCACGACCAGCAGCACCTTGCCCTTGTACTCGCCGAGGGTTGCGTCTTCGCCGGAAATCTTCTTCACTGGAATGTCATAAATGGTTGCGCTCATCGATGAATGATTTCTCCTTGATGGGTTTTCGGTTTAAGAAAAAATGCGGGTCGAGAGGGTCCTGAAAGAAGCGCGTTTTCGTGGTGTGGTCAAAAGAACATCCCTCAGGGGCTAAAGCCCTCTTTCATTTTGCGCACTTGCGGCACGGATAAATCCGTGCCATTTCAAAACATAATCAGTACCGCGTTTTTCAGGACTTTCTCAAGCCAGAAGCTGCCGCGCCACCTTGATGTACAGCTCCACCGCTTCGTGCAGTTCTTTCTTCGCAAGCTTTTCAAACGGCGTGTGCGCTACATGAATCGATCCCGGGCCAAGTAGCAGCGGCTCGCCCCAGTTGCTCAGCTGCGGAATGTCGGTGGTGAACTTGGCGATCATGGTCGGCAATCCTTCCACCGCGCGAAGCCGAACAAAGGGAATCTCCAGCGTGAAGTCCACTTCCGCCAGTCCCTCGCACGCGTCGATCAAGGCCTTGCGCACCGGGGCCGAATCGCCGACCAGCCGCACCAGCACCTGTGCCTCCGCCTTGTCGGCCACTACGTTGGGTGCGTGCCCGCCGTGGATCTGGCCTACGTTGAGCGTGCTCGGGCCCACATCTTCCACCGAAGGGAGTGAAATGGCGAGCACCTTGCCCAGCACTTCCACCAGCTTGTGCACCGCGCTCTCGCCAAGTTCCGGATACGCCGAGTGGCACATCTTCCCACTTGCCTTGAACACCGCGCGCAGAGCGCCCTTCGACGCCAAAGCAAGCCGATTGTCCGTAGGCTCACCGTTGATGAGAAATTTGCTTCCCTTCGACACCAGGTTGGCCGCCTTGGCTCCGGCGGAGTCGCGCTCTTCGCCGCTGACAAACAGCAGGCCGACCTTCAGCCCATCGGCGCGCAATACCTGGGCCGCGGCCACTTGCGCCGCAATAATTCCTTTCGCGTCCGACACTCCGCGGCCGTACATGTACTCGGCGTCTTCGCTGAAAGAAATGTAGGGCGGAACCGTATCCATGTGGGTGGAAAACACCAGGTCGGGCGCCTGGCCCGCTACCCCGGCATAAATATTCCATCTTGGGCCTGCGGTTGCGCTTTCCAGCGGCTGCGCCACCGGGGTCTTCTCCACGGCCCAGCCGTGCGACCCTAGAAACTGCTCCAGAAAATCCCCCACCGCCCCCTCGTTATAGGTGGTGGATTCGATCTCACATAGCTGTCGTGTAAGCCCGACGGGGTCAATGGCGTGCAAATCGGAGCCTTTGTTCATGATGCTGTCAGAATACCCTACAAGCCGCCCGGATACCGTCACTTCCAGCCTCGCCCCACCTGCCTGCGCTTCTCGCAATCTGAAACCAAGGTCACCAACCGCGGAACTTTTGTGCTGCCGTCCTGTGTGCAATGGCCCGTCCATTGCGCGTAGAATGAGGAGTGGTATGAGCGCCACTTTGGTAAACGACCAGCCGGATCAGCGTGGCATTTCACGCGCGATTCACAGTTCCGCTGTTCGGAATGTTAGAAGCATGGACGTATCCGGCCCCGCGGGCCGTCTTGAGGCCTTACTGAAGGAAGGCGCTCCCGACGCGCATTTTGCCGCGCTCATCTCTCATCCGCATCCACTGTTCGGCGGCACTCTCCACAACAAGGTTGTGTATCACGCGATGAAGGCCGTCAACGACCCTGAATTCGGGCTCGGATGGCCGGTGCTTCGCTTCAACTTTCGCGGCGCCGGCCGCAGCCAGGGGAAGCACGACGGCCAGGCGGAAGCCGGAGATGTGGAAGCCGCTTTCCATTGGCTTGAAAACGAGTACAAACTTCCGGTGGTGGCCATTGGATTCAGCTTCGGCGCGGCCATGACCATTGCAGCTTGTTGTTCCGGCGCTGGTACCGTCCATCCCGCTTCACTCATTGCGCTCGGCCTGCCTATCGAGTCCGAAGGCCGCAGCTACCAGTACGCCGGCCTCGGCAACTGCACCATTCCCAAGCTCTTCCTCAGCGGAGACCAGGACCAGTTCGCGCCAGCCGACGAGCTTGTGCGCGTGTTTGCCTCTGCTGCCGATCCCAAACGACTGGTGCTCCTCCCCAGCGCCGATCATTTCTTTTCCGGCCAACTGGCAGCGATGCAATCCTCGCTCGCCGCTTGGCTCAAGGAGCAACTGCTATGACGCCTGTCGGCGAAACTGCGCTCGACTTTCTCCATCAGACGGCCACCGAAATTTTCACCGGCGCTCTCAAGGCCTGCAACATCGCCAGCGCTTTCGATCGCCGCCTGCGCTTTGAAGGCGATACGCTTCATCGGCTGATGCCGGATGGCAGCGGACCTGCCACCATCGATCTCTCCAGCTACAAGCGCATCTTCGTCATCGCCATCGGCAAGGCAGCCGTGCCCATGCTCGAGATTCTGCTTGACCGCATGAAGCGCCGCAAGGGCCTGCGCGGCATCTGTTGCGCGTACGAGGTTCCCAAGCGCCGCAATTGGCGGTTCCGCTACTTTGAAGGTGGCCACCCGCTGCCCAATGAGGACTCCTTTGCCGCGGCCCGCGCTTCGTTGGCCTTGCTCAAGAAGGCCCGCAAAGACACACTTGTTTTCTACCTTATCTCCGGCGGCGGCTCTGCCATGTTCGATCTGCCCGTCGACCCGCTGATTTCGCTTGAGGATACCCGCGCGTTTCACCAGGCGCTGATCGCCTCAGGCGCGCCTATCAACGAGATCAACACCCTGCGCAAACACTTCTCAGCAGTCAAAGGCGGACGGCTTGCGCTGGCCGCGCCGGAAGCGGCAAAAGTCAGCCTGCTTCTGCCGGACGTCCCGCTGCGTACGCTCGATGCGCTTTCATCAGGCCCATCTTCGCCCGACCATTCGACCATGGAAGAGGTGCGCGAGCTCATCGACAAGTACAAACTCACCGAGAAGTTTCCGCCCTCAGTTCGCGCTTTCTTCGATCGCGAAAAAGATACTCCGGCGTTGCCGGGAACGGATCAGTGGCGGCCACTCTTTTTTCCCAAGGTTCCCAAGGCTGGCACGCCGCCCGCGCACAGCGACGGTTCCGGACTCTCGCTCGCCGACGAACATCCGGCCTTCCGCGATTCGGTGTTTGAGATTCTTCTTTCCAGTCATGACCTGGTTGAGAGCGCGCGAGCGCTGGCGGAGAAGGCCGGCTATCACACTGTCGTGGATAACAGCTGCGACGATTGGGACTATGCCGATGCGGCCCGCTATCTGCTGGAGCGATTTCACGCGCTGCGCGCCAAACATCCGCGGCTGTGCCTGGTCTCCGTGGGGGAAGTGACGGTCACTATGGATCGCACGCCGGGAGCGGGTGGGCGCAATCAGCAATTCGCCATGGCCTGCGCGCTCGAGCTTGAACAGTACAAGGGCCAGCGGCTCACTGTGCTCAGCGCCGGATCCGACGGCATTGACGGAAACACCAAGGCAGCCGGCGCCATTGCCGATCCCACCACCGTGGAGCGCGCACATGCCTTCGGCTTCCATCTCAAGGCGTCGCTGGCCGCATTCAACGCGTGCCCGATGTTCACGGCTATCGGTGATACCGTCGTTACCGGCCCCACCGCCCAGAATCTTCGCGACCTGCGCCTGCTGATCGCGGAACGCGACTAACTCTAAGTGACTGTGAGTCAGGTGACCCATTCATCCGCAACTCTTCGCGGATGAGTGGAAGAGAAGAAACCGAGCTCCTTATCTTCCGCGTAGCATTTCCAGCCGCGAGAAAAAATCTTTTCCCCAAACAAAATTCACGGGCAAATGAAATACCATTGCTTGCACACTAGATTTGTGCCTGAACAGGAATGGTTCGTGCCTAGAAAAGCTGCCCGAAAATCCACAACCAGAACGCCGGACATTCGCACCGTTGCGGCTATGGCCAAGGTCTCCATTGCCACAGTGTCGAGAACCATCAACGGTTCTCCGCTTGTCAGCGAGCGACTCTCCAAGCGCGTTTGGCAGGCCGTCAAGCAGCTTAACTATTTCCCCAACACCCACGCACGCACCCTGGTTTCCGGACGCAGCCGCCTGTTCGGCATCATCGTTGAGAACATCACCAACCCGTTCTTTCCTGAACTGATCCGCAGCTTTGAAGAGATTGCCGTCGCGCACGGATACGAAATTCTCGTCAGCTCCTCGAACAGCGATCCCGCCGTGCTCACCAACTGCGTTCGCCGCATGCTTGAGCGCAAAGTGGATGGCGTTGCGGTGATGACCTTCGGCGAAGAAGAGCCGATTCTCGACCAGCTCGTCAATCGCAATGTGCCCATCGTGCTTGCCGAATTCAAACTCGAAGACCCCAAGGCCAGCACCATCCTGCTCGACTATTCGACTGGCATTCACGCCGCCGTTCATCATCTTGCCGCGCTCGGCCACAAGAAAGTTGGATTCCTCGCCGGCCCGCACAAGCTGCACTCCGCCATCACGCGCGAAAACGATTTCCGCACCGCGCTGAAGTCGGTCGGGCTCGCGGTCCAAAAGGACTGGATCATCGAATGCGATCACACGCTGAAGGGCGGCCTTGCGGGCTTCGGCCAGTTGCAGGCGCTGAGCAAACGGCCGACAGCGGTCCTCTGCTCGAACGACATGACGGCCATCGGCGTTTTGCGTGCGGCCTACATGGCCGGCCTGCGCGTGCCGCAAGATCTTTCCGTCATTGGCCTCGACGACATCGACTTCGCGGAATTCACCCTGCCGCCGCTCACCACCATCTGTCTTTCGCGCGCCGACCTGGCACGCGCCGCTTTTGAAGCTCTGCGCCAACAGGCGGAAGACCCGGGCGGCCCAACACTCAAGCGCGAGTTCCTCGTCTCGACAAGTCTCGTCGTCCGCGGCTCAACCGCCGCTCCTGCACGCTAACCTCTCTGGCTTACTCGTATCGTCAATCCGAATTCAGGAGATCTCCCATGCAGACATCCGCATCACTAACTCGCTCCGTTGCTGTCGTCATCGCGTCCATCGCACTCGCCGCATCGCTGCACGCGCAGATGCCCATCCCGTACGGCGCACCCATCTCGCTGGAACACGCAAAGGCGGTTGCCGCCGTGGCAGTGGCCGAGGCGCAAAAGAATAACTGGACCATGGCCGTGACCATCGTCGATCCCAATGGCGATCTTGTCTTCTTTGAGAAGCTCGATGGCACGCAACTAGGCAGCATCGATCTGTCGATCGACAAGGCCCGCTCGGCCGCGCGCTTCAAACGGCCCACGAAAACCTATGAGGATGCGGTCGCCGGCGGAGGCGTTGGGCTGCGCATCCTCAAGGTGCCCGGCGCCATGCCGGTGGAAGGTGGCATCCCGCTCGTTGAGAACGGAAAGATCATCGGCGCCATCGGCGTCTCCGGTGGCCAGAGTTCGCAGGACGGCATCTGCGCGACCGCCGCTGCTGCGACGGTTCACTAGAGCCGCGCAGCCACAGCAGCCATTGTGGCCCACGGTATCTAGTGGATTGTGGCTGCTCCAGTTGCGTCGCCACTGCAGGAGGCATGGCCGCACTGGCACGATACTTCGATTGTTTCGTCCAGAGATTCGCAGTGCGGGCTGCAGAACTTTTCTTTATCGGTAAGCGTGCAAGAACAAGCGGGATTCGCGCACTTCTTCGGTTTGTCTGCCATTGGAGCCTCCTGATTCGGCCTCAATGGCCGCTGGAGGACTTGGATGCGACCCGCCTGAAATAGGATCGTTCGCAAATGGGCTGCAGCCCTCCAACAAAAAGAGCCGCGCTAGCGGCCCCTGATCCCTAATCCCTGTTCCCTATTCCCTGCTCTTCCGCATCGCGGTAATCTCATCGTGCGTTTCGTCGGCTGCCACGCGCCGGTCGGTGTAAATGCGCGGCTGGCCGAACTGCAAATCCGCTACGTAGCCCGTCACGCCAAGCACCTTCCATAGATGATCCAAGAACGTCTCGTCGCCATACCAGCACAGTTCCCGCTCCTCCATGCCTGGCGGCAAGAGGTAGCGCACGCATGCTGTTGTAATGGGCACGCCCAGGCTCGTCGCCGGATCAATCAGCCTCGAATGAAAGCGAATCACCTCGCTTCCGTCCGTGCTTGTGCCCTCGGGAAACAGGAGCACCGGAATCGGGATGGGCAACTGGAGCCGTTCCTTCATCTGTTCGGCAACCGACTGCGCGCTGGCGAGGCTCGAGCGGTCAACGAAAATCGTGCCTCCGGCGCGCCCCGCCTTGCCGAAGAATGGCCACCCGCCCACCTCGATCTTTGCCACAAAAAAGCATGGCATCGCGGCGGAAAAAATCACAATGTCGAGGTAGCTGAGGTGATTGGAAACCACGAGTCCATGGGTCGGCGGAGTTCCCTCGACAACCGAGCGAATCCCCAGGCTCTTGAGCATGTGCTTGGCTGACGCCTGGATCCACAGCGCGCGCCGCTCCAGCGTTCGCGGGCCACCGAGCGGCATCAACCAGAAACGAACAATGCAGTTGAGAATCGAGAACACCATCGCCACAGCGCGACGGATTCTCCTGAGCGTCAGCAGGCGAGTGGAGCCAGAAAGCGCTTGCGAGCTCCCGGCGAAACCTGCTTGAGATCGAGCAGCGTAAGAAAGTCGATGGTGCCGAACTCGCGGTCCCACGCCGGCTCGGCCGCGATGCGAGCGCCAAGAGCCAGGTAGGTCTTCATCAGCTTGGGAATTTTCACCGCTTGTGAGGTTTCCGCCTGCAACAGTTCACTCTCATGCTGGCCTTCGGGCTGTGCGCCAGGGCCTTGCTCCACGGGGCAAGCATACGGCTCGGTCGGCGTCGTCTCAAACTCCCGCGAAACCCTGTAATGTTCAAGCTGGCGATACATCTGCCAACCCTCCCACGGATCTCTGGAATTCAAAGAAGAGCAGCCGATCAAGTAACGCAGCCCCATGTCGGTAGCATACTGTGCAATCCATCTCCACAACAAGGTAAGCACCTCGGGCGTGCGATGC
>Ga0302320_10011627_pt1 | contig 18586 bp, 13 predicted proteins | sample Bog_T0_3_FD_202130 | JGI IMG/M metagenome (GOLD analysis project Ga0302320, IMG submission 202130) | Peat permafrost microbial communities from Stordalen Mire near Abisko, Sweden - Bog_T0_3 | ecosystem: Environmental > Terrestrial > Soil > Wetlands > Peat | place: Sweden: Abisko, Stordalen Mire...
GCGACCGGGCCGCGCGCGCCTGCCTGGGTCAGTGGAGCCGCAAGCCGATGGGCAGGGTGTCGCCCAGCGCCCGCGCTTCATCGGCGAATTCGAGGGAAGCAACTTCACGGAGCATCCGCAGCCAGGCCTCCGGCGCGCCGGCGGAATTGAGCGCGGCAGCCGCGCGCGCGCGAAGCTCGTCGTCCAGGTTGCGCGTTCGATCCCCGGTCAAACGCGCCAATTGCACGGCGGCGAAGGCCGTGCCGTTTACGCGCTGCAATCCTGCTTCCAGCAACACCGCCAGCCAGGCGTCCGCCTGCTCCGCGCCCACGGTTTTGTGGCTGCTTCCGTAAAGTGGAACACGGGCGCCGATCCGGCCCAGCGCCCAAGCCCAGGGACCGTCCGCCGTTTCCGGGTTTTTCAGCCGCTGCGTAATCCAGTCGCCGAGAACCACTTTGTCCGCCGGCTCAAGATGCTCCAGCGACGCCGCGACCCGCACCATTTCGTCGAGGCCTTCCGGCTGGATGCCGACGGGCTTGGCGGCGGCAATTGCGGGCGCGAGTGGAATGCGGTGGGCCAGATGCGGCTTGAGATGATTCCACAACTCGTGTTGTTGCGCCACAGACAGCCCGCCGGCCAAACGGCGCCACATCACCCAATACTCGCTCCAGACCGGCGGGACGCCGTGAAATTTTACACTTTCGTTAAACAAAAGGAAGGTCTGCCCGCAGCGCCATTCGTCCAGGGGATAACCGAATCCCGGACGCAGGCTGTAGCCGGCGAGTTGGAAAAATACCCGCTCGTGATCGGCGGAACGCCGGCGGCGGCTCGCCCCCGAGTAAAGATGGCTCCACAGTTCCCGCAACAACGGCAGCCGCCATGCTTCGCGCGGGCCGATCGTTTTTTCCAGGGTGCGACTGAGTTGTTTCGCTTCCTTGGATTCGAGCGCCTGCGGTTTCTTGCCGAAGACGCGCTCGACGGCTGCGCGCGCGTCGTCAAACCGGGCGGGCATGGATTCGGTCACGGTCGCGGCGGTGTGGGCCGCTGTGCCGCGCAATTCGAATTCCAGCCGCCAGCGTTCGTCGGCCTCGTTGGAAACGCACCATAACTCCAGCGTGCCCAGATCCGTGAGCGTGGCGCGGAGGTGAACCGGCACTTTCGTCGCCTTGGCGCTCACGCTCTTTAACAGCGTATGAATGGGCGGCAGCGCGCGAAATTCGTCCCCGGGTTCCACGATGTCACCGGGCTGGTCAATCCGGTCCGAGGTGGTCGAGAAAAATGGAAATTGGACGGGGCGGCCGAGCATCAGCTCGAACGGGCGGCTCTTCAAATCCACCGGCTGGCCTTCTTCTTGACCGCGCGGAATCAGGCAGATGGCGCGCGGCGCGGAAGCATCCTTTTCCGCCGCCAGCCCGACATAGAGCGCGTGCGCCGAACCACCGCCGATGCGCCGCCCCAGCCCGCGGCGGGCCAGGCCGTGGCAGACCGCGCCGCGCGCGACGGCCAATTCCAGCGAATGGTGCGTCAACAAACGAATGGGCGGGGCCTGCGGCCACCAGGAAGAAATCACTTCCAGCAGTCGTTGGGAAATCCTGGGAGAGTTGAAGACTCCGCCGTTGTAGAGAATCGCATCTGGTCGAGCCACGGCGTTTTCCCCCGGTTCCTGTTGGAGCGCGGCAAAACCGGCGGCGGCGTGCTGGCGCAGAAACGCGGCGAGATGGCGGGTGACGGCGGGGTCCTGCGCGTAGGGCAGTCCCAATTCCTGCAAGGCTGTTCGTGCCGTCCGGCGCGGGTTGTCGGCGGGAGAGCAGGGTGGAAAAAAGCCTTCGAGAATCAAACGTTCGGCTTCGACGCGCGGAAGTTCGGTCGAGAGAGCGCCGCGCAACAACCGGCTGCCTTCCGCGACCACGGCAAGGCCGTGGCGTTCGGGAGCGTTGTCGGCCAGCAGCGATTCCTTGGCGGCGCGTGCCGCCTGCACGAGTTGGTTCCATTGTGTGGCACTGAGTTTGCGCCCGCCGGCCACAAGCCGTTCCTCGACCTCCCGGGCCAGCGCTGCGTCCATGTTGTCGCCGCCGAGCATCAGGTGATCGCCCACGGCGATGCGCCGCAACTCCGGGCCGGTGGAGTCAACACTGGTTTGAATGAGCGTGAAGTCCGTCGTGCCGCCGCCCACGTCCACCACCAGCACCAGCCTCACCTCGTTGAGCACGCTGGCCAGATTGTCGCGATGATGGACGGCGAAATCATGGAACGCGGCCTGCGGCTCCTCGACCAGCGTCAATTTTTCAAGCCCGGCTTGTTGCGCGGCCTTGACCGTGAGGGCGCGCGCGACTTCGTCGAACGAGGCGGGCACGGTGATCACCAGTTCCTGCCGGGCCAGTGGGGCGTCGGGGTGCGCGGCATCCCACGCCGCCGCGATATGGGAGAGCAACTGCGCTGAGGCTTCCACCGGCGAAATCTTGGCGACCTCGCTGGGCGCGCCCCACGGCAGAATCGGTGCGGAACGGTCCACGCCGGCGTGACAGAGCCAGCTTTTCGCCGAAGCCACCAATCGGCCGGGCACACGCGCACCCTGCCAGCGCGCGAACGCCCCCGCGATCAATTCGGGCGACTCGCCCCACGGCAGCCGGGTCGAGCCGGGCGGCAGTTCGTGGTCACCGGCTATATAGAGACACGAGGGGAGCAACGGCAGGGCCGCAATTTCCCCCGGTCGTTGCAACTGCGGGACGAGAAAATCAAGAACGGGCGAGTCCACCCCAAACGCCGGGTCCGCAAAGGCGACGGCGCAATTGGTGGTGCCAAGGTCAATGCCGATGATGAAGGAAGGCGAGGGCATTGGGGGAATGGAGAGATGGAGTGCTGGCCGGAGCGCCTGCCTCCATGACGTTGCATTCGTGTTACTCTTTCATTCGCACATTTAATTCGAGTTTCCACTTCCCGGTGCCGCCCTTTTCCAGGCAGCGCAGTTCGAGCGTGCCGATTTCCGTGACAACCGCTTGCAGGTTGACCGGCACCAGCTTGCCTTCGTTGCCTTCTTCGGCCGGCAGCGTGGTTTCGATGGGGGCGACTTCCTCCAATTCATCGTTCCCCGCGACGTCCTCAATCATCAAGCCGACTCGGTCGTCGCGGCGCAGGGAGCTGGCGAAGAAACGGAAACGGGTGGGTTCCCCAACGACCAGGCCAAATTCCTGTGGCGGCACGTCGGCCTGAGTGCCTTCTTCCATCCCAAAGGCGGCGACGCAAAGGGCCTTGACCGGCGGTTCCATGCCGGGCACGGCCGGCATCGCCGTCTCTACCCCGACGTAATAAGCGCGGGCGGTGCCGCCCCGGATACGCAGACCGTGCCCGTGGCGCACCCAACCGTAGTAAGCCGCGCCGCGCGCGACGGCCAGGTCAAGTTCGGCGCCCTGCAATTCCTTGGCGGGTTGGCCGCCGTCAGCGGCCAGCCAGCCGTTGAGGACCTCCAGCACGCGATCCTTGAACGCGGCGGCCTTGAACGCACCGCCGTTGAAAAGCACGGCGCTCGGATGCACAAACGTGCGGCCTTCCACTTTCACGGGTGCGTCATGAGCCGTAGCCATCGCGCGGGCCTGGCGGGTCAGGAACGCGGCGAGGTGGCGGGTGACGCCGGCGTCCTGCGCGTAGGGCAGCGCCATTTGCGCAAGGCCGGTGCGGCGGACGACTTGCGGCAGGTCGGTGACTTCTGACTTTGGAAAAAAACCGTCGGTCAGCACGCGGGTCAGTTCATCGCGGCTCAACTCGGCTTTGATCGTGCCACCCACCAACGATGAACCCCGGCCCGGCACCACCAGCGGGGCCTTCTTGAGTTTGGCGTCCGCGAACATATTTTCCTTGGCCTGGCGGCAGGCGAAAGTGAGCGCGCTGAACTGCCAGGCATCAAGCCTCTTGCCGTCGGCCGCCAGCCGCTGATTGACTGCGTGCGCAAGCGCCAGATCCATGTTGTCCCCACCCAGCAGAATATGGTCGCCCACCGCGACACGGGTGAGCGCCACGTCGCCGTCTTTGGAAGTCACCGCAATCAGCGAAAAATCCGTGGTGCCGCCGCCCACGTCCACCACCAGCACCACGTCGCCCGGCTTGACCTGTTTGCGGAAACTTTCGCCCATCTGCTCGATCCAGGCGTAGAAGGCCGCTTGCGGTTCTTCAATCAGAGTGACGTTCGGCAGGCCGGCCTGTTGCGCCGCCTTGAGCGTCAGGTCGCGCGCGGCGGCGTCAAACGAAGCCGGCACGGTCAGCACGACATCTTGTTGAGCGAGGGGATCATCCGGAAACTGGTAATTCCAGGCTTCGCGCACGTGCGCCAGATACCGCGCCGCGGCCTCGAGGGGCGAAACGCGCTGAACCTCCGCCGGCGCCTGCCACGGAAGGATCGCGCTCAAACGATCCACGCCAGGATGACAAAGCCAGCTTTTCGCGGATGAAACCAGCCGCATGGGGACTTTGCTGCCGTGCGATCGCGCAAATTCACCAACCACTCCGTTTGCGCCCTTCTTGTCCCAAGGCAAGGCAAGACTGCCGGCCGGAAATTCCTGGTCGTTTGGCAGGTAAAGGAATGACGGCAGGAGCAGCTTTTCCTCAACGTTCCCCAGAGAGGTGATCTGTGGAATGGCCAGCATGGTTTGCGCCCCGCCTCGCGCTTCGACTCCCGCCAGTTTGAACCAGGAGAGCGCACTGTTGGTGGTGCCGAGGTCAATGCCAATGGAGTAGGTGGACATGGGTAAACGATCAGCCTTTAATTGTAAAATGCTGCGAGCGAAATGGGATGCTAATTACAGCTCGACTTCCGCCGCCGCCAAGACGCGCGGATCCATTGCCTCCGGGATGGCCGGCAAGCGCACCGCCGAGGCCACCCAGCCATGGTGTTTGAGCGTGCCGCGGAACGGCGGCTGGCCGGCGATGTTGCCCGTCAACCGGATGCGTTGCGCGTCGAAACCGGCTGGCACCTGGATCGCCGCCCCTTCGGCATCCTTGAGTGCTGGTTCGATAGTGAAGTACTCGGAGAACACTTTGCGGCAGCCGGCATGAACGACCCGCGCCGCCGCGCCGATCTCGGCGTCCGAAAAGGCCGCCATGTCCTCCTTCAGAAAATCAATCAGCCGGCCTTCCCGCTGGAGCATGGCCACGACAGCCAGGCCGGAGGCATGAACGCGCTCCGGCGCCAGCCCGGCCGCCTTTGGCTTGGCCTGCGCTTGCAACGGGGACCCCCATTCGGCGGCCTGGCGGCAAAAGCCAGGATCAACCAGCGCGCGTTTGAAACACGACAGGCCGGTGCGCAGCCGCGTCCAAAATGATATTTCTGTTTGGATTAGTTTCTCCATAAACGTGGGCTTAAGGATGCCCTTTTGCCGGGGAAGGGCAAATCTGAAATCCGGACCTATGAATTGCGATTAATGTTAAAAGTTCGGGACTTCATCATACCGCATCCAGCGCTTTTACCAGGCGCATCAAGCCATCTGTCATTTGCGGCTGATAACGCGGAGTCTTCCAGTAAGAAATCCTCCGGGGCCTAGCTTACGCTCTCGGCGGTGTAGCGAACGAGAATGCCGGTTCGCATGGCCCGGCGATAGACCCGCCCGAAATACCAGCACGCCAGCAGAACAAACAGCACCGCCAAAGTCGCACTCCAAAAAAGCGCGGCCATTGGGACGGTGCCGCCCGAAGTGATCGTCCGCAGCCCTTCAAAAACATCAGAGAGCGGGAGCGCTTTCCCGATCAATTGCATCCAGTGCGGCAACGTGGAAAGCGGGTAAAAAACTCCGGCAAATGGCGAGACCAAAGCAGGAATCGGCCACACGAACCATTCCGCCGCCGGTCCCATCCGCAGCACCATGGCTGTGGACCATATCCCCAGCGCCACCCCGAAAAGAAACAGGATCAACAGAAACGGCACCAACATCATTCCGTATCCGAAAAAGGAAAGGCCGAAGGCCGATGTTGCCAGCACGACCATCACGACCAGACCGATTAAACTCGTGACCGTCGTGGTCAATACCAGACCGAGGAGGTACTGCGAGATCGTCAGGGGCGACGCAAACAGATTGAGAAAACTGCGGGACCAAACATCTTCCAAAAACACTCCCGCAACTCCATGCATGACCCGGATAAAAAAATCAAACAAGAGGACCGCCCCCAGCAGCGTCGGCACGAAATTGAGATGGGCTGAAGTGATGCTGTTCAGGTATTTGCTGAGAAACCCCCACAGCACGATGTCGATGGCCACCCAGGCAAAGAGCGGCATCCATCGGGCCGGCGTTCCCCGCAACAGGTAATAATATCGGAGCACAATGGCCAGGACGGGGCGGAAATACATGGCATCAGTTCTCCTTCAAGGTGAGAGGCTCGCGCGCCACCGCGATGAAAAGTTCTTCCAGCGTTTCCTTGCCGTGTTCGCGTGGCAAGGTCTTCGGGTCGCCTTCGAGCAGAACCTTTCCCCGCGACAAGAACAGGACGCGATCACACACCAGTTGGACCTCATACATATTGTGGGAAGTCCACAGCACCGCCCCGGCAGCGGAGACGGCGAATGCGCGAATGCGCGCCCGAATATCCTGGGCCGCCGACGGATCGAGCGAAGCCGTCGGTTCATCCAGCAGCAGCAAGTGCGGTTGGTTGAGCATGGCCTTGGCCAGGGCGACGCGCGTTTGTTCCCCCGACGAAAGCAAGCCGCACTTCACCTTCCGAAGTTTTTCCAAATCATATCCACTGATGACTGCCTCAATCCGTTCCGGCAGGTTTGCGACGCTATAGAGGTTGCCAAACACCCGGAGATTCTGTTGCACGTTGAGATTGCCCGGCAAAGGCGCATAAACAGCGGCGAAGTTGGTCCGCGCCAATGCCTGAACCCGTTGGGTCGCCAGATCCGCGCCTTCGATGAAAATGGAGCCGGAGTCCGGTTCGAGGACGCCGAGAATCATGCTGATCAACGTCGTCTTGCCCGCGCCATTCGGCCCCAGCAATCCGACGATTTCGTTTGCGCCCACCGCAAACGACACGGACTCCACGGCCACGTTGCCGCCGTAAGCCTTCCGCAAATCCCTGATGGAAAGAATATTGCTCATGAACCGGGGCCGCTCAACCACGCTGTGGAGGGGCGCAGACAGGAGTGCTGGGAATGGACCGTGGTGTCAATTGCGAAAGCGGGTTGACGGCGCGATTCGGCATCGGCTCCTCCAATGCGGTTGTGAATGGCCGTAATGGCGCCTATTACAATCAGTTCTAGTTATACAGATTCTATTAAATAACATTGCCTCTTATACTGAGTTCGCCGACTATTTGGCAGGATCGCCATGGAAAACTTGGACGTTTGAACACCGCGAAATTATGAATGCGATTGCCGAAGAACGAGTTTCACACGCGCTCACGATGCTGCCTTCCGATGACCTTCGCCAGGTCATGTGGCGCTTTGCCGACCGCTACGACTTGCACATGCTTGTGCAAGGCGCGCGCGGCGTCGCCCGCGGCCCGGTGGCCAGGCTCGTGGCCAAGGGCGGCCGCAACTCCCACGAATGGACGGCGGACAAAGCCAGTCTCCTGCCGCACTTCGACGCCAGTGGCATTACCGCGGCGTTCCTTGAGCCGGAACACGGTGGTTTCATCGACGGCCCGAAGAATCTCGCGCTGGCGCTCATCGCCTTTGAATTGTCGTGGGTGGACGCGGGGGCCGCCACGTGCAGTCTGGCCGGAAATCTTGGCCTGGCCCCGATTCAGGAGCGCGGCACCCCGGAGCAGCGCGCCAAGTATGTGGCCAGTGCCGCGCCGCTTAAACCGGGCGAAACCCGCCAACAAGTTCGCGCCGCATTTGCATTGACCGAACCTATCCCGTTCGTAGGCGTCGAAACCGGCATGTTGGCTGGAAAAGTCCGAATCGCCGAATGGAAAGACGGCGCGGAACCGCTGCTGCACGTGGACAAGCGGGGCCGGTTTATCACGAACATGGGTTTCGCCAACGTCGTCACGGCGGCGGTCGAGTCAGATGACCCGAAGCTCAAGGGCAGTTGCATGGTGATTTTGGAAGAAGGCGATCCGGGTCTTTGGGATCGCGGCACGCCGACAAAAAAGCTCGTGCATCAACTTTCGTCCACGAGTGACCCGATTTTCAACCTGAAAGTCCCCGCCAGCCGGATTGTCGGCGGCTATACGATCAAGGATGGGATCATCGTCCCAAATTACTCGCACGGCGAGATCATCGAAGCCGTCTTCCGCCGCACCCGCGTAACGGTCGGCCTGATGACGGCGGCGAAACTGCTGTCCGCGGTCGAGCCGGTGATTCTTTATCAGCGCCGGCGATTCCGCGGCGGCCAGGGCGCGCCCGGCACGCCGCGTTACGAACTGGGCATCCAACAAAAGCAAGATGCCCTGCACCGTTTGGTCGATATTTGGGCCACGGGCGAGGCCAGCGCGTCGTTGGGATTCGCCACCGCGCGGTTGTTCGACATCCTCGACCCGCTGGAAAAGGAGAAAGACCGAATCATGGCCGGGAAAAAACTGACCGGCCGGGCCGCGTTTAAGGAAATGGCCAAGGCGCAAGACGAGGCGCTTAGGCTGCTCCAAACGCATCGGCCGGTGGACAATCCACTCGCGATTTTCGCGCAACTGGATTCGCTGGCAAACGTCCTTTGCCCGGCGTGCAAACTTTGGAACACCGGCCACGGCGCCAACATGATGCGCGAAGCCGTCAGCCTGATGGGCGGCTACGGAGTCACGGAGGACTGCCCCGGTTTCCTCGGCCAAAAGTGGATGGACGCACAACTCGAAGCCACCTACGAAGGCCCGGAGGCGGTGCAGCGATTGCAGCTTTCCATCACCATGACCAACGAGTTGTTCCTGGCGCAATTCAAGCAATGGATCGCCGAAATGAGACGCGTCGCGTCGGAATGGCCCGGCACCGGTGCCTGCACGCTCGCCACCGCGATGACGCTCTGGCTTTGGACGTTGCAACACACGCAAACCGCCGCGGATGCCGACGGCGCGAAACTCTATCACAAGACCCGCCAGGGGGTCACCTTCCCGCTGGCGGACGCGCTGTGCTGGCTGCTGGCGGCGCGACAATTCATTCTTGACATCATCGAACTGGAAACCAAAGGCGCGGAAAATCCCGCGCTGGCCGGGGGACTCCCCGGCGCGTTGGCGTTTTTCACCGACCTTTGCCACGTGCAAGCGGCCCGCGCCGCGGGGGAAGTCGGGCGCATTGGCGCCGAAATCGTGCATGGCTACAATCGTCATCCCGCCTGGGACGAAGCGAGCTGCCACGCCTGCTACGGGGCCGACGAACTCACCGCGCTGGAAGGCATCATTCCCGGCATTGACGCCTCGGCCCGCGCCTTCTCCGACGTGTTGGAGCCCGGCAAAGCGCATCCGCTGAAGGCTGGTCCATGCGCCAAGTGTGACGGACTGGAAGGGTTCGTCGCGCTCCGCGCCAAACTGGATCGGTGCCTCACCGGCTGTCGTCTGGCGAAAGATCGCGCCGCCGAAGCGCTGACAACGGTAATGACGCGAGAGGCGTTGGATTATCCAGTATGAAATGCGCCGCAATTCTCGACATCCAAACCGTTCGTTGGCTATGATTCGTGCGATGATTGAATGGACCGCCATTGAACGTTACTGCGACGCGATTGCCCGCGAGTTCAAGCCGCGGCGCATCGTGGTGTTTGGTTCCTACGCGCACGGACGGCCCACCGACGACTCCGACGTGGACGTGATGGTGGTGATGCCGTTTTCCAAGAAGCAGCGAACCCGCCCGTCGCTGGCCATCCGCCGACGCATCTCGGCCGGTTTTCCGGTGGATATACTGGTGCGCGAGCCCGGCGAGGTTGCCCGGCGATTGCGCCAGGGAGACTCGTTCATCACCGACGTGATAAAACGCGGCAAGGTCATGTATGAAGCCGAGCACGCGTGACTGGCTGGCCAAGGCGGAGGAAGATTACCTGGCCGCGCTGGACCTGGCCCGGCGGCGCAAGCGCCCTTTGTGGAGGGGCGTCTGTTTTCACGCCCAGCAATACGCGGAGAAGTATCTTAAAGCACGGATGGAAGAAGCCGGGTTGCCTCTTCAACGCACCCACGACCTCGATGTGCTCTTGAACCATATTCTTCCCGTGGAGCCGTTGTGGTCGGCCTTCCGGCCTGCTCTGCAAACCTTGACTGACTACGCGGTGGACTTCCGTTATCCTGGACATTCCGCCAACAAGGCTCACGCCCGCCGGGCGCTGTCCGACTGCAAGGCCATCCGCCGTGAAGTCCGAACGAACCCGGGCCTGGCGGCGTGATTATCGGACAGAACCATTTTCCCGTGACGGATCAAACCACCATTGAACGCCCTCGGCTGGATGCCGACATCGTTTGTGTTGGATTCGGGCCGGCGACGGCGGGATTTCTCTCCACGCTGTCCAAACAGCTTGTCAATGCCGACGGCACGCCCGCGGTGGAAAGCGCGGTCGCCCCCGGACTGCCGCCGCAGGTGCTTTGCTACGAGCGCGCGGACGACATCGGTTTTGGCGTCTCCGGCGTGGTGACGAAAGCCCGCGCCATCCGGAGCAGCATTCCGAATATTGACAGCGTCGGCATCCCGCTGGCCGCACCGGTCCAAGCAGAGAAGGTGCTTTACCTCCTTGATCCCGTCGGGGCGAGCCGGCGTTCGCCCCTGCTGAGGCTTGCTGACAAATTCATCGGGGCGTGCCAATGGGCGCTGCCTTTCGAGCGCGAAGCGTTAAATCTGCCGTGGACGCCTGCCTTTCTCCACAAGCAGGGCGGCATGGTGCTTTCGATGGGACAATTCATGCAATGGATCGGCGCCCAGGTGCAAAGCACGGGCACGGTTCAAATCTGGCCCGGCACCCCCGTCGCGCAGGCGCTCATCGAAAAAGAGAAAGTCGTCGGCGTCCGCCTTTTGGACCAAGGCGTGGACAAGCTCGGCGAGCCCGCGGCGGGCTTCACACCCGGAATGGACATTCATGCGGCGCTGACCGTGGTGGGCGATGGTCCGGTTGGCCCGGTTGGCCGCCAATTGGACGACGTTTTCGGCATGCCGGAAAGCCACCACAAACGCGACTGGGCGGTGGGGATGAAGTTCGTGGTGGACTTGCCGGAAGACACGACGCTCCAACCGGGCATGGTGTTGCACACGTTCGGCTATCCGGAGCCGGAAATCTTCGGCTTTTTTTACGTGCATCCGGACCGCGTCGCGTCGTTGGGGATCTTCGTTCCTTCGTGGTTCGATAACCCGGTCCGCACCACCTACCGCTATCTTCAACATTGGATGTTGCATCCCTATCTCTGGCATTTTCTCAAGGGCGGCAAACTCCGTTCGTGGGGCGCGAAAACGCTCGACGAATCCGGGCGCGGCGGCGAACCGCATCTCGCCGGCGACGGTTACGCGCGCATCGGCGAGGGCAGCGGCAGCACCAACGTCCTCACCGGATCAGGCGTGGACGAAGCTTGGGCCACGGGCGCGCAACTCGCCGACGCCGTATTTGAGATGCTCAGAGCAAAGAAACCATTCACGCGCGAGAACCTGGAGGCGAGCTACGTCCAACGCCGCCGCAATGGTTGGATGGAGCAGGAAGCCCGCGCCGCCGAAAAATCGCGCGCTGGCTTTCAACGCGGCGTTGTCCCCGGCCTCATCGGCATGGCGCTGACCGGCTTGAGCGGCGGCCGGCTGGCGCTTCCCGGAAAAGCCTTGCGGCCGTGGGAGCGCATTCCGTCCCTGGAAGCATATTTTGGCGGGCGCATCCCCCGCAGCGAGGTGCGGAAGATTCGGGACGACTGTTACGCGCGCGGCGTTTCCGCGCACGCGGCGCTCATGGAACGCGCGGGCTGGCCGGCCATCCCTTACGACGGCCGACTGCTTGTCTCCCATCAGGACGCATTGCTCATGGGCGGGAAAGTGCAGGCCGCGCCTGGTTTCGCCGATCACGTGTCATTTCTTTTCCCCAAACAATGCCAGCAATGCGGCACCAGGCTGTGTGTTGAAATCTGTTCCGGCCAGGCGATTGTGCCCGGCGAAAATGGCGTGCCGAAATTCGACCGGGAAAAGTGCGTTCACTGCGGCGCCTGCCTGTGGAATTGCGCTTCTGCTTCGCCGGCAAACTCTGAACGAATGGCAGTCGCCTTCCAGGCCGGGACGGGCGGCTTGCACTCGGCGGAAAACTGATGAGCCGATCCGACACGCTTCCGGGGAGCACACGCGCCCTCTCGGTCGCCGAACCTCGGCCGTGTGACATTCGGCGCCGCCGCCGAACGCTTCTCTTTTCCAACCTAACTTTATCTGCATCTGCGCTGAAGTTCCTATGAATGCCTATCACATCGTCGTCTGTGGGAGTATCGTGCCGGACCCACTCCAGACCTTGGAGCCCGTGACCACCGCGACCGGACCGGCCCTAAAAAATGAAATGATGCTGCCCGCCGTCCTCGATCCTTGGGCGGGCCACGCGCTGTATGAGGCGGCGAACCTCGCCCGGAGTGCGCCCGGCAGCAAGGTCTGGCTCGTCAGCCTCGGCCCGAAGGCGAAGTTGCAACAGGTGATGATGACGGTCGCGCAAAAGGTGCCATTTGAACTTGTCGCACTCGACGCTCCCGCCGGCGGCTTCGCGGAGGCGGCGGACGTTGCCGCGGCGCTGGCTGAATCCATTCAGGCCATCCCCGGACTCGATCACGCCAAGCTGCTGGTCTTCGGCGGCTGGGAATCCGCCTCGCGCGGCGCGGGAGTGACGATGCAGATGGTCGGGGAACGTCTGGGCATCGTGGATCAATTCCAGGGCGTCGATCAACTTGTGATAAACCCAGACGGTTCGCTGGAAATACTGGAGCGCGTCGAGGGTGGCAAACACCAGGTTTCGCGCTGCGCCGGGCCGCCCGCATTGCTGGGATGGGCCACCGGAAATTTGCCTGAGCCAAAAAACAATCCGCAAGTCGGGATGGCCAACATGCGCACCGCCATGCCGGCCTTGCAGAAGGCCAGGCCAACGAAGCTCGCCAGTGCAGGACTCGAGTTCGTCAGCGTGACGCGGCCCAGGGAGCTTCGCGCCACGAGAATTGTCAAAGACAAATCGCCCGGCGAGATTGCCGCCGAAATCGTGCAATGGATCAGGAAATGAATAATCGAGAAACACCAGAAACCACCGAAAAACATTAGCATGGAAACCGTCCTTCTTCTCGCACACGTCGAGCCTGATGGCTCACTCGCCCGGTCTGCCCGCGAGGCTTTGCACGCCGCCCGCGAACTGCACAAAGCCATCACCGGTTCGAATCTACTCGTGGCACTGGTCGGTGAAAGCGTTCAGGGTGCGGCGGATTCCATCGCGGGCTGCCCCGCCACAAAATACTTCGGCGCAATTGGCGCGGAACTGAGCCAGTCTCGCTATGGCACAGATGCCGCGGCGGCGGCGGCTCTCTGCCAGGCCGCGCAGGCCACCATCGTCGTTGCTCCGGCCACTTCACGCTGGAATCGAGTTTTGCCCGGCGTGGCGCAACGGTTGGGCGGGCAGGTTGACTCCCATGTCACCGGCCTCGGCCATGCCGGCGGCAAGCCAACCGTAAATCGCTGGTACTATCGCCAGCGCATTGAGGCCGCGCTGACGCGAACGCATCGGCCGTGGTTCATCCTCATTGACCCCTCCAGCCAGACCGCGTGTGACTGCGGCGCGGGCACGGCGGCGGTTGAATTGGTTCCCGTGAACCTGGCCGGCGTTGGCGGGCACACCACCGTCATTGGCATTCGTGAGCCCAAGGCCGACGCCCAGACGATTCGTCCCGACGCGTCACTGCTGTTTGTCACGGGGGCGGGTTGGACGAAAAAACAGGCGGATGGCCAGACCCATGTTGCCGAGGCGGAGCGATTAATCCTGGATTTTCTCAAGGTGACGCGCGCCTCGCTGGGGAGCAGCAAATCGCTGGTGGATTTGGGAGGCGAAGGGCAGGCGGTGTTGCCATTCCTCTCTCATCTGAATCAGATCGGCCAGACCGGCTCGACACCCCGCCACGCGAAGGGTCTGAGCACCTGTTGCCACGGCGAAGAGCCGCACACGGTCGGCTGGCGTTTCATCGGCGAGCGCCGCGCCATCAGCCTGGACCCTAACTGCGGCTGGGCCCGAGGCAAAGCGGACGTGCTCTACGTGGCCGACGCTTTCGCAGTAATTTCAAAAACAAACGAGTTGCTGAATTCGAATCAATGATGAGCGCCCGTCCCTGCGGGTCATTATTATTGACTTCGGCAGGTTGAACCTTGAAATGGCATTGCCGTTTGCCTGCCTCGCCTGCCTCCGTTAGCTCTTGATCGGCAAGCTGGTCGCATAGACGGTGCGGCCATCAGGGTGGATGAATTCAAGGCGCAGGGTGTCCATGCCGGGAGTGGCAGGGAATGAGGCATTAACCGAGGAACGCGGTTTGGCGGCAACGCGGGTTTCGCCCGTGGCGAGCAGCTTGTCACCGGCCAGCGCCTGCCAGCGGCAGGTGAGTTCGCCCAGGTCGGTAAAGGAGTACCGGTTTTGGAGCGGGACGACGCACCGGCCGCCCGCTGGATTTACCTCGCGGGCGGTGGCGTTCACCGGGCTATAGACGATCTTGAGGTTCTCATAGAGCGGCTTCAAGATCCGGCGATCGGTGGAGACGGCGCCGTGGCCGCCGGTGAGCCGCATGCCGTTTGTGGTGTCGGCGGACGGTATGCCATTAACCGCCGGTCCGGAGCCGGGCACGAAGCTGGCGGGCGGAGCACCGGGACTGTGGACCGGCCACCGTTCCGGGAACTTGTCGGTCTGCCCCTGATCTTGGAATTGATAAAGGAAGGCGCCAGCCATGCCGTCGTTCGGCCAGATGACGTCCCACGCGTAAGCCACGCCACCGGCTCCGCTCGGGGAATACTCGGTAAGGATGGTGGGGACTTTGGCCCGGTTGGGGCTGACGGACATGGCTTTGATCATGTCGATTTTGGGATAATGGTAGTCCTCGAAGTCCGTCTTGGGGTTCTTGTCCAGGTTCTGCTGGGAGATGAAGGCCAGGCGCGTAGGGTCGTGGGCCTTCATGTAGTCGAACTCGGCCTGGTCATTGACACCGTAACCGCTTTCGTTGCCGCAGCTCCAGGCAACGACGCAGGCGCGGTTCTTGTCGCGCGCCAGCGTTTCCCTGGAACGCAGGACGTAGGCCCAGGTGCGGGACGGATTGTTGACTTCGCTCGAAATCCAGCAGGCGGGGATCTCGTCCAGCACGTAGAAGCCGGCCTCGTCGCATAGTTCCAGGAAGCGCTCCGCGTGGTTGTAGTGGGCGGTGCGGATGGCGTTGATGTTGGCGGCCTGCATTAGATTGATGTCCGTCTTCCAACACTCCTCGGTCAGGGCGTGGCCGTAGGGCGAGAATTCCTCGTGCCGGCAGACGCCGGTAAACTTGACGGGCACGCCATTGACCGCAAACACGCCGTTTTTCAACTCAACCTTGCGGAAACCGATGCGTTCCTGGACGCGCTCGACGACCGCTTGGGTGCTGTCCGACAGGCGGTAGAATACATAATACAGGTTCGGCTTCTCCGCGTTCCAAAGCCTGGGGGCGGTGACCGGCGCAGTCAAGTAAACGATGGCGGCGCCGTCGGGGCCGATCTCGCCGGACTGGTTCATGGCGGGCAACGCCACCTTGGTGCCGTCCACGGCATAAAGTTCGCCGGCGAGGGCAAAATGCGCCCCAGGCGGCCCGGCCACGCGGAGGCTGGACTTGAGCGTGGCGTCCTTATACCCGGCATCGAGGTCGGTGACGACGGTAATGTCGTCCACATGAAGTTGCGGCAGGGCCACGAGATAGGTCTCACGGTAGATGCCGCCGAGGCACCAAAAGCTGCCCTTCTCGAGGTTGCTCGTGGATGTGTTCTTATAAACGCGGACGGCCATCAGATTGCGCTGCCCGGGTTTGAGTGCCTTGGTGACATCAATATCGAAGGCGGTGAAGCCGCTTTCGTGGTAACCGACGCGCTGGCCGTTGACGAAGACTTCGGCCCCATCATAAACGCCATCGAAGTGCCAGAGAACACGCTGTCCGGCAAAGGCGGACGGAACATCCACCAGGCGGCGGTAAAGGCCGATGTCGTCGGATGGCTGGGCGGTGCGGTCCTGGTAGGTGAGCATGGAGAAACCTTCGATTTCCCAGTTGGCGGGGACGGGGATGTTCTTCCAGTCGGCGTCGGAGGCATCCGACGCGGCGAATTCGGGCACGGGAGTGTCGGCGGGAAGCTCACCGCCGACGGCGGGGCTGGCGCCGTGCTCGAGCTTGAAGCGCCAGGTGCCGGTCATGGAGAGAACACGGGGATTGCCCGCTCGCACGCGATCCACCGCCATCGGCGCATCACGCGGCACGGGGACCGGTGCGGCGAAAACGGGGACCGGGATGCACGACGCGAAGCTGATGACGGTCAAAAAAGTTGGAACTGAAATGATATGATTTAGGTTATTCATTTATATCCGACCAGAAGGCGCCGGTTAGCCGGCGCCTTCGTGAATGCAATTCTGCCATGCCTGCCAAATTAATTTGGCGGCGCTGGATTTACCAGTTGGAAGAAGACGTTCGTACCCAACGTCCAGACGCTGTTAGCGTTGGTCGGCAGGCAGGCGGCGGGAAACAAGAGCCAGTTCGTCCCTCCTTGATTTACCGGCGCGGGCTGGACCGAGTTGCCACTAAACCCAGTGGGCAAGACCCATCCGCCTTGATTGCCCGGCGCCGCCGTGACGGGCACCTGGGTGGCTTCACCCAGGGCGTACCCGATGGCGGGCAGGGTCCAGTTAAACCACAGCGGGGTGGCGGACGTTACCAGTTGGACGCTGGCCGGAATCGCGGAATCGCTCGTGTCCCAAAGCCCCGAAGTGGTGATGGTGTTGCCCGCGGCTTCCTTGGTGAAGTCCTCGCTGTAGTTGCCGTCCATAACTCCATTGACGCTGATGCTGGCGTAGTCAATATAAGTTCCTTCATTGGGCGTGCCGCTGGTCGGGGCCGGGCCATAAGATTGCAACCCGAACACAGCCAGCACCGGGTTGGCGAAATCCGACACCGCGTTGGTATCGGTGATGGCGAAAGCCAATGGGGCGACGCCGGGTGGGGTCAGAGTGCCATTGGTGGGACCGGTAAAGGTCAGGGTCCAGGTGCCCACGGGACTTTGGTTGCCGGTGTTGGTATAGATGCCGTTGACCACTCCGCCGCCATTAAGCAGCGCCAGGTTGGTCGGGTTGGTGTTCGGACTGTTGGTCTTCCAGCCAACTTGAACATAGTAACCTGCGGATCCGTTGGGATTGGCGGGCGCGCCAATAATCTGCACCCAGAGTTCGTTGCCGGCTTGGTAATCCACAAATTCGTCGTGGGTGGGATAATCTCCCGACCCCAGTGAATTGATCGGGATGAGGTCGAGCTGGCATTGCAACTGGGGCGCCACCGGGAAGTCCAGGAGTTTGAAGGAATAGGTCACTGGATAGCTCGCGCCGGTCCAAATCCAGGATTGATTCTGGTCCACGGCATCCAACTCCGCACGGTCATACCAATTGACCGTGGAGCCGGCGAAAATCCGTAATTCCGGCGTAGCCTTCTGGATGCCCAATCTGGGTCCGGGGCCGGCCGCCTCTGTTCCGTTGGGGCCGGAGGAAAGCACGACATTATTCATGTAGTATTGCGGAGGCGCTCCGCCTCCGCTCTGGGATAGGAAAATCAACTGCATGTAACCCGGATTGGACCCGATCGCGGACAGAACGCTGGAGTAGTTCAGTGTGACTTGCTGCGTTTGCGGCGTCGAACCGCCAAAACCGAAATCGAATTGAGGTTCACCCGTTGGCGAAAGGGACCAAGGCAGTTGGTTAAATCCCCACCCTGGCGCATTGAGTATCACCTGGTAGATTTGGGAATAGCCGGAAGAAGTCGTGTTCGGGCCGGGAACAGAAAACGTAAACGTCAACCATGAGTTGGTCAAGAAGGCCGCAATTTGGCTCTGGCTAAAATTCAGCGCCAAGTTTTGGGAATAGCCCGGATTCGACGGCGTGACTTCGAGGCTGTTGGCGTAACCGGGCACGCCGGCCGACACGAAGCTAAACACGTCCCCGCCGGGAGGCGCAGCAGCGGTTATGGCCGGGTTCCCGGATTCACTCCAGTCTTCCCATCCCGCATCGGTCGGATCGCTGGCGTTTTGAAAACCGCCCAGGAGAGTCACCCCGGGAGCGGTATCCAACCCGAAGGGTTGAGTGGAAAGCTCGACATTGTTGATGTAGAAGCTCGCCGGCGCACCCCCGCCGCTGCCGGTAATGAAAATGATGTTGATGTAACCGGGGTTGGCGCCCATCGCCGCCACCGCGTTGGTATAGAGCAGGGTGACGGTTTGCGACTGGAGCGGGCTGCCGGAGCCGAAGTAGAAGTTGGGCTCCCCGCTTTGATTGTTTCCGGTGTTGCCAATGGCAGACGCGTTGGCCCAGGACTCGCCGTTGAATCCCCACCCCGGCGCATTGATCACGATTTGCCCAATCTGCGAATACCCACCCGTCTCCCCCGGCGAGGCCGCCGGGACGGAGAAGGTGAACGTCAAATAGGAGTTGGTGAGAAAAGCCGCTCGTTGGCTGGCGCTTAAACTGATCGAGAGATTCTG
>Ga0302320_10011629_pt1 | contig 18586 bp, 12 predicted proteins | sample Bog_T0_3_FD_202130 | JGI IMG/M metagenome (GOLD analysis project Ga0302320, IMG submission 202130) | Peat permafrost microbial communities from Stordalen Mire near Abisko, Sweden - Bog_T0_3 | ecosystem: Environmental > Terrestrial > Soil > Wetlands > Peat | place: Sweden: Abisko, Stordalen Mire...
CTGTCCTCATGTTTCGTATCACGAATAATTCAGGGCCGCATTTTAAAAAATTCTTCGGGACAACCCTCCGTTGGTGATCGGCATCACAAAGTTTTAACCCTCACAGATGAAAAGATCGCTCTGTTAGCTCCCTGGGGCTCCTCGTTTCCTTCGTCGGAGGGGACCATTTGTGCCATCCCTGGCAGCCCGAAGAGGCAATTTCATGAAGCTCGAACCTTCCGCATTTCTAGCCGATCCGAAGCTCATTCAGTTGCTCGAAAAGACGTGCACCGTGGTCGATTGCAATGATTGCAACGCGGACCATGTGCTCTTCCGTCAGGGCGATCCGCCTATCGGCTTGTATCTGATCGCCAAGGGTGGTGCCGAGGTCTCCATGAACTCTGAAGATGGCGAAACCATCCTGTCGGTCGAGGTGGTTCCCGGTTCGCTGCTCGGCCTGCCTGCCGTCATCGGGAATCAGCCTTACTCGCTCACCGCACGTGCGCACCACGGGTCATGGGTTGGCTTTATTCGGAAGGAAGAATTCAACGCTCTGGTGCAGACCGATGCGGAACTCATGGTGAAAGTGCTGCAGGTGCTCGCCAACGAAGTCCGTTCCGCTCGTATCGCGATTACCCAGCTTTAACCAAGCCACCTGGCGCATAGTCAGGCCTCCCCAAAAACGTCCCTTTTCCCTGCGGCAGGCACCCTGTCCGCCACGCCGCTTCCTTCCCTGCTTCATCCTGCGCCTGCCCCTCACCTGCTAAACTCTCAATCGTCATGCTCGGTGCAATCTTGCTGATCGCCGCGGTTTCTTACCTGCTCGGTTCGATCCCGGTCGGCTACCTGCTTGTCCGCATTTTCCGCCACGAAGATATTCGCTCGGTCGGCAGCGGCAACATCGGCGCTACCAACGTGCTTCGCTCCGGCGGCAAGGGACTCGGCGCGGCCACCTTCCTACTGGACATGTTGAAAGGCTGCTCGGCCGTCTGGCTGGGCGGTTATCTTGGCAGTCTTCTGCTTCCCGGCACGCCCCATCGATCAGCCCAGGCCCTGGCGGCGTTCGTGGCGGTGCTCGGCCACATGTTTCCCGTCTGGCTCAAATTCCGCGGCGGCAAGGGAGTCGCCACTGGCTTCGGCGTCTTCCTGGTGGCTGCGCCCCTGGCCGCGCTGGCAGCTATCTCCGTTTTTTTCCTGGTACTGGCGCTCACCCGCTACGTTTCCCTGGCTTCCATCCTTGGCGCCGCCAGCTTTCCGCCCTTCGCGTGGTTTCTGGTCAAGGGCGATCAGCCCCCTTTTTACATCGCAGTGCAGTGCGCGGTCGCGTTTCTCATCATCGTCAAGCATCACCAGAACATCCGCCGCCTGATCGCCGGCACAGAATCCCGCTTTGGAGCTAAAAAGACCGCATGAGCCGCATCGTCATCCTGGGTTCCGGAGCGTGGGGAACCGCTATTGCTCTTTCACTGCATCGCCGCGGCGACCACGAAATCGTTCTCTGGAGCCACTCCAAAGAAGAAGCCGCGGGCATCGCCGCCGCCCGCGAAAACAAGCTCTTTCTTCCCGGCTTTCCCCTGCCTGATTCGATCCACATAACAGCCGAGCCTGACCCGATTGCACAGGCCGAAATTCTTGTCTCCGTCATCCCCTCGGAGTTTCTGAGGCCCACCATCGCACGCCTCCGCCCCTACTTCCGAACCGGCCAGATCATTGTCTCGGCCACCAAGGGCATTGAGAACGGCACCTGCTTGCGCATGACGGAGGTGATCGCCTCCGTGCTCGGCGAAACCGAACAGCCCCAGCCTCCCATAGCGCCGTCGGTGGCTAACGCAGATGTGCACCTGGAAGTATTTACCGAGCTCAACGCGCCCGAGGTGAGTTCGTCCGGAATCCCAGCCGCACCGGCGTCGCTCGATCGCCTCAACCTCAGCATCGGCGCATTCTCCGGCCCAACCTTCGCGCTGGAAGTGGCGCAGGGGCAGCCCACCGCCGTGACTGTCGCGTTTGACGAACCCGCCATTGCAGCCAGCGTACAGAACGAATTCTCATCCGAGACGCTGCGCCTCTACACCACCACTGACGTCATCGGCGTGGAGCTTGGCGGCGCCTTGAAGAATGTCATCGCCATCGCTGCCGGCGTTACTGCGGGAGCAGGCCTGGGCTACAACTCCGCCGCCGCCCTCATGACCCGCGGCATCGCTGAAATCACGAGGCTCGCCGTGGCCTGCGGAGGCCGCCGCGAAACGCTCGCCGGGCTCTCCGGCACCGGCGACCTGGTCCTCACCTGCACCGGCACGCTCAGCCGCAACCGCACCGTTGGGCAAGCCCTGGGACAAGGCCGCAAGCTGCCCGAAATTCTGGAGTCACTTGGCGGCAAAGTTGCGGAAGGTGTGCTGACCACGCGCGGCGCTCTGGAACTGGCCCGTCGCCGCAACATCGAGATGCCCATCACCGAACAGATGGAGCTGATTCTCGACGAAGGCAAGGACCCGCAAGAAGCCATCAAAGACCTCATGCTGCGTCCGGGCAAAGACGAACACTAGCCGGCTGCAGAAATCCTCTGTTGGTGAGGTGGTTTGTATCAGGGCACGAGTTTACTCGTGCCGAAAAGACCGCAAAATAGATCTCGGGCTTCAGCCCCTGCTTATTTCGTCGGCCCATGAACAGCCGGGTATCCCACCCTCGCCACGTTTTTGTTTTTGTGGCTAGGGTGGGGGAGCACGAATTCACCCCCGCGCCGGGTGCCCCATCCATCGCGTTTTTTGCGATGGGTGGGAAAGAATCAACTCCCCTTCGAGCTTTTTAAGCCTTCACTCTTAGTCCAGTCTTCATCCCCCAGCAATCGCCCCAATCACCAGCAACGGCTCGACGCCTTGCGCCACCGCCTCCGGCAATTCGCAATCGAGCGCCTCGTTCGACCAGTCTTCTCCGCACGCAAAGAAGCGTAGAAACGCCCGCCGCCGTCCCGTCTCATATTCGCGAATGGTGCCGCGCAGCATGGGATAGCGCGCCTCAAGCGCGTCGAGAATTCTGCCGATCGTGATCGGCGCTTCCACTTCGAGCTCAACCTCGGAACCAACGCCCGCCAACGTCCGCAGATGGAACGGCAGCACCGCGCGAATCAGCTTGCTCTGCTGTTTGCCTTCAGCACTCATGCCAGCGTCTGCACTTCAATCGAAAGCACTGCCGGCAGATCCCGCACAATCGGCATCCAGCTGTCGCCTGCGTCCGACGATGCATACACCTGGCCGCCGCTGGTGCCAAAGTAAATGCCGCACTGATCCAGCGAGTCCACCGCCATGGCGTCGCGCAACACATTCACGTAACAGTCCTTTTGCGGCAAGCCTTTCTCCAGCGCCTCCCACTCATTACCGCCCGTGCGGCTGCGGTAGACCCGCAGCTTGCCCTCCGGAACAAAATGCTCCGAGTCGCTCTTGATGGGCAACACGTAAATCGTCTCCGGCTCGTGAGCGTGCACATCGATAACGAAGCCAAAATCCGTCGGCAAATTACCGCTCACCTCGTGCCAACTTTCGCCTGCGTTGTCGCTGCGCATCACGTCCCAGTGCTTTTGCATGAACAGCACATCGGGCCGCGTGCGGTGCATCGCCACATGATGTACGCAGTGGCCCACCTCGCCTTGCGGATCGGGCATGAAGGGTGACACTAGTCCCTTGTTGATCGGCTTCCACGTCTTGCAGCCATCGTCGGTACGGAAGGCTCCCGCCGCGGAGATCGCAATGTACATCCGCTCTTCATTGGTTGGATCGATAAGGATCGTGTGTAGACACATGCCGCCAGCTCCCGGCTGCCAGTTCGGCCCGGTGCCGTGGCCGCGCAGTCCTGAGAGCTCGTGCCAGCTCTCGCCGCCGTCCGTCGACTTGAACAGCGCCGCATCCTCCACGCCCGCGTACACGGTATTCGGGTCGCTGAGGGATGGCTCAAAGTGCCACACGCGCTTGAATTCCCACGGGTGCTGCGTGCCGTCGTACCACTGGTGCGTGGTGAGTGCCTTGCCACTCGCATCTGATACGTCGTAAAGGAATTTGTTGCTCGCCTTCGGCGGCCACTCGGCCGGCTTTTCTCCAATGGGTGCGCCCGGTTGCAGCCAGGTCTTACCGCCATCGTCAGACCGTTGCACAATCTGCCCAAACCATCCACTCGACTGCGAAGCATAGATCCGGTTCGGATCAACCGGCGAGCCTTTCAGGTGGTAGATCTCCCATCCTGAGAAAAACGGCCCGCTCACCGTCCAGTCTTTCCGCTTGCCGTCTGCGCTCAGGATGAAAGCTCCCTTTTTTGTGCCTACCAGCACCCGTACACCGCTCATCGTCCAACCTCCGTATCTTCGCTTCGCTCGTCATTTGATTTGCCGCACTCGCGTCCCCGCACGCTCGCCTGGGAATCGGCATTGAGCGATTTTTCCCGATCTCCCTTGCAAAATGCAAGTGAATTTTCCCGCGAATTCCCGTAACCTCGCGGCTACCCACTAACTCTTCCCTGCCTTGCCACGTCCATACAAACAGCGGACAATTTACTTATCTCGTGCACAACCACTCCCTCATAGAACGGAAAATAGATTGATGCGTACCCAATTGCGCAATTTTTCGCGGTTTTGCTGCTCAAAATCGTTAAGTTATCTTCCATCCAAACTCAGCCCCGCGAGTCTTGCTGCGCTGCTCCTTCTCGGATTCGCGACCGCTGCAGGCTCAGCGCAATCCGCGCTGAGCCTCAACCGCATTACGAAAGTCGTAGACCCCGGTCAAATCCAGGCCCTGCCAAATCACCATCCCCTCTGGGCCAACGCGGCCAACGACTCAGGTGCGCTGCCTGTCGATCAGACGCTCAATCAGTTCACCATGGTGCTCGCCCGCTCGCCCCAGCAGGAGCAGGCCCTCGAGCAACTGATGGCCGACCAGCAGAGTCCTGCCTCACCCAACTACCACCACTGGCTCACGCCCACCGAAGTTGGCGATCGCTTCGGCCTCTCCGATTCCGACCTGACTACGATTACTAGTTGGCTTCAATCCCAGGGCTTGCACGTCAACTGGGTGTCACCCAGCCGAATCTTCATCGGATTCGGTGGCGCAGCTGCCGACGTGGGCCGCGCCTTCCAGGCCGAATTGCATTCCTACAACGTCAACGGGAATCGATACATCTCCGTCGCATCCGACCCCATGATCCCCGAAGCGCTTGCACCGGCGATTCGATCGGTACGCGGGCTCTATACGATCAACGAGCAACCGAACCATCGCACGGATGTCGTCGATTCCGCATCTCCTCTGCTGAATGCTGGGAGCGGTGCGCATTTCATCGCACCTGCCGACTTCAATCGAATCTATGACGTGCCAAGCAGCTTGTCTGGAGCTGGCGTGACAATTGGGATTGTCGATCGATCCCGAACCAATTTCGCCGATTTTGATAACTTCAGAAGCAAGACGGGAACCTCCTTTCCCAACCCCACCGAGGTCGTACCAACGGCCTTCGGAGGAGCGGATCCGGGACCAGCCTACACCGCCCCGCCTGGCGGATCCATTTCCACTGGTGAACAAGGAGAGGCCACGCTCGACGTATTGCGCGCAGGCAGCGTTGCGCCAGGAGCCAATCTACTTCTGGTTGTCGCCACATCGAAGAGTGGCGGCATCGATGCGGATGCCGAGTACCTCGTGAACACCACACCTCTTCCCGCCCAAATCATGAGTATCAGCTTCGGTGCATGCGAGTCCGCTGCTGGTTCGTCCGGGGTCACATTTTGGAATAGCCTCTTCCAGACCGCCGCTTCAGAAGGCATTTCTGTCTTTGTTTCCTCGGGTGATTCCGGCGCGTCTGGATGTGATATTGCATTTTCAGCTCCGCCCGCTTCCCCGGCGGCGAACAGCCCTAACTACATCTGCTCTTCAAGTTATGTCACCTGCCTCGGCGGCACGCAATTCAATGACACTACCAACCCTTCAAGTTACTGGTCTAGCACCAATGGCTCTGGCTACCTCTCGGCCCTCAGTTATATCCCCGAGGGTGCGTGGAACGAGTCCACTTCTGCTTCTGTTGCTGGCACCGGAGGCGGCGTGAGCCTCCTCATCCCTACGCCGTCGTGGCAAACCGGCACCGGTGTCCCTTCACCCGCCGTCGGCCGTTACACCCCGGATATCTCATTCTCCTCGGCCGGTCACGATGGCTACTTCGCATGCATGGCTGCGGCCCAGGCCAACAGCTGTGTCACAGTATCGGGCAGTTTTGGCTTCATCGCTTTTGAAGGCACCTCTGCCGCCGCACCTTCCATGGCCGGCGTTGCAGCTCTGCTTGACCAGAAAATGGGAGTTGCGCAGGGCAATCTTACTCCACTTCTATATCTACTAGCCGCTTCCGTGGCAGGTACCTTCCACGATGTGACCCCAACCTCCAGCGGTGTCGGCAGTTCCTGCAATGTAAATACAGCCAGCCTCTGCAACAACAGCATGACCTTGTTGAGTGGAAGCGGCGCGCAGCCGGGATTTCCTTTAACCGCCGGTTACGATGAAGCCACCGGACTCGGTTCGCTCGATGTCACTGTTTTTCTTAACGGCCCTCAGGCGGTGTCCTCGCTTGCGAGCATTGGCGCTAGCCCATCTGCCGTCAAAAGTGACAGTACGACCAGCGTCACCGTAACACTGAACACCACTGCTCCGACCGGCGGAACACTGGTGACACTCAGCTCAAGTAACTCAATAGCGCTACCGTTACCCGCGAATGTCACTGTGGCCGCAGGTCAATCTTCCTTCTCCTTCCCTACACAGGCCGGCACGGTCAGTGCTTCTACAGCGGTGACGCTTTCAGCGACCTTTAGCGGGGTCACGAAGCAAACCACGGTCACGGTGAATCCGGTAGGAGTCAATCCATCATTCACGGTTAGCGGCACTGCGGTGACCGTTGCAGCAGGCACAGCATCGGGCAATACCTCAACCATTACCATCATGCCCGCCAACGGATTTACCGGCAGCGTCGCACTTACGGCTGTCATTACGTCTCCTCAAGGTACAAACGATCCGCCAACATTTGCCTTCGGCTCTACCTCGCCGGTAAGTATTACCGACGGCAATTCCAAGTCTGCCACCATGACCATCTCCACCACGGCCAGTAGCACGCCGCCGTGTACAGCCTCAAACGAGTTGCCGAGTGACATGCCCTCGCAACGTCGCACGCTGTACTCGGGCGGCGGAGCAGTCCTGGCGTGTGTTCTGTTGTTTGGCATTGCGCCCGGGCGTCGCAAGCTGCGCCGATTCCTCGGGGCTCTTCTGCTTCTCGTCACTCTGGCGATGGGCATCTCAGCCTGCAACAGCGGGAACAAGACAACCTCATGCAGCACTACAATCGTTCCCGGAACAACCTCCGGGACCTACACCATCACGGTCACAGGCACGTCTGGCTCAACCGTAACAACCGGTACGGTTACCCTCACCGTACAGTAAGGCCCGCAACGCAAAACGCCCGCGTCTCGCCAGGGAGATGCGGGCGTTTGGTCGCTCTCCACCAAGCCTATTTCGCTGCATCCGTAGTAATGCGCACCGGCCCCAGCAGTCCAGATGGCAGCAACGGCGAGTCAGCCTTGTACGGCGTAAAGTCAGTGAACGTGTACTTCTTCACCGCATACGATTGCTGGTCGCCGATCAACCGGTTCACCCAGAGATTCGTTACGTCGATCACCAGTTGATTGCTCCCCCCCTTTAGCGCCGCGGTAATGTCCACCTTGAACGGAGTCTTCCAGAGAATCCCGAGATACTTCCCGTTCACCGCAACCTCCGCAACGTCTTTCACGTCCCCAAGGTCGAGCCAGTAATGCACGCCCGCAGCAATTGCTGCTCCCGGAACATCGATGGTTTTCGAGTAAGTCGCCGTCCCTGAGAAATACTTCACGTCGTTCACGGAGTTATCGCTCCACGATGTTAGCTTGTCGAAGCGGGCCGACTCCGGCGCGCCCCTGCCCGGCTGGAAACTTACATTCCAGTCCTGATTCAATTCATCCGCCAATCCAGCAACCTCAGTCTCCTTCGTTTCCGGCAGCGCAAGAAAATTCTCGGTAGTCGGCGTCCGGAAAACAACAAAGATCGACCCGTAAGGCGCCAGCTTAAGCGGAACCGTTGTACGTCCCTTGGCAATCTTGTACGAAACCACCTTCGAATCGCCTGTGGCTGCATCCCAGAGCTCGGGCCGCTTGCCAGCGACACGAAAACTCGCATCCAGGCTCTCTGCGCGGTCGCTGCGGTTATCCACAAAGTAAAGGTCGCCGTCGTCGGTCTTCCTATGCAGGAACATCAGTTCCGTATCAGGCTCCGGCTTCGTGTAGGTGAAATCCTCGTCGAGGCTCAGCGCCTTCAACACATCATTCGCTGACATGCCGACATACACTCTTCCCTTGTCAACTTTGCGAATGGTGCCGGCGCGAGGCACGCCCGCCCCCCAAAGCCGATCCGCTATCATGTGAAACTCACTCTCATCATCGGCAAGGCTGGGAGAATCCGCAGGTTTGTTCCCCACAATCACCGCGCCCTGAGTGACAAGCTCCTTAAGTTGCTTCAATACGGAAAGCGTCATGCGCTGACTTCTTCCGCCAAGATAAAGAATCCTGTAACTCGCTCCACCCGGAGTTACAAGCCTTCCATCCTGAAGAGTAAGATGATGCAGTAGCACATCGCTGTTCACAAAGTCGAAGCCGTAACCTTCCGGCGCATCCTTCTGCATCTTCCAGCCATAGACCGCCGTCAGCGGACCTTCTTCACCGTAAAAATAAGCAACATCGCCGTAGAAATGTCCCTGCTGCAGCAGGTAGGAGCAGCGCGCAAGATAATTCACCCAGGGCCCTGCCTCTTCAGCCCAAGTCTCGTTCCGATTGAACCAGAGCCCATACGGTCCAAGCGTAAGGCCGGGCGCCATATCTGCCAGAGGCTGGTGCGACGACTCATGGATTTCAAATCGGTTCACGCCCAGCGCAAATTCAAGGTCAGCCACTTTTTTGAGTAAGTTCGGCGAAAACGACCACGCCGGCCCTCGCGATGTCATGGATTCTGCGCCCACAAGGTTTTGTCCGTAGATGTGCGCTACCGAAGCAGCCCCTCGAAGATCCGCAACATAGGACGGTTCAGGCCCCGGACCTCCGGCCCACGTCCACATGGCGCCCATGGGAACGTCAGTCTTCGAGCGCATCTCCATGTCGTCGCCGAGCGAGGGACGATGAAACTCCAGCGCTTCGCCGTAGTAACTCATCCCGTGCTGATGTAAGTCGTCGGAAATTGCGCCGTAATGATTTTCCGCAATTAACTGACCAATCGTCCGCCGAAAATCCCAGAGAAATCTTCCCGTATCTTCCGGGCTCTTGATCACGACGCCGGTAAGTGTCGGTAGCCAAGGCCGCGCATCGTACCCGCGTCGGGCCTGAAACTCCTCCAGCATTTTGTCCGTCCAGTTCTGCGGTCCCACTTCAATGCTGTCGGTCAGCATAAACGAAATGCCGTCCTCGCCCATCTTGTCTTCGCCCACGGCATCCGCATACATCTTGAGATATCTGTCGACATAGTTCTTTACGAAGTCGCGATTGAGCTTGTCGACTTCAAGTCCGGTAGCTTCAACCGGCGCAGGACCATTTTCATGGCCGGTAAGCGAGTAACCGATCCGCAGAACATTCCATTTTCCCGCGGGCGGAGTCCAGTCCAGCGAACCATCGTCCTTCATCTTCCCGCTAAGATCGATCACTTCGGTTTGCGGCACAACAAATTCCGGAGCAACCTTTGGATCGGTGATCGAGAAAAAGTCGCGTGAGTTTGCGTAACCCGCCCGCTTCTCAAACTCGTTTACACGCGCACCGCTCGCCATCACCAACTCTGTGATGCGATGGTTGCCGGCACCCGCAGGGAACACAACCCGAAAGTAGCGCGCCGTGACCGCATCAAATGCCGCGGTCGTCTGCGGCAGACTGCTGAAAGGAATCTCAGCAACCTTGTGAAACTGCTTTCCGTCATCGCTTGCTTCAATCCGCGGAGGAACGTTGTTGCCTTCGTGATCGAAAACGCTGATCGTCCCATCAGGAGAAGCAATCGTGACGGCCTGGATGCTCTGCGGATGGCCGTAATCAAATTGCATCCAGGGCTCGCTCGCCGCATTGCCGGGAAGATCAAGCGCAACACTGTTCACGTCGCCGTCGGAAAGCGCGGCCACGTTCGCCGTGCCACCGCTCGACGAAACTTGCGGATTCAGTTCTTCCTGCGACTTGTCTCCGTCCGGAATCTTGTATGCGACGACCGCCGCGTCCGCATAAAACTCCGGCAATACGGCGGCCCTTCCGTCTGCACTCCGTCGCGGTTGCGCGGCAAAGTTCTGGAACGTGCCATCCACCTGCGGCGGATGCGGAAGCGTGCCCGTGAACGGCTTGCCACCTTCCACGCGGGTCGCGCTCCACACCATTTTCTTCATGCCCTGCGCGGCCGGAACCCACGGCCCGCCGGTCTCGCTCCAGCCCGGTGAACTCGCAATGGCTACTTCAAGCCCGAGCCCGCGCGCCGTCGTCACCGCGTAGTTGAATGCCTGCTTCCATTCCGGCGTCATGTAGATGAGCCGCTGCGGAACCACCTGCGGCGTTGCGATCGCACCTTCAAAAATTGTTACGCCGCCGACGCCGACGGAGTTCATCCAATCCAGGTCGAGTTTGATTCCTGCCGGAGCGATATTGCCGTTCATCCAGTGCCACCAAACGCGCGGCCTCGCGCCATTGGGCGGATTTTGAAACCCGCGCAGCAGCGGATCGACGGCAACCGGTTCATCCTGGCCCAGGCGCGCCTGCGCGTGCGATGAAGCGGGAAAGCTTCCCAGACAGGCTGCGAGCAAAGAAGCAGCAACGCTCCATCGGCAATGGGTCATTTGGATGTCCTTGTTGGTTGGTTCTGTTTTCTACTTTATTTCTTTGGTGGCACGGTGGCACGTGCGGCGCCAGTTGAGATGCCGCCATCCACAAGCAGAATCTGTCCGGTCACGTAGCGGCTGGACTCCGAAGCCAGAAACACCACGGCCCCATCCAGATCGTGCGGCTGTCCGGGACGCTTCACCGGAATGCGATCGCTGATATACTCCACCCAATCCTGGTTCTCGTAGAGCACTTTGTTTTGTTCGGTACGGAACCATCCCGGCGCAAGGCAGTTCACCGTAACACCCTGGCTGCCCCAATCGTCGGCAAGGCTCATTGTCAGCTGGCGGATGCCACCGCGGCTCGCGCTGTAAGGCCCAAGGCCCGCATAGCCGCAAACACTTGTCACTGAGCCGATGTTGATGATGCGCCCGTAGCCGTGCGTCACCATGTCGCGCGCCACAGCCTGCGCCACAAAAAAGGAGCCGCGCAGATTGGTTTCGAGAATCAGATTCCAGTCATCCCACGTTACGTCGAGCGCCGGCTTGCGCACGTTGCAGCCCGCATTGTTCACCAGGATATGAATCTGCCCAAAGGTGGCTTTTGCATCGGCGGCCATCTTCTGAATGCTTTCGTGGTCGCGTACATCGAGTTCGAGCGACAACACGCGCCTGCCCAACGCTTTCATCTCTGCTTCAAACTCCACCAGCGCATCGAGCTTGCGGCTGGTAATCACAAGATCCGCGCCGGCTTTCGCCAATGCTCTTGCGAAATACTGTCCAAGCCCGCGGCTGGTGCCGGTAACAATGGCAACCTGCCCGGAAAGATCGAAAAGTCCCTCGTCCATTAGGCCCTCGGTGACAAAATCACTTTCATGAGATTCGGTTCGCGATCATGCAGCCGCTTGAACCAGCCCGGCCCTTCTTCCAGCGAGGCCACCGCGGTAATCAGCGGCTTCACTTTGATTTTTCCGTTCGCAATCAGCTCGATGGCCTCCGGGTATTCTCCCGAAGATGCGCATGATCCTTGAAGCTTGATCTGCTTCACCACCACTTTCTGCAGCGGCAATGTAACGGTTGGCGAAACGTTGCCTACCAACGTTACCGTGCCGCCCTTGCGCGTGCAGTCAATTGCGCCGGACACTGTCTCGTTGCGGCCCACACATTCAATCGCGATATCAACGCCGACACCGTTCGTCAGCCGCATCACTTCCGCCATCAGCTCCGCGCCGGAGGCATGCAGCGTTTCATCCGCACCCACGTGCCGAGCCAGGCTCAGCCGTGTGTCGTCCACGTCGCTGATGAATACGCGCGCGGCACCCGCAGCTTTCGCGGCCTGCAGCGTAAGCAGCCCGATCATACCTGCACCGATAACCAATACAGTCTCGCCTCCAACCACGGGTGAAACCTTCACGCCATGCAGCCCAACCGACACTGCCTCAAGCATGGCCGCTTCATCAAACGTGATGTCGTCCGACAGCGGATACATGATGCGTTCCGGGATCACAACGTATTCGGCAAACGCGCCATGACGCCGATAATCGCCACACGACACACCAATCACTTCGCGGTTATCGCACAGGTTGATCTGGCCACGCAAACAATAAGGACATTTGCCGCAATACACAGTCGAATCGAAGGTGACCCGATCACCTTTTGCATACTTTGTAACTTCAGCGCCAATGGCCTCAACGGTCCCGGCGGCCTCATGCCCCATCACGATCGGTGGAATGCGCCGCCCCGTGGAGCCGTCGAACCCGTGCACGTCGCTCCCACAGATGCCGCATGCCTCCACGCGTACCAGCACTTCCTGCGCACCAACCTGCGGTAACGGCATGTCGGCAATCTCAAGATGGTTGTATTCCGAAAGGACAAGTGACTTCATGATTTTTCAATCTCTCAATTTCGATATTTTTCGCACCACGCAATTTCCTTACACGTCGCACAGGTCGACAGCCTCGCGCAGGCTGGTCATCTGATCGCGCAGCGGAATAAATTCGTGGGCAACGTAGCCCTTGTAGTCGCTCGCTGCAATCGCGCGCAGGATGCCGTCCCATTGTAACTCTTGCGTGTTATCAAGTTCATGCCGTCCCGGTACGCCGCCGGTGTGGAAGTGCCCAATCCACGCCATGTTCGCACGTATCGTGGCAATCACGTCGCCTTCCATAATCTGCATGTGGTAAATGTCGTAAAGCAGCTTGATGTTCGGCGAATTTACCTCCTGCATCACGCGCACGCCCCATGCCGTATGGTCCGCCATGTAGTCAGGATGATTCACTTTGCTGTTGAGCAATTCCAGACAAAGATTTACGCCGTTGTCTTCGGCTATTTTCTTCACGCGATTGAGCCCGATGATGGTATTGCGCGCGCCCTGCTCGTCGTCCATGCCGTGGCGATTGCCTGAGAAGGTAATCACGCTGGGCACGCCGGCCTTCGCCGCCAGCGGAATGTTCTTGCGTAGCGCGGCTTCAATATCCGCATGATGTTCCAGGCGGTTCATGGCATCGGGAATGGTGCCCGCATCCACGTAGCCCATCGAACAGACGAGCCCGTACCTCTTTGGTACTTCGTATTCCTCTGGATTGAGCAGGTCAATGGCGGCCATGCCCATCTTTGCAGCGGCAGCGCACAACTCGTCCAGTGACGTTTTTGGGTAGCACCACTTGCAGACTGATTGCTTGATCCTGTTTTTTCTTGTCGTCATGTTTTCTTCCGCCTGAAAAACCTTTGGCAAAGTCCCCAGCGCCGTAGCCGCAAGGCCCGACTTCACGAGCGTGCGGCGGCTCAATTGAGGCAACCTCATCTTACCCTCCGGCGCCGCTCCAAACGTAATCAGGATGCGGCGAATCGCACTCTAACTTTACTCCGTGTGGGTCAGCCTTTGCACCGCTAGACGCAGTATCGCGCAGACGGACAGGCGCGTTGTTCATGCGCGATTCTAAATGTTGGGGAGTTGCCTTAAAGAGAGGCGCAATCAGAAGGTGAAAGCAAGGCCGCCGCGAATGCCGCGCTGATCCTGGGCGAACATCAGCAGCGTGCCGTCGGTCAGCAGGAAGGGCTGATAGCCCTCGGCTAGCAGGTTGCGCACATCGAGCAGCGCTTCAACACCGGTGGATCCGTCGCGACTGACGACGATGGGCTGGCGGAGGCGCAAATTCAAGTAAGGCGCCGCGGCATTCTCAGCGTAGGGCGCCACTTCGGTTACGGAATCTTCAGGCTGCCAGCGATAACTCGCTTGCCAGTGTGTGCCGGAACCTTCCAGAGTGCCTGACAACGAGATCGAATAGGCTTGAACGCGCCGAGGATGTGCCGCGCCGAGTACCTCGGCCATCGCAACGGGGCGTACAAGAGTGGGCATCACCAGCGCATTCCCGTCGGCGTAGCTCACACGCACCTCGTTGCCCCCCGGCAAACGGCGCTCTGCCGTGGCCACTACGCCGCGGCTCGAAAAGTTCGGACCGGCAACCCGCAGCATGTTGCTCGCGCTATCGAACATGGCGGCAACCTGTGCGGGACCTGCTTCGCCCGCCGCAAAGCTTTCCATCGCTTCCATCACCGGGTTCTGCAGGTTTTCGGCAAAGACGACGAGAGACATGCTCGAGGCATCCGTCGTGCGCTTCCAACCGATCTCCTGATGTAGCCCACGCTCCATCACCAGATCGCCGTTCCGTGTGGAGAACTGCGGGAGCCAGGCCGCAGCCTGCGTCTCATCGTTCTGCACCACGCTCGGCGTCATGGTCGCCACGCGATAGCCGACCCTCGTATTCCCGTTGCCGCTCCGCCAGTCCACTTCCGCATCCGGTAACGCCGCCATCACTGTATCGGCCGACTGATCGGCAAAGCGTCCAAGAACTTCGGTGGAGCCCGCTTCCGCTTCAAACTCGTCGCCCAGGTGCAGCGTCTCCCATGTGCGGACTGCCGCCTCATCTAGGCCCTGCTCGCCGCTCCGCCCCTCAATTTCAGGATGAACGGCCACGGCCGCTACGGACTGTACGGAACCGGCAAAACCCAAGTCCTGGCGGAAGCCGAGCATAGACTCCATGCCCGCATCGGTGTCTGGAGCAAAATCCACACGTGCAATCAGTTCGCGGTTGTTGGAGGGCGTGTCTTCCACCGAGGCGGAGAATCGCTCGCCAGTCTCTCCAAAGGTACCAGCCTGGCCGGTCGCCATCAGGCGGGCCTTCAGCTTGGGCGCGGCTCCTGTGCCATCGGAAACCACCACCAACGGACCATCCTCAAGCCAGCGCAGCAACGGGCGATTGGCGGCGGAACGCAAGGTCCATGCCCAATCGTCCTGCTGGGCATTACCGGACCGCGGCTCCGAGGGCAGCCACTGCATCACTTCGTAAAGAGTATTCAGGGTCAGGTTGACGATGGTGCCTGCACGGGCATGAACGTTCTCGCGCAATGAAGGAAGGTACGACATGCCCATCGCCTTCACGGCGTAGCGGCCCGGTAGCAGGGCTGGAAACTTGAAGCGGCCTTCGGCGTTGGTGTAAGCGCTGGCCACCACGGTCAGGTCCGGGCGAAGCAGCTGGACCTGCGCGCCGATCTGCGGCACTCCGGCCGTATCGCGCACCAGTCCCTGCACTGACGCCGACGCTGCCCAGCAGACAGGGGCAGTGCCAAGGGCGACCAGCATCGCAAATCGGGCGAAATGGGTTCTGCGCTTTATCACTCTTATCCGTGATCCGGCGTCTTCCCTGGCAAGCGTCCTGCAAACTGCAACCCTGTTCAGCTCGCCGAATCTGGTGTTCGGCTCGACATTCCAGGTGGGGTACTTCCTATTCCACGACAAAAGGTGCCGATTGCGCAATCTCTTGTTTCGAAATTGCGTCATTTATTTTCACCGTCACCTTGTACTTGCCTGGAGGCAAACCTGCTATGGGTAGGCTTTTCTCCACCGTCAACTCGTCGCTATGGGCGCCCATGTCTTTCGATTCCGCCTGGCGCTCCAGCAATACGGTTCCCGTGGCCGCATCGGAAATCTGGTACGTCACCGTGGCCGAATTGCTCTTCGTGGCCTCGTCGATGCCCAGGTTGTAGAACTGCAACCAGAAACTCAAATCCTGCTTGCGCGTGAATTTTACCGGAACCGAGGGGTTGGCGCTCACGCGCGGCCTAACAAACTCGCCGCCGATGATGAAGCTGCCGTTGCCGATTTCGCGCGACGAGACGGCGTGCATTTCGTCGGCCAGAATCAGCGACGAAGCTCCCAGTTTTTCGTCGTGGTACACCGGAACCTCAATCCCGCGGCCGTAATATCCAATATGGTCCGGGTTATTCACGTCCTTGATGGCGATGTCGAGACGATAAAGACCGGGTACGAGGGGTAGAGCCTTCCAGTAAACCGATTGGCGGTCCAGCGACTTCTCCAGCAGTTCCGCCGGCTCGTCCACTTCCACCGTTTCTTCCTGCGTCTGCACCGTCTTGCCGGTAATGGTGGTCACCTTCATTAGCACGTTCACCATTCCCTTGGACACCCCGTCCTTGGTCGAGAACGTGATGTCGCGGTTCTTGATCTGCAGGGTAATCGGCACCATGTCCATGCCTTCAGTCACCTTCACAAAGTCCGTGCGCACATCGAACGGAAACACCGGACCGGTCAGCAGCTTGTGTTCTGAAACAAACGCGTCAAGATCCTTGAATTTGATCGGGGGCGGCGCAAACAGCTTGGCTGCCATTTCGATGCGATCGAATTCCTTGCCCTGCTGGGCGTCGGCCATGGGGCCGCCGCCAATCTTCTCAATGCCACTGCCATTGAACCGGTCGGTCTTGTCCTTGTGGTTCATTTCTTCCCACTGCGTCAGACCGGCGCCGGGAACGTTCAGGAGCGCATCTTTTTCGCTGCGATCGATCGTGAAGTGGTAGTCGCCGCACTGGCAGCTATCCACAAATTCAATGTCGATGTTTTCGCCGATGCCCTCAAGATAGCGGTAGTGCCAAATTTCGAAGGGGAACGTGGTCGTCGTGCCGCCGCCTTCATCCGCAGGACGGTCATAGCTGCCGCCCGAAGGATGGGCGTCGATGTCATCGGGTTTGCCGTATGCAATATAAATGTGGCCGCGATCGGTCTTCCATCCCGGTTTACCGGCGGCGAAGTGCTCATTCGCGTAAGCGATGCGGCGGTAATGCTCCTCGCGGAACTCATTTTCAGGCGAATCCGGGTTCGGATTGCGGCGGAGCCAGAAGTTTTCGATGAACGCATCGCGTTCTTCGTCGTTGCTCAAGCTCGTGAAGGCTTTCCGCTCTTCATCCGTAATAATGTACGGCACTTCCTGGTTGAGCCAGGTCTTGTAAGTTCCTTTCAGCTCTTGCCGAAGGGCCTTCTGGGACGCATATCTTTCTTTATCAGATCTTTGCCGCTTCAGCGGATCTACTTCCTGATCCTGGCCGGGGGCCGTCTGCTGTGCCTGGGACCCTGCTGGCGCGCCCGAGCTCTGGGACTTGAGGAGGGCCGCCGGGCTCATTACCAGCCCGCAACCACATAACACGATAAGAAATCCGCGAACGTTCAACGTCATTGCTTTTAGATACTCCCTGCAATCCCTTATTTTACGGGTCCCGGAACGGCTGGGCAATACTTCTTCCGCAGTTGGCTGACCCTTGGACGCAGTTTCCCCAGGGATGTAACCCCGGAAACACCCATTTGGGCGATAAAATCAAGGGAATCGCGAAGAGTCAGAAACCCGCCGTGCGGCTGCCTCGTCCAATAAGAAAGATCACCTACTCTCCATTCTTGGTCCGGACAGCTTTTCTTGATGTCCTCTCCATCGCGGCAGGCAAGTTGGGCAGTTTCGGGCGGCTTGGAACCGTATGCAACAGGATTGCGTACACTTGATTTGACACAAATTTCGGAGCACTCATCCTAATGAAAAAGATCGTTTTGATTGTCGCTGGAGTTCTGGTTGCCGCCGGCCTCGTTGCCTTTATGGTGTACAAACAGCAGTCCGGCTACACCAAGGTGCTCACGGCTACTGTGGTGCGCCAGGATTTGACGACTGTAGTAAGCGGCACCGGCCAGATCAAGCCCAAGACCTACGCCAATCTGGGTGCCACGGCCATGGGCCGCGTGACCAACCTTACCGTCAAGGAAGGCGACCACGTCAAGAAGGGCCAGACGGTAGCCACAATTGAAAATGTGCAGCAGCACGCCACCGTGGCGGGCCAGCAGGCAGCCATCGCCGCTTCCAGAACCGACATCAATTCCTACATTGCCGCGGAAAAGACCGCGGAAGCCAACGTGGAATTTCACAAGGCCGACCTTGCGCAGAAAAAACTGGACTGGGAGCGTGCACAAAGCCTCTACCAGGCCGGCATCCTTTCCAAGCAGGACTTCGACGCAAAGCAGGCGGCCTACGCCACCGACGTGGCGTCGCTCAACCAGGCTGTGGCGGGTTTGAACCAGGCCAAGGCCCAGACCGATTCGGCACGCGGACATCTCGGCACCGCCCAGGCTACCCTTCGCGCCGACCAGAACGCGCTCGATCTGACCATGGCAGTTGCCCCCTTTGACGGCATCGTCACTGACGTGCCCGTGCGCGAAGGCGAAACCGTCGTCGAAGGCATCCAGAATACGAACGGCTCAACCTTCATGACCGTTGCTGACATGAGCGTCGTGACCGCCGAGGTCAAGGTGGACGAGACCGACATCGTGAACGTCAAACTCGGCCAGGCCGCGGAAGTGACCGTGGACGCACTGCCCGGAAAAACCTTCAAAGGCCACGTCAGCCTGGTTGGC
>Ga0302320_10011633_pt1 | contig 18582 bp, 19 predicted proteins | sample Bog_T0_3_FD_202130 | JGI IMG/M metagenome (GOLD analysis project Ga0302320, IMG submission 202130) | Peat permafrost microbial communities from Stordalen Mire near Abisko, Sweden - Bog_T0_3 | ecosystem: Environmental > Terrestrial > Soil > Wetlands > Peat | place: Sweden: Abisko, Stordalen Mire...
GAACTGGACAAGTTTTCGAAGCCGGTTACCGGCGACATGATCGCTCAGGTCGGCAGCATTTCCGCCAACAACGACTCGACCATTGGCCACATCATCGCGGACGCCATGAAGAAGGTTGGCAAGGACGGCGTCATTACCGTGGAAGAATCGAGGACCCTCGAGACTCAGCTCGAAGTTGTCGAAGGCATGCAGTTCGACCGCGGTTATCTTTCTCCTTACTTCGTGACTGATCCCGAGCGTATGGAAGTGGCATTCGAGAACGCCTACGTCCTCATCCACGAAAAGAAGATCAGTTCGATGAAAGATTTGCTGCCCTTGCTCGAACAGATCGCTAAAAGCGCTAGGCCGTTCGTCATCATTGCCGAAGATATTGAGGGCGAAGCGCTGGCTACTCTGGTCGTCAATAAACTTCGCGGGACACTGCAAGTTGCAGCCGTAAGGGCTCCCGGCTTCGGCGACCGGCGCAAAGCCATGTTGCAGGACATCGCAACCCTCACCGGAGGGAAAGCCATCACCGAAGATCTTGGAATCTTGCTGGAAAACGTCAAGATTGAGGATCTCGGACAGGCAAAAAAGATCACCATCGACAAGGACAACACCACCATCATCGAAGGCAAAGGCAAGAAGGGCGACGTCGAGAGCCGCGTGAAGGAAATTCGCGGCCAGATTGAGAAGACGACGAGTGACTACGATCGCGAGAAACTGCAAGAGCGATTGGCGAAGCTCGTGGGTGGCGTGGCTGTGATTAAAGTCGGCGCGGCGACCGAGACTGAAATGAAAGAGACAAAAGCTCGCGTCGAAGACGCCATGCACGCGACTCGGGCAGCGGTGGAGGAAGGCATTGTCCCGGGCGGCGGAGTCGCGTTGGCGCGGTGCGCGACAGCTCTCAACAAGTTGAAACTGGAGAACGATGAGCAGATCGGCGTCAACATTGTGAAACGCGCCTTGCAGGAACCGCTCCGTCAGATTGCTGAAAACGCTGGCGAAGAAGGCGCCATCGTACTGGGCAAAGTGCTCGAATCGAAGGACCCGAACTTCGGCTACAACGCTTTGACAGGAGAGTATGAAGACCTGGTCAAAGCCGGAGTACTCGATCCGACCAAGGTAGTGCGCACAGCTCTCACCAATGCCGGATCTATCGCGGCGCTCATGCTTACCACCGAAGCTCTAATCGCCGACATTAAGGAAGAAACAACGGGCGCTCCGGCCGGTGGCCGTGGCGGCATGGGAGATGGGTACTAACAATTAGCCCTGACGCCCACAATCGTTGAAGAGCTCTCCAGTTCCTAATTTTAAACTCTTTATAACTTCAGGAGATCGCAATCATGGGTAAGACTATCGGCATTGATCTCGGTACTACGAATTCGGTTGTAGCGGTTATGGATGGCGGCGAAGCCAAGGTCATCCCCAACGAAGAAGGCAGCCGCACGACTCCCTCGGTCGTCGCTTTTACGAAGAATGGCGAGATACTCGTTGGACAAGTTGCAAGACGCCAGTCCACGACCAATCCCGAGAATACAATCTATTCGATCAAGCGCTTCATGGGACGCCGCCACAATGAAATTGGCGAAGAGCTAAAAATGGTGCCCTACAAGGTCGAGCCCGATGGAGACAACGTAGTAATTGTCGCTCAAGGCAAGAAATACACTCCGCCGCAGATCTCCGCCATGATTCTTCAGAAACTGAAAAAGGCCGCTGAAGACTACTTAGGCGAAAAAGTCACCGAGGCGGTCATCACCGTCCCTGCATATTTCAATGACGCGCAACGTCAAGCAACGAAAGATGCCGGGAAGATTGCCGGACTCGACGTGAAGCGCATTATCAATGAGCCGACGGCAGCTGCCCTTGCCTACGGCTTGGACAAGAAGAAGGACGAGACCATCGCTGTCTACGACTTCGGGGGCGGCACATTTGACGTTTCCATTCTGCACGTCGGCGACGGTCTTATCGAGGTTGCGGCCACGAACGGGGACACGCATCTTGGCGGAGACAATATCGACCAGCGCCTGATGGATTGGCTGATTGATGAGTTCAGAAAAGAAGAAGGTCTCGACTTGCGAGCCAAGGGCAACGAGATGGCTCTGCAGCGACTGCGGGATGCAGCCGAACGTGCCAAAATCGAACTCTCTTCCACAATGGAAACTGAAATTAACCTGCCCTTCATCACGGCCGACGCCAATGGGCCGAAGCATCTCGTCAAAAAACTGACGCGCGCAAAACTGGAGTCGATGGTTGAGGATCTTGTTCAGCGCTCCGTGCCCCCGTGTAAACAATGCATGAAGGATGGCAGTGTGGATACCGGCAAGATCAACGAGGTTGTACTGGTTGGTGGCCAGACCCGAATGCCACGCATTCAGCGTCTGGTGAAGGAACTGTTCGGCAAAGAGGGCGACAAGAGCGTGAACCCCGATGAAGTAGTCGCGGTAGGAGCAGCGCTTCAGGGAGGCGTCCTTCAAGGCGAAGTGAAGGATCTTCTACTTCTGGACGTGACCCCGCTTACCCTCTCGATCGAGACGCAGGGCTCGGTATCGACGCCCATGATTCCACGCAATACAACTATTCCGACGCGCAAGACGGAAAAGTTTTCAACAGCCGCGGATAATCAGTCCTCGGTCGAGGTGCACGTTCTGCAAGGCGAGCGCACTATGGCGGACCAGAATCGCACGCTTGGCAAGTTCCAACTGACTGGGATTCCGCCCGCTCCGCGTGGGGTACCTCAGATCCAGGTCACATTCGATGTCGATGCGAACGGCATTCTGAACGTGGCCGCGAAAGACCTGGCAACCGGCAAGGACCAGAAGATCACCATCACATCGTCGTCGGGTTTGAGCAAGCAGGACATCGAGCGCATGGCGAAGGAAGCCGAGTCGCACGCAACGGATGACAAAATCAGACGTGAACAGATCGAGGCGAAGAATCAGCTAGACTCGATGATTTACAGCGTGGAGAAGATGCTACGCGATCACGGCGACAGGATATCGGGCTCGGAACGCGGCGAGGTTGAGAATTCGCTCGCCGATGCCAAGAGAGTCCTCGAGTCCGCCGACAAGCATCAAATGGACGAAGCTCGGGAACGTCTGACGCAGGTATCGCACAAACTCGCGGAGCAGATGTACAGCAAAGCACAGCCGCAAAGCGCGTCTGGCGCTGGTACGAGTGGCGGTGTCAATTCCCCAGCCGGTGGCCGGCCCAATCGAGACGAGGGCGTGATTGATGCTGAGTACACAGACGTTGAGCAAAAGAAATCCGCCTAGTTCTGGATGAGAACTATCTCAGAGCGTGGACCTGGGGCATGCGGCGCGAGTGCGAAAACGATCCCCCGCCGCAGTGTGCAATTTTGCACAGACATGACCGCGGGAACCTTCTTACCCTTGCTGCCACTGAGAACCGAGCCTCATTGGCTGGCTTTTAGCCACAATGACTTCATTGCTTCTTCGAGCGAAGATCTTTGACAGTGCCGCGTCCAACTTAGCATCAGAGGGATAACATGAGCAAGAGTATCAGTCCGACATCGCCCGCGGGCTCCGAAAGTAACTGGGAGCAGCTGTTTGAATGCGCTCTGTTGGAATGTGATCCGGTAGCGCGTGAGCAGCGACTCCAAAATGCGAAGGACGCCATCATGGACCGAATCGAAGACTCCCTCGATATTGCTTCCGGCCAGGACAGCCGATTGCTCCTTGCCGCCCTCAATACAATCAGTGAATTGCAGAGAGTCGCTACGAAGGATGATTTGCGTCGACCCGGACCCGCGCAGACTTTTGGCCATCCAGCATAGACGATAAAACGAGCCGCCTAGCATCTTTGTATGGACTGACACCAAGTTTAGAAGCACCGCCGGATTGTGAAGGACGATATGACAAAAATGGCGGCTGGTTTGTCTGAGAATCCAGATTCGAGCGATGAACTCGTTCGTGATTTCGAGGAGAGCGGTTACCCTGTGGATGGCTCAACGGAGCAGTTTGTCCCGCAAGCAGCCGGTCTACCGGTCGATAGACCCGGATTCCTTCCAGTACAACTCGACAACGCACAAGCAATATCCTCTCCAATCAAACAGTTAGCGACGCCATAGGGGCGCTTTCCTCAACAACCCTAGACGATCCCTGGTTGCACGGTTCCGAATGGCCGAGTTTACTGTCCCTCGGGCGGGCGTTACAATGTATTCGAACGCGGGAGTAGGAGGCGCCTATGTCTCTGCTTCGCGAGTCCAAGGGTTCAACCAACATCGCCCGCCCAAAACCGATTCGTCGGACATCCGCAGCAGCCCAGAATTCCACACAAGTACGTCGTGGACCTAAGAACGGCCGCGAGTTCGATCCACATGCGTTCCTCGCTACCATCGGCGAGGGCAGGAAAGCCATTCTCTTTCCGAAGAAGCAACCCATCTTTGTGCAAGGGGATCGAGCGGACGCTGTATTTTATCTGCAAACGGGCAAGGTAAGACTCACTGTTGTCTCCAAAACTGGCAAGGAAGCGACGATCGGGATATTGAGCGATGGTAGCTTTTTCGGCGAAGGTGCGCTCGCTGGCCAGCCTCTTCGTATGGGTTCGGCAACGGCAATGACAGAGTGCGCTGTGCTGCGAATCGACAAAAAAGCAATGGTGGATGCGCTTCATCGGGAACACGAGTTTTGCGACCTATTCGTAGCGTATTTGCTCTCGCGCAATGTCCGTTACGAAGACGATCTAGTCGACCAACTGTTCAATTCAAGTGAAAAGCGACTGGCTCGAGTGCTTCTTATACTCGCTCATTTTGGCAAAGACGGTGTTCCTGAGACGGTGATTCCCAAGGTAAGCCAAGAGAGCCTAGCGGAAATGATTGGTACGACCCGCTCGCGAGTGAGTTTTTTCATGAATCGCTTCAGGAAATTGGGATTTATTCACTACAATGGCGGGTTGGAAGTCCACAGTTCACTTCTCAGTGTGGTTCTCCACGATTAGCTTCCGCCCGTCGAACCAGAGCAACGCAAATTCCGAAACCACGTGCTCGCCGCCACCCGCGTCGATTTTCAGAACTGTGCAGTTTGGACCAGCCAAAGCGTTCTCTCCAAGCCCATTCTTTATCTGAGGGAGCTGAACTCTCGAAGCGCAGTGTAGATCTGGGCTCTCGGAAAGAAATAAGTGGACATGCCTCATATCCGCAACAAGCCGATACCCAAACTGCGTAAAGCGCCCCAACCCCCGTTGTCACATCCCGGGGCTCCCGCTGATTCAGACCGTGCTAAGAAGCCAGCCCTTGTCGAACCCTCCGCAAATCATCAAGAGTTGAGTCCCGGAGATCGCGTCGAGGGGTTGGGCGACTTCGGAATTCCGACGGGAGAATTCGGCACAGTTCGGCAAGTTAAAGAAGATGATGCGGTCGTCAAATGGGATGACGACGGTCGTGCGAGACTTCACCAACCTTTGCTCAAGAAGGTGTAGGCAGCAAGTCGCGAATCCAAAGGGGATTTAGCAGCTATGATGAATCTACTTGCAGAACGATCCCACGATGAGCAAAACGGAACAGATTCTTGCTGCCGTCAATGCAATGCTGACCTAGCTTCCCGATGGTGCGTTTACGGCACCGTCCCGAAGCCTCGTGAAGAAAGTGCCTAGATCACCAGACTCTTATGTACAAAATTCGGCGAACCTGTAAGGAGAACCTCAATGACACCAACCAGGAAATGCGCACACCCCGCTTGCAACTGTGCACCGGCGGAAGGCAGCAATCACTGCAGCACTGCATGCGCCGACGCAAGTTCCGGCACAAAGCTAACTTGTCAATGCCAACATTCCGGGTGCCAGAGCAAAAGGGCGAAAGCGTAGTGAACCAGACTTGCCGCACGAAGATCGTGCTCTGCTGCGGGAGAGTGCCGGTTCCAACATTCAGGTGCTCGCGGATGAGCACGGGAGGTCGATATGCTTTGGACCATTTTTGTTGTTCTTCTGATCTTGTGGCTTTTGGGTTTCAGTCTCCATTTTGGCGGAGTCCTGATCCACCTGTTGCTCGTTGTGGCGTTGGCGGTTCTGATCATTAACCTATTGAGTGGACGTCGAACTGCGGCTTGAAAGAGAGTCAGTAACTAGCTCAGCATCAGGATGCTCGGGTGTAGCGGTTTGGTGTGATTTTCTGTTCGTCCCCTTGCCACAGACTATATCGCTAAAGGAGTCTGCAATGTCCGAACCTGACCGCGGTGCAAGTTTAAGACCGAACACCCGGATGCGCTGCAAAGCGAGTCCTCTCGCATTCGAGAAGGAGCCTGCACCGTCTGTACAAGGGATCCTTAGCCCCTCATTTCGAGTGCGGGTGGCGGTTATCGGGAACCACCTCCCTCGCCAGTGTGGAATTGCCACATTCACGACAGATTTGTGTGATGCGATTGCTGCTAAGTACGGCGCAGCTGCAGTATCCGTCGTAGCCGTCAATGATCCGCAATCCCGATATGGCTATCCCCCCCGTGTGCACTTCGAGATAACCGAGAGCGATCTCGTTTCCTATCAAGCGGCCGCCGACTTTCTTAATTCCATCGATGTCGATCTGGTGTGTTTGCAGCACGAGTATGGAATTTTTGGAGGGAAAGCCGGCAGCCATGTCTTGCGACTGCTACAGCGTCTCAAAATGCCGGTCGTAACAACGCTGCATACGGTCCTTCTTGAGCCAGATGTCGACCAACTAGTCGTCATGCAAGAAATTGCCGCGCGCTCCGATCGCCTTATTGCTATGAGCGAGCATTCTTCTCAGTTTCTGCAAGACATATTTAGAGTTCCAAGCAGAAAAATTGACCTGATTCCTCACGGCATCCCCGACTTGCCTTTTGCGGCGCCGGCTTCTTGCAAGATTCGTTTTCAACGGGAAAGACCGTTCTACTCACGTTCGGTCTATTGTCTCCCAATAAGGGATTCGAGAGCGTGATTCAAGCCCTGCCGCGCATTTTGTCCCAACGCAGCGACGTAGTTTACATAATCGCGGGTGCTACCCACCCACATGCCAGACGCCGCGAGGGCGATCGATATCAGGCCCAATTGCAGGACCTGGCCAAGGAACTCGGAGTTGCGCAGAACGTGGTTTTTTACAACCGCTTCGCAAGTCCGCAAGAAATGGCTGCCCTGGTTGGTTCGGCCGACATTTACGTCACGCCGTACCGCTACGAGACACAGGCCGTATCAGGAACACTCGCGTATGCCTTGGGAGCTGGGAAAGCGATCATTTCGACGCCGTACTGGCACGCTGCCGAGCTCTTGGGCAATGGCCGCGGGATACTGGTCCCCTTCCAGGACCCAGCCGCCATTGCGGCAGCGGCGATTGAACTTTTGGATAACGACGCCCCCCGCGAGGCGATGCGCGAACGCGCTTATCTTTATGCACGCCATATGGTGTGGGGCCAGGTAGCACAGTCTTATATGCGGATCTTCGTACGAGCTTGCGCCAATCGCCTGCAACCTATCCCTGTGGCGCCGTCTATCCAGTCTGCCGAGAAGAGTAGTGCGAGCCTATTCATGAATGCCTGAGCTCTTTTCTGACCCGGGGGAGACCATGCGTAAAGCGGGTCGCAGAAGAGAATTGGTATGAAGACAAGACCCGTCCGCAAATGAAACTCAATAGTTGCAATCTGCGGAAACGCGATCAGCATGATTACACACCCAAGAACTGCACCCAAGATCGATATCTCTCTTACGACGTCTCAGATACTTCCGCAGCCCACCTAAACCTTTTAAGTTATTGAAAATACATGTTAATCAAGCCCTGAAAAGGCTGGCCTCTCCGCCGGTCGCCCAACCTTGCCGTGCAGGGCCAATACAGGTCCAATAAGAATTCCCTCGGTGTACTTTCACGGACTTACGGTGCCACCCGTACCGCCTAAAGCCTTCAAAGTATGTTCGTTAGTAGGTTCGAATCCCACTCTCTCCGCCATATTTCAAATCGCAGCCAAACATGCGGCTTCCGCGCACTGGTTACTATTTTTGAGCGGTTCCGGTTACTAAAAATCGTGAGAGTTCCCTGATTCGCAGTATTTGGATTCAAGGGAATCTCATGGCAAACCGCACCGCTACGCTATATATCCGCATCACGACCGCCGACGGCAAGAGGCGGTACTGTAAGGCTGCTTACCAGTCCAAGGGTCGCCTCAAGCCTCAGTATGCAATGGTCAATGGCGAACCCGAACATCACAAAGATGGTGTCTACTACGTCCGCTTCGGTGCGGATGGCGGCAAACAGCAGTTCGTGCTGGTTGGCAAAGACCCCTACGTTGCATTGGACAAGCTAGAGGAAAAGAAACGATGGCTGCGGGACCGCGAACGGCACGTCGTTCCTCAAACACTCGTCAACTCGAAACCGCAAACAAGTAAGCTGAGCATGGATGATGCGGTCGAGCAGTACAACAAGAACCTTCACTCTCAGGGGAAAGACCCGAAGACCATCCGCGCCTACAAGGTGGCGGTCGAGGAGTTTCGCAAGTCTTGCACCAAGAAAGTCTTGAGCGAGATTGGCAGGCAGGACTTGATTGACTTCATGGGATGGCTTCGACAGCAGCCGCCGAAACTGCGGAAAGACGGCACACCCCGTAAGCCGCGCAGGTCTGGCGATCCCAATCGGACATACTTCAACAAGGTGAACAACGTTGTGATCTTTCTCAGCGCACACGGCATCAATCGTCTGCTGAAGAAAAGCGAATATCCAAAGTTCGCCGAAAAGCCCGTGGTTTATTACGAGGCAGCGCAGGTGAAGGCGCTTTACGCTGCGGCGAGCAACGACGACGAAACCTTCACGCTCGACTATTTCCTGAAGAGCGGTGTTCGTGACGGGGAAGCCGCACACGCGGAGTACAACGACGTGAAGGGTGGTTTCCTAAACATCGTGGACAAGCCACACCTGAAATGGCACCCCAAGCATTGGCATATCCGTCGTATCCCGATTCCGCAAGACCTTGTCGCAGCGATTGCCGAGCGCCAGAGGAAGAATCCTAGTAACAAGCTAATCTTTCCGAACAGTGCAGGAAACCCGAACGAGCACCTGCTTCGAATCGTGCAGGGTATCGCCAAGAATGCCGGTGGTAAGTTCCACACAGACCTGCATACATTTCGCCGGACCTACGCGACCCTCTTTTCAGGTACGACAGAGATTCAGACGATCCAACACCTGTTGGGTCATAAGGACATCAAGACGACCATGCGCTATCTTGGGATCGCCGACTTGAATTCGCCTGAAACCAGAGCGGCAGTCGAGAAAACGTTCAGCGCGTTTAAGACTGCGCAGATTGACACCGTCCCGGTTACAACGGCAGCGGTGATGTAGGCATGAGCCGTTGCGCGGAGCAGCTTGAGAATTCGCGTTTTCGTCCAGACTCAGTATTTAAGGAGGGTGAACATCATTAACCATCTTCGTCGTCGTAATACTGCTTTGACATCCGCTGAACTGTGCGAACTGATCAACGTGCATCCAGTGACGTTGCGAGAATGGACTCGTGCGGGCCGGGTTCCAGCCTACCGTATGGGTCGCGAGTACCGTTATGACCCTGACAAGGTCGCCGACTGGCTGGATCACCGCGCAGTAGCATGATCCCATCCGCTTGGCACGACTTGCCATGTTCCCCAGCGGCTTCCCTCGCACGCCGGGGAGATTACGGGGCATTGAAAAACCTCGAATAAGCTGCCAGCCCGAAAGCCGCGCCCGGCACTACACGGGGCGTGAAACGTCTTCGCAGTGCCCAACATCTAACTTGCAGATGGCGGGATACCCGCCGCAGCGCCGCCCATGGGAATGGGCTTAGAGACGTAGGCGCACTGGCGAAACGGAAAAGTCTTAAAGACGAGACCGACAAAGCCAGCCCTCGGCAGCACGATAGCTGCCGAGGGCTGGCTTTTCTATTTGTCTTTTGATTACTGGGTGATTACCAGCGGTGACTGAAGATTTCTCACCACTTTGCAACCGCGATCACCAAATAAGTAAAGGCGAACTATAGTTCGCTTCAATTCGATCCACCTAGGAGAGCAGCGTAATGACAGGAGCAAAAGGTGAGGCGCAACGTAAGCCAATTACGATCACGAAGGACGGCGTTCCCCGTCCCATCACCAAAGACGAGATGACTGACTTCATCGCTACGGCAGAGGCGAACCTCCGAAATACGTTCGCCGAGCAAGCCAGAGAGAACGGATCACATGAAGGCTTGCCCCGCATCTACGAGATGTACAACTTCAGCCAGTACGCTGATGGCAGCGTGCTGAATGCCATCAGCATGAAGACCTACACTGCACAGGAAGTTGCTGATACCGATCTGGTCGGTGTGACAGACCACCCAAAGCACACCCATCCAGCGGCATTGAAAGTTGCCAAGCTAATCTCCGCTGACCTCAGACGTAACGCCAAGGAGGCGCTCAAGAACGGCACGACCAAGAATCTCGCGCCCAGAGTCTAACAATGATAAAGGACATCAACAAACTCGGAGAGGCTCTCACACGGCGCATCAGCGGACTCAGCGGACTGAAGGACGATGTCGAGAACATGCGTCAAGACATCGGTACCGACCTCCGCATCATCTGGGAAGCGCTGGAGTCCGGTCAGACCGTCAACGGCGCTACGAACAAGAAGGAATGGTGCGCCTACGCCAAGATTACACCGCGTTACGCACAGTACTTAGTGAAGGACGGCAGCCGTAAGAAACAACAGACACGAACTACAGTTCGCGTCCTCGATGGAATGAAGATCGGGCTGCGTGGGCTGGAACTCGATGAGGGTGAGGGCGAAGTCTCAGTCGAATTCGAGAAAGTGCGGATCGACACATACAAAGGAAAGCAGAGCGGCAACAACGGTGACTGGTCGGACAAAGCTGACAAGGACGGCGTTCGTGTGTGGCAACACAGAGTCAGAGAAATCTCAGGGCACGTTTCTTTCGAGTTCGAGGACGCAACCCTGACTCAAGAGCAGGTAATCGCCGAACTGTTGAAGAAGATGAAGTCCGGTTTGAAGGCACTGCATCTCTGGGACGAAAAGATGATCGCCGATTACAAAGAGGCGGTGCAGGAATACCTACAGGGGCAAGAGGACAGAAAAGAGTATCGGAGCCGGACCGCCAAGAAAGCAGCCGTGACTCGGAAGGCGCGTAAGCCTATTCCGCATCCGTATGCTGATGGCAAGCCAACGAACTTGGATAAATTCCGGGCGCGGATGAAAGCGTCGGAAGTTAAAAAGCTGACCGCAGATGACACCCGGATCAAGATCGGTGAGTTCGGGGCGATCTTCAAAAGTACGAATAAAGACAACGGCAAGCGCACATGGGCTGAAAAATATGGTGAGGCGTTCGAGACAGAAGCCTCGGAGCATCCTGAATGGCGTGGGCAGCAAATCTATAAAGAGTTAGAACGCATTCGCATCATGATCCATTCACGGGGGATCTCGGACGGACCTAAGACCCACAAAATGATGCCCGGTGATCACCGCACGTACTGCGGCAAGACGCCCGGTGACACGCTCAGTAAGGATGCGGCTATGGAAGATTTTCCATCGTGCCGTGGGTGCCAGAGCGGTGAGTGGACTGCCAAGGCGCGGGCTATCGACGCGGGGATGCAGTCCGAACACCCCGCTGCGAAGGCACTAGCGGCTGCGGTGGACGGCGCGGACAGCAACATTCCCAAGCACGTAGAAGATACGGTGGAGCGCCAGAAATCTCGCATCGCTCTCGGGCTACACCCGGTCAGCGGCGCGTGCCCAACAGATTCTACGGAGGAAGTATGAAAAAACACAATCACTATGTATTCCTTAACCCCGGCGAGAAACTCTATGTCATGAGTGACATGGTTGCTGGGGACGCACACGACTACGCAACCGTCATCGAAGTGGAATTCCCCACAGAGAAGATCGGCGACGAACTGTTTCACAAACCACCCACTGACGGCAAGCTCCAAGCCTACCGCGTTGCGCGGCTGGAACTGAACGAGCAAGCCAACCTGACATCCGAGGGCGAACCGTTGGATCATGCGTATGCCCGCTACAACGAGAAACGCCGCAACGCCGGAATCGAGCCTTGGGTCAGCGTGCCCATCCAACTCAGCACGAAGGAGCGGGAGCAAGAAGAGGCAGCGACATTGGTGAAGGCGTTCGGCGCGGAGGTAGCTCAATAATCGTCCGGCTGGCTGACCTGCGCCGCTTTCACGGCATCACGCAGCACGACATGTGGCGTGCCCAGTCCATTTTCCACATCCATCGCACGCGGGGGAAAGGATCGTCAGCACACAAAAAGAGTATTAAACCCTAGCGCCGTAGCTGGCGCGGTGAATCTGGCAGCTACCAGATTCATTATTGGGTCTGATTTCTGGGCAACCAAGAATCTGAATGATTCGGAGGGAGTGGCTTCGTCGCGGTCGCCACTCCTGACGATGAATCAAGCCGTTACCCAACGGTTCCCAAAATTAACCCGCGACAGGAAAGCATCGCGACATGGCACTTACACACAAGCAGCACAAATCACTCGACAAACACATAGATCGCATCTTGGCGCGTCAAGGGCGCGAAGGACACGAACTCAGCCTGTTCATCAGGTTGGCAGAGTCCCGCGTCTATCACGGCAAGCCCCTGCACAAAGCGTTACTGAAGGAAGTAGTCTTCATGCGCCTCACCGATCTACATGAGTCTGACACTCGCATCCCCAAGAACACCCCGTGGTCTGGCGATTATCGGAAGTATGAAGGCTGGTGCTATGCCAGTCAAAAGTATCTGGCGAACCGCGTGGGCAGCAAAGACCCGTCCTACTGCGGCGAGGTGCTGCGTGAGATTGAAGCAGATGGCTTCCTGCGGTCCCGGTCATACCCTAAGCCGGGGCGCGGCGCTGAGCGCAAGAAGCAATACTACCCGCTGGATGCCGCCATCAACGCCAAGATCATCGAGTTAGGTGTCATCGAAAATGAAAGTGACGACAATTCTGACGGTGAGGAAACCCCGCAAGGGTTAAACCATTCCGTCGCAGTGGTGATACCCTCCCGCCCGCAAGGGTTAAACGATCCCGCCCGCAGTGGTTTATTCGGCAAAGCGCAAGGGTTAAACCCTAAGGAGGAAGCTTTGGAGTACGCACCTGAGGTCGGTGAGTTAGGACGTTTACTGAGTCCGCCCCTTTCAGGGATGGATGAATCCACTTCGCTTCGCTCAGAAGAACAAAAACCAAAACCAAAATCAAAAGCTATAGGAGTAGGGGTTGGTGGTATGCAACCAGAAACCAAACCTGCCATGGGACTAACAGCATACCTAGACCCTGAGCCTGAAGAAGCTGCTGGCAGAAACCCTCTCAAGACCAGTCTCGCGCCCGACGGTTACTGTCCTCGCTGCGGCGGGGAGAATGGCAAGCATGTAAACCAGCCGGGCATGGTCTGCCCGGTACTCAAAGCCAAAGCCGCTGCTGCGCCCCGCGTCTTTGATGTGGAGGAAGCATAAGTCAGAAGAAACCCAAGCCCGTGCGCAAGCGGCTCGACCCGGAGGCAGCTGCCCGCAGGGTCCGGGCGTTGGAAACGCTTCCTCGCGGATGGTGACATCGACACGCGCTACTTCTACGCGACGAAGCAGTCGGTGCTTGATCAGATGTTGGGCGAGGAGTGAAGCAGCGCGAGCAGATAGCCGCTATGCGACATCAGCCTGCAAAGTCCGCACCATCACCGCTGCCCGGTCGCGATGGGAGGATGCTCTGATCCCTGCCCATAGCACAACAATGTTCGGTGCGGGAAGGCGAGCCGGAGTTTCCCGCACCGTTCGCGCACAATTCCCGAACTTCGAAATCTCTTTCATGAAGCGGAGTTTCGCGCCTCCGGCAAGCTCAGTCAAACTGCCAGATCAGCAGAATTTCCAATGCCACTGGAGAAATTCACGCGAGACTCTGACAGAGGAGATCGAATAATGCACGCACGTCCCGAAGTGAAACAGATTCTGATCAGCCACAAGCTGAGGCGCTGGGCGTCCATCGGACGCCGCCCCGCCGCGTACCCAAACTGCTCGCCCGCTAGGGCTAGGCGCAACTATTCCCGGCTCTATGCACGGCACGAAGAACTCGCCCGCCGTCTGGGCTTGACTTCGGTTTCGGCATACCCGCCACTTTAGATCGGCAAGAGACTGAACAGAAGGCAGCATGGCACAGCAAGACACAGACGGGATGATCAACATCAGCGGACGCTGGTTTAGCTTCCCCGGCGCACAGATAGAAACGGACTCGTGGGAGGTGGAATGTCGGGGCTATGGCAAACTTTACCTGCACGATGGCGTCGGGAACGTGGTCGAGGGCACTGAAGTGGAAGATCCAGAGGTGCTCGCGGTCGTTCCTGTCCGGACGCCGCAGGAGCGTAGACGCCGTGAGGTCATGCTGGCGCGAGTGATGCTTGTCGCGATTGACATCGTTCTTGCAGGCGATCCGCTTGGGCTGGAGACGGCCCGCGATTTGAGTCGGGAGCTTCGGCATGCCTACCCGGAGCTTTTGGACGAGTCGGTCGGCTTCTGACTGATTGGCCGAGCAGCAACGGAGCGTAGGCTCGATGTTTTGTCGCCCGGCCTGACAAAATCTGTCACTTCTTTCTTACTTGAGGTCAAAAGACCTTCTGCTAGCCCTCTTTCGAGCTTATTGATCGTTTTCTTTGCGTCCGTCATCTTTCCGAGCCGTTCCGAAGCGCTCGACTGAAACGTTTTCGTTTTGCTCGGAATCAAAATGGATATGAGAGGCACAATGAAACGACCATCCAAACTGACGGACCTCAAGAGCGCGGGGGAGCCGAAGAAGAAGGCGACGCGCGACCAGCACAAAGCTATCCTGCGCAAGAAGAATCAACCTGACCGTGACACCGCTCCCAGACTGCCGATCAGCGTTTGCATCAACGTGGGAGCTGATGGCAGGCTCTCAGCAATCAGATTCTCGCCCGTAGCCGCCGCGAAGATTTCCAGAGCAAAAGGCTTTCCGCATTATGACCTCAGCCCCGAGGAGAAAAGAGACAAACTTCGCAAGCTGCTCGACTACGACTTCTCCAGTGTGATCCAGCGCGGCAGCATTAAGCAGGTTACGTATTTCAACCCGCTTGCCTCGTGCTACTTTCCGCACATGTGGGATGTGCGTGCCGGGGGCAAGCGCACGTCGCAGGAGCTTTTCCACGACGGCGAAAAGCTGCCGTGGGCGATGAGGAAACACAACAAGCTGCGCAACCGGAGCCAGCGGGAACTCCGTGAGGAAAAGAACCTGCCGGACATCTTTGGGGATTACTCGCCGCCTCCAGTTCTTACGCTGTCGAGCAGGCGGAAAGCTCTCCGCACCTTTTCGGGCACTCAGGGCGTTAGTAACTTCAGCCCGGCTGCTGCCGCTGCGATCTACCACCACCTGCTGCCGGAACAGGGCGGCATTGTGTTCGACCCCTCATGCGGCTGGGGCGGTCGCTTGCTTGGGGCTATGGCCTGCCACAGGGTTCAGAAGTACATCGGCTGCGACCCGTCCACAGAGACATTCAAAGGTCTGGAACGGATGCGTGCAGAACTCGTGCCGCTGGCGCGGGCGATGGGCCGCAATCTGGAGATCGAGCTACATAAGCTGGGCAGCGAGACAGAGGAAATGCGTGCCGCGCTGCCGAAGAGCGGGGTTGATGCAATTTTCAGCAGCCCTCCTTATTTCGGGCAAGAGGAGTATAGCGAGGAGCCTACCCAGTCCTACATTCAGTTTCCTACGCCCGATGCTTGGCTCAATGGCTTCATGCGCCGGACACTCGACAACTGCGCCTACGCCCTAAAGCCGGGCGGCATAATGGCGATCAACATCGCTGCCGTGAGCGACTATCCAGGCAATCTGGAAGATGATTTCGTCGCGCTTGCAGAGAGCCAGGGCTGGAAGCTGGTCAAGACCCTGAAACTCGCACTCAGTGTCATGCCGGGAACACGAGGCAAGCAAAAAGGAAAGCATAAGTACGAGCCGATCTTCGTGTTCAAGAAGAAGTAGCCAATGCGACACGTGAGCGTGCCCGCAAGAAATCGGCACGCGACTCTGTCATCGCCCCGCTGTCGCAGGCTTTGTTCCTAGCCCAGACCGAGTAGTGGTCTGAGTTCCTCCGAAGCGAATTTCTCAAGACCAGCCATCGCCTTCGGGTTTTCCCCTAATTCTTTCAAGACTGCGTCTTGCGCTTGTTTCCACAGGTCTTCTGGATCGGCAGTAGTTTTGATTGTCTTACACAAATCCATGAAACGCGCCTTATCATCTTGGTCGCCATGGTCCGCCAACGAGGGCATCAGTTTACAGGCGATGATTCCGCCAGCGGCGTGCGCTTTCATCATCGTCCATATCCACTTATTCGCTTCTTCCTCTGTTGTTGGGCGTTCCAGATCACAAGGCTGAACTGATGCCAGCGTTCCACCGTAATCATCAATCGACGGGTCGTAATAGAGTTTTGCGGGAAACGAGTCGTAGGTTTTCATGCCTCCCATAGTGAAGTAGAAAAGATGGGCAGCTTCGTGGCAGGAAATTACGGGCGCAATCCCCGGCGCGGACAAATAGGCATACATTTCCTGATAAGCCTTCTTGAATTTCGGTGTCTGTTTTTGCTCATCCGAGATTCCTTCCGTATTGATCGTGATCCCCATACTCGCACTTTAGCAGGTTGCTTTTGGACGGACAGGCGCGTTTTCGGCAGAATGGGGTTGTTGGGCAAAACCGCCAGTGCAGCCGAATCTGCAATAATCTTCCTCATGTGCGGGCGCTATCGGTTGTCGCGGCGGAAGCAGATCATCGAGGAACAGTTCGACACTGCCGATTGGCAAGACGACTGGTCGCCACGCTATAACATTGCTCCGACCCAGCCCGTCCCGGTTATTCGACAGAATCCGAAAGAGCCTCTCCGCCAGATTTCGACCATGCGTTGGGGACTGATCCCGTCGTGGGCGAAGGACTCGTCCGGCGCGGCGAGGATGATTAACGCCAGATCGGAAACGGCACACACCTTGCCTGCCTTCCGTGAAGCAATGAAACTACGCAGATGCCTCGTTCCCGCTGATGGATTTTACGAATGGCAACGGCGTGGTTCGGCGAAGCAGCCCTTCTGCTTCGAGGTCGGCGATGGTGGACTGTTTGCCTTTGCCGGACTGTGGGAGCGCTGGCGTGATCCAAGCGGGCACTATGTGAAGTCATGCTCGATACTGACGACCAGCCCGAACGCAGTGACCTCGGCTGTTCACGACCGGATGCCTGTCATCCTTGATCGAGAAAGCTATGATCTCTGGCTCGACCCCGGTATGCAGAACGTCACAGCGATCTCAGACCTTTTGAAGCACTTTGACGCTGGGCTAATACGATGCTATCCGGTGAGCACGCGGATCAACCACGTGGCGAACGATGACGAGGAGTGCTCGCGACCTGTGGAGGTCATCGAGGCGCAGAATTCCCTCTTTGCGTAACTTTCACTGACGCTCGTCGTTAAAACTCGCAGCGCCTCGTTTTGTCCCTTCGGTCTATGTCACGGGCAGTTCGAGAACTGAGTGGTCAAGGCGTGAACGGACGAACCAAAAGGTGTTTGCCGTTATCTCTGTCAGTGTCCCCTTTTGGGTGCATCCAGTAAGTGACGCTACTTCCGGCAAGTGGCTCTAGTGTGTACGTAATCCGAAGTCTTGGTTGAGGGCAGGTATGGTCGATAAGCCCGCCCTGCATGACCGGCTTGCAGGCAAAGAATACCGCCCTGCCGGTCGTCTCGTTCCTTGCCACAATGACGCGAATGCCATCCGAGCTTACGTGGCTCTCTGCTACCCGCACCTCAGCCCCGTCGAGCGGGTCGCGTGTGGGCGCGGAGACGGATGTTGATTGGGAAACCGTACTGGCAGGAACCGCATGCTCTTGCGACGGAGCCGCAGGCTCTACCGTCGGGTCTTGTCGCTTTGCACAGCCGATCAGACATAGAATCCCAAACAGGAACAAGGCTAATACGGTTCTTTTCATGTCATCAATCTTGCCAATGGATTGGGAGAAGTGGGTAATTACTGAGGTCACGTTGCACTCAAAAGGAATAACTCAAGCGACCGATGTGCTACCTCCGCTGAGCACGCGGATCAATCACGACGACGAGGAGTGCTCGTGCACTTGTCGAACCAGTGCAGACTCAGAAATCGCTTTTCTCGTAACCTTATCCCATGTTTGTCGCGGGTGTTGATGGATGTCGAGGTGGGTGGGTCGCCTTCAGAGTCGAACTGCCATCCCGCGCCACTTCGGTCGAAATTGTCGATCTCCCGGCATGGCTGCAAGAACGCCCGCCTGATCTCACTTGCCTCGGCATCGACATCCCCATCGGGCTGTGTAACGGTTCAAGGGCTTGTGACAAGGCAGCGAGAAAGCTGCTTGCTCAGCCCCGTGGTACTAGCGTATTTGCAGCACCGTGTCGGGCGACTCTGTCGGCAACAACTCACGCCGCCGCGAGTCTGATCAATCACGACAAGACGGGGAGAGGACTCAGCCAGCAGGCGTTTGGGATCATCCCCAAGATCAAACAGGTGGCCTCAGTGATCACTTCAAAAGCGGCCAACGGTTATCACTTCAAAACCGGCCAACGGGATTGGCCGTCCAGGACTGAGAATGTTCTACCCTGCCGCCTCCTGTGGTGGCAAGTCGGTTTTGGTTCGCC
>Ga0302320_10011634_pt1 | contig 18582 bp, 18 predicted proteins | sample Bog_T0_3_FD_202130 | JGI IMG/M metagenome (GOLD analysis project Ga0302320, IMG submission 202130) | Peat permafrost microbial communities from Stordalen Mire near Abisko, Sweden - Bog_T0_3 | ecosystem: Environmental > Terrestrial > Soil > Wetlands > Peat | place: Sweden: Abisko, Stordalen Mire...
CGCCGATGAGCTTCGGCTTTCTGCATCTCGCCCCGGCGTTGCCCGATTTTCTCGCGCTCTATCCCGAGGTGGCCGTCGATCTTTCGATGAGCGACCGCTTCGTCGACCTCGTGGACGAAGGTTTCGAACTCGCGGTGCGCATCGGCGCGATGGAGGATTCGAGCCTGATCGCGCGCAAACTCGCGCCGATGCGGCGCGTGATCTGCGCTAGCCCGGAGTACCTTCAGGCGCGCGGCGCGCCCTCGACTCCCGACGATCTCAGGGGTCACGAGTGCCTGTTCAACAGCAATATCGCGGCGTCGCAGGAATGGCGCTTCGTATCGCGCGAGGGCAAGCCATGGCCCGTCGAGGTCAAAGGGCGGCTCAGCGCCAACAACGGCGACGCGCTCAGGATCGCCGCGCTGCGCGGGCTCGGCATCGTCAATCTGCCGACCTTCATCGTCGGCGGCGATCTGCAGGCGGGCGCGCTGGCGACGATCCTGGAGGATTACGTCACCCAGAACATGGCGCTGAGCGCCGTCTATCCGCAGTCCCGCCATCTCTCGCCCAAGGTGCGCGCGCTCGTCGATTTCCTCGCCGAGCGCTTCGGCCCGCGCCCGTATTGGGACCTCGTCGAATAGGCCTAGACGGCCGGCTCGACGCTCGGCTCGCGCTCGCGATAGAGCACGAACAGACCGCTGCCGATGATCACGGCGTTGCCGATCAGGATCGGCAGGTTGGGCGTGTCGCGCCAGATCATCCAGCCCATGATCGTCGCCCAGAGCATCGCCGAATATTGAAACGGCGCCAGAAGCGAAGCGGGCGCCATCGACAAGGCGCGGGTGAGAAAAACGAAGCAGGTCATCGCGACAATGCCGAGCAGGAACAGCAATGCGAGGTCGGTCGCGTTCGGCGTGACCCATATCCAGGGCAGCGTCGCGGCGCCGATGAGGCCCGCGCCCGCGAATTGCCAGACGACGAGTTGCAGCCAATGCGTGCCGAGTAGGCGTCGCGTCACGGTCTGCCCGAGCGCGAACATCGTCGCGCCGAGAAACGCGATCGGCGAGGCGGACGAGAACAAGGCCGCCGACGGTTGCAGCGCGATCACCACCCCGATGAAACCGACGCCGACCGCCGCCCATCGATAGGGTTCGATGCGCTCGCCGAGCAGCGGGACGGACAGCGCGGTCGTGATCAAGGGCGCCGCCATATAGAAGGTCATGACGTCGGCGAGCGGCATGGAACGCGTCGCGTAGTAGAAGCAGAACGTGTCCAACGCCATGCAAAGGACGCGAAATATCTGCCATCCCCAATGGCGCGTGTCTCGAAGGCTCACGCGTAGCCGCCAAACCATCGGGATAAGCACGAGGCTCGCGCCGACCGCGCGCAGGCTCAGCAATTGCCCGACGCCGTAATCCGCCACGAGCCATTTGCCGAGGGCGTCGTTGAGCGCGAAGAAGAAGACGCTGGCGAGATAGAGCAGGATCCCGAGACTTTTGGTCGTCGGGCGAGAGGACGGCATGAAGGGGAATACCTTGTGTCATTCCCGCGAAAGCGGGAATCCAGGGGCCGTGATGGCGGCGCCCACGGCCGAGTCTGGATTCCCGCTTTCGCGGGAATGACAGACGTAAAGTTCACATCACCTTGCGCACCCACGCGTGCGTGTCGGCGACGTCGCCGCGCTGGATGCCGACCAACTGGGCCTTCAGCCCGTCGGTGACCGGGCCGCCGTCGCCGTTGCCGATGGTGAAATCGCCATGCGCCGACTTGATCTGGCCGATCGGTGACACGACCGCGGCGGTGCCGCAGGCGAAGGCCTCGCGCAGCCTGCCGCTCAGCGCGTCGGCGCGCCATTGCTCGTAGCTGTAGCGTTCCTCGCGCACGACGCGGCCTTCGGCGCGCGCGAGCGTGAGGATGGAGTCGCGGGTGATGCCGGGCAGGATCGTGCCGCCCAGAGGCGGGGTCAGCATCGAGCCGTCGTCGAATACGAAGAACACGTTCATGCCGCCCAGTTCCTCGACCCAGCGATGCTCCGCGGCGTCGAGGAAGACGACCTGGTCGCAGCCGTGCTTCGTCGCCTCGGCCTGCGCGATCAGGCTCGCGGCGTAATTGCCGCCGCATTTGGCCGCGCCGGTGCCGCCGGGCGCCGCGCGCGTGTATTCGTCCGACAGCCAGACGCTGACGGCTTTCTTGCCGCCCTTGAAATAGGCGCCGACCGGCGAGGCGATGACGACGAACAAGTATTCGGAGGAGGGGCGCACGCCCAGGAACGCCTCGTTGGCGAACATGAACGGGCGCAGATAAAGGCTGCCTTCGCCGCCGGGAATCCATTCGGCGTCGATCTTCACCAGTTCCTCGATCGCGCCGAGAAACGCGGCCTCGGGAATGATCGGCATGGCGAGCCGTTCGGCGGAGGCCTGAAACCTACGCGCGTTGCGTTCGGGACGAAACAGCGCGACGCCGCCGTCCTTGACGCGATAGGCCTTCAGCCCCTCGAAGATTTCCTGCGCGTAATGCAGCACCGCGCTGGCGGGATCGAGCTGGAACGGCTCGCGCGCCCGCACTTCCGCGTCATGCCAGCCCACGCCCTCGGTCCAGCGGATGGTCACCATGTGATCGGTGAACACCTTGCCGAAGCCCGGATCGGCGATCCGGGCCGCCCGCTCGCTCGCCGCGACCGGCGCGGGATGCGGACGGCGGGTGAAGGACAGAACCTGTTCAGAAGTCATCGACGCGCGTCCTCGTTTCTCATCTTCGCCCTCTTCATATCTGGTTCCGCGCGACAGGCCACGCCGTCGTGGCGGAAGGGCGCATGTTTTCCGGTCCCTGGTTTAGTTTCCGATGCGCGCTCGCGTCGAGGGAAAAGCGCGAAAATGCGATTTGAATTCAAATCATTTTGATTTAAACGATATAAGCATGTCGCTGGCTCTCATCTCCCCCCGCGCGCGTTTCGGCTTCCAGTTCGTCGTGCTCGCGCGCCGCTGGCGGCACGAACTCGACAGTCGGCTCGCCGCCGTCGGCCTCACCGACGCGACCTGGTCGCCGCTGATTCACCTCGAAGAATCCGGAGACGGCCTCCATCAGAAGGACCTCGCGGCGCTGGCGGGCATCGACGCCTCCAGCCTCGTGCGCTTGATCGACCGGCTCGAGAGCCGAGGGCTCGTGCAGCGCCGACCGCATCCGACCGACCGGCGCGCAAGGCTGGTCTTTTTGACGCAGGCAGGGCGGGGCGCCGTCACGGATATCCGCGCGCTGCTGGTCCAGGCGGAAGCGGACATGCTGGGCGGCCTCGCCGACGCCGATCTCGAATCCATGCTCGACGGCTTCGAAAGGATCGGATCTCGTCTCCGGCATATGCGGGACGAACGGGAGCGAAGGTCATGAGCCTCGCGGCGCGCCTTTCCCTCTGGGGGTTCGATCCGCCGCGGCTCCTGTTCGCGTTCCGCACGGCGCTGGCCGCCTGTCTGGCGCTTCTGGTCGCGTGGCGGCTCGGCCTCGAGCATCCGCAATGGTCGGCGATGACGGTCTGGGCGGCGTCGCAGCCGGTGCGCGGCATGCTGTTCGAGAAGGCCCTGTTCCGCGCGCTCGGGACGATCGTGGGTACGCTCGTGGGCGTGGGCCTGATGCTCGGCGCCGGCTTGCATCCCGCTGTTCTCGTCGTCGGCCTCGCCTTGTGGTTGGGGCTCTGCGCCTGGATCGGCAATCTGATCCGCGGCTTCGCCTCCTATGGCGTGATCCTGTCGGGCTATTCGGCCGCCATGGTCGCCCTGCTCGCGACGCCGCATTCCGAGGCGATCTTAGCGCTGGGGACCGATAGATTCTTGACGGTCATGACGGGCGTGTTCGTCGCGCTGGCGGTCGGATGGTTGTTCACGGCCAAGGCCGCCGAGGACGCGTTGACGGGGCGGATGCGCCGACTCACCGGCCGCGTGCTCGCCGATATGGCCGCGCGCCTCGCCGACGCGTCGCCCGCTTCGTCAAGGGAAGCCCGCGAAATTCTCTCGGAGATGGCGGCGATCGAGGAAGCGCTCGATCCGCATGGCGCGGGTTCGCCGCGCTCGCGGCGCGCGTCGCGAACCTTACGCGCGATCCTGATCGCGCAGACCTCGGCGCTGCTGTGGATCCGGGGTTCGCGCGCCGAGCCCCCCGATCTCGCGCTCGCCTCGACGCTCGCCGAGGCCGCCGAAGCCGCGCGACGCCCCGCGCCCGCCGAGGAGATCATGGCGCTGTTGACGAAAGCGCGCGCGCAAGCCGCCGATCGCGCCGATCTGGCGGAAGTGCTGGCGCATCTCCATACCGCGCTGAGCGATCGAATCGGCGGCGTCGATGACGACGCAGGGTTCGTTCCCGCGCTGCATCTCGTCACGCTGCACCGCGATTGGGTCGGTGCGCGCCAGGCGTTCATCCGCGCGATCGGCGTCATGCTGGGCGTCGGCGCGGTCTGGTTGCTGACGGGTTGGAGCGGCTTCGCCTTCGTGCTGCTCGGCGCGTCGGTGATGATCTCGCTGTTCTCGACGCACGACAATCCCGCGTCGATCATGCGCCACATCTTGGTGGGGCAGGCGTTCGGCGTCGTCGGGGCGCTCGTCTGCCGCTGGTGGATATGGCCGCTCGCGCATAGCGACCTGGAGCTGGTGCTCCTCATGACGCCGTTCATTCTGCTGGGAGCGCCGCCGATCGCGCATCGGCGCACGCTGATGGGCGCGTTCGACTACAATTTGACGATGTTGCTGCTGCTCCAGCCGGTCTTTCCGCTGACGGGCACGTTCGCGAACTCGGTTCTGACCGCCCTCGCGGTCGTCTCCGCGCCGGTGATCGCGCTGATCGCGTTCCGGACGGTCTATCCCGCCGACGCGCGCCGCAGGATGCAAACTTTGATCACGGCGATGATCCACGAAATTCAATACATGGCGATCAACGCCGACGCTTCGAGCCACCGGGAGGTCTGGCGCTCGCGACTGCATCATCGCCTGCTGAGGCTGACGCGCTGGGCCGAGAAGGCCGGCGAACAGGAGATCTCCGCGATCGACGGCGGCCTCGCGATCCTGCGGCTGGGCGAAGCTGTCCTCGAAATGCAGGCGCTTCGCCGCGTCCCGGGACTTACGAGGAACGCGCGGCGATCGATCGACGCCGCTTTGTCGCGCATCGGCGCGATGGCAAGCCATCACGAACGCGCGAGGCGGACGCTACGCCTCACCGCCGCCCGCCTCATGGCGGAGGCGCCCGCGCGGGGACGTTCCCTCCGCGACGCCCATGACGGCGTCGCGGCGAACGCAGCGTTCTTTTACCTGAAAGCCACGCCTTGATCCTGAAAGCGCGAAGCCGCTCAGCGGCCGAATAGCCACAGCAAGAGCAGCACGATCACGACGATTCCGAGAACGCCGCCGAGGCCGCCGCCGCCGTAGCTCCTATGCGCGTAATATCCCCCGCCGCCGCCGAACACCAGAACCACGAGGATGATGATGAGAATGACACTCATAAAGCGAGTTCCTGGTTCAAGTCGAGCGGCGGCGAGGGCAGGGTGCTATCAGGGCTTGGTCGCGTTGCGCACGGCGTCTTTGGCGCCGCCGACCGCGTTCTGCACCTTGCCGGCGGCCTGATCGGCCTTGCCTTCGCCTTGCAGCTTGGCGTCGCCCGTCACCTTGCCGGCGGCCTCCTTCACGTTGCCCTTGATCTCCTTGGCCGCGCCGGCGATTCTGTCCTTGTCCATGACTTTAGTCTCCGGGGAGCCAGCCCGACAGCGACATTGCGTCGGCGCGCTCCGTCACACCTAGATAGCGACGCCGCTTTTGCGGCGTCAGCCTCGGAAAACACGCACGTCGGGCCTTGCCCCCGGGGACGTCTCGTGACGCCATCGATCGGCTAAGCTATTGCGAACGCGCGGCGTCCCGCGTCCGCGTCACTCGAGGCCTCCCGTGCACTCCCATTTCGTTCTTGCCCACCCCGAACCGCGATCCTTCAACGCGCATCTCGCGCGTTCGGGAGCGGCCGCGCTGGAGGCCGAGGGCTGGACGACGTCGTTCTCGGATCTCTACGCCATGGGTTTCGATCCGTGCGAACGCGCGGACCATTACCCCGATCGCGTCGCGCCCGACCGCTTCGACGTTCAGGCCGAGCAACGTCACGCCTCCGAGGCCGGCGGATTGCCGCAAGTCGTTCGGGATGAACTCGCGCTGATGGATCGCGCCGACTTGCTGGTGCTGCAATATCCGATGTGGTGGCATCTGCCGCCGGCGATACTGAAAGGCTGGTTCGATCGCGTGCTCGCCTACGGCGACGGCTACACAGCCAAGAAGCGTTGGGAGAATGGCCGCTTCGTCGGCAAGCGCGCGATGCTGTCGGTGACGGTCGGCACGTCGCGCGAGACCTACGCGTTCGACGGGCGCAGCGGCGACATCGATCTGATGCTCTGGCCGGTGAACTTCACGCTGGCCTATGTCGGTTACGACGTGCTGGCGCCCTTCGTCGCTTACGGCGTCGAGGCGGGGCTGCGCTATTCCGATCCGGCGGCGATCGAAAGGCGGCTGCGCGGAGTCGTCGAGGAATTCCGCGCCGAACTGCTGCGCGTCGGGAGCCGCGCGAAAATTCCGTTCAACCGCATGGCGGAATGGGGTGCCGACGGCCGCATCGCGCCGGGCGCGCCCGTCCATTCCGCCTTCATTCGCCGCAAGGAAAAGCTCGACCTCGAATGATCACGTCATGTAGACGCCGCCGGTGACGTTGACGCCCTGGCCAGTCATGAACCTTGCCTGATCCGCGCACAGGAACATCACGACCTCGGCGACGTCCTCGGGCTGTTCGAGCCGCCCCAGCGGGGTCTGCGCGACATATTCGGCGACGACTTGCTCGGGGCTGATGCCGCGCAGCCGCGATTCCCACTCGACCTCGCGCGATTGCATGCCCGTCTTGACGAAGCCGGGGCAGACCGCGTTGACGCGAATGCCCTTCGGCGCGAGTTCGCGGGCGAGCGCCTGGGTCCAACCGAGCACCGCGAATTTCGAGGCCGAATAATGCGCGAGCAGCGGCGCGCCGACCTTCGCCGCGAGCGAAGCCGTGTTGACGATGCAGCCCGAGCCTTGCGCGACGAAATGGCGCGCCGCGATCTGGTTGGTCAGGAATATCCCGCGCGCGTTGACCGCGAAATTGAAATCCCATTCCTCGTCGGTGATGTCCAGCGCGCGTTGCATCGTCGAGACGCCCGCGTTGGCGATGAGAATGTCGCAGCCGCCCAGTTGCTTAAGCGCCGTCTCGAAGCCGCGCTCGACGGACGCGCGGTTGCGCACGTCGACGTCGATCGCCATGGCGCCGCCACCGACTTCCACCGCTGTCTGCCGCGCGGCGACGAGATCGAGATCGGCGATCGCGATTTGGACCCCGCGTCGGGCGAGGGCGACGACGATGGCTCGGCCGATGCCGTGCGCGCCGCCGGTCACGAACGCGCGCTTGCCTTGGAATTCCCCTTGGGGCGTATCGTCCGGCATGCTCTCGCGCTCCCTGATCGTCGCCAACGCATATCAACAAAAGCGAAAACAAAAAAGTGTCATTTTGTTTGATTATGTGGATTTTGACGTTATGTTGTGCGAATGGCGCCGCAGGCGCCTCTTTTCTGTCCAAGCCTTGCGATCCAGGAGACTCGCCGATGGTGTTTGATTTTCTCGGCGACACGAAAAAGATCGTGATCGCGATGGTGCATATCGGCGCGTTGCCGGGCGCGCCAGGATATGACGCGGTCGGCGGCGTCGACAAATTGGTGGAAGGCGTTCTCGCGGATATCGAGCGGCTGCAGGCGGGCGGCGTCGATGCGCTGATGTTCGGCAACGAGAACGATCGCCCTTACGTGTTCAAGGCTCCGCTGGAAGGCGTCGCGGCGATGACCGCCGTGGTGCAGGCCGCCAAGCCACATATGAAAATTCCGTTCGGCGTCAATTATCTCTGGGACCCCAGCGCGAGCGTCGCGATCGGCGCCGTGACCGGCGCCAGCTTCGTGCGCGAAATCTTCACCGGCCTTTTCGCCTCCGACATGGGCCTCTGGCAGCCGGACGCGGCCGCCGCCGCGCGCCTGCGCAAGCAACTCGGCCGCCCCGATATGAAGATGCTGTTCAACATCAACGCCGAGTTCGCCTATTCGCTCGATCAACGCCCGATCGAGCTGCGCGCCAAGAGCGCGGTGTTCTCCTCGCTCGCCGACGCGATCCTCGTATCGGGTCCGATCACCGGACATCCCGTCGAGGCCTCGCAATTGCGCGGCGTTCGCGAGGCCGTGACGGACGTGCCGGTGCTCGCCAACACCGGCGTCACCATCGACAACGTGCGCGACATCTTCGCGCTCGCCGACGGCGCCATCATCGGCACGCATTTCAAGGTCGATGGGAACACCTGGAATCCCATCGACGGCGACCGCGTCAAACGCTTCATGGATGTCGTCGCCAAGCTGCGGTGAGGCGCGAAATGGCTTGCGTCCTCGGACTCGATATCGGCACGACCTCGACGATAGGCATATTGATCCGCCTGCCGGATGAGACGCTGGCGATCGCCTCGCGCCCCGTCGAATTGCGCTCCGACAAGATCGGCTGGGCGGAGGAGGACCCCGCGCAATGGTGGGCGAATGTCGGCGAGATCACGCGCGAATTGCTGCACGTGAGCGGCGTGGCGGCGAGCGACATCGCCGCGATCGGCGTGACCGGCATGTTGCCGGCCGTCGTGCTGCTCGACGCGGAGGGAGCCCTTCCGCGGCCGAGTATCCAGCAGAGCGACGCGCGTTGCGGCGCGGAGGTCGACGAACTGCGCGCCGAGGTCGACGAGGCGGCGTTTCTCGCCAAGGCGGGCAACGGGATCAATCAACAACTCGTCGCCGCCAAGCTCAGATGGATCGAGCGCCACGAACCCGACGTGTTCGCGCGCATCGCCACCGTGTTCGGCTCGTATGATTATATCAACTGGCGTTTGACGGGCGAACGCGCGATCGAGCAGAACTGGGCGCTGGAGGCGGGCTTCGTCGATCTGGCGACGCACGGAATCAACGACGATCTGGTCGCGCTCGCGCATGTTCCGCGCGCCGCCATTCCGCGCAAGGTCGCCTCGCACGAGATCCTCGGAGTCGTATCCGCGCGAGCCGCCGCGGAAACCGGCCTCGCGGCGGGAACGCCGGTCGTCGGCGGGGCGGCGGACATGATCGCTTCGGCGCTCGGCGCGGGAATCGTCGAGGCGGGCGACGTGTTGATGAAATTCGGCGGCTCCGTCGACATCCTGACCGCGACGAAGCATGCGAAGCCCGACGCGCGGCTCTATCTCGACTATCACCTGCGGCCGGGGCTGTTCATGCCCAATGGCTGCATGTCGACCGGCGGCTCGGCGCTCAACTGGTTCGCGCGCGAGTTCGCGGGCGGCCACGCGATCGAAGGCCTGACGATCCACCAAGCGCTCGATCGCCTCGCCGAGGCGCGGCCCGCGGGCGCCGACGGGCTGGTGATCTCACCCTATTTCCTCGGCGAAAAGACGCCGATCCATGATCCACGCGCGAGGGGCGTCATCGATGGCCTGACCTTGTCGCATGACGTCGGCCATGTCTGGCGCGCGTTGCTGGAGTCGTATGCCTACGCCATCGCGCATCATGTCGAGGTGCTGAACGAAATCGGCCACCGCACGGAGCGCTTCATCGTCTCCGACGGCGGCGCTAACAGCCGCGTCTGGATGCAAATCGTCGCCGACGTGCTGCAAAGGCCGCTGCAACGGCTGTCGGGACATCCGGGCTCCTGCATCGGCGCGGCCTGGACCGCCGCGATCGGCGTCGACCTGACGCAGGATTGGTCGGCGATTTCCGCTTTCGTGCGTGCCGCCGATATCGTGCAGCCGCGGCGCGAGGTCGCGGACGTCTATCGCCGAGGCTACCAACGCTATCGCGAAATCTACCGCCGCCTCGGCCCGGGCGCATCATGACTATCTTGCGCGCGGTCGCCTGGGACATCGACGGGACGTTGATCGACAGCGAGGGCTTGCATCATCGCGCCTTGGTCGAGACCTGCCGCGCTCATGGCGCCGATATCTCCGACCTCCCAGATGATACCTTTCGCGGCGTGCATATGCTTGATGTCTGGACGCGGCTCGAGCCGCGCTTTCCCGAGCGACTGCAACGGCAGGAATGGCTCGACGCGGTCGAGAGGTCGTACATCACCCACTGCGGCGGACTCACGCCGATGCCGGAGGCGATCACGACGGTGCGCGCGTTGGCGGCGCGGGGGATCACGCAGGCTTGCGTATCGAATTCGGGGCGCGCGGTGGTCGACGCGAACATCCGCGCGCTGGGGATCGGCGATTGCCTCGCGTTTTCGATCAGTCTCGATGATGTGTCCGCGGGCAAACCCGACCCGGCGCCTTATCTGTTGGCGGCCGTCCGCATGGGCGTCGCGCCCGAGACGGCCGTCGCCGTCGAGGACAGTTCGGCTGGGGCGTTGTCGGCGCGACGCTCGGGAATGGTTGTCTTGCGATATGGGGATGAGAAGGGCGAGGAAAGAGATCGCTGGATCGCGCATTTGTCGGACGTGCTAGGTCTGTTTGACGCGTGACGATTATCCAATCGCCGCTTTCGTCGTCGGATCGAAGAACAGCAACCGATCCGGATCGACCGACACCCACACCGGTTCATCGATCCGCCGCCGCTCCCCGCGCTGCACGCTGATCCGCAATTTGTGCGAGACCGGCGGAATATCCGCCTCGCCGATGTATTCGACCAGAGGCAGATGCGTCGAGGGCTTGCCGTCGCTCGGCGCCAGTTCGATCGTCGTCAGCATGTTCGCGCCCAAATCCTCCTGGAACGCCACGATGCCGGGTAAGGCAAGCTTACTCGCCGCCGTCAACGACGCGCTCTCGGGCCGCACGCCGACGATGACGCGCTTGTCGAGGTAATCGCCGAGCGCCGCCTTCTCGCTTGGCAAAGCGATGCTGGCGCCGGGAAGCTCGACGGACCAAGCCTCGCCGGATCGCCGCGCGACGCCGGGCAGCAGGTTCAGCGGCGGCGAACCCAGGAAGGTCGCGACGAACAGATTGGCGGGCCGATCATAGAGTTCGCGCGGCGTCCCCAATTGCTGCAGCACGCCGTCGCGCATCACCGCGACGCGATCCCCCATCGTCATCGCCTCGACCTGATCATGCGTGACATAGACCGTGGTGACGCCCGCCGCGCGCTGCAATCGCGCGATCTCGACGCGCATCTGTCCGCGCAGGCGCGCGTCGAGGTTCGATAGCGGCTCGTCCATCAAGAACGCGGCGGGATGGCGCACCAGCGCGCGTCCCATCGCGACGCGCTGACGCTGTCCTCCCGAGAGCTGACCGGGCCGGCGCGAGAGCAGCGCCTGCAATTCGAGCATGGCGGCGACCTCATCGACGCCGCGCTTGATGATTTCGCGCGGCTGCTTGCGAACCTTCAGCGCGAAGCCGAGGTTCTCGGCGACGGTGAGATGCGGATAGAGCGCGTAGCTCTGGAAGATCATCGCGACATTGCGCTGGCGCGGCGACAACGCGTTGGCGACGACGTCGCCGATGCGCAGCGTGCCGCCGCTGATGTCCTCGAGCCCCGCGATCATGCGCAACGCCGTCGATTTGCCGCATCCAGATGGCCCGACCAGCACCAGGAATTCGCCGTCGGCGATGTCGAGATCGAGGTCGTTCACCGCGAGCCGGCCGTCGGCGTAGGCCTTGTTTACATGCGAAAACGAGATGGCGGCCATGGGGATCGCTCTCAGTGGACGCCCTTGGTGAGGCCCTGCACGAAATAGCGATTGAGCAGGATCATCATCAAGACGATGGGCAGAGTCGAGAAATGGGCGAGCGCGCCGAGCGTGCCCCAGGAAATGTCGTGCGTGCCGTAGGCCGAGAGCAGCGCGACGGAGATCGGCTTGGTGTCGGCGCGGGTCAGGAACATCGCGTAGAGAAAGTCGTTCCACGAGAACATCACGCAGAAGATCGCGCTCGCGATCAGGCCGGGCTTCACTGTCGGCAGCGCGACATGCAGGAAGGCGACCCAATCCGTCGAACCGTCCGTCAGCGCAGCCTCCTCGATGCTCGCGGGGGCCGCGCGAAAATAAGAGAACATCATCCAGACGACGAAGGCGCTGTTGAGCGCGGTGTTGATCAGGATGACGGCCCACCATGTGCCGAGTAGGCCGATGTCGCGCATCAGCAGATAGAACGGGATCAGCGTCGCGACCGGCGGCACGGTGCGCACGAGCAGGAAGAAATAGGCGAGCCAGATCGCGCGCGGGCTCTTGGCTCTGGCGAGCGCATAACCGGCGGGGACGCCGAGCAGCAGCGACAGCACCGTCGACCCGATCGAGATGATCAGGCTCGACTTCACGAGATCCCAGAGATGAAAAAAGCGGAACACGCTGTCGAAATTGTCCAAAGTAGGCGCGAACAGCCATTGCGGCGGCGAGGCGAAAATGTCGCGCGCGGGCTTGTAGGCGATCGAGAACAGCCAGACGATCGGCGACAGCGCGACGACGAGCACCCCGACGATCGCCACGCGCCGCAGCGCGAGCCAGCCGCGCTTTGGCTCAAGCATGTCGGTTTCTGCCCGGTCGCAGAACGCCGATGAAGGCGGCGGCCATCACCATGATGCAGGCGACGATGACGGTGCTCACGGCGGACGCGGCGCCGATGTTGAAGAACTCGAGACCTTGTTTGACGCCATAGATCATCAGCGTGTCGGTGGCGTCGCCCGGTCCGCCGCTGGTGGTGACGAAGATGATGTCGAAGATGCGGAACGCGTCCATCATGCGCAGGATCAGCGCGAGAAACGCCGCCGGCAACAACAGCGGCAAGATCACCAACCGGAAGCGCTGCGTCGCCGAGGCGCCGTCCACGGCGGCGGCCTCCAACATGTCGGTCGGCAGCGATTTCAACCCCGCTAGCAGGATCAAAGCCATCAGCGGCGTCCACTCCCACGCGTCGATCGCCACCAGCGTCGCGAGCGCGCTGTGCGGAGAGGCGAGCAAGCCGCGTGGCCCGGAGAGACCCATATCGGCGAGGGGGTAGCCGAGCACGCCGTATTCCGGGTTGAGCAGCGCCTTGAACACCAGACCCACCACCAGCGGCGTCACCGTCGCGGGGATGAGCAGCAGGCCGAGCGCTATGCGATTGAAGAGGTCGTCGCGCCACAACAGCAGCGCGATCGCGAGCCCGAGCACGGATTCGACGCCCACCGCGCCGAAGGTGAAGACGAAGGTGTTGAGCAGCGAAGCGCGCGCCGAGTCGTCGCGCCACAGCGCCAGATAATTGTCGAGGCCGACGAAGTGTCGCGCCGCCGGTCGGATCAGATTGTAGCTTTCGAAGGAATAAAGGAAGCCCTGAACCAGTGGCCCGACCGCGATCACGAGCACATAGAGCAAAGCCGGCGCGGCCAGCAACATCAGGAACAGGCCGCGCTTGCGCGCATAGCTCATGAGTGGCGCGGAGGCCCTATCCTTGGCGACGACGCTCACCCGAATGTCGACCTTTCGATAGGATCCCGCCTCGTTGGTTATTTGAACAGGGCTTCCGCCTTGGCCTGGATGCCGTCCATCGCGGTCTTGGGATCGGCCTGACCGACGAGCACCGCATTGATGGCGCCGCCGATCAGATCCTGCAACTCCGGATATTGCGGAATGCGCGGGCGGAAGTCACCGTCGCCGTTCTCGAAAGAGGTCGCGATCACCGGCAGGAACGGATATTTCGCGAGCAGTTCCTTGTCCGTCAGCTCGCTTTTGCGCAGATAGCTGCCGGCGCCGTGCAGGTTGAGTTCCTTATGCACTTCGGGGCTCGTCGCCCATTTGATGAACGCCCAAGCCGCTTCCTGCTTCTTCGGGTCGATGTCGGCGTTGATGCCGAGCGACCAGCCGCCGATGCCGAATTTGATCGGTTGGCCCTTGCTCGAGGGCGTCAACATGATCGCGTTCTTGCCCACGACTTTCGAGGCGGCGGGATTGTCGTAATCGGCGGCGCCGATCGACCAGGTCTGCATGTTGGCGACCAGGCCCTGCTTGAAGCTCTCCTCGCGACCGCCCCAATCATAGTCGGCGGCGCCGGGAGGGGCGGCTTCGTCGAACAGCTTCTTGTAGGCGACGACGCTGGCGATATTGGCGGGAGAATTCAGCGCCGGCTTGCCGCTCGCATCGAGGATCGAACCGCCGAACTGGCGATTGTATTGCATCCAATCTTGCGCGACGGCGGGGCCTTTCTGCCCGTTGGCGACGAAACCGTAGATCTTCTTCTTCGCGTCGGTGAGCTTGATCGCGTCGGCGACCAATTCCTCCATCGTCGCGGGCGGCTTCAGCCCCGCAGCTTCATAGAGGTCTTTGCGATAGGCCAGCACATTGGCGTACCCGGCGAACGGGAACGCGACCTGCTTGCCGCCGTAACCGCCCAGCGCCGACAGCAACGAGGGATAGATGTCGTCGAGCTTGATCTCCGCCGCGTCGCGCTTGATCCACGGCGTCAGATCGACAGTGTAGCCGGCCTCGGCGAATTGCCCGGACCAGACGATGTCGACGGTCGCGATGTCATAGCCCTTGGTGTGGCCGACGTAATCGGCGGTGATCTTGGTCAGCAATTCGGGATAGCTGAGGATATCGACATTGACCTTCGCGCCCGTCAGCTTCTGGAACTCGGGGGCGGCGGCGGCGAGCACGGCGGCGAATTGGTCGTTCTGCGACGCCAGATTGAGCGTGACGCCGTCATATTTCATCTGCGCGCTTGCCGGACCCGCGGGCCCAACCAGGACGAATGCGCCGATCGAAAGCGTCATGAGCTGAGCAGTGATGGATTTCATCTGAGAGTCCCTCGCCTGGGTTGCGCATCGCAAGCTAGCACCCGCTTGGCGGAAATCAATCGAAATGTTCGGTATCGGTCAAAGTCGAACATGATCATGTTTGTTTTCGCTCGAATCGACTTTTCAAGCCGTCGCGGATGCGTTATCTCGTTTGAGGTTGGAGGTCCTCATGACGGCCGCATCGTCGCGCATCTCGCCCGAGGCGATACAAAGTCCCGCGCTTTCGCCAGCGGCCGAGCGCGCCGTGATCTGGGCGCGCGACTGGAGCGCGGAATTTCCGCATTTTCTCGCCAATCACCTGCCGATGGTGCTGGTCGCGCTTGAACGCATGGGCGCGAGCCCCGATCGGCTGGAGGCCTATTGTCACATCTATAACGAGACGAACCATCTCGTGCCCGTCCCCGAGCCGATCGGCCGCGTCACATCGGACAATTGGCGCGAATTCCTGGGCCAGCGTAAGCGCGAGGGCGACTATCGCGTTTTTTTCGCCGCTGAGGTCGCGCGGCTCGGCGCCACGCCCACCGCGATCCGCTATCTCCCGCATCTTTTCGGCGGTTTCGCCGCGAGCGCGCTGCATGCGTTCATGCGCATGGCCTATGCGGCGATGACGGACAGCGACGCCGAAACCGCCGTCGCGCTGGCCTATTGGGCGGCGACGTATTTGCCGCTGGGCGCGCCTCAGGGCCGTCCGCCCACGACCGACGATCCCTTGCGTGTGCTCGGCTATATGTATGGTCCAGAGACGTTCAAGCATGTCGAGACGGAGCGCGATCTGCTCTGGCATTTCATGCGCGCGGTCGCGGCGAAGCCGGAATTCGCGCCCGTCATCGACATGCTGGAGGTTCGCGCCGATACGCACGACCGCATCGCCAAACTATCCCTGGCGATTTTCGCGGCGACCGGCGATTTCGCGGCCTTGCACGCGGTGACGGGAACGCACTGGCTGCGTCTGATGGCGCCGCGCACGCCCGACGCGGCGACGCCGCTACGTTATTTTTGGCAAGCCATCGCCTCGCTCGTGCCCAAGATCGGCTTCCCCGAAATTCCAAGCGAGGAGCAACTCCAATATTGGCGCCGCTTGCCGCTCCCGGAGTGGCCGGAGATATACCGCGAGGCCGTGCTGCATGACGACGAGCACGATCTCAGCCTCAGCTTTTCCGCCTCCGAGGAGTTCAAGACATATGGCGACCCGCTCTATAAATATGTCGCGGCCAAGCGATTGGGCCTGATCTGATGCGGCTCGCCAACGCTCTGCTGCCGCAAGGCCATCGCGCCGACATCGAGATCGACGGCGGCCTCATCACGGCGATCACGCCGCCCGGCGCCGGCGCTCCCTCCGATGATGTCATCGACCTCGACGGCGCCTTGCTGCTGCCGGCGTTCGTCGAGGGCCATATCCATCTGGACAAGACGCATTGGGGCGCGCCGCGCCTGCCGCATATCGATGCCGGTTCGGTGCGTGAGCGCATCGCCGCCGAGCGCGTCGCCCGCCATCGCGTCGCCTTGCCGATCGAGGCGCGCGCCGCGGCGCTCATCCGCACGCTGATCGCCAACGGCACCACGCGCCTGCGCAGCCATGTCGACATCGACAACGACGTGAAGCTCGACAATCTCGACGCCCTGCTAGCGGTGCGCGAAACTTTTCGCGACTGGATCGACATCCAGATCGTCGCCTTCCCACAAAGCGGCGTCACCACCGAGCCGGGCGCGCCCGATTTGCTCGCCGCCGCGCTCGCGGCGGGCGCGGATCTCATTGGCGGTCTCGACCCGAGGGGTTTCGACGGCGACGTGAAGGGCCAACTCGACATCCTGTTCGGTCTCGCGGAAAAGTCCGGCAAGGGCGTCGACATTCATCTCCACGACGGCGGCGAGGCGGGCGCGTCGCAACTGCGCGAGATCGCGGATCGGACGATCGCGCTCGGCATGCAAGGCCAGGTCGCCGTCAGCCACGCCTTCGCGTTGGGAACGCTGACGCCGGAGGTGTTCGACCGGACCGCCGCGCTTTTGGCCGAGGCGCGGGTGGCGATCATGACCTCTTGTCAGCCGTCGGCGCCGGTCCCGCCGGTCAAGGCGTCGCGCGCGCGTGGCGTCAAGATCTTCGCGGGCTCCGACAATATCCGCGATTGCTGGTCGCCCTACGGCAATGGCGACATGCTCGATCGCGCCGCGATCATCGCGATCCGGCACGAAATGTATTCCGATTCCGACCTGGAGACGGCGTTCGCCCTGGCGACGCGCGAGGCCGACGAAGTGCTCGGGTCGCCGCGTCGCGGGCTGCGCGTCGGCGCCGTAGCGGATTTAGTGGCGGTACGTTGCGCCAGCGTCGCCGACGCGGTTATCGCGCGGCCCCCGCGCGCGCTCGTGCTGCGAGGGGGCCGCGTGGCCGCGGAAAACGGCGGGCTCGCCGCGAATATTCCTTACGGCGCGGAGGCGGCATGAGGGGGAACGTGCGAAGCGGCCTTTTTGCAAGCGGGCGGGGCAGGGGAGTCATATGACGGTCGGGTCCTCGTCCAACGGTCATCCCGACGCCGGCCGCGGGTCGCGCGCGCGCCTGCCCTCGCACGCGCGCCATGCGCGGATCGTCGAAATGCTGCGCGCTAACGGCGCGGTCTCGGTCACGCAGGCGGCCGCCGACCTCGGCGTCTCCGACATGACGCTGCGCCGCGACCTCCTCGAGCTCGAGGGCGAAGGCAAAGTCACGCGCGTCCATGGCGGCGCCGTCGCGGCGGCGGCGTTGCGGGAATCGATCGACGCCGCGGAGCCGAGCTTCGACTCGCGGCTCGCGCAACAGCATGAGGCCAAGCTGCGCATCGCCGTCGCCGCCGCGACGCTGGTCGCGCATTACCGGTCGCTGGCGATCGACGTCGGCACCACCACCTTCATGATGGCGCAGGCGATGCGGCCGAGCGCGAACCGTAAGGTGTTCACTACCAGCCTTCGCGTCGCGATCGAACTCGCCGCCTCGCGCTGCGAGGTGTTTCTCGCGGGCGGGCGCGTGCGCGGCGGCGAGTTGGCGCTGGGTGGCCCCGCGTCGGTCGCGCAATTCGGTGCGCTCTGGTTCGACGCGGCGGTGATCGGCGCCTCCGGCCTGACGACGGAAGGGCTCTTCGATTATTCCATCGAGGATACCGAACTCAAGCGCATCTATATCGAGCGCGCGAGCGTGAAGATCGCGGTCTGCGATTCCTCGAAGGCGCAGCGCCCTTCGCTGGTGAAAGTCTGCGCGCTCGACGAAATTTCGATTTTGATCACCGACGCGCCGCCCCCCGAGGCGCTGGCGGCGGCGCTCGCCGAGGCGAACGTGAAGGTCGTGATCGCCTGAGACGCGTCATATCGTCGTCACGCTCGCGTCATCGGATCGTCGCCGGATAAAAAAGAGAGGCGCGAGAGTCCACAAATGCGCCCGGATTTGCTGGTCCTGGCGGACCCGTCAGAGGTCGGGCGGAGGGCTGGGAGCGGAAAATCGTCGAATTTTGAATTTAGCGTTTGACGCCCCGGGGTCACTTCCTTATACAGCGCGAACCGGACGGCGACGCCATCTTCTGCGGCTTCGGTCTGACGGACTTCGGGCTTATCCTGAGAACCACGCCACCCACCGAAAGGGAGGGGGGGTTTGGTTCGGTCTTTTGCGCTTCGGACTTCGGTTTGGGGGCGGATTTGACGGGGATCAGGGCGGAGAAGAGAGATTGGGTGTTGGTTTTTGGGTCAGGGCTGTGCCCGACTCACAGGCTTCTCATCCTGAACCCTCTGGGTTCGAACGCTGTTTGACAATTTCATCGGAAGAAAGAGAGACGTGGGCGGCG
>Ga0302320_10011635_pt1 | contig 18582 bp, 13 predicted proteins | sample Bog_T0_3_FD_202130 | JGI IMG/M metagenome (GOLD analysis project Ga0302320, IMG submission 202130) | Peat permafrost microbial communities from Stordalen Mire near Abisko, Sweden - Bog_T0_3 | ecosystem: Environmental > Terrestrial > Soil > Wetlands > Peat | place: Sweden: Abisko, Stordalen Mire...
CGAGCCCGAAATCCGCACTCGCGCCCGCGCGTCAATTCGAGACTTTCGCTTTGAAGCTAAGCCCTCCGGAAGGATCGACGTCCACTCTGATCGTCGTGCCCGGTAGGAACTCGCCTGCGAGCACGCGCTTCGCAAGCGCATCCTCGACGTTCTTTTGAATCGCGCGTTTCAGCGGCCTCGCTCCGTACTGAGGATCGAACCCTAGTTCCCCGAGCAAATCCCTCGCGCGATCCGAAAGCTCGATCGCGAGATCCCGGCGCGCCAGCCGCTTGGCGAACTGCGCCATCTGAATGTCCACGATCTTCCGAATGTGCGACCGCTCGAGACGTTGGAAAACGACGATCTCATCGAGGCGGTTCACGAACTCAGGGCGAAACGCCTTCCGCACATCGTCGGTGACGGCGCGGTAGATCATCGCCTTCTTTTCCTCGTCCTTGAGACCAGCCAGATCTTCGATCGCCTGGATATGCTGGGACCCGATGTTGCTCGTCAGGATGATGACGGTGTTCTTGAAGTCCACCGTCCGCCCCTGGCCATCCGTAAGCCTTCCGTCATCAAGCACCTGCAGCAACACGTTCCAGACATCGCTGTGCGCCTTCTCCACCTCGTCAAAGAGCACCACAGAATACGGACGTCGACGCACCGGCTCCGTGAGTTGTCCCCCCTCTTCATATCCAACGTATCCGGGGGGCGCCCCGATCAGCCGCGAGACCGCGTGCTTCTCCATGTACTCACTCATGTCGAGGCGGATCATTGCCCGTTCGTCGTCGAAGAGAAGCTCCGCAAGAGCGCGGGCGAGCTCAGTCTTCCCGACGCCGGTCGGCCCGAGGAAGAGGAAGCTTCCTATCGGCCGCTTCTCATCGCCCAACCCTGCGCGTGAGCGCCGAACGGCATTCGCGACGGCAACCGTGGCTTCCTCCTGACCGACGACACGCAGGCGCAGGCTCTCCTCCATGTGGAGCAGCTTCTCCATCTCTCCCGTCAGCATCTTCGTCACGGGAATCCCAGTCCACTTCGACACGATGGCCGCAATGTCCTGGTCAGTGACCTCTTCACGCAGGTACGAGCCTTTCTCCTGAACCTTGGCCAATTGCTTCCGGAGCTCATCGACCTTCTTCTCGAGCTCGGGAATGCGTCCGTATTGAATCTCAGCGACCTTGCCAAGCTCCCCCCGGCGTTGGGCCTGCTCGGCACCGGCTCGCAGCTCCTCCAGCCGAGGTTGCTCCTTCCTGATCTGGTCGATGATTTCCTTCTCCCTCAGCCATTGCGCCCGCATCGCGTTCGCCTGCGATTCGAGATCCGCCAGCTCATGCTTGACGTTCCCGACGCGAGCTTTCGACGCGGCGTCGCGCTCCTTCTTCAGCGCCTCTTCTTCGATCATCAGCTGCATGATCTTGCGCTGAACCTGATCGATCTCCCCCGGCATGCTGTCGATCTCCATCCTGATCTTGGCGGCGGCCTCGTCGATCAGATCGATCGCTTTGTCGGGTAGGAAGCGCTCCGTCACGTAGCGATCGCTGAGCGTTGCCGCGGCAATCAGCGCGGCGTCCTGAATCCGGATGCCGTGATGAACCTCGTACCGCTCCTTCAGTCCTCTGAGGATCGCAATGGTATCCGCCACGGTCGGCTGCGACACATAGACCGGCTGAAAACGCCTCTCGAGTGCAGCGTCCTTCTCGATTCGCTTTCTGTACTCATCAAGCGTCGTCGCACCAATACACCGGAGCTCACCCCGCGCGAGAGCGGGCTTCAGGAGGTTCGCGGCATCCATCGACCCTTCCGCCGCGCCGGCACCGACGATCGTATGAATCTCGTCGATGAACAGAATGATCTGACCGGCGGCGCCTTCAACCTCCTTGAGCACGGCCTTCAGGCGGTCCTCAAACTCACCACGAAACTTCGCTCCCGCCACCAGAGCCCCCATATCGAGGGACACGAGCCGTTTGCCCTTCAGCGACTCGGGGACGTCGCCGCGCACGATCCGCTGCGCAATGCCCTCAACGATCGCCGTCTTGCCGACGCCCGGTTCGCCGATGAGCACGGGATTATTCTTCGTGCGGCGCGAGAGAACCTGCATCACGCGACGAATTTCTTCATCGCGACCGATCACCGGATCGCTCTTGCCCTTGCGCGCGAGCTCCGTGAGGTCCCGGCAGTACTTGTCGAGCGCTTGAAACTTCCCTTCCGGATCCCGATCCACGACACGTTGACTCCCGCGCACACTCGCCAGCGCCTTGAGCAGCTTGTCGTACGACACGCCACCAGCCGCCTCGAGAGAGGCCTGGACGTCACGATCGTGGCGCGCCATCGCCAGGACGAAATGCTCGACCGAGATAAAGTCGTCCTTGAGCGCCTTGGCCTCGTCCTCCGCCTTCCGAAAGACCTCAAGCGTTCGCCGCGAAAAGCCCGGCTGGGCCCCCCCGGTGACCCGTGGCAACGACTGGGCCCTCTTTTCGAGCCCCAGCACGAGGGAATCGACGTCGCCTTCGGCCTTCTGAATCAGTGGCCGGGCTACGCCATCTTCCTGGGCGAGCATCGCCAAGAGTAGCTGCTCGGGGCTGACTTCTGGGTTTCCGTGGCGCCCCGCAATGTCGAGAGCATCGCGTACGGCTTCTTGGCTCTTGGTGGTCAGGCGGTCCGGTCGCATAGCGCGAAGGTAAGTCGCCCCACCTCTCGCGCAAGTCGGGCACCGCTCGGCGCTTCGCCTGGATCTGCCTAGATATCCAGATTGCGAACGTTGAGCGCGTTGTCTTCGATGAACTGCCGGCGCGGTTCGACTTGGTCGCCCATCAGGATCGTGAAGACCTGATCGGTCTGAACGGCGTCGTCGAGGCGCACTTGGAGCATGACTCGCGCGTCCGGGTTCAACGTCGTGTCCCAGAGCTGCTCGGCGTTCATCTCGCCGAGCCCCTTGTACCGCTGAAGGTCGACGCCCTTGTGCCCTCGAGCATCGATGTAATCCCAGAGCGCGTCGGAGTCCGCGATCTCGGTCTCCTCCGTCTCTTTGCCTTCGCGCTTCGCCTCGCGGACAAAGTACGGAACGGGGCCGATTGAGCGAACGTCTTGCTCGACGGAATAGAGTTCCTCGTACTCCGCAGACTCGACGAGTGCCCAGTCGATCTCGACGGGGCGGGCGTTCGAGCCCGGGCGCGGCGTGATCTTGATCGTCGCCGCGCCGTGCTCTGTCTCCCAGCCAATCTCGATGGAAAGCGGAAAGATGTCGGGGTACTTCTTCTCGAGCTTCGCGCGAATCGCCGGCACGGCCGCTTCGACTTTCTTGCGCTCCCGAAGCTCGATCTTCCCGAAACCGGTCGAGTGGATCACCGCCGCAACGAGCCGGGAATCCGCACGACGGTCGATCTTCCCCAGAGCTCGCTTGAACAAGCGAAGGCGATCGGCCAACCGCAAAAGGGGCTCACCGGTCAGGGTCGGGCCCTTCGATGCGCGCACGGCCAGACCGTCGACGCCTTGTTCGAGGAAGAAGCGATCGAGCGCGGGCTGGTCCTTCAGATACAGGTCCTTCTTTCCTCGCCGGACGCGATACAGCGGCGGCTGCGCGATGTAGAGATATCCGCGCTCGATGATCTGAGGCATCTGCCGGTAGAAGAACGTGAGCAGGAGCGTGCGGATGTGACTGCCATCTACGTCGGCGTCGGTCATCAGAACGATCTGGTGATAGCGAAGCTTCTCGACGTCGAAGTTGCCCCCCTGCTCCGGGCTCCCGATCCCGCAACCGAGCGCGGCGATGAGCGTCCCGATTTCGGCCGAGGAGAGCATCTTGTCGAGGCGGGCCCGTTCGACGTTGAGAATCTTCCCCTTGAGCGGAAGTATCGCCTGGAACTTCCGATCGCGACCTTGCTTCGCCGTGCCTCCGGCGCTCTCGCCCTCGACGATGTAAATCTCCGTCTGATGCGGGTCGCGCGACTGGCAATCGGCGAGCTTCCCGGAGAGGCTCGTGTAGTCGAGCGCGCCTTTACGAACGACCTCGCGCGCCTTCCGAGCGGCCTCACGAGCCTTCGCCGCCATGATGGCCTTTTCGAAGATCTTCCTTGCGGTGCCCGGAGTCTCTTCGAAGAAAGCACTCAGTTTTTCGCCGATGATCGTTTCGACGATGCCCTTCACCTCGCTAGAGACCAGCTTTGACTTCGTCTGCGAATCGAACGACGGGTCGCCCATCTTCACGCTGACGACCGCCGTTAGCCCCTCGCGAATGTCTTCTCCCGTGAGACCCGACTTCACCTCCTTGAAGAGGTTTTGCGCGTTTCCGTAGCTATTGAAGACGCGAGTGAGCGCCGAACGAAAGCCGGTGAGGTGCGTGCCGCCGTCTCGATTGAAGACGTTGTTCGTGTAGCAAAAGATGTTTTCCGCATAGCTCGCGTTCCACTGAAGCGCGACCTCGACGATGACCGGCGTACCGGATTCACTCGGTTGTTCGGCGATGATGTGAACGACCTTCTCGTGAATCGGCTCCTTTGCCTTGTTGAGATGCTCCACGAACTCGCGAATGCCACCCTTGTATTCGAAGAGCTCGCGACGCGGTTCGCCACGCTGATCGAGATCGCGCTCGTCAGTGAGAGAGATCACGAAGCCTGCGTTCAGGAACGAAAGCTCCCGCAGACGACTCGCGAGAATGTCGTGACTGAACTCCGTAACCGTAAAGATCTCGTGATCCGGCTTGAACGTCTGCTTCGTCCCCGTCTTGTCCGAATCTCCGATCACCGCGAGCGGAGCGACCGGAACCCCGCGCCGGTACTCTTGGAAGTAGACGTGGCCCTCCCGCTTGATTTCCATCTTGAGCCATTCGGAAACCGCGTTCACGGCACTCACGCCGACGCCGTGTAGCCCCGCCGAGACCTTGTAGCTCGAGTGATCGAACTTGCCGCCGGCGTGGAGGACCGTCATGACGACTTCGGCTGCGCTCACATCGCGGCCAAGCTTCTTCGACATGTCGGCGTGGTGCCCGGTGGGGATGCCGCGACCGTTGTCTTCGACGGTCACGGACCCGTCGAAGTGGATCGTGACGTCCATGCGCGAGCAGTAGCCCCCCAAGTGTTCGTCAACGGCGTTGTCGACGGCTTCCCACACGAGGTGGTGAAGACCGGAGCCATCATGAACGTCACCGATGTACATGCCGGGACGCTTCCGGACGGCCTCGAGCCCCTCGAGGACCGTGATGTTTTCGCTCCCGTAGGTCGAGGGGGGCGGAACGCTCGGGCTAACGGTGGCGTTGGTCATTGGGGAGTCTCGCACAACGTGATGCGGTCAAAGAGACGTGATTGATTCGGTCTCCGATTCCGCGATTGAATACTCGCCGCGAAAACTCGTCGCGTGCAGCGCATGAAATGTACCGACAGTATAGGTCCTGTGGCCCGTTTCGCGCAAGGCGCACTCGCGTATTTTGCGGCGTGATTTCGCTAATTTGCGAGGTCAGAACCCTTTGATCTGCTCGCTCCGGACGACCGGTCGCCCCAGGCCACGAAACCTCGCCCCGCGGCCGAGAAACGACCGCCGACACGACGCCAATCACTCGCGGCAAATGCTCCCGCTCACGACGCGAATATCGGTGCGCTCGGCACGCTCGATCGCGATGAGCTCCGGACGTGTGGTCGTAAGAAAGACCTGGCCGCGCTGCTCGCGCAGGAACGAAAACAAGGCCGCCGTACGGTCGCGATCGAGTTCGCTCGAGACGTCATCCAGCAACAGGATCGGGCGAGACCCACGCGCCGCTCCGACGACCTGAACCTCTGCCGACTTCAATGCGAGGACGACGGCGCGGTGCTGCCCCTGCGAAGCCACGCCGCGAGCGGGGCGTTCGCCAATCGAGAGGACGAGCTCGTCACGGTGGGGGCCGAATCGTGAGCCGCCTCGTCGTTGATCGACCGCTCGTGATGCTGCGAGAGTGGCCCCGAACTCGTCCGCGTCCCGCGCGGCTCCTGGAGAGTACCGGACCGAGAGTGCGAGCCCCGGCGCCGCGATCCGCGCAAACGCCGGCTCTGCCGCTGCTGCGAGGAGCAGGGCGGCCTCCGAGCGCACGTCCATGACCGCGAGTCCGTGGCGGACCATGAGCGCTTCCCAATGCACGACATCCGACGCCGCGATGCCGCGTGTTTCGAGCGCGCGCTGTCGCTCGCGCATCGCGCGCCCGTAGCGTTCCAGCTCGTCCATGGACGTGGCTCGGACGAACAGCGCGATTCGATCCAGCATCCGGCGCCGCTCTGCTCCGCTGCCCATCGAGAGCGCGACCTCCCCGGGGTGGAACACGACGACGGGCGTTCGCACCGCATACGAGGCGAGGGAGGTCGGTCGCCGGCCGTCAATACGCGCCGCACGTGCCCCCAGCTTGAGGCCAACGCTTTGCTCACGGGCAACATTGTCCTCGCGCACGCGCGCCCTGACGCTTGCTACGTCGGCGCCGTGACGAACGACGTCCCCCGGCTTGCTCGCTCGAAAGCTGCGCGACGTGGCGAGAACGTAAATGCCTTCGAGCAGGTTCGTCTTGCCCTGCCCGTTGTCGCCACTGATGACGTTGAAACGCTCTCCCGGCTCGAGATCGACCGCTTCTAGATTTCGAAACTCGCGAAGAGAAAGAGTCTCGATCGCGAGCGAGTGCACGGAGGTCGTCGTCGCTGGGCTGCCGTCAAATGCGCATAGGCATTACGACAGCGAGGAACTGGCGATCGCTGGCGGGTCGGAGGACTGCGGGATCCAGCTCGCCGCTGAGGCCGAGAATGACCTCGTCTTCCTCCAGCGCCCCGAGCACGTCGAGGAAGTACTTGGCGTTGAAACCGATCGTCAGCTCCGGTCCGGCGTAGTCGATGGGAATCTCGTCGAACCCGTCTCCGCTCTCGGGCGATTCGCTGCTGATGCGCATCGTTCCCTTGGCGAGGGTGACCTTTACGCCGCCCGTACGCTCGCTCGCTGCGATGGAGACCGCGCGGAGCGCATCGGCAAACGCGGCGCGCGGGGCGTGAATTTTTCGTTCGCTGTTCTGCGGAATGACCTGCGCGTACGGCGGGAACTGGGCATCCACGAGCTTCACGCTGAACGTCATCCCCGCGCCCTGGAAGAACGCGCTCGAGCCGCTCTGCGTGATCTGGAGCTGCGGGCGGGCCACGTCCTTCGAGGACTCCTTCGACGGCGATTCGGCGAGCGCCTCGTCGCAGATTCGACGTAGCTCTTGGATCGCCTTCAGCGGGATCAGCATCGTCGCCGACGCCTGGCGGCCCGAGACCTTGACCTCCATCTTCGAGAGGCGGTGCCCGTCCGTCGTCACCATCCGCACGACGTCGCCATCCCACTCGAAGAGCGCGCTGTTCAGGTGCGCGCGGGTCTCATCGGTGGAGATCGAGAAGTGCGTCTTCGCGATGAGCTGCTGCAGAACTTCGACGTCGAGCGCCAGCGTCGGTGCGCCTTCACCGGGCGTGGGGAGCGGAGGGAAATCATCGCCGGGCATGCCGCGGAGCGTGTAGCGGCGCGCCGTGCCTGCGGCTTTGATCGTCGTCGTCGCGTTGTCGTGCGTTGCCAGGTGAATCGGCCCGTCGGGCATCATCTTCACGCGCTCGAAGAGATCTTTCGCGGGGACCGCGATCGAGCCCCCCTTGCTCACCTCGGCGCTGATCTTCCCCGCGATGGCGAGATACAGGTCAGTCGCTGCGAGGCGAAGCGCGCTCGGACCGTCGACGGCCAGCAGCACGTTCGACAGGACTGGCATCGTGCTCTTGCGCTCCGCCACGCCCTGCATGCGCGTGACGAGTCTCAGGAGGTCTTTCTTGGCTACGGTGATTTCCATTTCGTTCGCTCGCTCAGGTTCCGTGCATACGACGAAGCGTTCGTCGCCGCCAGCGGCAGCGACCAAGTGCTGACCTCGACTCGAGGTGCGGACGCTCCCGCGCTCCCCGAGGCACCGGCTCTTCTCTGGATCAGGATCAGATTAATTAAGATCTCTAGTCATCGTGATAGGGCCTGTGGGAACTGGGGAAAGCGCACGGAAGGCCGTGAATCTTGCGGCCACGTGCCCGTTTCGGGTGTGGGCGAAAGGTCGGAGGACGCTGGGGGGGGACGGGGACAGCTCGCTTCCACCGGTTATCCAGAGGGGACTGTCCAGCGCAGGAGGCGCCTGGCCCACGAGTTGGACCCACGTACTTCACAGGGCGAAAGCGGGTTGCGTCCGCCGGCTACGGATCATTCCGCGCGTGGAGCGGCAACGAGCGTGCGCGCGATCGCGTCGATCAACTCGCGACGCGCGCGCTCGTGGGTCTTCGGTCCGACGTCGCCGGCGCGGTGCGCGCGCTCGAGCTCTTCGAGCTCCGCGAGCAGGCGTGCGCGCTCCTCTTTCGAGGTCGCCGCGGGCTTTGCCGCCTTCTTCGCGGTGAAGGCGTAGCCAAGCCCCGCGAGCACGCCGAAGGCCGCGAGCGCCGTCGCGATCTTGTTCGCCGGCCCCGGCGTCGGCAGGTCGAGCATCTCCACGTGCACTCGGGTGAGCGGCGTCTCGTCGCGGCGCAGCTGCTTCTCCGTGATGAGGATTCGTTGGCCCTGCGCGTCAGTCCTCGGCTCGGCCTCGGGGAAACCCGAGGCGATGAGCTTCATGTCCTGGGAAGCGGCGGCCATCACGCGCATGACCGCGACGTGCGGGATGAGCGTCTCGTCGAACTTCACGTCCTTCTCGCCCGCGTACGGGAGCTGCCAGCGGAAATCGATGGTGTGCTGGCCGGGACCGAAGGTGCCGTGGAGCTGCGCGCCCTTCTTCTCGATGGACGTGACGCCCTCTCCGGACATCGAATCCTGGCCGTTCAGCGCGGTGAAGTCCGCAGGGAGGCCGAGCATCACGCCGTCCGGGACCCACGCCACGCGACCCAGGTTGTAGATCGTCAAGGCCTGTTCGAACTGGACGCGATCGTCCTTCATTTCGGCGTAGACGACGACCTGCGACACGATGAGCGCCGTCTCGATGTCGTGCGTGACCGGGTAGACGTGCAGCGAAACGCGCATTCCCTTCTCGGCCGAGAGCCCGAACGGGGATGCCCAGAATGTGCCCCCGTCTTTGACGACCGAGACGCGGTACGCAACGCCGCTGACGTGCTCGAGGTTCGCGAAGGTGACGACGCCATTCGCGTCGGTGACCGCCAGCTTGTGCTCGCGGCTCTCCCCCTTGGCGACCGAGTTGTGAAGGATCCCGAGCGTGACCGCGGTGTTCGGGAGTGGCGCGTTGTCGCCGTCGAGGAGTGTCACCGCGATCGTTCCCGCAGGGAGGCGCGTGTCCTCTTCATTCGAATCGGGGGGGGGCTGGAACATCTGCGAACCGCTACCGCCGCTGCCGCGCGGGGGCGATGGAGCCGCCTGGCTGCCCCCTTGCGCCCCGACCTGCGGGTGCCCGGCCGGGAGAGGCTCCTCGTCGCCCTCAGGCTCCTGAGCACCGCTCGGCTGCGCGACGAAGGCGCAGGCCGACAACAGGAGAGCGGCCAGGCCTCTTCGACTAGATGTTCGCATCGCTACTCTCCACGCCAAGCCGAGCTCCGCACTTCTTGCAGAAGGTCGCGTCGGGTTCGTTCGACGTCGCGCACGACGGGCACGCGAGTCGTGAGGGGACCTTGCTCGCGACAGGTGCGGGTTCGGGGGCGTCCGGCGACGCTTTCTCGACGTGGCCTTCGCCGCCCGCGGCGTCGAGGCACTTCTTTGCCAGGTGGGCGCGGGCGATCTCTTCGGCCTTCGCGCGGAGCGGCTCGATCTGGAAATCCATCTCGCGCAGAATCGACTTGGCCGTCTCGCGGTAGCGCGCGCTGATCATCTCGTAGTCGGCGTCGTCGATCTTGCCGATGGAGTGCTCGTGCTCGAGGTCCTTGAGCGCGCGGAGAGTCCGGCGCTTTCGTTCCTCTGCCCCGCTCACCGTGTGCCTGGCCGAGCCCGCGGTCACGAGCCCCTCGGGCAAAGGGGCGTCGCCGCCGAGCGTGCGCAAGCTGGCCCAGAGGAACCCGATGACGCCGATGAACGCGCCCGACGCCAACACCAGGATGGCTGGGCCCACCCCGAACAGGATGCCCACCGTGACGGTCGCGAGGCCCGTCGCCGCTGGTATCGCCCACGCCGTCGTGCGCGCAAGGGCGCGCTCCATCTCGTCTGCGCGTGCGCGCTCGTCCAGTTCACTCATCGAGATCCTTCAGCTCTTCATCCAGGCGGGTGTCGTACTCGTCGCGCTTGGCTTGCGGCGCGTCGGCCGTCGGCCCGCCCGTCGGGCGTCGCCAGCGGTGAAGCATGAAGCCGAGCCCTACTCCCCCCGCGACGATCGCCGTGAGCGGGAAGAGGTAGATCGCGCGGAGCGCCCCGGTGTTCGGGGGGACCGTGAGCCCGTCGGTCCCGTACTTCTTCACGTAGGACGCGAGGATCACGTCCTTGCTCAGGCCCTCGTCGATCTGCCGCCGGATCTCCGCGCGCTCCGATTCGAAATCGCCACATGCGCAGTCGGTGAGAGGGAGCCGCTCGCAGCCTCCGCACATGCAGCGCAGCGACTTGAAGATGTCGCGCTCTCTGTCGCTCCGGATGTGCACCGTCCCGGTCGCCATCTGCGACTGCGCGAAGGCGGGCACGGGCATCATCGCGAGGACGATCCCGATCGTCACGCTCGCGGCGATCGCGGCGCCCGATCTGGCAAAGGCCCAGCTGCGCGACTCCTCGGGCTCGAACTGCGGCCACATGCAGAGCACGCTCCCCAGGACCAGGATCAGGCACCCGAACCAGATCCAACCGACCAGCGGGTTCACGTGAACCTGGAAGCTCGCGTTCTTCGTCTGCGGGTTCACCGAGCCGACGACCACGTAGAGGTCGTCTCGGAACGAGTTGAGCTGGGCGACCTCGGTCGTCGCGCTGTCGGGCTGCTTCTTGTAGATGAACTTGGCGGGCGACACCGTGCCGAGCGACCTGCCGGTGCGCAGGTCGGTCACCTTGAGGTCGGCGAAGATCATCCGCTTGTTGAGATCGACCTCCATGCGCGAGCCGATGTACTCGAGCTGGTAGTGGTCGGCCTGCATCGTCTGGTGCGGAGCGAGCGACGCTTCGCGGTCGATGGTCCACGACTTCCCGGTGAAGCCGAGGAACATGAGCAGGATGCCGAAGTGGACGATGTACCCGCCGTAGCGCCGGCGTGAGGGGGCGGGCAGCGTGACCATCGTGTAGGCGAAGCCCGGGAGGAGCCCCGCGTACCAGAGGATGCTCGGCACCTCCTTGTCGGCGCCGCTCTTGGCGCGGGCGCGGAAGAGCATCACGAACTCTTGCACCACGATCGTGATGTTGAACGCGAAGAGCGCGATGCCGAGCATCGGGGTGATCGCGTTGAACGCGCGGAGCCCCTGGCCGAGAGAGCCGGCGTAGATCGGGTCACCCCAGACGATCGGCGCGAAGCCGATCTTCGCGCCGAAGGCGAAGTGCATCGCGATCGTCGCCGCCGTGATCGCGAGCGGCCAGAAGAACGCGCGGCGGAGGAGCTGCGGGCTCGTCTTCTTCCAGCCGAGCAGCGTGCCGATGCCCATGAGCGCGAAGATCACGAGGCCGATCGGCTGGACCCAGGCGTTGTAGTACGGCGGGCCGACGGTGACCTTCTCGTTCCAGAAGGCCTCGCTGATCATCGGGAACGTCGTCGCGACGCAGACGAAGAGCATGAACCCGAGCAGCGCGTAGTTGTTCAAGAGGAACGTGAACTCGCGCGACCAGATCGACTCGATCCGCGGCGCGGCCGACGTGATCTTCAGCTTCGCCGTCAGCCGGCGGTAGACGAGCTCGATGGCGACCCAGGCGACCGCGCCTTCGATGAGCGCGAAGGTGACGATCGGCATCGGGAGGTGGTTCGAGATGTAGGCCGCCGCGGGACCGCCGCCGATGAGCCCGACCCACCCGGCTCCGACCGCGGCTTTGCGGAGCTGAGGGGATGGGGGGAGGTCGCGCAGCTCGGGCCAGCGGTAGAAGATCAGCGACGCGGTCACCGCTGCGGCGAAGAAGATGAACCACACGAAGTAGGTGCCGATCGACGACTGCGCGAACGAGTGGACGCTCGCGATGGCTCCCGAGCGCGTGAGGAACGTGCCGAAGATCGTCATCAGGAACGTGAGCGAAACGAGGAACACGTTCCAAACCTTCAGGAGGCCGCGGCGCTCCTGGATCATGACGGAGTGCACGAACGCGCTGGCGACGAGGAACGGCATGAAGGCGGCGTTTTCGACCGGGTCCCACGCCCAGTAGCCGCCCCAGCCGAGCTCCTCGTACGCCCACCGCATCCCCAGCGTGTTGCCGATGCCGAGGAACATCCATGCGAAGAGCATCCAGCGCCGGCTGGCGACGATCCACTCGGTGTCGAGGCGCCCCGTGACCAGCGCGGCGACCGCGAACGCGAAGGGGACCGTGCAACCGACGAAGCCGGTGTAGAGGGCCGGCGGGTGGATGATCATCCAGTAGTTCTGGAGGAGTGGGTTCAATCCCTCTCCGTCCATGCGCCCGCCGGCGACGCTCGTAGAGAAAGGGTTCGCGGCGAAGGCCATGAGAACGCAGAAGAAAATGACCACCGCCATCAACGTCGCGATGATGTACGGCTGCAACTCGAGGAACTTCTTCCCGAGCCAGAACACGCAGGCGCCGATGTACAGGCTGAGGAGGAAGAGCCACCACAAGAGCGAGCCGTCTTGCCCCCCCCACAGCGCGGTGAGCAGGTACGCGAGCGGCATCGATCGGTCCGAGTAGTGCGCGACGTAGCGCAGTCGGAAGTCGTGGCTCACGAAGGCGTACGCGAGGCAGAGCACCGCGGTGGCGATGAGGGCGACCGTGCCGTAGGCGCCGAAGCGCGCCGCTTGCAGCGTGCGGAGGCGCCCTGTCGAACCTGCCGCGAGCGAAATCGCGAAAGTGTAGCTCGCCGCGACCATCACGCCGAGGAGGAGCAGGGTGCAAAAAAGAGGGAACGTGGATGCCATGGGGGGATTGCCGCTCGAAGCCGTTGTCAGCAAGCGGCGTGCGAAGCTTAGCCGAGGATGAAGGAAGCCGCCGTACACCGTATTCGGGACGTACGTGTGCACGTAGCTCTGCTGATCGTGCAGGTGGCGTTCGCCTCGCAGACCGTCGAGGGGAAGATCGCGATGGGGCCGCGCGCCACCGGGGGTGAGGGGATCTCACCGTTCGCGATGGCCATGGCGCGAATGCTCGGGGCAGCTGTCTTTTTCCAGCTCCTGACGCGCGCGACCGGACGCCTGCGCGAAACAACTGCGCGGGACCACGCTATCCTTGCAGGGCTCTCGGTCATCGGGATCGCGCTCAACCAGACGCTCTTCCTCATCGGTCTGCGCCTCACGACGCCCATGACGGCGGCGCTGCTGAGCGTGACCATCCCGGTGTTCACCGCGGTCTTTGCGGTCGCGCTGCGACAGGAGCGGGCGAGCGTGAGGCTCGGGGTGGGGCTCGCGTCGTCCATCGCGGGGGCCGTCTGGCTCACGGGGGTCGGACGGGTGGACCTGGGGGCGCTCGTCGTGCTCGCCAACAGCCTCTCGTACGCGCTCTACATCGTGTTCGCGCGCGACACGATCCGCCGGCTGGGGGCGCTCACGGTCATCGCGTGGGTGTTCACGTGGGGCGCGATCGTATTCGCGCCGATCGGGCTGCCCACGCTCGTCGCGGCCGTGCCGACGTGGACGCCGCGCGGCTGGGCGTTCGTCGCGTACATCCTCGTGGTGCCGACGATCGTGGCGTATCTGTGCAACGCTTGGGCGCTCGGGCGCTCGAACGCGACGCTCGTGTCCATCTACATCTACGTGCAGCCGGTGCTGGCCGGACTGCTAGCCTGGCTGCAGCTCGGGCAGACGGTGAGCGTGCGCATGCTCGGGAGCGCGGTCTTGATCGCGACGGGGGTGACGATCGTGGCGACGCGGGCCGCTTCGCCACCAGGACCGGAGAAGGCGATTCTGCCCTGAGCGGAATCGCAGGAGGCGTTCCGATTCTTCTCGAGCGCCTCCGTGTGCTTCTCGAACGCGATCCTATTTCACTCGGGTGCGTTCCGATTCTTCTCGAGCGCCTCCGTGTGCTTCTCGAACGCGATCCTATTTCACTCGGGTGCGTTCTTATTCTTCTCGAGCGCCTCCGTGTGCTTCTCGAACGCGATCCTATTTCACTCGGGTGCGTTCTTATTCTTCTCGAACGCCTCCGCGTGCTTCTCGAACGCGATCCTATTTCACTCGGGTGCGTTCTTATTCTTCTCGAACGCCTCCGCGTGCTTCTCGAACGCGTCCCCCTTCTTCTCGAGCGCCTCCCAGACGCCGCCTTACGTCCCCTCGAGCACCCGCTCCAGCCGTGCGAGCGCCTCATCGAGCTTCGGCTCGTCGATCGACCACGCCAGCCGGAAGCCGTTCCGCACCCCGAAGAACGCGCCCGGCCCCACGATGACCCCGTGCGTTCGCACCCCCTGCTCGATGCGCGCGGTGAGGTTCTCCTGCGTGCGCGTGTCGACCGCGAAGCCGAAGAGCCCATCGCGCGGGGCGCTCCAGGACAAGTGGGGACGCCCGGCGATCCACGCTTCCACGCGCGCGCGCTTGCCGGCCATCATCGCGCGCGCCCAATCGGCGAACGTGGCGAGACGATCGAACGCGCGGACGGCGATGGCCATCCACGGGAGCGGCGCGTGCCCGAGGCTCGCGATGAGCGCGTCCTCACCGCGAAGGATGACGTCCCGCGGCGCCGCGACCCACCCGACGCGGTGCGCGCCGAGGCCGTAGCACTTCGTGAGGCTCCCGACGGCGACGACGTTGGGGCCCAGGTTCCGCGCGCTCATCCCCCAGCCGCCGCGCGGATCGCAGAGCATGTCGAACGGCGCATACACCTCGTCGACCAGCAGGTGCGCACCGTGCTTCTCCGCGCTGCGCGCGATCTCGCGCAGCGTCGCGTCGTCTGCGCGGACTCCGCTCGGGTTGTGCGGGTTGGTGATCGCGACGACGCGCGTGCGATCGGTGATCGCGCGGGCGACCTCCGCGGGATCGAGCGCGAAGCGGCTCCCCGGCGTGCGCTCGAACCAGGTTACGCGCGCGCCGATCCCCTGGGCGATGCGGTGCATCGGCTCGTACGTCACGCGCTCCACGAGCACCTCGTCGCCCGGCGAGAGGAGCGACGCGTACGCGAGCCACAGCGCGTGCGATGCGCCGAACGCCGGGAGTGCCTCCTCGACCGCGACGCCGTTGTACGCGGCGATCCGCGCGCGGAGCACGTCCCACGCGCCGAAGCTCTCGAGGTCCGAGGGGAGATCGAGCGCCGGCTTGTCGGGGCCGAAGATGCCGCTCCGTCCGAGATCGAACGACACGTTGCCGTAGTTCTTCGCCGCCCAGCGCAGGTACTCGGTCGGAGCGAACATTCAGTGCTTCCGGTCGAGGGTGAAGCTCCCCTCGCGGACCACGTTCCCGGTGGGGAGCGAGAGGCGCATCGTGCCGGCGATGTGGTCTCCGTCGCGCGTGCCGATCGCGGTGCCGGTGAACCCCTTGGCGAGATCGTCGGGGACCAGCGTGGCGCTGAAGTCGCTCGCCTGGAGCGCGCCGTCGATCTTCGAGGCGCCGAGCGCGCCGTCGAGCGTGCCGCTCGCCCGCCCGCGTTCGTCGAGCGCGACGGTCATCGCGCCGTCGCCAAGCCCCACGCTGGCGTCCTCGCCGCGGAAGCGAACGCCGGTCCAGTCGGGAATGGTGAGGGAGCCGACGGTTGCCGTGTAGTGCCCGGACCAGGACGAAGGGCCGGTCGCGGCACCGCTCGCGGACGCGGCCGGGGTTGCGGAGGGATTCGCGGAGGGGGGAGCGGCGAGCGCAGCGGAGGCCGCGGGGCTCGGAGTGGGGGGCTCGCTGCGCGAACAAGCGACGAGCGCGACGAGCGCGAGCGCGGACAGGCGGCTCATGGGGCCTCCGGGCGCCCGAGGATCCGCACCCCGACCTCGCCCTCCAGGTCGACGAGCTCTCCGCGCGCAACGGCCACGCCGCCCACGCGAAGCGTGACGCCGTCGCCGACCTTTCGCCCCAGCGCGATCACGTCCCCCTGACCGAGCGCAGCCCAATCCTTCGCAGCCATCTCGACCGTGCCGACCTCGACGCGCACGACCACGGGCACCTCGCCCATCGCCGTGACGAGGGTCTCTCTCTCCGCTTCGCTCACGACATCTCCTCCGTCTGCGCTCCAGGCGAGGCACTCGACTCCGCCTCCCAGCACGAGGCGCCCATCCTCGCCGAGGTCTGCCTGAAAGCCCACTTCGTGCGCCGGAGCCGCGAGCAGCACCCGCCCCGCGAACGTTCCCGACGCCGTCCGCGTGAGGCGCCACTCGCCGGGGATCCATGCGTCGCCGACGCGCAGCGAGGCCACGTCGGCCGCGGTCGCGAGCGTGGCCGCGGCGACGATGGGCATCGCCAGGCGGACGTCTCCGAGGGTCGAGAGCGTCGTCGCCGTCCAGGGCGCGCCGGCCGCAGCCATGGCGGTCGCGCGGGGTGCGAAGACGCGCGCAACGAACGCCTCGTCATCGATGAGCACCGTGAGCGTCGCTTCGAGCAGCTCGCCGGCCGACGCCGCGAGGTCCCGAACGAGCACGTTCGCAGGGCCGGCGGCGACCACCTGCGGGGCGCGGTCGACCCGCGTGCGCCTCGCCACCGCCGACACGATCGCAGCGAGCGCGCCCGCGAGTGCCGGCGACGCCCCAGCCGCTGGATTGAACACGCGCGGCACGTGCCGACGAACCGCGCGTCCCACGAGCGCCGCCGCGAGCGCCCCCTCGGCCTCGATGAGCCACGCATGCGAGAGGTTCGCGCGATCACGTGCGAGGATCACGGCGACGTCCGCATCACTGCGCGCCACCGTACCGAGAGCGATCCGTGCGCTTCGCACGCTCGTCACCCGCGCACGCACGCGCGCTCCCAGGATCTCGCTCGCCGCCCGCGTGATCGCCTCCTCGTGCGCGAACTGGGCCCCCCAGCGACGCATCGCGCGCGCGACCATCGCGTCCTCGCGCGACACACGGTCGAGCGCGGCCCACGGATACGGCTGCGCCGTCACGGCTTCACGTGCGCCAGCGTCCAATGCCGATCGCTGGTCATCGTCACCGCGCTCGCCGGGATGCCGAGTGACTTCACGCGCTCGCGAATCTCCTCCAGCGTCAGCCCCGCGTGCAGCGACGCCGCGAACAGCCCCTTCTGCCGTTCGTGCGACGCGACGAGGCTCGGCTCGTTGCTCGCCTTCGCCCCCGCGTACTTCGTCACGAGCGCGCTGATCTCGGTGTTCGACCGGGGGCGCACCAGATCCCGCACGAACATCGCGCCCCCCTTGGACGTGAGCCGCCACATCTCGCGCAGGAGGTCCGACGGATCGGGGATGTGGTGCAGGATCGTGTTCGACATGGTCAAGTCGAACCGCCCGTCGGGCCATCCGGCGCTCTTCGCGTCGCGCTTCTCGAGGACGATCCGGTCGTCGAGCTTCGCCGCCTTCACGTTCTCGCGCGCGACGGCCAGCATATGCTCCGCCAGATCGATCGCGATGACGTGCGCCTTCGGCGCGCGCGAACACAGCTCGATCGGGATTCGCGCGGTCCCCGTCCCGACGTCGAGCACCTCGGCGAGCTCCGGCCGAAACGCGAGGAGGTCGTCCACGAAGCGCCCGTTCACCTCGGCGTGGTCCATCGCGTCGTAGTCGTGGGCCTCGTCGGCGGTATCCATGACTTCCGGTTCGAGGGTTCGGGGGAGCATGGGCCCCAGCTTTGCGCGCGCGATACTCCGTCGCAAGTAGCTCTGGTACGCTCGCCGCCGATGCGCCTCCGAGGACCGCTCTTCATTCTCGCCCTCTTCGTCGCGCCCGCGGCGCTGCTCGTGCCTGTCGCCGCGGCGTGGGGAGACAACACGACGGCCGCTCCTGCAGCCGCGGACGCGGGCACCGTGAGGCACGACCCCGACAACCGCACGGCGCTCGCCGAGTGGATGGAGCGCTGCATTCAGGGCAACGCGAAGTTCCTCGCGAAGGACGTCCCTGCCGCCATCGACTTCTACAAGCAGGCCATCCAGCTCGCGCCCAAGCGCCCGCTCCCGCACTATCTGCTCGCCGAAGCGCAGCTCGCCGCGGGCGACTTGCCGAACGGAGAGGCGACGCTGAAGTACGCGCTCGATCTCAGCGACGACCGCGATCCGAACGTCCGCGGCAAGCTCCTCTTTCTCACCGCCGACATGAAGGAGCGGGAGAAGAAGTGGGACGAGGCCAAGACCGCGTGGAAGGACTACGGCGACTACTCGGCGAAGCACGGCGACGCGGGGATGAGCCCGGCGACGCCCCCGGCACGCATTCAGGCCATCGACGAGATGATCAAGCAGGACAGGGCGTACGACGTCGTCCGCCAGCGCATCCTCGACGAGCTGCGTGACGCCGGTCCGCCGGCGGTCGACGCGTCGAAGAGGAAGTAGCCCGCGCGCGAAGGGCCGCTAGAGCGTCGATCAGCTCGTTTTCCGCGATCATCCCGGGCACTTGCCTGAAGGGGATCGACGCCGACGGGGCGCGATGATCTCTTGCCTCCGCAGGCGCTTGCCGCGCCGTGGAGGTCGCGATGGTGCGTTGGTTTCC
>Ga0302320_10011636_pt1 | contig 18581 bp, 29 predicted proteins | sample Bog_T0_3_FD_202130 | JGI IMG/M metagenome (GOLD analysis project Ga0302320, IMG submission 202130) | Peat permafrost microbial communities from Stordalen Mire near Abisko, Sweden - Bog_T0_3 | ecosystem: Environmental > Terrestrial > Soil > Wetlands > Peat | place: Sweden: Abisko, Stordalen Mire...
AATCCTCTCCAAAGCATATCTTTGTCTCGTTTCCCGCGGGGCATGTACGTCGCGATGCATTTTGCGGCGGCCGCGCAAGTTCTCCTTCGGTTGGAAATCAGCCGACAGGTTACAGCTGACAGCTAACAGTAAAAAACTCGGCGACTGTTAGCTGTCTGCTGTGAGCTGTCTGCTGTGTTACTTCGAGTACAGTTCGACGATGAGCTGCTCGTTGATGGGCAGGTTGACATCGGCGCGCCTGGGCAGGTGCAGAATGCGGCCCGAGAGCGTATCGAAATTCGCCTCAAGCCATGCGGGCACAGGACTCTGCGCGGCATACTGCGCGCCCTGCTCGACGATGATGAGCTTTTTGGCGCTCTCGCGGATGGCGATTTCGTCGCCCGCGTTCACCTGGTAAGAAGGAATGTTGACCTTGCGCCCGTTGACCGTGACGTGACCGTGGCGAACGACTTGGCGAGCCTGGCGGCGGGAGATGGCGAAGCCGAGGCGGAAAGCCACGTTGTCGAGGCGGCGCTCCAACTGCTGGATGAGCAGTTCGCCGGTAACGCCTTGGGCGCGGTTGGCCTTCTCGTAGTACTCGCGGAATTGGCCTTCCAGCGTGAAGTACATGCGCTTGGCCTTCTGCTTTTCATGCAGTTGCAGGCCGTAGCCCACGATCTTGGCCTTGCGATCCTTACCGTGCTGGCCGGGAGGAAAGTTACGCTTCTCCAGCGGGCACCGGTCCGAGGTGCATTTGGTGCCCTTCAAAAAAAGCTTGGTGGCTTCGCGACGGCAAAGGCGGCAGACTGCTCCTGTATAACGTGCCATTTCTTCTCCTGACTTCGGATGACGGCCGGTTTACGCGCATCGCGCTTCGTCCCGGCCCAACTCAGTTGTCAGATTACAGATGACAGATGACAGTCAACAGTTTTCGGTGTCCAGTTGGAGGCTGGGAAAAACTGTCATCTGCAATCTGTAATCTGTCATCTGCTTCTTATACTCTGCGTCTCTTCGGTGGACGGCAACCGTTGTGCGGCACCGGCGTGACGTCGCGGATGGAACGCACCTCGATGCCCGCCGCCGCCAATGCGCGGATCGCGGACTCGCGGCCCGAACCCGGACCGGAAACCCTGACATCCACAGCGCGCAGGCCGTGATCGCGCGCCATGCTGGCCGCGTTCGAGGCCGCCTGCTGGGCCGCGAAAGGCGTGCCCTTGCGCGAACCGCGGAAGCCCAACGAGCCCGAGCTCTTCCAACTGAGCGTGTTGCCCACCTGATCGGTGATGGTGACGATGGTGTTGTTGAACGTAGCCTGCACGTGCGCGATGCCGAACGGCACATTCTTGCGTTCGCGCTTCTTGAATTTCTTGTTCTTGCCGGCCTTGCCGGCTCCGGCTTTCTGCTCTGGTTTCGCCATTAGGTCTTACCCGTCGCTTTCTTCTTGCCGGCTACCGTGCCCTTGCGCGGGCCCTTGCGGGTGCGCGCGTTGGTGTGGGTGCGCTGGCCATGCACCGGCAGCGACCGCCGGTGGCGGGTACCGCGATAGCTTTGGATGTCGATGAGGCGCTTGATGTGCATCTGGACGTCCTTGCGCAGATCGCCCTCGACGTTGCCCTCGTCCTCGATTACCTGACGGATGCGGTTGACCTCGTCCTCGCCTAAATCCTGGACTTTCTTGAAGGCATCCACATTGGCCTTCTCCAGAATACTGAGCGCGCGCGGGTTACCGATCCCGAAAATGTATGTGAGCGCGATCCGTGCCTGCTTGTTGCGGGGCAGATCGACGCCAGCAATACGTGCCATTCCGGTTCCTTTGTTACTGCGGTTGCGTGCCCCCGGCCTCGAGCCGGCTCGCACGGGTGATGCGGGAAAGTCTCCCAGGGTTCATCGCAAGCCTTGAATCAAGCTAACTAGCCCCGGAATAGCGAACAGTAAACAGTTGACGGCTAACAGTTGCTCAAGCCGGATTGTGCTCTTCGAAAACTGTTTGCTGTTTGCTGTCAGCTGCCGTTGGAGGTTCCCGCCAAATGCCAGCCTCGCTTAGCCCTGGCGCTGCTTGTGCTTTGCGTTCTCGCAGATCACCCGGACCACCCCGCGGCGGTTGATGACCTTGCACTTGACGCAAATCTTTTTTACCGATGCACGGACTTTCATTTGTACTGCCCTTCCCGAAAGCTGCCAGCCGCTAGCTTCTAGCTTCTAGCTTCATTCCTGTGATGACTTACTCTCTCTCGACTCCCAACGAACCAGCTAGCAGCCAAGAGCCAGAAGCCGGTGGCTATTTGTAGCGGTAGACAATCCGTCCGCGATTCAGGTCGTAGGGGCTCAGCTCCACGGCCACGCGGTCGCCGGGCAGGATGCGGATGAAGTTCTTGCGCATTCTTCCCGAGACATGGGTCAAGACCTCGTGATTGTTCTCGAGTTTGACCTTGAACATGGCGTTGGGCAGGGTCTCTGTGACCACTGCCATAACCTCAATCGCGTCTTCCTTCGACAAACCGCATCCTGCTTCCGGGTGCTTGAGGCACCCTTGACTCTTTGGACTGAAACCTACTCAGTCAGAATTCTCGATCCGGTAGCGGTAACCGCTATCGTGTGCTCGAAGTGAGCACTCATGCTTCCGTCGGCGGCCACCGCGGTCCACCCGTCTTCGAGGACCAGGACATCCGGCTTGCCGGCATTGACCATGGGCTCGATGGCGATGACCATGCCCGCCTTCAGTTTCATACCGCGGCCCGCTTCGCCGAAGTTCGGCACCTGCGGGTCCTCGTGCATGTGGGAGCCAATTCCGTGCCCCACAAAATCCCGTACCACCGAGAAACCTTCGGCCTCGACCACGGATTGCACCGCGGCGCCCACGTCACCGAGTGTGGCCCCCGGCCTGACCACTGCGATGCCCGCGTGCAGCGACGCTTCCGTCACACGCAGCAGGCGGGCCGTGTCCGGGTGGATTTTTTCGCCCACCGGGACGGTGATGGCCGCGTCGCCAAAGTAGCCGTCCACAATGGCCCCGCAGTCGACCGAAACGATGTCCCCTTCCTTGAGGACCCGTTTGGGCGACGGAATGCCGTGCACCACCTCGCTGTTGACCGAGGTGCACAGCACGCAGGGAAAACCGTGATATCCCTTGAAGGCCGGCTTGGCTCCCAGATCCCTGATCCGGGCCTCGGCCGCCTTCTCCAGGTCCAGAGTGGTGGCGCCCGGTCTTACCATCCCACGTACCAGTTCCAGCGCCTCGCGAACCACCCGGCCGGCGCGGCGCATCTTTTCGATCTCCTGGGACGACTTCAGTACAACCGCCACGAAACCAACCTTTCAGTTCTTAGTGATCAGTGGTCAGTTCCATCGAGCCGCAACAATCGGTATCGCCCGGGTATGACCTTCCAACCGCCGCGAGCCCTGATTCCCAGGCGCCCATCAGAAGGGGCGCCGATCACTCCGGCAGCCTGCAACCGATCACTGACGACTGAAAACTGACAACTCGCTTCTCACGTACCGACCCGCCGTCCCGTTGCGCTACTTGCGCAACCGCTCGACGGCGGCAACAATTCCGGCCGCGATCGTATGGATCGGCCGGTCTCCATCCACGTCCGCGAAACGCCCCAACTCCCGATAGTGCTCGACAACGGGCGCGGTCAATGCTCCGTAGGCGCGCATGCGCTCCGCAAAGACCGTTTCCGTGTCATCGGCTCGCTGGACCAGAGCGGCACCGTCCACGTCGCAAAATCCGTCCCGTTGGGGAGGCTTGCCGTAGACGTTATAGATGCTCTGGCAGACAGGACAATTCCTGCGTCCGGTAATCCGGCGCAGTAACTGATTATAGTCCACCTGGATGCTCACGGCAACCACCGGCAGCCCCGTGCCTTGCGCCGCCAGGCGGCCATCGAGCCAACCGGCCTGACCAAGAGTGCGGGGAAAGCCGTCCAGAATATAACCGTTTGCGGTGTCGGGCTGCTGGAGGCGAACCGCGACCATCTCGTTGACCAGCGAATCGGGGACCAACTCCCCCCGGCCCATGATCTCCTTGGCGACCCGGCCCAGCGAGGTGCCCTGGCCCACATTGGCGCGCAACAGGTCGCCGGTGGAGATCTGGGGAATGCCCCAGATCTTGACTAATTCCTTGGCCTGGGTTCCCTTGCCCACGCCCGGCGCGCCCAACAAAAGAATCGGGCCGGGGACGGTTTTCAACTCCGTCACCCGGCCGCTTTGCACCGCACTTACAGATGAAGACATTACCAGGTTTTCCTTCCCCTTATGCGACCGGAGCGCGGGGAAAAGCCGTCATAATGCCTCATGATCAGCTGCGATTCGATCTGGTTGACGGTATCCATGGCCACACCCACGACGATCAGAAGCGAGGTGCCGCCAAAGTAGAAGTTGACCCCCAAACCATGCGTTGCCCATGCCGGCAGGCTCTCGAAGAAGCGTCCGACAAGGAACAATTTGTCAAATCGGATGCCCGAGATCAGGAAGGTGGGCACCAGCGAGATGATAATCAGGTAAATTGCGCCCACCAGCGTGATGCGGGTGAGAATGTCATTAATAAAATCAGATGTCCGCTTGCCGGGACGGATTCCGGGAATGAAGGAGCCCGACTTGCGGAAGTTGTCGGCGATGTCGTCCGGCTTCATGATGATGGAGATGTAGAAGTAGGCGAAGAAGATGATGCCCAGCATGTACAGAGTCTCGTACCACGGGTATCCGGGCTGGAGAGACTGCACCACGGGATTGAGGAAGCGGGAGTTCTTCACAAAATCCATCTGGCCGATCATGAGCGGAACCGAGAGGATGGAGCTGGCGAAGATGACGGGCATCACGCCGCCGGAGTTGACCTTGAGGGGCAGGTGGCTGGACTGTCCGCCCATCATGCGGCGGCCGACGATGCGACGGGCGCTCTGGATGGGAATGCGCCGCTCGCTGCGCTCGACAAAGACGATGAATGCCACCACGGCGACCATTCCTACAACGAGGAGCAGCACGGCAAAGATGGTGAGCGAGCCCCAGGCGTTGGTCTGGACCTTCTGCACCAGGTCGCCCACGCCGCGGGGCAGGCCGGCAATGATGCCGGCGAAGATCAGCAGGCTCATGCCGTTGCCGATGCCGCGGTCGGTAATCTGCTCGCCCAGCCACATGATGAAGGCAGAGCCGGTGGTGAGCGTCAACACGGTCATGAGGATGAAGCCGGGGCCGGGATTGAGCACCATGCCGCCCTTGGTGAGCATGAGCGCGATGCCGATGGATTGCAGCGCGGCCAGTATGACGGTCATGTAGCGGGTCCACTGGGTGATCTTGCGGCGGCCCAGCTCGCCTTCTTTCTGGATGCGCGCCAGCGGCTCATAGACCACGGTGAGGAGCTGGAAGATGATGGAAGCCGTGATGTAGGGCATGATGCCCAGGGCAAAGACGGTCATGCGGCGCAGGTTTCCGCCGCCGAACAGGTCCATCAGGCCGAGGGCTCCGCCGCTCTGCGAATTGAACAGTTGCGCCAGCATCTGGGTGTTGACGCCGGGCGTGGGAATGTGGGCGCCCAGGCGGTAGACCGCCAGAATGCCAAGCATGAAGAGCACTCGCTTGCGCAGGTCGGGAATCCGGAAGATATTGAGGAACTTTTCAAGCATGGTTGATTTTCCGCTTCAGGGCGTTTTCCGCCACTCGAAAACTTTCGACTACTTCATCTTAGAGCATCTCCCGGTATCCAGATAAGCGTACAGAAAGCGAGAGACACCGAATATGCGGACCGTCACACCTCTGGAAGCTGCCGGCCGGACGCTCGATCTCTCGATTTAGAGACCCCGGAGGCCGGCCCTGCCGCTTCTAGGCCGCCGCAGGCTCGACAGGACCGCCAAGTACCACGGCCTTGCCGCCGGCCTTTTCAATCTTTTCGACAGCCGACTTGGAAAACTTGTGCGCGTGGATGGTGATGGCCGAGGTCAACTCGCCGGAGCCCAGGATCTTGATCAGAGCCTTCTTGCTGGAGGCCAAGCCAAGCTTCTTGTAGTCCTCCAGAACGAGTTCGGTGACCGGAGCGTCCGTGACCAGGGCCGCGATGCGGTCCAGATTCACCACGGTGTACTCGGTGCGGAAGATGTTGGTGAAGCCGCGCTTGGGCAGGCGGCGATGCAGCGGCATCTGGCCGCCTTCAAAGCCGCGCATCAGGCTAAAGCCGGAGCGGGAGCCCTGGCCCTTGTGGCCACGAGCGGAAGTCTTGCCCATGCCGGATCCCATACCGCGGCCGACACGCTTGCGCCCGGTGTTGGCATTCCAGGGCGCGCGTAGATTGGATAGGTTCTTTGCCATGATTTCCTCGCTGTAGCGCCGGCAGGGTTGGTCCCCGCCGACTCGCGTAATTGCAGCTATTAGCTTCCAGCTTTTAGCTTTCAGCTCGTCTTGCGGAAACCAATCGTATGAGTTCCCGCGTGATGAAGCTAAAAGCTAGGAGCTAGCGGCTAAAAGCTCGTTAGTTCTCCAGAATCCTGACCAGGTGCGGAATGGTCTTGACCATGCCGCGGATGGACTCGTTATCCACGCGCTCCACAATCTGGTTGAGCCGTGTAAAGCCAAGACCCTTGACCACCAGCCTGTGCTTGACGGGCGTGGAGTTCTTGGAGCGGTAATACTGAATGCGAATCATCTTTGTCTCTGCCATGGCCTAAAGCTCCTCCACGGTCTTACCGCGCATGTTGGCCACTTCGGCGCGGTCGCGCAACTGCACCAGCGCGTTGAAGGTAGCCTTGACCACGTTGTGCGGATTGGGCGAGCCCAGGCTCTTGGTGAGCACGTTCTGCACGCCGACCGAGGTCATCACCGCGCGCACCGCGCCGCCGGCAATCACGCCGGTGCCTTCAGGGGCCGGCTTGAGCAGCACCTGGCCCGCGCCGTAACGGCCCAGAACCAGATGGGGAATGGTGGTTTCGGTCAGGTTGACCCGGATCAGGTTCTTCTTGGCCGCCTCGATTCCCTTGCGAATCGCCTGGGGAACTTCCTTGGCCTTGCCCGAACCGTGACCCACCACGCCGGAGGCGGCGTCACCCACCACGACCAGCGCGGCAAACGACATGTTCTTGCCGCCCTTGACCACTTTGGTCACGCGATTGATGGCCACCACCTGATCCTTCAGGTTGTACTGGTTGGCATCGAGTTTCTTCTTCAAGATCGTCATTGCTCTCTCGTCTCTTCTTGAGCTTCCAGCTATTAGCTTTTAGCTCTTAGCCTTTTCTTGCTCGTGCTGAGCCTTTCAACTTCCCGCGAAAAAGCTAATAGCCAAAAGCTAATAGCTATAAGCTGCCCTTAAAATTCCAGGCCGGCTTCGCGCGCCGCATCGGCCAGCGCCTTGATGCGCCCGTGATAGAGGAAGCCGCCGCGATCGAAGACCACCTTCTTGATGCCCTTCTCGACGGCCTTCTCGGCCACTGCCTTGCCGATCTCCTTGGCCGCGGCCACGTTGCCGCCGGTCTTCAACTTGATCGACGAGGCCGAAACCAGCGTCGTCCCGGCCTGGTCGTCGATGACCTGGGCGTAAATGTGGCCCAGCGAGCGGTACACGTTGAGCCTGGGCCGCTCCGCGGTGCCCGCCAGCTTGGCGCGGATGCGCGCGTGAATGCGCTGGCGGATTGCGTTTCTCTTGGTCTGCGTGATCATGGTCTCTCTCACCTATCGGCGGAGCCGCCCCGCGACTCCGTTCGGTTGAATTCAGTGAACAGTGGACAGTTGTCAGTTTCCGTTGCAAGATCGTGCATTTCAACTGTTCACTGTCCACTGTCGGCTGTCGTTTACTTGGCGCCCGTCTTGCCGGCCTTCTTCTTGAGCTTCTCGTCGGAGTAGCGCACGCCCTTGTTCTTGTACGGGTCGGGCTTGCGCAGCGAACGCATATCGGCAGCCACCTGGCCCACCTTCTGCCGGTCGATGCCGGAGATGGTCAAGTGGGTCATCTTGGGGTCGATGGCCACATCGATGCCCGTGGGCAGCGGAACCTCGATCTGGTGCGAGTAGCCCAGCGTGAACACCACCGTGCCCTTGCCCTTCAACTCGGCGCGATAGCCGATGCCCACGATGTCAAGTTCCTTCTTCCAGCCCGCGGTCACGCCATGCACGGCGTTAAAGACCAGCGCGCGGGTAAGGCCGTGGACCGCGGCATACTTGTCGCTCTCGCGAACCACATTGAGAACGCCGTCCTTGGTTTCAAGCGAGATGCCTTCGGCGATCAGTGCCGAAACCTTGCCCTTCGGGCCTTCGACCACTACCGTGTTGCCCTCAACCTTATACTTGACGCCCGCGGGCAGCGGGATCGGCTTCTTTCCAATACGCGACATCGATTCTTGTCCTTCTCGTGGCTTGCGAGTCCCGACGAGATGCCCGTCGTTCCACTGCAGCCTAAAAAACAGCTCACAGTTGCCAGCTAACAGTTAACAGTCTCCAGTCTTTAACTGTTAGCTGTCAGCTGTCCGCTGTTAGCTGCACTTACCACACTTCGCAGAGCAGCTCGCCGCCTACGCCTTCGCGGCGCGCCTGGCGCCCGGTCATCACGCCCTTCGGCGTGGTCATGATCGAGATGCCGAGGCCGCCCTGGACGCGCTTGATCTCGTCATGGCCGATGTAAACGCGGCAGCCGGGACGGGAGATGCGCGCCAGGTCGCGGATGGCCGCTTCCGTTCCGCCGTACTTCAAGTACACGCGGAGAACGAGCTTGCCTTCCTCTTCCTGGGTTTTGTAATTCGAGATGTAGCCCTCTTCCTTGAGGATGCGGGCAATCTCGGTCTTCAGCTTCGAGGCTGGAACATCCAGCTTCTGATGACGAGCCCGGATTGCATTCCGGATCCGCGCCAGAAAATCGGCTACTGGGTCGGTCAGACTCATTCATTCTCCTTCATTCCCCGTTCGTCCGCCTGTTGCCGGAAACCAGCGGGAATGTAAAACAGCTACTAGCTTCTAGCTCTTAGCTTCTAGCCCCTCACGCTGATAGAACGCTCATCGTCTTAACAAAGCGAGCTAACAGCTGAAAGCTAAGAGCTAAAAGCTGCTTCTTACCAGCTCGACTTGACGACGCCGGGGATTTCGCCCTTCAGCGCCAGCGCCCGGAAACACAGGCGGCAAACGCCGAACTTGCGCAGGAACCCGCGCGGCCGCCCGCAGAGTTGGCACCGGTTGTGCTTGCGGCAGCTGAACTTCGGCTTCCGCGCGTCTTTAACCCTTTTTGCAGTAGTTGCCATAACCCCTCATCACAGCAGCTATTAGCTCTTAGCTATTAGCTCTCGGCTTGTTCCTTGCTCGATGCAATCGAAGTACTCACGGAACAAACCCGAATTCGGTCTTGCCTCAGTCGCTCGTTCTACCTCGATCGAGCTAATAGCTAAAAGCTAACGGCCAATAGCTGTTCCTACGCGCCCACACGGAAGGGCATTCCAAAATGCTTCAGCAGCGCCCGCGCCTGGTTGTCATCCTTGGCGGTGGTCACGATCGTAATGTTCATGCCCTTCAGCTTCTCCACCTTGGAGTAATCGATCTCCGGGAAGATCAGCTGATCGCGCAAGCCGAGCGTGTAGTTGCCGCGCCCGTCAAAACTCTTCGTCGAAACGCCGCGGAAGTCGCGCACTCTGGGCAGCGCCGTCGAAATCAGCCGGTCGAGGAACTCGTAGGCCTTGTCCTGGCGCAGCGTGACCATGGCGCCGATGGACATGCCCGCGCGCACCTTGAAGGCCGCAATCGACTTTTTGGCCTTGGTGGTCACCGGCTTCTGGCCGGCGATCTGCGCCAGGTCGGCGACCAGCGGGTCCAGCAGCTTGGTGTTCTGCGTCGCCTCGCCCAGGCCCATATTGATGACGACCTTCTCCAGCCTTGGCACCGCCATCGAGTTCTCAAGCCCCAGCTCTTTTTTCAGAGCTTGCTTGATCTCTTTGTCGTACTTCTCTCTCAGTCTTGCCGCCATAACACTCAGCTCTCTTTCTTCCGGTGCCCGGATTGGCTCGGTCGCCGCGGCGACCTCGCCGTGTACCGTTGCGGAAGGGTTCAAAAAACAGCCATTAGCTTTAGCTATTAGCTGCTGGCTTGTTCCGAGCCCCATAAGCGCCCGCGAACAAACTCCGATTTGTCTTGCCTCAGATACCTGTCTCTTGGCAACCGAGGCTAAAAGCTAATAGCTAAGAGCTAAAAGCTGCCTTTACTTCGCCTTGGTAGGCAGCGTCTGCCCGCACTTGCGGCAGACCCTGACCTTGTTGTCGCCCTCGGCCTTGTAGCCAACGCGCACAGGACCGCAATTGGGGCAGACCAGCATCACGTTGGAAACGTTAATGGGCGATTCCTGCTCGGCAATGCCGCCCTTGGTGCGCTGGCCCTGCTTGCTGGAGACGGTCTTCTTGACCACCCGCACGTGCTCCACCAGCACGGTGCCCTTGTCAGGGAAGACGCGCAGCACACGGCCCGTCTTGCCGCGGTCCGAGCCCGTAAGCACCTTGACCGTATCGTTGCGATGAATATTCAAACTCGGCATTTCTTCTCCAAATGCAGTGGACAGTTGTCAATGATCAGTGTTCAGTTCCTTCTGTGCCTTGATGAACCACTGAACCAGGCACGACCGAACCGGCCGATCACAACCTCAACATGCCACCATCGAATACTGACAACTGACTACTGTTCACTGTCAACTGTTAAACCACTTCCGGCGCCAGCGAAACGATCTTCAAAAACTTCTTCTCGCGCAGTTCGCGGGCCACGGGGCCGAAGACGCGCGTACCCACCGGCTCGTGGTCATCGGTGATCACCACTGCCGCGTTCTCATCGAAGCGGATGTAGCTACCGTCCTTCCGCCGATGCGCCAGGCGGGTGCGGACGATGACCGCCTTCACCACTTTGCCCTTCTTCACCGTACCGTCAGGCGAGGATTCCTTCACCGCCGCCGTCACGATGTCGCCGAGGCCGGCAATCTTGCCGAGACCTCCGCCCAGGGGCAGAATCACTTGCAGCTTGCGCGCGCCGGAGTTGTCGGCCACCGCGAGCATGGTTCTCATTTGCACAGCCATGGGTTGTTCTCCTTACTCGCCCGCGTTACTTGGCAGCAACTTCGTTAACCTTGGGCGCCGTGTCCTCGATCTGGCCGAGGGACGAACGCCGCACAATCTCTTCCAGGGACCACCGCTTGAGCTTGCTCAGCGGCCGGGTCTCACGGATGCGCACCACATCGCCCATGCGCGCCGAACTCTGCTCGTCGTGGGCATAGAATTTCTTTGTGCTGCGCACGATCCGCTTGTACTTGGCGTGGGCCTTGCGCATCTCGACCTCGACCACAATGGTCTTCTGCATCTTGGTCGAGACCACCTGGCCTACCTTCTCGTTGCGCCGCGCGCCGGTCGAAGGCACCTGCACCGCTTCAGTTGTTGTCGTCATGGCTTAGCTGGCTCCCTTCGTGGTTTCTGCCGCGGCGCCGGCATCGGTGGCCGCGCCGCGAATGCCCAGCGAACGCTCGCGGGCCACGGTCTTGACTTGAGCGATCTCCTTGCGCAGTTGGCGGAGCTTCTTCACTCCGTCGTTCTGCCCCAACGAGACCTGAAAGCGCAGCCGGAATAGTTGCTCGGCGGTCGTCTTCTCGTGGTGCGCCAGTTCTTCGTCGCTCAGATTGCGAATCTTTTCCAGTTCCATCTCTTCTTGGCTCCTAGCTCCTAGCTATTAGCTCTTAGCTTTATCCTGCTTGCGCATTTGCTCCTTCGCACACGGAAGGAGCTAAAAGCTAACGGCTAAAAGCTGCATTCCTACTTGGCCGCGGCTTCGGGCCTCACGGCGCCGGGCCGCATGACGAATTTAGTCCGGAGCGGCAGCTTGTTCGAGGCCAGGCGCATGGCTTCCTCGGCAACATCCGGGGCCACCCCTTCCATCTCGAACAGGATCTTGCCCGGCCGCACCACGGCCACCCAATGATCCAGCGCGCCCTTGCCCGAGCCCATGCGGACTTCGGCCGGCTTCTTGGTAATCGGCTTGTCCGGGAACAGGCGCAGCCAGATCTTGCCGCCGCGCTTGATGAACCGGGTCATGGCAATACGGCTGGCTTCAATCTGCCGGTCGGTGATATAGCCGCACTCCAGCACCTTCAAGCCGTATTCACCGAACGACAGGGAGGAACCGCGCCAGGCCTTGCCGCGGCGCTTGCCCTTCTGCTGCTTGCGGAACTTCACTTTCTTTGGCATCAACATAGCAAAACCCTCGAAAACCAGCCGGCAGCTAACAGCCGACAGCTAACAGTTCTTCTTTCCCCTGAGCCTTCCAACTGTCAGCTGTGAGCTGTCAGCTGTGAGCTGGATTAGAACACCGACGTTCCCGGCGCAGCCGGCTGACGGCGCTTCTGCTCGTAGATGTCGCCGCGATAGATCCAGGTCTTGACGCCGATGACGCCGTAGGTGGTGTGCGCCTCGGTGAAGCCGTAGTCGATGTCGGCGCGGAGGGTGTGCAGAGGCAAACGCCCTTGCAGGTACCACTCCGAGCGGGCGATTTCGTTGCCGTTCAAGCGGCCCGAAACACGCACCTTGATCCCCTTGCAGCCGAAGCGCAATGCCGAATCGACACTCTTGCGCATGGCGCGGCGGAAGCTGACGCGCTTTTCCAGTTGCAGCGCGATGTTCTCCGAGACCAGCTGCGCGTCCAGTTCCGGCTTGTTCACTTCCATGATGTCAATGAACACCTCGCGGTTGGTGCGCTTGCCCAGGTCGGCCTTGAGCTTTTCGATCTCGGCGCCCTTGCGGCCGATGACGATACCCGGACGCGCGGTGCGGATGAGAAAACGCAGCTTGTTGCCTGGACGCTCGATCTCCACCGAGCTGACGCCCGCGGCCTTGAGCTTCTCGCGCAACTCGGCCTTGAGCTTCACGTCCTCGACCAGGAGCTTGTCATAGTCGCGCTCGGTGAACCAGCGCGAACGCCACGGCTTGTTCACTCCCAGCCGGAATCCGTAAGGATGGACTTTCTGTCCCATATGCTTTTCCTCAAAACCTCTCAGGCCTTTTTGCTGGCCTTTTTCTTGGTTGCCGTCTTGGCCTCTGCCTTGGGCGCCGCCGCCTTCTTGGGCGCTGCCTTGGTCTTGGCTGCCTTGGGCGCAACTGCCTCTGCCTTCGGCTCCTCGACCTTGGTCACCAGGTGGGCGCCCGTCGAGCGCTCGGCCACCGAGAGCACAATGTGCGTCAGCCTGCGCTGATAGCGGTAGGCGCGGCCCATCGGCGCCGGGCGAATGCGCTTCATGCGCGGTCCGTCGTTGGCCAGCGCCGTCTTGACGTAGAGATTGTCCACGTCCAGATCGACGCCCTGCTCGCCGGACACATACTTGGCGTTGTCCACCGCCGAGGTCAACAGCTTGTGAATCACCGGGGCGATGCGCTTTTTGGTGAAGGCGGCTGTAGTCAGCGCCTGCTCGACCCCCAGGCCCTTGATCAGGTCCAGCACCAGCCGCGCCTTTTGCGGCGACACGCGCTGGAACCTTGCCTCGGCCCGGTATTCCCTTGTCTCGACTGCCATTGTCTCTTCCTCAAATCAGCTATTAGCCGTTAGCTATTAGCTCTTAGCTTGTTCCACTTCCCCACAAGCTTTTGCTCCGGCGACCTCCAGCTAGAAGCTGAAAGCTAAGAGCTAAAAGCTGCTTTACCGCGGCTTGGCGCCGGTCTCGGCTGCCTTGCTGCCCCCGGTGTGGCCCTTGAAGATGCGCGTGGGCGCAAACTCACCCAGCTTGTGTCCCACCATGTTCTCGGTCACGTAAACCGGGATGAACTTCTTGCCGTTATGCACGGCAATGGTGTGGCCCACGAACTCGGGAAAGATGGTCGAACGCCGCGACCAGGTCTTGACCACCTTCTTGTCGTTGGCCTGATTGAGCACCTCGATCTTGACCGTGAGGTGCGCATCCACAAACGGGCCCTTCTTTGTCGAACGTGCCATAAAAACAGCTCCTAGCTCTTAGCCTCTAGCTTTTAGCCTGTTCCTGCTCAAGCTAACTGCCGGCCCTCGCCTGAAATCGTTGTTCCCGCATCTAGTTAGCTAGAAGCTAAAAGCTAATAGCTAAAAGCTGCACTCCTACTTCTGCCGGCGGCTGACGATGAAGGCGTCGGTCCGCTTGTTGTTGCGTGTCTTGTAGCCGCGTGTCGGCTGGCCCCAGGGGGTGACCGGATGACGGCCGCCGGAGGTTTTGCCTTCGCCGCCGCCGTGCGGGTGGTCCACCGGGTTCATGGTGACGCCGCGGTTGGTGGGCCTGATGCCCTTCCAGCGGTTGCGTCCCGCCTTGCCGATGGCAACATTCTCGTGGTCCGTGTTGCCCACCTGGCCGATGGTCGCCATGCACTCGGCCAGTACCTTGCGGGTCTCGCCGGAGGGCAGCTTGAGCAGGGCGTATTCGCCCTCCTTGGCCACCAACTGTGCCTGGGTTCCAGCCGAGCGGGCCATTTGCGCGCCCTTGCCCGGCCGCAACTCGATGGCGTGCACCGTGGTGCCGGAGGGAATGTTCTTGAGCGGCAGCGCGTTGCCCACCAGGATGTCGGCCTCCGGACCGGAGGTCACGGTGGCCCCAACCTTCAAGCCAACCGGCTGCAGGATGTAGCGCTTCTCGCCGTCGGCATAGTGCACCAGCGCAATGCGGGCAGACCGGTTGGGGTCGTACTCGATGGTGGCCACCTTGCCCGGAACGCCATACTTCTCGCGCTTGAAATCGATGAGGCGCAACTGTTGCTTGTGACCGCCGCCGTGATGGCGCACGCTCATCTGGCCCGTATTGCGGCGGCCGCCGGTGCGTTTGCGAACCGCCAGGAGCGGCTTGTGCGGCTTGTCGGTCGTCAGGTCGTCGTTGACCAGCGAGGTCTGAAACCGCAACGTCGGCGTGATCGGTCTGTATGTCTTGATTGCCATCGTCTTTGTCCTTGACAAGCTGTTAGCTATTAGCTGTTAGCTGTTAGCTGTTAGCTATTAGCTATTAGCTGTTAGCTATTAGCTCATCCTGCTTCGCGAAAATTCTGTTTCTGATCCTCTGCCTCTTCACTTCCCTCCACACCTACGGAGCTAAAAGCTAAGAGCTAACAGCTAATGGCTGCTTTACAGATTGCTCACGTACTCGGGCAGCTTCTCGCCGGCCTTCAGCCGGACGTAAGCTTTCTTCCAATCCGGACGGAAGCCGGCAAACTTGCCGCGGCGGCGTTCCTTGCCAACCACATTGGCGGTGCGAACCCCGGAGACCTTCACCTTGAAGAGAGCCTCCACCGCGTTCTTGACTTCGGTCTTGGTGGCGTCGGGCGCGACGTCAAACACCAGCGTGCACTCGGTCTCTTTCACGCTCAGTCCCTTTTCGGTAATCAGGGGCTTGCGAATTACGGTATAGAGAGTCGGCATTAGACGGCCTCCGTTTGCGCGGCGAGCTTGCGCCCCGCAACGCGCTTGGGCGCGTTCTTCTCCAGCATCCCGGTAATCTGCTCGATGGCGGCGGCCGAAAAGATGGCCCGCTCATAACGCAGTAAATCGTAGGGATGCACTTCGTTGTTGAGCACCAGCTCGACACCGGCCAGGTTGCGCGCGCCCAGCAACAGATTTTTGGTCAGCGTCTTGCCGTTTTCGACCAGCAGCGCGGTGCGCGTCACGTCCAGCTTGTCGAGGGCGGCGCGGTAGAGCTTGGTCTTGGCGTCCTTCAGCTCGAGCGTATCGACCACTGTCAGCTTGCCATCGGCCAGCTTGGAAGCCAGCGCCGAGCGCAGCGCGCCGAGCAGCTTCTTGCGCGGGAAGGCGTAGTCGTAGCTGCGCGGCTGGGGTCCATGGACTGTGTAGCCGTGACGCCAGAGGGGCGAACGTACCGAGCCGATACGCGCGCGGCCCGTGCCCTTCTGCTTCCACAGCTTCTTGCCCGAACCTGCAACTTCCGTGCGGCTCTTGGTCTTGTGCGTGCCCTGGCGCAGCGTGGCGCGGTAGTGCTTGACCGCTTCCCACAGCAGCGCCTCGTTGATCTGGTCGGGCCCGAAGAGGGCGTCGGCCAGCTCGATCGAGCCCACCTTTTCACCGTTCAAATTCAGTACATCCACGTTTGCCATCGTCTTCTTCCTGTTAGCTTCTAGCTGTTAGCTGTTAGCTGTTAGCTGTTAGCTCTTAGCCCAACAGTGCCTGAAGCAGTAATCTTGGTTCCCGCAACAATCAGCTAAAAGCTAAGAGCTAATGGCTGACAGCTCGTTATTTTCTCTTGCCGCCGGCCTTCTTGGAAGCCTTCAACGGATCCACCGTGCCGGACCCGGCAAAACCACGGCGCTCGCGCGGCGGAGTCTTGGCCTTGGAGATCAGCAAGTAACCCTCGCGCGATCCGGGTACCGCGCCTTCAACCATCAGAAGGTTCTCTTCCAAATCGATTCCGCGAATGCGCAGATTCCGCACCGTCACCTGTTCGGCGCCCATGTGGCCAGGCATGCGCTGGCCGGGAAAGACGCGCGAAGGAAAGCTCGATGCGCCGATCGAACCCTGGACCTGAAACATATGCCCGTGCGACTTGGGTCCGCCGGCGAAACCGTGACGGCGCACGACGCCTGCAAATCCACGGCCCTTCGAGGTGCCGATCACATCCACAAACCGCGCCTCGGAGAAGATGTCCACCAGCACCCGGTCGCCTGCCTTGACGGCGACGGCGCCTTCGGCGTCCAACTCCAAGGGCACTTCCCGGATCACCTTCACCGGCGGCGCCTCGGTCTTGGCGAAGTGGCCCGCCTGCGGCTTGGTCACATTCTTGGTCTTGATGAACTCGACCAGGCCGATCTGCGCGGCCTCGTATCCGTCGTTCGCCAAAGTCTTCAACTGCGTAATCACGCAGGGGCCTGCCTGCAGCACCGTGATGGGGTGCACATCGCCCTTTTCGTCGAAGACCTGCGTCATGCCGATCTTTTTACCTAAAATTCCCGTGACTGCCATGTCTTCCTCGCCTCATCATGCGGCTCTCTTCGCCGCACTGCCGGAACCCTTACGGGCTTTTAACTGTTCACTGTCAGCTGTTCACTGTCAGCTTATTTTTCAAACGCCTTGATCTCGACATCGACGCCGGCCGGCAGGTCGAGCTTCATCAGCGCGTCCACCGTCTGCTGCGTCGGCTCGAGAATGTCGATCAGCCGCTTGTGCGTGCGAATCTCGAAGGCCTCACGCGACTTCTTGTCCACGTGCGGCGAACGCAGCACGCAGTACTTGTTCTTCATCGTCGGCAACGGAATGGGGCCTGCCACCGTTGCCCCGGTGCGCTTGGCCGTTTCCACGATCTCGCCGGTCGAGGTATCCAGCACGCGATAGTCGTATGCCTTCAACCGTATGCGAATCCTTTGTCCTACCATGATCTTCCTCTCAGTGATCTGTTGTCAGTGGACAGTGATCAGTTCGTCTTGTGCTTGTTCCAACCGCGTCGGCTTCGATCTCCGATACTCAAACTGATCACTGACTACTGTTCACTGTTCACTGTTCTGTTACTTCACAATCTCCGAAACGGTTCCGGCGCCTACGGTGCGTCCGCCTTCGCGGATGGCAAAACGCAGGCCCTTTTCCAAAGCTACCGGGGTGATCAACTCTACCTGCAACTGCACGTTGTCGCCGGGCATCACCATCTCAACGCCCTCGGGCAACTCCGCAACGCCGGTAACGTCCGTGGTGCGGAAGTAGAACTGCGGACGGTAGCCCTTGAAGAACGGCGTGTGACGGCCGCCTTCTTCCTTGCTCAGCACGTAGACTTCGCCCTTGAAGTTGGTGTGCGGCGTGATGGAGCCGGGCTTGGCCAGGACCATGCCGCGCTCGACATCCTCTTTCGGAATGCCGCGCAGCAGCAGGCCCGCGTTGTCGCCCGCCATGCCCTCGTCCAACTGCTTCTTGAACATTTCAACGCCCGTGCAGACCGTCTTGCGGGTCTCGCGGAAGCCGACGATCTCGACATCCTCGCCCACCTTGACCTTGCCGCGCTCGATTCTGCCCGTGACCACGGTGCCGCGTCCGGAGATGGAAAAAATATCTTCGATCGGCATCAGGAACGGCTTGTCGATGGCGCGGTCGGGACGCGGTACAAACGTGTCCACCGCTTCCATCAGCTCGTCGATCTTGGCTTCCCAGACCGGGTCGCCGTTCAGCGCCAGCAGCGCCGAGCCGCGAATGACCGGAACGTCGTCGCCGGGGAACTGGTACTTGGAGAGCAGCTCGCGCACTTCCATCTCGACCAGGTCGATCAGCTCGGTGTCTTCGACCGCGTCGCACTTATTCAAGAAGACCAGCACGCAGGGAACGCCCACCTGTCTCGCCAAGAGCACGTGCTCCTTGGTCTGCGGCATGGGGCCGTCGGTGGCCGCGACGACGAGAATCGCGCCGTCCATCTGCGCCGCGCCGGTGATCATGTTCTTGATGTAGTCGGCGTGGCCGGGGCAATCGACGTGCGCGTAGTGACGGTTCTTGGTTTCGTACTCCACGTGCGCCGTGGCGATGGTGATGCCGCGCTCCCGCTCTTCCGGCGCGTTGTCAATCGAGTCGAAGGACCGGAACTGGTTCTTCGGGTTGTGCTTTTGCAGCACCTTGGTGATCGCCGCCGTCAACGTGGTCTTGCCGTGATCGATGTGCCCGATGGTCCCCACGTTCACGTGCGGCTTGCTGCGATC
>Ga0302320_10011637_pt1 | contig 18578 bp, 23 predicted proteins | sample Bog_T0_3_FD_202130 | JGI IMG/M metagenome (GOLD analysis project Ga0302320, IMG submission 202130) | Peat permafrost microbial communities from Stordalen Mire near Abisko, Sweden - Bog_T0_3 | ecosystem: Environmental > Terrestrial > Soil > Wetlands > Peat | place: Sweden: Abisko, Stordalen Mire...
AGCTTGTTGCGGAGGGCTTCAAAGAAGCTGCTCTCGCTCATCCGCACCAGCTTTACGGTGTGGTGCGACCGGCGGCAGCGAACCTCGTCGCCGCGATTCAGTTCCACGGCCTGCTGGCCATCGACGGTGAGCAGCGCCTGGTTGGGAATCCCCTCAACCCGCACCGTCAGCGACGCGTCGCCGCGCACTACAATGGGGCGAAGGGTAAGGAGATGCGGGCAGATCGGCGTAACCACCATGGCGTCCACATCGGGCGTGAGGATGGGGCCATTGGCGGCCAGGGTGTATGCCGTGGAGCCTGTGGGGGTGGAGACGATGACGCCGTCGGCGCGGAACCGGGCCACCAGCTTGCCGTCCAGTTCCACGGCAAAGTCGCCCATGCGAGCAATGTCACCCTTTGAAACCACCACGTCGTTCAGCGCGTCGTAGCGGGACATCAACGCGCCGTCCCGCCACAACTCGGCGTGCAGCATGGCGCGCTCATCAAGACTGTGACAGTCGCTGCACCAGCCATCCAGCGTGGAGTAGAGGTCGGCGAGGCGCACCTCGGTCAGGAAGCCGAGGTATCCAAGATTCACGCTGAGGATGGGCGTGCCGGTCGCGGCAAATATTCGAGCCACGGAGAGCAGAGTGCCGTCGCCACCGAGCACAATCACCAGGCCCGGCGCCAATATGGGCAGGTCTGCCCGATCAACGGCGGGCGCGGCTGAGGTGTACTTGCCACCTTCGAGATCCAGCACCGGCTCGTAGCCGCGCTGGTGCAGCCATCCAATCAAATCCGGCAGCAACCGGGTCAGCTCTTCTTTCTGCGGCTTGCAAACAATCCCGACTCGAACCATGCAGTCCAGTGTACCGGAGCGGGTGTGGTGGGGTTGAAGGCGCTCGCTGGGCAGGTTGGATCTGGTTTCTTTCCGACATTGAAGAGCGAGGGCAGTCTGCCGAAGCTTAACATCTCACCCGCCGCGCGTAGAGCAAAAACTCCTTGTTTCCTTCCATGCCGGTGATCGGCGATGGAATTGTCTCCACCACCTCCCAGCCCAGCCCTCTCACGCAATCGGCCACTCGATCGATGGCTAGTTGGTGTGCTTCGGGATCGCGGACTATGCCGCCCTTGCCTACATTCCCGCGACCGGCCTCGAACTGCGGCTTCACCAGGATCACCGCTTCAGTCAAACCCGGCGTCGCGGCGAATACCGGCCCCAGAAGCAGCGTGGCGGAGATGAACGATACATCCATTACCAGCAGCGTTAGCGGGGGCGCGTCGCGGCCTTCTTCAAGAGCGCCGGGGGCTAGATTGCGCGCGTTTGTGCGCTCCAGCAGGCGCACGCGCGGGTCGTTGCGCAGCTTCATGGCTATCTGGCCGAAGCCGGTATCGACAGCCGTTACATGCGCTGCGCCGTGTTGAAGGAGGCAATCGGTAAAGCCTCCCGTCGATGCGCCGACATCCAGGCACGCCCGGCGGGCCACCGGGATGGGCCAGTGCGCCAGCGCTCCCGCCAGCTTTAGGCCGCCGCGGCTGACATAGGGCGGGTCGTCGCCTAGCAGCCTTATGGGCGAATCCTGCTGCACCATGGTGCCAGGCTTATCCACCTTCTGTTCCCTGACCAGAACGCGGCCGGCTAGAATCATGGCGCGCGCCCGTTCGCGGCTGGGGACCAGCCTCTGCTCCACCAGCAGAATATCTACGCGCATTTTTCCCGGACCCGCTGTCAATTCCGCACCCACCCATACCTGAATCTAAGGCACGGCATTGCCTGGCGGCGAAATACTTCGCTTGCTGGTTCCTCATTCCATGGATCGCCGCACTCATCGGCAGCAGAACGCGCCGAAACTCAACTGCCCTTCGCCGGCTCAGTCGTCTTCACTTTCGGCACACCGTGCAGATGGCAATCCGCGCACTTTACCCAATGAATGTTGTGCTTGCTGGCCGCACTCGCAAACGTGGTGTCCATCTTCTCCACGTCTAGGCCGCAGTTGGACATTTGCGGGTGACAGGTTTTGCACGAGGCTCGCGCGTTTTGATTGTGCCCAGTGTGGCAGGAGAAACAGCTCAGCCCTTCATGCACACCCATCGGCGTGCGATCGTCGCCTGAGCCAACCTGCGCGCCCCATTGGTTCGCCGAGGCCGCTGTTCCCGTCTCAAGACGGCGGGGAGCATGGCACTGGTAGCAGAGAGCTTGCCTTGGATCCGGGCTCATGGTGACCGCTCGTGCGCCATCGTGCAACTGCGGAATGGTTAGCGACGCAGCGGCAATATGCACGCGTTCGCGGCGGTCGTAAAACGCCAGCGAATCGTGGATGGCTGCGCCGGCAACTGAAATGCGCTCGGGAGGCCTGGTTTCCAACGCGCCTTCGCGGTGAATCCAGTGGCATGCCTGGCATGGAATGGCCGGCTGATCCGCTATGGCAGGCCGAACCAGATGCCACGGGCCTTTTGTGTCGAGAGGCTGGACAAGATCGCGAATCGAGCCATCGAAGTGCATTCCATGGCAACGCAGGCAATCTTCCATCAGGTGCTGCTTGCTGTTCTGCGCGGGGTTCAGAAAGATCTGGCTATAGGTGACGCCGTGCGGCCCGGCGTGCCAGGTGGCGGATTCCTGCTGGTGGCAATTCGCGCATTTGGCGGTCATCTCCGGCACGTCCACGTCGCGCAGCTTGATCTCCTCTGGCCACTTGCCGCTGAGATGCACGCGAATGTGTCGCAGCTTGGTTGCGAGGCTCGCCACATGGCAATCCATGCACTGGGCGTTGCGATGGCCGGAGCCGTGTACATCGCCTACGAGCTGGGCCATTTCATGGCAGCTTGCGCAGCCCTGGCCATGCTGCGATGTGTAGTACGCCGACGCGCCATAGATTCCGCTAATGATGACGAGCGCCACGAACCCGGCCGCCATGGAAGCGAACTTCAACCATCGCTTCATGACCGGAATCCCGTACCCTTCCAATTGCGGACCAGTGCTTCCGAAGCTAAGTAGGCGACGGCCATGATGGTAAGCACCGGGTTGAAGCCTCCGTTGGTTACATGCACGCTGGAGTCGATGACAAACACATTGTCGACGTCGTGGATCTGGCAGTTGCGATTGACCACCGAAACTTTGGGGTCGTTGCCCATGCGGCAGGTGCCGGCCTGGTGCTGGCTGGCGGAAACAAGTTGCGGCTTGCCGGCCATCAACGAGGTGCTGATGGCGCCAGCCTCTTTGAGCCAGGCCTCGGCGCGCGTGGCCTGCACCTGGCCAATCTCGAACGTGTGCGGGTGGACATTGCCGGAGAAGCGCACCACCGGCAATCCCCACTTGTCGCGCACCGATTCGTCCACGGTCATGCGGCCTTCGGCGGTGGGAATCTGCTGGGTCGGCCCCATGATGACGATGGTGCGCTTGTGAAAATCGCGCATCGCCTGCTTGTGTCCGGCACCCCAGCGCGGCGTGTTCGCGGGCAGCCGGTCAACCATGTGAATGGGCAGGCGGATAAACTCGTTGGCCAGCATTCCGCCACCGCACAAGCCGGGAGTGCCGTGGTTGTAATCACTGATAGCAATGCTTGCGCCGGGACCCACGTCGTCGTAGGTTTCGAAGTCGAAGAAGCCCACCGCTCCGGTGTAGTGGTGGCCTTGAAGATTTCTACCTACCTGGTCGGAGCGATTTCCGAGGCCGGCGGGGAACAGCCTGCTTTTGGAATTCAGCAGCAGCCGGGCCGATTCGGTGGCGCAGCCTGAGACGACGACGATATCGGCAAGCTGTTCCTGGAGGTGACCCGTCGAGTCGAAGTAGGAAACGCCGCGCGCGCGTCCCCGGTCGTCGGTCAGAATCTCCTTGGCCATGCACTCGGTGCGCAGTTCGCAATTGCCGGTATTGAGGGCGATCGGGATCACGGTATTTTGCGAGCCGTTTTTCGCATCCACTTCGCAGGCAAATCCTACGCACCAGCGACAGCGCATGCAGGGGCCGCGGCCGTTGTAAGGGACACTGTTGCGGGCCATTGGGATGTGAAAGGGATGCAGGCCGAGGCGCCTGGCCGCCGGCTCCAGGATTCCAAACTCGCGATTGGGAGGCAAGGGCGCCATGGGCAGAGCGCGGCGGCGGAGGCCATGAAACGGTGTACCGGAATAATCGCCTGAGATTCCGATCTCATATTCTGCCTTTTCATAGAAGGGCTCCAGATCGTCGTAGGAGATGGGCCAGTCTTCCAGCGAGCTTCCCTGGGGCGCGCCATAAGTTGAACGCATTCTGAAATCCTGCGGCATATAGCGCCAGGCCTGCGCACCATAGCTGAGCGTTCCCCCACCCACGCAGGCAGCGTTGTTCTGATAGGCTCCTTCGCTGGGCAATGCAATGTGCGGCGCGCCCTGCAAGTCCACCCAAACGCGGGGATTGCCTTCATCCTCCGGCCCGAAAGCGTTGCCCAGCACGGTAGTGCGCTGGTTGCGCAAATCGTCTTTGCGGCAATCGTTTGCGGTGTACCACTTGCCCCGCTCCAGCAGCACAACGTTCAGCCCCGCGGTGGCGAGTTCCTTGGCGACAATGCCGCCCGCCGCACCGGCACCGACGATAACCGCGTTCACCCGCTTCATGTTCCCGGCTCGCTGGTCAGGGAGTACTGCGCGCGTCCCAGCACCGGTGGATCGGCAAGGCCGAGCATGCGCCAGCTCACGCCGTCGCGATTTCCCCCATGGCGCGGAGAGCCGTAGTAGCCTTCCATGGTGTGGACGAGCACCAGATTGAAGAACGTTCGATCGTGCTGCTCGATATCGCTCACTGCCTGCAGTTGCTGCAACGGGGTAAGCACATCGAGTTCCCTGCCGAAGCGCTTGATGCTCAATGTATGCGCCTGCTCAAGCCCCTGGCGATATGCGTCCCGATAGCGGCCGTAATGGCGGGTCAGTTGGCGATCGATGTAGGTGAGAACCCCCGCTTGTGAGGCGCTGGGGAAGTCGTCCGCGGGGATGATTTGATCGCAGATCGCTTTCAGGGTTCGGGCCTGGGCATTGCTGAGGAAATCCCAGCTCCATTGCTCGTGGGCGGCGCACCCGATGGCCAAGGCGGCGCTTCCCAAGGCGCCGGCCGCCACAAATTGGCGCCGCGTCACACGGGCGCCAAGCTTGCTCGATTGCATCGGCAACTCCTACGCGGTCTCTTTAGCCCGGAGCGTAGGGCAGATGAATTGGACCGTTGGTCAATGCTCTGCGGGCCGTGGTACGCCGGTCTGTGTTGCTAGTCACAGCTGACCGCTGGTGCGGTCTATTGCATGAGTGGATGCTGAATCGCAAGCCCAGATGGACATCCCCGGTCCTCAAAAGCGAGGGACCGGGGGCACCCACTTCTCTTGGGATGGGCAGACCTGGGGCGCCCACTCATTGATGGAGGGTCGGGCCTTGGTTTAGGGGAGCGTCTGGCAGACCTGGAGCGCGGTTTGCGAGCCTGTGGGCGCTGGTTCCGCGCCGGGCGGCAGGTAGCAGGGCTGGCCCCAGCCGGGCACGTGGCTCGACACGTTGACGTTTCCCTGGGTCCCATTCTGCGTGCTCACCCTTACATCGACGACATTGCCCTCGACAAGAATCGTGGTGTCCACAATATCCAGATCGGTGCGCAGGATGGTGAGAAACGGGCTGTCGGGCGAGGCCACGTAAACCTTGCCATAAACCGAATTCTGAGTGGAAACGACGGTGCGGGGATGGCCATTGACCGGCAAAGTCTTTTCCACCGAATGGCTGCTCAGGTTTACGATGGTCGAAGTCTCATCGGACTGGTTGGCGGTGTAGGCGCGGCTGCCGTCGTAGAGGACCGTGACGCTGGCGGGGTTTTTGCCAACAGGAACGGTGAAGGTGGTTCCGAAGGTGGGGCTGTCGTTGCCGTACTCATCCACGCTCACGTCGATGATGCTGATGGTGTTGCCCGCATAGTCGGCTACCACCAGTTGGCTGGTCGCGGTGTTGTACTCGGCATACACCGGTCCGGCAACTTTGGGAACATCGTTGTTGGCATCCTGGGCAAGGCCGGCAGTGGTTGAGAGCGGCAGGCTGGGATGAGTGAAATAGGTTTGTCCAGCCTGGTTTACGCAACCGGTGGGCGGCGGGCATTGGTCATCGAGCGTATTGTCCTGGGCGTTGATGACAGAGACGGTGTCTGATCCGCGGTTGAGTACGAAGACCCGCCGCTGATCCGGACTCTCAATGGCGAAGACGGGACACTTGCCAAGGGTGATTGGGGTGTCGGCCGCAAAGCTCGCTACTTCAATTCCGGTGGCCAAGCCGTTGGGCTGCGACGCGGGCGAGGAGTTGCACTCGGTCCCGGTAGCGCCCGGGATGTTCTGGCTGATGACAAAGTCGCGCTGTCCAAGGGTGGGCGAGCCCACAATCAGCACTGGAGTCTGGGCCACGGGAATGGATAGCTTGAAGGTCTGCGGACTACCGGCGAAGTAATCGGCGAGGTTGCCATCGAGATCGGCGGCCCACAGGCCGACCGTCGGCGCAAACAGGTTTACGGGCTGGGCAGTGCGGGGCAGCGTGGAATAGGTTATCTGCTTGGCCTGCAGCGAAGAGGAGATGGGGAAATTGCTCATGGTTCCATCGCTGTTGATGGTATAGCCATTTGCGCCGTATTCGTCGATGGTGAATGTATTGGGGCCGGGACCGATGGGGGCGATGGCCAGGACCGCATCGCCGGAGTAGTCGATGATGGTGACGATGCCCGGCGTGGTGGTGGACGGAGCAGAGACCACAATGACATAGGACGAGGGCTGGGCGGCAGGCCCGCTGTTGTTGATGGGGGTAACCACCGGACGATAAGCGCTGCCGCAACCTGCAATCAAGAGCACAGCCAACGAGACCGGGCCCGCCTGAACCAACCGCGCGCGCGCCTGGCCTGAATTCATTAAAAAAAGCCTCATTCAGTTCTTTCCTGCTTACCAAACGATTGTAAATCAGGCAGCCGAGGATTAGACGCGGTGGGAGCGGAGAGGGAATCTGGGCGACAGGGAACAGGGACTGAGGGAATAGGGAATAGGGATCAGGGAGCAGGGAGCCGGTGCAATTCCTCCGGGGCTAAAGCCCGCGATTATTTTGAGCCTCTTACGGCACGACTGAAGTCGTGCCCTTTCAAAGCAACGAGCTCTTCCGCAGGCTTTGAAGTCGCGCCGGTTCTGAGCGTGACTTTGGCCACAGACTTTTAGTGGCCTGCAACCTCAACAATCGCGGTGTCGGGGCCGGTCCAGGCTGGGGCTCCTTCGTGGGTCAGCTTTTGAGCCGCGTCATCCCAGTGAAGATGGGTGATTGCACCGGCGCCGCTTTCATACGCGTAGGTCTTGCCGTCGTCAGAGAACAGCGTGAAGTTGGCATCGGCCCCCGGATAGACGCGGATATGCTCAATGGCCTGCTGCTGGTGGGTGTTTTCGACAGGCGCTCCGAGGGGGAGAATGGAACCCGCGCGGACAAAGAGCGGAATGGTGTCGATGGGCGCCTGAACTGTAATGGTCTGGCCGCCCTTGACGCGCTCGCTGGTCCAGTAGTTGTACCAGTCGGAGCCTGCCGGGAGGTAGACCTGGCGGGTGGTGGCTCCCTGGTCAGTGATGGGGGCGACGAGAAAGGCCGGGCCGAACATATACTGGTCGCGCAGATCGGCTACTTTGGGGTCGTTGGGGAAATCGAGCGGCAGCGCGCGCAGGAACGGAGCGCCGGTGAGCCAGGTCTGGTATCCAAGCGAATAAATGTATGGCATCAACTGGTAGCGGAGGCGGAGATATTTTTCCAGAATCGGCTCAGCCTGCTTGCCGTAAGACCACACCTCGTTTGCCACCCGGCTGCCGTGCGCGCGCATGATAGGCAGAAACGTGGCGTACTGAAACCAGCGCGTATAGAGCTCGGGGTAGTCGTCGTAGCCGCCCACGTTGGCGCGCGCGTCGGATGGGTCAAGCAGGGGGGGATGGGCCGGATGGTGCTCGGCGGGCAGATACTCCCAGCCGCCGGTGTCATTTGACCAGTAGGCGAACCCCGAAGCCGCGAAGTTGAGGCCGGTAGGGATCTGGCGCTTGAGCGTGTCCCAGGTGGGCTGAATATCGGATGACCAGAAGAACGCTCCGTTGGCTTGCGCGCCAGTGAAAGCGTCGCGAGACAGGATCAGTGAGCGCTTGGCCGGTTCGTCCCTGCGGTAGCCGTTGTAGAGCGCGGCGGTGTGAAAAAGCGGGTAGACATTGAAGAACTGCGTGCCGGGGCCAATGTGGAAGTAAGCACCATTGGGGGGCAGGTCGGGTTCGGTCTGGTCTGCCCAGAGGGAATCGAAGCCAAGGCTCATAATGTTCTCGTGAATGGTCTTCCACCACCACGCGGCCGCATCGGGGTTGGTGGTGTCAATGTCGGAGCCGGCGCGGTCATAGGGCAATCCGTCGATTGGCGTGCCGTCGGCGAGGTGGGTGAACCAGCCGTTGTTGCGCAGCATGGCGTAGTAACGGTCCTCTGGCACAAAGCGCGGCCACACGCTGATCATGGTCTCAAAGCCCATCTCATGTAGTTTCTTGTTCATGCCGGCAGGATCTGGCCAGTCGCTGGGATCCATATCGATCTGGCCCATCTTGGTGTAGTGAAACCAGTCCACTACCATCACGTCGGCCGGCAGGTGGCGGTCGCGGTAGCCCTGGGCTGCGTCCATCAGCTCTTTTTGGTTCAGGTAGCGTTGCTTGCACTGGATGTAGCCATAAGCCGCCTTGGGCAGCAGGTGAGTGGGCCCGGTGAGTAGCTTGTAGCCGGCATAAATCTCGTCGGCTGTGGCGCCGGCAATGACGAAGAACGAGACCCGGTCGCCCGCTTCAGAGGTCCACTTGGTTCGTTCGTTAAAGCCGGTCTCAATGGTGGTCTTTGACGCGTTGTCCCAAAGCAGGCCGTAGCCCTTGTTGGTGACCATGAACGGGACACAGGTGCTGGGAGCGGCAGGCGCGAGATAGTCCTGCCAGCAATGAACGGTGTGTCCGCGATGGTCGAGGAACCCTTCCTGGTTCTCGCCAAGGCCGTAATAATGTTCGTCATCGGGCGCTGCAAAGGTGGCGCCGACAGTAAAAAACTCGGCGTCCGTTGGCCTCCTGTCCCGGAGGATCGCCGCAGTCCCTTCCTTGATGTTGGGCTCATCCTGCGACCACCCCTTGAGTTCCAGCAACTTCTTGCCTTCCGGCGTCCACAGCGTAATGTGCGCGCCCGGCGTGGAGCCGTTGAAAAACTTGGCAATGTCCACCTGTGTCCGCAGCGGAGGCGCAGTGGCGGGCAGGTCCTTGTCCACCGTGGCCACAATTCGCGCTGAATGGTAGACATCAGCTTGCGCAGTCTGGGATGCGATCCAGCCCTCGGCGGCGGGGGTTCCGATGATTCCATAGCCGGGGGCAGCGAGCGCGGGATCGTGCTTGAGGCTCAGCGTTACGCGCAGGATGTTGGGCGCATAGGGCTCAAGGACGATCGTCTGGCCCTTGCGGTCGAGTTCGAGGCGCTGGCTGGGTGTTTGAGCTGCGACGAAGGCTGCGGAAACCAGTAAGCCGGCAAGAAAAGCAGTGGGGAGAGAAAACCTTTTCATTGGGAACTCCATTCAGCGGTGCACACGGGAGAAAATTGGCTGCGCCAATGAGTGTAAATCGGTTCACCGGGGCTGTCCCGTGCAAATCGGTCTGGAAGGCGTTTTCACTCCCCGGGTGAGGCGATACGATGAAGTGTGGCGAAAGCAAAGCTGATCTGGCAATCGAAGCTGGTGTTGCTGCTGGTGCTGCCGTTTGCGGGCGCTGGAGTGGTGCTGCAGGGTCACTGGTGGGCTACGCAGGTGGCTTCGGTTACGGTGTGGGCGCTGGGGGTGAGCGTGCTGTTGGGCATCGTGGTGATGTGGCTGCGCGCCGCTACACCGTCAGGGGCTTTTACAGGCGCAGTGATTGCAGCCAGCCTTATGTTTTCCACGTCGGTATTTCCTTACCAGCCCTGGCGAACGGCACTGATTCCGGTGCTGGCGGTCTCTTTGCTGGCCCATATTGCCACGCGGGTGGGACGGGGAACGAAGGAACGGCTGGGCACGGCGGAGACGCGCCAGGGGCGGTCCGCATCGCAGGTGGCAGCCAACCTGGGAGTGGCCGCGCTTGTCTGCGACGGGTTTGTGCAGTCGTGGTTGGCCGATACGAACTGGTTCACCCGCATCACCGTCGCGCCCATGCCCCTTTTTGCCGTGGGACTGGCGGCGCTGGCCGAGGCTGCCGCGGATACGGTGTCTTCGGAGATTGGCCAGGTTCTGGGCGGGCGTCCGCGCATGATTACCACGCTGCGGGTGGTCGATCCCGGGATTGACGGAGGCATCAGTGTGGCCGGAACGCTGGCTGGTGTGGGCGCGGCGGCAATCGTCGCCCTGGCCGGGACGCTGGCGCTGAGCGGCGGGTCTCAGATGTTCTGGGTGAGTGGGTCCGGCGCGATCTTCGGCCTGCTTTTCGACAGCCTGCTGGGCGCGACGCTGGAACGGCGTGGCTGGCTTAACAACGATATGGTGAACTTTTTGTCGACGGCTGGCGCGGCGGGGTTCGCGATGGGGGTGCTGGCGTTGCTGGGGCATCCTGGAACTGGACAATCGTAATTTTCGAGCCTTGTGGATACAATCAACCCATGAGTGAGGATGGCAGCAAGGGCTGGAACGAAGAGGAACGCAACGCGCTGGCGGCTCATATCGAAGAAGGTTATCTTCAGGCCGAACGCGGCGAGTTGATCGACGATGAACAGGCCCGGCATGAAATACAGATGTTGAAGGGCAGCTGGCGCCTGGCCAATCGATGAGCGGTTATGTTCTTACGCCTCTTGCAACGGAAAGGAGGGTGAAAAGGTGGCAACACTAGAATGGTCCCAATGCCCCGCTGTGGAGAGCATTCCGGGCAAGGTCAGCGGCGCATGGTTGCTGCGGGGAACCCGAACTCCGGTGAAGGTCTTGTTTGAGAACCTTGAAGCCGGGATGAGCATTGAAGAAGTGATCGAACAGTTTCCGGTGACCCGCGAACAGATAGACAGCCTTATGGCGTTTGTTGCGCGTTCTCTCGATAAGGACCCCACCTATCGGTAGATCGAGACTAGAATGCTGATCCTCTTCGATAACGGTACGCCGCGCGGTCTTGCCCGTCTTTTTCCCGGCCACTCCGTCGAAGAGGCGCGTGCGCGCGGGTGGGAGGAGCTCGCAAACGGCGAACTGATTGACGCGGCCGAACAAGCCGGCTTCGACGTGATGGTCACCACGGACAAAAACATCCGCTATCAGCAGAACCTGACGACTCGCAGGATAGCGCTCGTGGTGCTTGAGCACTCACAATGGCCCATGGTGAAGCTCGTTGCGGAGAAAATCCTTGCAGCCGTCAATGCGGCGCTACCCGGCAGCTATGTGGAAGTAGACGTGCCGTTCAAGGAGCAAGGTCCGAAGTCGATTTAAGAAGCCTGCCGTCGCTCCACTCAGTGCAGATGCATCCTCCATAGTGTGTAGCTGAGTATCTCGTGGGCGATTCGCTCGCCTTGCTGCGACCCTCCCTCGACGGCCACGCGCGGCCGCGGAGAAGTGAGCACATCCAGACCGTCCGCCGAGCAGATTTCGTGAATCCTGAAAAGATGCGTTCCGTCGCTCACGATGACCAGCCGGCGCAAGCCGTTGGTGCGGGCAATCACGGCTATGCGGCGCGCCGAGTCCTCGGTATTCCGGCTTTCGGTTTCGGCAATAACGGCATCCTCGGGAACACCCATGCCCTCCAGGTACTCCTGCCCCACAGCCCCTTCGGAGTATTGGTCGCCGCCGCTTCCGCCCAGGGTGACAATCAGCGGCGCGACGCCGCGGTGGTAGAGTTCCAGCGCATGATCCAGGCGAGCGCGATAAACCGGAGAAGGCTTGCCGTCGTACTCTGCCGCGCCAAAAACCCCGATCGCGTCGGCGTGGACAACCTGGGCAGCCTGGGCAACCTGATCGTGGGCGGCATAGCTCTCGATCTGCACATAGACCCAGCGGCACCAGCACGCCAAACCCACCGTGAGCGCCAACAAAACGGCAAGCGTCATGCGGAAAGCAACATTGCTGCGTTTCGGCCTGGATTTGCGCTTCATGGAGGCCTTTCGGAGGCAGGGACTGAGGAACTGAGGGACTAGGGACTAGGGACTAAGGAACTAAGGGACTAAGGAAACACCTTCCGGTCTCTAACTCCTCGCTACCAACTCTTGTTCTCTGGGCTCCAACAAATACCGGGTTCTCTTATGCACCTTTTGTTGTTCCATAAACCCTTGGTCCCTAGTCCCTCAGTCCCTCAGTCCCTTAGTCCCTTCATCTTTGCAATACCATGACAATTTCGTGAGTGGGAATGGCGCCCTCGCGCAGAATCTCCCAGCGGCCGGGACCCAGCGAGAGATCCACAATGGTGGTGGGCAGGGCGTGGCCGGTGGGGCCGCCATCGATAATCAGCGGGATGCGGTCGCCGATCTGGTCTCGAACGCATGCCGCGTGGGTGCATTCCTGCGCTCCCTGCAGGTTGGCCGAGGTCGCCGTAATGGGCAGGCCGAACCGCTCCACAACCGCCCTTGGAATGGCCGCATCGGGTACGCGCAGCGCTACGTTCCCCGTATTCGCAGTCGAGCGGAGCGGCAGCTTGGTTCCCGCGCGCACAATAATCGTGAGCGGACCCGGCCAGAAACGATCAGCCAGCTTGTCAAGCAGCGGATCCGTGTCGCGCGCCAGCGTGTAAGCCTGCGCCAGCCCGGAGATCAGCAGCGAGAGCGGCTTGTGCTTTTGGCGGGTTTTGATTTTGTAAATCTGCTCCACCGCGTGCAGGTTCACGGGGTCCACAGCCAGCCCGTAAAATGTGTCGGTGGGCAGGGCGATAACATCGCCCTTACGCAGGCAGGAGACGATGTAATCGATCCGGTCCGGTTGAGGTTCATCGGGATGGACGCGCAAGATCTCCGCGGACAAGAAGCACTACCTCGGTTCCCGAATTCGAAATGCTGTAAAGGTGGAAGCTATCACAGCACCAGCTTTGGTGCAAGTGAGCGACTCCGCCGACGTGCCGCGAACAGGCTCGAATCTGGGCACGAATCGGGCAAAACAGCATAGAATCGGCTAAGCGAAAGCCGGTTCGCTCATCATGCCTGTTCGCATTGTACAGAGTAAGCAGAATCCCCGCCTCAAGGGACTTCGCCGGGCGCTGATGGCACCTGGGCGCGAGCGGGGCGGCGGGCCTGCGCTTGCTGGAATCGAAGGCCCGAACCTGATTGCCGAGGCCCTGCGCGCCGGCTTGCGCGTCGATTGCGTATTCGTGGCCCAGGGCGCCGAGCGCCTGCTCGATTCCCTGCCGCTGCCGCCGGAAACGGATGTTCTGCTGGTGCCCAAAGCCCTGCTGGACTCGGCCCTGACCACCGAGACGCCGCAGTCCATCGCGGCCGTGATCGAGACACCCGATTGGTCCTGGACTCACCTGCTTGGCGGTCAACGCAACCCCGCCCCGCTTGTCCTGGTCCTCGCCGGCCTTCAGGATCCCGGCAACCTGGGCACCATTCTGCGTTCGGCTGAGGCCTTTGGAGCCCATGGCGTTCTCGCGCTCCCCGGAACCGTTAGCGCCTGGAACTGCAAAGCCGTCCGCGCCTCTGCCGGCAGCGTCTTTCGCCTCCCGTTGCTCGGGGCCAGCGCAATCAACTCCATCGACCGTCTGCGTGAGGCGGGACTGAGGATCCTAACCACGACAGCGGGCGCGGCCGAGCCCGCAGACCTGGTGGACTTAACCGGCCCGGTTGCGCTGCTCATAGGCAATGAAGGCAACGGCGTTCCCAAGCCGCTCTCCGCAATGGCCGACGGAGCGGTCACGATTCCCTGCCCAGGGCCGGTGGAAAGCCTCAACGCCGCCGTCGCCGCAAGCGTACTGCTGTATGAGGCATCACGACAGCGGACTGTGGGCACTGGTGGCTACAGGAGCCTGCGAGGAGATCGGCGATGAGTCTGTTCGACGGCGAACCCGAAGGCCCCAAGGGCACTCTTCGCACCGCGCCGCTGGCCGAGCGCATGCGCCCGCGAACACTGGAGGAGTACAGCGGCCAGGAGCATCTGCTGGGGCCGGGCAAGCCGCTTAGGGTGCAGATCGAACACGACGGACAGGGTACGGGTGAACTGGGTTCAATGATCCTGTGGGGTCCGCCCGGCGTGGGCAAAACGACCCTCGCCAAGATCATTGCCGAAACCACGCAGGCCAGCTTCATTGAGTTCTCCGCCGTGATGAGCGGCATCAAGGAGATCAAACAGGTGATGACGGAGGCGGCGCGGGCCTCGCAGATGCACTCGCGCACCATCCTCTTCATCGATGAGATTCACCGCTTCAACAAGGCCCAGCAGGACGCGTTTCTGCCCTATGTGGAGCGCGGGACAATACGGCTGATTGGAGCCACGACGGAGAATCCCTCGTTCGAGATCATCTCCGCGCTGCTGTCGCGCTGCCGCGTCTATGTCCTCGAGCCGCTGAGCGAAGAGCGCATCGGGGCGCTGCTGCGACGGGCTCTTGAGGACAAAGAACGCGGCCTGGGAGCGATGGAGCTGACAGCCGACGACGAAGCGATTCAGTTGATCGCCAGCTATTCCAGCGGCGATTGCCGCAGCGCTTACAACACGCTGGAAGTGGCCGCGCAACTGGCGCTGGAACCGAGCCGGGCCGGTTCCAGACTTATCGATCGCGCACTGGCTGTCGAGGCCGTGCAGCAGCGCGTGTTGATGTACGACAAATCCGGCGAAGAGCACTACAACCTGATCTCGGCGCTGCACAAGAGCGTGCGCAACAGCGACCCCAATGCCGCGCTTTATTGGCTGGCGAGGATGTTCGCCGCCGGCGAGGAGCCGCTTTATCTTGCGCGGCGCGTTGTGCGTATGGCTGTGGAAGATATTGGGCTGGCTGCTCCGGAAGCTTTGAATCTGTGCCTTTCCGCCAAGGAGGCAATCGATTTCCTGGGTTCGCCGGAAGGCGACCTGGCGCTGGCAGAAGCTGTGGTTTACCTGTGCCTGGCTCCCAAATCGAACTCAGTGTATACGGCTTATGGAGCGGTGCAGGCGGAGATTGAGCATACACGTCAGGAACCGGTTCCGCTGCACCTGCGCAACGCGCCGACCAAGCTGATGAAGGAACTCGACTACGGCAAAGGATATTTGTACGCGCACGATGAAGATGGCAAGGTTGCGGATATGGATTGCCTGCCGGATTCGCTTAAGGGGCGGAGTTACTATCGGCCTACGCAGGAGGGGCGGGAGAAGATGCTGGCGCAGCGGATGGAAGAGATTCAGCGGATTCGGGCGGGGAAGCATGGCGGGGACTGATCGGATCTCCATTTTGCGCAGATCGGTCTTCGATTGAATCGGGCGGAGCAGAACCAGAGTTGTTAGAGTGAAAACCATGCCGGTCGTCTTTTATTATCGCGGCTTCAAGTTTTTCTTCTATTCCAACGAAGGTACGCCGCGCGAACCCGTCCACATTCACATCGAAAAGGACAACCTGGAAGCAAAATTCTGGCTGCAGCCGGAACTCAAGCTGGCATACAATGATGGTTACAACGCTCGCACTCTCCGGGAGCTGCTGGAGATCGTTGAACTCAATCGAGACCGCATCGAAAGGGCATGGAATGAATTCTTCGGTTAAAGCAACGCACGTGCACTTCGATCAGGACAGAATGTGGGTAGATCTAAGCGACGGCAGGATCATCGCTGTGCCGCTAGCCTGGTTTCCCCGGCTTCTCCATGCCACCGAGGAGCAGCGGGAGCAGGTGCGCATAAGCAGCCGAGGCTTGCATTGGGAGGCGCTCGACGAGGACGTCTCCATTGCGGGCCTGTTGACCGGCGTGGGCGACTTGACCCAGCGGGAAAAGACCTTTGCCGCCTGAAGCGCACACGATGAAGCAAAGATACGATTTCAGCCAAGGCAAGCGCGGACGGATTGCTCCACCGGAGCCGGGGCCGCTCGGCAAAACCTGCATCACAATCCGCCTCGACGAAGACATTGTCGATTACTTTCTCAAAGAGGCAGGCGCATCCGGCGGAACAGCCGGCTATCAAAACCTCATCAACCAAGCCCTGCGCCAGCACTTAGAAGGCAAAGCGTCAAAATTGGAAGAAACGCTGCGCTGAGTTGTGCGCGAAGAGCTGCGGGCGGCGAGTTGAAGGCGGCGCAGATCGCAGGTCCCAATTCGGGACTGGAGCAGCCGGCTTCCGTGTGCTCAGTGCTAGAATCTCGTTTCTCAATTCACAAGGGAGGATGTCGAATAATGGCGAAGATGACAGCGGTCAAATCGATCAAGGTGTACGGGGTCTATGACGGTCCTCAGTGGGTTGTTAATTACGGCGAACTAAGTCCAGGCTCCGGACCTAGCGAAGAAATCCCGCGGCTATTTCAGGCTTTGGGAGAAAAGCTACCGTTTGAGGCTCTTTCTGAAGTAAGGAAGCACCTGAGGAAGGAGGGCATTCGTCGAACGGGAGTTTATATCGCGCACGATTCGATGACGTATGCCCGTTATATCGGGCGCGGGAATATCTTCCAGAGACTCGCGGTCCACAAAGATGCCCTTGAGCTGAAGTATTTCTCGTTTTACGTGGTCGAAGACAAGAAACACGAACGGGAAATCGAAACTTTGATAATTCGTGCCGCGGGACCGCTGCTCCAGTTCAATACCAAGAAGAAAAGGCTCAGCATTAGTGTTGGGAGTATCAAAGACTATGAGGCTGGGACGCTATTCTTTGAGCGCCGCTACAAAAGAGGAGCAAAACGTAGGCATGCATAACATGCATAAATCGTCGAGTGCCCCGATTCTCGATTCTGGGACTTGAGAAAGCACTCAACTTACGCAGGTATCTTCCCGGTCCTTGCCTTTCGCGTCCTTCGCATCCCCTCGCGCGCAAGCCGGGCGGCTTCGTTCATCCGCTCGATGGACTCAATCTTCTCCGGCCAGGTGCGCGCCTTAAGGTACGCGCGCATCGAAGCCTTCGAACGCGCGTTGAGTGCGGTCTTCTCGCGATCGATTCTGAGAGCATCTTCGGTCACTTCGAACCTCCAACCAGCTTTCTTGTTCCCCTGGTCTCTTGTTCCCTGGTTCGCCGCGTTTGCTAGCTGGCAACGGGGCGCATCGACCTTGCATCGAATCGTGCAAGTCCCTTCAAAACCCAGGGACGAAAGGAAAATCAATGCCCTTGCTGAGGAAATCCTGCTTGTGCTTGTTAGGCGCCGTATTGGCGACTTCTGTTTTGACCACCGGCTGTCAGTCAAGCCAACCGGCGCAGACCGCCAGCCAACCAGCACCGAATGAGACCGTGATTTACAACAAGTGGGAAGTCGAAACGCATCGCCCCCACAAGGAAATTGCTCAGCGGCCCCCGGAAGAGCAGAAGGAGTATCACGACTGGCGCCAGCAGCATCCCGATAACCGCTAGCGGGATGGGCCGCGCCCCGCGTATGGGGGCTGGGATAGCCAGAAATTCAACAGGATCGCGCTATCCCAACTCGGACTCAATCTTCCCGTGTGTCCTTGTTCCCCTTCTTCGCCTCTCCTGTCTCTTTGGTCTCGTCCGAACCGGTCGAGTCGGCAATGGTGACCGTGCCCAGAGAGTCGTTCACCATAACGTCATCGATCATTGCCTCTTTTTTCGCAAGGCCACCGTGCGGCGCCCCGATCAGTTTTATCTTGTCACTCATGTTCGTCCCTCTCCCGATAAGATGCCGAAGACGAGTGCGACGTGCGCGTGGCGGACTGCGGATCTTCTCGCTTAGGCTTCCCACGGATTGACGACCGAAGATGCGATATCGTCGAAGTGCCTGACGTTGCGCGTGGCGAGGGTTGCGTGGGAGGCAAGGACGATGCCGGCGATCATGGTGTCGCGCGGGTCTCCGGGACGGCCTCTGGCATTCCGCCTAGCCTCTAACTCCGCAGCCGCGAGAGCTGCCTCGAGATCGAATGCAGCGATACGCCCTTGAATTGTTTCTTTGAGTATGTATTCAAATGTAAGTACGCGCGCCGTGCGGCGTTTTCCAGCCGGCATGGCATGAAGGCCCGCGCGAATTTCATACACATTGATCGAAGTCGTCCAGACCGAGGCGCGCGGCTGTCCGTCCAGCCAACCGACAACGGCTGGATCAGGCTCATCCCGCATGAACTCAGAAATGACGTTCGAGTCCAGGATAATCACAGCTAGAACTTTGGAATCCGCATGCGCATGCCGCGAATCTCGGGAATCTCTTCTCCCTCTTTAAGGCCGATGCCCTGCCCGCTGAAAAGCGCCACGATCTCCGAGCCCAGTCCGCGCTTGGGCGCATCCTCTGCCTTGAGCGCATCGCGCAGAATCTCCCGTGCCTCGGCCTCCATGCTGCGGCCATGCCGCTTGGCGCGATGCTGCAAACGGCCCTTGACCTGATCCTCCACGTTACGAACTAATATCTGCGCCATCTTCGCCTCCGCTGCTATCATGATAGCACTCTTTATGGAGCGACAGAGACTTTGGCTTTCGGCAGCTTGCTCAGTGCATCGGTTACGATCCCCGGCGTCAGCGCCTCGGGCAGGAGCTGGGGTTCGCTCTGTCCGGGGACGTAGAGCGCATAGG
>Ga0302320_10011644_pt1 | contig 18574 bp, 16 predicted proteins | sample Bog_T0_3_FD_202130 | JGI IMG/M metagenome (GOLD analysis project Ga0302320, IMG submission 202130) | Peat permafrost microbial communities from Stordalen Mire near Abisko, Sweden - Bog_T0_3 | ecosystem: Environmental > Terrestrial > Soil > Wetlands > Peat | place: Sweden: Abisko, Stordalen Mire...
TTTCCGTTCCTGCCGCGAAAGCTCGATCTGCAACCGCTTACGCTTGTCCATGACTCAGCTATACCGCTCGCTGCTGTCCCGCAAAAGTGCCTACCTTGATTACGAATCTACGAAGGCACGGTACTAGGGTTAGTTCGACGCTGTAAATGCGCTCTTCCACGATGAATATCCGGCCGACGCTGAGAGGCCGGCCCGCGTCATCCCAATCAGGCGCGCTTTTTCTCGGAAGTTCGCTTCGTGTTCGTGGACGGGCAAGGCGGAACGTCCAGTACTGCGAGAAGAATGAACGGTTCTAAGGAGCAATTACCGTCTATTTGGATACCCTTTGCTTGATCTGCTTGACAAACGCGTAGACTTCGCCGGGGGAATGAACCGTATAGCTCTCGGCACGGGGAGGAGTCTTCTCGGCTGCGGTCCTGCGAAGGACTTCAAGCAGGCGCACCTCAACTGGAATAAGCTTATGAACATCTAACTCCGGCCTCACGTCCAGAACCGCGTCCAAGACGCGAGAAGCATCATATTCAGTTGTGAAAAACCGGATTGTTATTCGGCCAGGGAAGCGAAGGTCGGGGATCGTTAGATACTTTCCACTCTTGCCCTGGATCGCCCAGGCTCTGTATTCCTCAGAGAATTCCCCAGGAGTCACACCAAGTAATCGCGGCTGGATCATTTGTGGGTTCCTCCCGCATCTCTTTGTTGCCTCGTAGCATATGCTGGAACCGCCTAGCCCATTGAAGTTGACGCGGGCCGCTCTCTCAAGCATACTCTGCGCTTGGCGAAGGTCCTCAAGGTTGAGAACGGGGATTCCGTGAATTCACCTTTAAATCAGGATTTCCAATTTGGTTCTCTGCGACGCCGCCAGTATACCCGTTTGCGGCCTGTTCGCTGGAAAAACTCATGCGCTTGGCCTTTTGAGTGACTCCAAGGGTGCGCGAGGGGCCAAACGCCGGCTGGTTCCGGCGCGAGGACTCCCGATGGACGTGGTTTCAGACAATTTCTCAGACACCTTCTTTCCACCTTCATCCTCAACATTCAAACTGGGCGTTCCTTTCAGCGTTCTATCCGCTCACTGCGGGCAAAGCTGCGGTCCGCCGCGCGATGCTGGCGAACGGTTTGCGCGTCAGATGGCCTTCCGACAGTTGCAACTGATTGTATCCGGCATGTTTGACCAGCGAGAGAGCTCCAGTTTTGAATGGCTGAGTTTTCCGGGGGCAGGTCAGCCGCCTTCCAGTCTTTACCGGCCGCTGCTGCAGACTCGTCAGCGACCAGTGGTCGATCTTCTTGGGCAATACCAACCGCCGCCACAGGTTGTCCAGGTTGAAGGCCAGCAAGCTCAGCGCCAGCCGTACCTCATTCGAGCGGAAGCGACGGCAGCTCAACCGCGTCATCTTCACCGCCTGTTTGGCTTCCTTTATCCACTGTTCCGCCGTGTAGCGCTTGTTGCAGAACCGCACCACGGCCTTCCCTTATCTCAACGGCCGGGTATCGGTCGGTCCACGTCGCCGTCTTGTTCCCATCTTCGTGAGTGCCGATGATGAGGTTGTCCACTATCCGCGCATGTAGCCAAGGGTTATGACCACAGATGATCTGGCCCCTCGCTCAATGGTTTGAAAGTCGGCTGGGGAAGGCTCCTGCCGCTTGTGGAAGCGCCACGCCATGTCGAGCAGCTCGGAGATGCACATAATTCAATAGCAGCTGGGTCCGAACCGGCAAAGTCTCGCCCATGAACGCCCTACAGCTCGAATAATGCTTCACAGCCTGCGGCAAGTTGGGACATTTGTAACAATCCAACTCATGTCTTCGCCGAAGCTTTGACGCATATCTACTTCTGTGCGGGATTCCGGGCGGATACCCGCCCTGATCGAATCATGTTCCAAGGTTCTTGATAAACCGCATCTGGGTGCCGTCCAGATTGGAGAATGCGAGGTTTCTGACCTACAGCCTCCTGGCTTGAATATCCGGTCATCGTGGTGAAAGCGTTGTTGACAAACTGGATGATCCCGTCGGCGTCGGTAATGACTATGGCGTCTGCAGCCTGTTCCACGGTAGCCGCCGTGCCAATACGTTCATGCGTTTCACATTCCCAGTCCGTTATTTGCGTTGCTTCTGGGGTATCCATACGAGGAAATATCGGCAAGTGGGTGGGGTTCGTTTAGCATTTACGCTGGTCGTCTCGATATTAAGCAATGCGATAGATGGTGAACGGCGGCGCACTGTTCGAATCGCGGTAAGGCGACAAGCTATGCTGCATAAAGTCCGACACCCAGCGATGGCCGTCGTACATCTCAATATGGCCAAATGGATGCTGACTTGTCTTATCAAATACGACTACATCGCCAACCTGCGGAACGTAGGAATCCTGTGAGATGGCTTGCGCTCCGTGCCTCAATAAAAAGGGGCCGTAGTCTCCGGCATCTCCTGATTGAGGGCGATCGGCTGTGTTGAGGCCCGCGGCTTCCATCCCCAGTCGACAGTACAATGCGCAATGATGACTGGAGCGAGTTAGTGCGTGAGCATCCATCCAATCTGAAAGCTCACTTTTGTCCAAAGCTCCGGCGGCCTTCGTCGTAGAGGCAAGGTTGTCATCGGGCCCAACCGTTTGTGCGGGGCATTCGCTTGCCCGCGCTCTTGTCGCTGGTGTTGCCACCTGAAGCGGTTTGAAGCTCAGCGGATCATTGAGCTTTGAGATGGCGGCGGGCATGACTTGAGCCGGCATGGCCGGGGAAAAGAACTGGTTCGTGATGGCGCTGTCAAGCATCCCTTCGGACGAGCTGGAATCATTGTTGCCCAGCAGTCCCTCAGTGTCTGCATTCGTGTAGAACGGATGATTGGATGCACCGATCCCTGAGCACTGCTGGCCGGAAATTCCTAGAGCCGTTTCAAACAGGAGCGCAAAGGTGCCCTCGGTGCCATCGTCAGGGGCGACAATGTCCCGCGCTGCTTGCTCGTACGCAGCGTCGAATGGGCCGCTCATGCTCAGTTGGCCGGTGTACATCAATCTGTTTCTCCTTTGTTGCAGGCGGCCCATTGTGCGGGGCGCAAGCCTAAGGTTTACGAATCAGGGCTATGCGTGACAGGGTGTCATGCGAGAGTGTCTAGCATTATGTTGAGGTTATTCTCCGCGGACTGAACACTCGATCCACTGGCACTGGTTCCCGGCGGGCTTGGAACAGAGGCAATATATATTCCTCCCGTCTCTTCGACGCTTCCTGAGTAGCTCTTGCCTGCGACGGTTGTGGAATAAGACGCCGCGAGAGTTGTCGTTTCGCTACTGCTTGCAGAACTCGGAATCTGCGTCGAGGAAGAGGGCGTCCGGGCGGATTTCGGGGAACTAGTCGAGTTTGCTGGCGCCGATTGCGCAGTGCCCGAAGACGACGCGGAGGCCCTGGCGGGTAAAGACGAGGAGGAGTGAGTTACAGGCGCCTCCTGCGGAACTGCGCCGGACGACGAGAATGCGTTGACGGGGGCAGAGGGGGTGTAAGTAGCTGCGGCCGGGGGTTGCGGAACGGCCGCGAAGGAAGATGAGGTGGCAGGTTTAGCCGGAGTTGGAGTCGTGGCCCAGCCCGCCGTGGATGCACTGACCTTCGATATGCCGCTGATCTGCATGATTTCCTCCTGTGCTTGCCAAGTGGAGCTTTTCAAATCGTCTATCGGCAGATTTTGCCTATCTGTTCAATCTTGTCGTTCTTGAAATTGCTGCAAGAGCACCAGACTCCTGCTTTCCTCGATCCGAGAGAGGTCTACGTCATCCGGTGACGGCCCGGCAGAGCAGGAAGACGAGCAAGCAAACGCCGCATGGGCCCGCCAGATGCTACGCGAAGAAGTCGATGTCTGAATGCTGATCGGCAGTGTGATCTGTGACGATGACAGAGCTATCAAGGCACCAGGAGGTGTGCCTCCGCTGACAATTCCTCTACTGCGTGGATCGGGGCTGCAATTAGAGCTTCATGAGAAGGCGAGGCCCTTCGCACGCGTGGATTCGCGTTTTGGCCCTATTCGGCGTTGGGGTCTGCAAACATTCGGCTTAGCTGTTGACTGGTGTTTGATTAGACGGCAGGCAGCAGCTACACCGCCATGGATCGTTCAGCGAACTCGATGCGCTGCGAGAAATGGTTTCCAAATTGCACATAGAGTAATTGAGAACGCTGGGATCTCACGCCGGTCCCATCTGGAGATGTCTTGAAAGAAAGAGAATACACGGAATCGAAGTTGATCGACAGCGGTGCAGGAAACGGCTATGCTCTGGGTGAATTATCGACGGCAGCCACCTCGCTTGACCCTGTCGACTGGGGAGACTTTCGCCAGCAGGCCCATCGCATGCTCGACGATATGCTCGGTTCCATGGAAACCATCCGAGAACGGCCCGTGTGGCAAGTGATCCCAGATGAAGTGCGCGCGCGTTTTCGTGAGGATCTGCCGGAAAAGCCCACCGCCCTTGCAGAGGTTCATGAGGAGTTCATGACCTCGATTCTGCCCTATACGGCACGCAACGCCCACCCCGGCTTCCTCGGCTGGGTACAAGGTGGAGGAACTCCGGTTGGTATGCTGACGGAGATGCTGGCCGCCGGTTTGAACGCCAATGTCGGCGGCCGCGACCAGATTCCTCTCGAAGTCGAGAACCAGGTTACGGGCTGGATGCGCACTCTGTTCGGATTTCCCGCGGAGGCCACGGGCCTTCTTGTCACGGGCACATCGATGGCAAACTTCATCGCGGTGGTGGTGGCACGGGATGCCCGGCTGGGCTGCGATGTTCGCCGGCAGGGCATCACGCAAGACGAACAGAAGCTGACCGCCTATGCTTCGATGGCCGTGCACGGATGTATTGGCCGCGCGCTTGATTTCGCTGGCCTGGGAAGCGATGCGCTGCGCCTCGTTCCCGTGGACAGCCGGCAGCGAATCGACCTGAAAGCTCTGGAGATGGCGATCGCCGCGGATCGAGCTGCGGGCTTTACACCATTTCTGGTTGTCGGCACAGCTGGGACAGTGGATACCGGCGCAATCGATGATCTCACTGGCATTGCCGAGATTTGTGTGGAAAATCAGCTCTGGTTTCACGTGGACGGCGCTTACGGGGCGCTGGCAGTGCTGGCCCCGGAGTTGGCGCCACGGCTCAAAGGCATCGAGCGTGCCGACTCGCTGGCGTTCGATTTTCACAAATGGGCACAAGTGCCCTATGATGCCGGCTTCATCCTGGTGCGCGACGGCGCGCGCCACCGGCAAGCGTTCGCGTCATCGAGCGCGTATCTGATGCGGGAAGATCGCGGAATGTCCGCCGGTTCGGTCTGGCCCTGCGACCTTGGCTCCGATCTCTCGCGCGGCTTTCGCGCTCTCAAGACCTGGGCCACATTGAAGGTCTACGGCCTGAACGCGATTGGTGCTGTCATCAGCCGTACTTGCGAGTTGGCCCGATACTTGGAAAGCCGCATCCTCGCATCGCCGGAACTGGAACTGATGGCTTCCGTCGAGCTGAACATTGTCTGCTTTCGCTATCGCTTCGCAGCCAGGGGCGATTCAGTTCCGGACGAACTCGCAAACAAACTCAATCGGCAGATCGTGATCGAACTCCAGGAGGCGGGCGCGGTTGCACCCTCTACAACGCTTATCGAAGGCCGGCTCTCGATCCGCGCAGCCATCGTGAACCATCGGACGAGCGGTGCCGAGATGGACACACTTGTTGAGGAAACGCTGGCTGCCGGGCGGGCGTTGGAGCCCACTGCGCTTGCTGCACAACCGGCTGGGAGCAATTGGAAGCCATGGATTGAGCGGGATGCGAGAGTGCGATTGCTCGATCTCCAACTCGACGCACAAGATGATTTGCACAAGGACGTTGAAGTCGCACTGCGTGTTGAGCGGGCCGGTCTGCTGGCTGAGATGGGGCGAAGTCTGGACGCAAGAATCGATTATCTGAAGGTTCTCGAACTCGAGCCCTCACACCTCAAGAATCTCTTCGGACTGGGAAAACTGCTGGTTGATGCCAGACAGACCAAAGCCGCGCAGATGGTCTACGCGGAAGCGGTGAAGTACCATCCTGAAGATATCGCGTGCCGGGTGAATCTGGGCAGCGTTCTGCTTGAAGGCGGTGATCCGACTGCGGCGCGCATACACTACGAAGAAGCGCTTAAAATCGAGCCGAAGTTTCCCCCCGCGCACGGGGGAATGTATTATGCGCTAACGCGTCTCGGCGAACCAGATGCCGCGAGGCTGCACCAGCGCATGGCTTTTGGCCAGAGAAGCATCTTCCCTTCAATTTACCGGGGCGGCTCCAAGCCCATTCCGGTATTGCTGTTGGCTTCTTCGACGGGAGGAAACACGCCCATCGAGAGGCTCATCGACGATCGCGTATTTGAGACCTTTGTTGTTGTGGCGGACTTCTACGATATGAAGATTCCGCTGCCTGTGCACCAGCTTGTGGTGAACGGGATCGGCGATTCCGATTTGGCTGCGGAGGCTCTGGATGCGGCAGAGTTGCTGCTTTCGTTTACCTCGGCGCCGGTCTTGAACGCGCCAGCGGCGGTGCGGGCAACAGGACGATGCGAGAATGCCAACCGATTGGGTAAGTTGCCGGGACTGATCACTCCGGCGACGTCGATTTTCCCGCATGCCATGTTGGCCGGCCCGGATGGTCAAGGCGCACTTGCCGCCCGCGGATTCACCTTCCCGCTGCTTCTGCGAACGCCCGGATTCCACATGGGCCAGCATTTTGTAAGAGTGGAGTCACCCGCCACACTTTCTTCTGCAGTGGCTGAACTCCCAGGGGCCGGAAGGCCAGAGGCCGAGGTGTTTGCGATTGAGTACCTGGACGCCAGGGGCGTTGACGGATGTGCGCGAAAGTACCGCGTGATGATGGTTGGAGGACGGCTCTATCCACTTCATCTGGCCATCTCACGAGACTGGAAGATTCACTACTTCAGCGCCGATATGGCAGACCGCGCCGAGCACCGTGTCGAAGAAGAGAGGTTTCTAGCCGATATGGGGGGAGTGGTCGGTGGGAAGGGAATGGACGCGCTGGAACGATTGCGGGTGGCACTTGGCCTCGACTATGGCGGCATTGACTTCGGTCTCAATCAGCGTGGAGAGATCCTACTCTTTGAAGCGAACGCGACCATGGTCGTAGAGCAACCGAACGAAGACATGCGATGGGATTACCGGCGTGCAGCCGTCGAGCGGATTCATGCAGCCGTGCGCGATCTACTGTTGACCAGCGCCGGCGCTGCATCGCGAAGTCTGGTTGTGTGCTCCCAATAGACATTACGAGGCAGGGCACAGCCGGACTGCTGAATTATCAGGCTCACTGCGGTGTTGGAGGGACAGACACAGCGTGAAGCCAGAGAAGATGAATAGGGGCTGTTTTGGGGTAGAAAGGAAGCCGAGGACGAATTGACCGAGAAAGGAGAACAAACTGAATCAACTGGAGCTAGTTATCGGAAAAGACGAATTGTCAAAACTTGATCCGGGCCCGTTCCAGGACGGCCATGACGAAGTGCGGCGCGAGATCAAGCAATTGCTGGCTACGATCAGAGCGATGGTCGCATTGCTTCCGCCAACGGAGTGATGCACCAGGCCCCGTTGAATTCTTCGATGCGTGAGCGCGAGGCGTTGGGCCGACTTGCGGTCTCTTTCATTCCTTTGTGGAGAGGACCGTGACAAAGAAGTCGCCGTCCTCACACTGAAATGCAAGCCGTTCCAGAAGCTGGGAACCGCAAACTCGCACATCATAGTCGTTGCCCTCCATGACAGTGGGCATCGAGAGGCGCACACCGGGTGCCATCCCACTCTTCAAGTTTCCACCGATCATGTTGGCCAGTTCGCCGATTACGTCTCGCACATCGTCGTCCACAGACTCGGGCGGATCCATGGAAAGGATCCGGCCTGCGAATAAGCAAGCCTGGTGCCTGTTGCACTCGAAGAGGACCGCACCGTTCCAACCGCCCGTGAGATGAACGAAGGATGTCAACCGCTCGCCATGGGAGCTGGGGGGCGCCTCACAGTCGGACACTTCCAGACCCATCATTGTGATGAATACTGACTTCACAATTTGCGCCAGCATATCTACGCTCACTCCGGTTTCCATAAACTTCCTCTCATCGGGCGACATATACTGTCGTGTTGCCTATTGTCTTTTTTTCAAACCATTCGTCAACGGCGAAGGCCGTCTCGGCGCCGCCTAGCAGCAGCCAGCCGCCTCGAAACAATGTGCTATGGAGTTCTTTCATGATGTTCCGCTTTGTTTCGTTGTCGAAATAGATCATGACGTTGCGGCAGAAAACCAGATCAAAGGGCCCAAGCGTGCGCATGCTATTGCGTAGGTCGATGGTTTCAAATCGAGCCATCTTGCGCACCTGATCACTCAACTGCCAGTCCATGCCAGAACGCCGGAAATGCTTGACCAGAAGAGCTGCGGGGAGTCCCCGGTTAACTTCGATCTGCTGGTAAGTGCCGGAACGGGCACGCTCAACGACTTTTGATGAGAAGTCGGTGCCGAAAATTTCGATATTCCAGCCCTGCCATTCGTTCTCCAAGAGCAGCATCGCCAGACTGAAGGCCTCCTGACCAGTGGATGATGCAGCAGACCAGAACCGCAGTTTCCTTGTAGGTCCTCGCTCTTCCTTGAGCCTGGGTAACAGGACGGTGCGTATGGCTTCATAGTGAGCCGGATCGCGAAAGAAGTAGGTTTCGTTCGTTGTCATGGCCTCCGCAACCTGGTGGCCGACCTCTGTATCGTTCCTTGAATGGAGTTGCGCGCACAGATCGTTGATGGAGCCGAGGCTGAGTTGCTTGACTAGGTTCGCGAGGCGGCTTTGAAAGAGGTATTGCTTGCTGTCATCGAGCACAATGCCCACCTGGGAATAGACATACCCCTGAAGAAAGCGGTAGTTCTCCGGGTTGATGTCCGTCACTAGTGTCTGAGTTCCCACTCGACTACCTCCTAATTTCTGGCCGTTCTTCGCATAATTTCAGGCACAACTTGATCGAGGGGCAGCACGCGGTCGGCCAAGCCGGCTTTGACCACGGCGCCTGGCATACCCCAGACGACACTGGATGCCTCATCTTGCGCAAGGACGCTGGCCCCCTGTGCTTTTAGAATCTCCACACCCCGCAACCCATCCTGTCCCATGCCAGTCAGAACGACCGCAAGGACTGCCCCGCCGTAGACCTCTCCGGTGGAAGCAAATAGCGCGTCGACCGCGGGACGACATGAATTCTGGCGCAGCGATTGATCAAGAAACACGCGCGCATCGCCGCCATTGGAATCCAACTTCATGTGAAAATCTCCGGGCGCAACCAGGATCTTGCCTGGTTCAACCGGATCGCCCTGGCTTGCTTCCTTCACCGACAACTGGCAGGATGAATTCAGCCTCTCGGCGAGCAGCCGCGTGAATAGTGGCGGCATGTGCTGCACGACAAGTATGGGCAACGGGAAATCAGCCGGCAACCTCGGCAGGATTTCGCCCAGCGCTGTGGGTCCCCCTGTAGAGACTCCAATCACGACCACTTTAGGCCGCACTTTCAATCCCTGTAACAGGGATGCACCCCGCCATACAGGCGATGTTCCCGGTCCGGTACCAACTTCTAGGCGGGCTGCGGCACAGCTCCGTTCCGGCAGGCGGAAGAACTGCTTAATCTTTGGGATCATCTCGTCCCGCAGCCGGGCCATTGAGCGATCAAGCGACCCTTCGTTGGAGACCTTGGCCACGTAATCGTCGGCTCCGAGGGTCAAAGCCTCCAGCGTTTTCGCCGCTCCACGCTCGGTGAGTGTGCTGAACATAATGACGCGAAGTTGCGGATAATCGCGACGAATGCGCCGCAACATTTCCAGGCCGTCCATATCCGGCATCTCGATATCCAACGTGACCACGTCCGGGTTCAACTGCGGGATGCGCTGCAATCCGATCGCGCCGTTGGAGGCTGTCCCGACCACTTCAAGCATTGGATCCTGCTCGAGCGCATGTGTGACGAGTCGCCGGATGACCACCGAGTCGTCGACCACCATCACTCGAATTCGTTCGCCAGGCTGCAGCCAACGCTGGTTCAGAGCGCTCATGTCTATTCCCCCGCGAACGAAGGAATCCCTACGAGCTCTAGTTTTTCCTTGAGGATGCTTTTTGTGAAGGGCTTCATCACGTACTCGTTGGCCCCTGCGTCCAAGGCCGACGCCATTTGACCCATCTCGGTCTCGGTGGTAACCATAATCACCTTCAAATGCGCGTACTCGGGATCCTGGCGCAGCCGCCTGACCAGTTCCAGGCCATTCATCTCCGGCATATTCCAGTCCGCAAGAACCAGGTTGACCGCGGCCTTCTCGGTTTCGATCACTTCCAGTGCTTCTCTGCCATTGGCAGCCTCGCAGACCTCGTATCCCAGTTCGATCAAGATCCTGCGAATGATCATGCGAATTGTTTTGGAATCGTCCACAACCAGGGCTTTGCTCATTTTTGATCTGCTTTCGCGTGTTAAGAGGTGGCCCGGCGGGTGGTTAGCCAACCGCCGGGCTATGTTCCAACCCTTTCATCCGGTCAGAATGTAAACTTAGAAACGGAAGCCTGTAACCGGGCCGCCATCCTGCTCAACTCCATGGATGCCGTCTTGGTGTCGTTCGCTCCCTGTGTCGTGTTCTTGGCCGATGTGGCTACACCGCTGATATTCTTCGCGATGTCGTTGACACCCTGCGCTGCTTCGGTTACGCTGCGGCCGATTTCATTGGTCGTCACCGTCTGCTCTTCCACCGCGGAAGCGATGCTGTTGGAGATGTCGTTGATCTGGTTGATGATCGCTCCAATCTCCTCGATCGCCGAGACGGCTCCCTTGGTGACTCCCTGGATGGCCTCGATCTTCTGGCTGATCTCTTCCGTCGCCTTGGCAGTCTGCTTGGCCAGTTCCTTCACTTCGTTGGCCACCACGGCGAAGCCTTTGCCAGCTTCGCCGGCGCGAGCGGCCTCAATGGTTGCATTCAATGCCAGCAGATTGGTCTGCTGCGCGATCGAGGTGATGACCTTGATCACGTTGCCGATCTCCTGACTGGATTGGCCAAGCTTCTTCATGGTTTCGTTGGTCGATTGCGCCACGCTCACCGCGTTCTTGGCGACGCGTGCCGAGTCGTTTGCGTTCTTCGAGATTTAGCGGATCGAGGCTTGCATCTCTTCCGATGCCGTGGCTACAGAGGCGACATTTCTGGAAACCTGCTCGCTTGCCGCCGACACCACATTTGCCTGGACCGCGGTCTCTTCCGCAGTGCTGGCCATCGACTGGCTGACCGCTGTGAGTTCTTCAGAGGAAGATGCCAGCGTGCTTGCGTTCTCGGCCGTTGCCTTGAGTGGCTCGACAATCGCCTCCAATGTTTGATTTACTCCCTGGACAATCTTGCGATAGTCTCCCAGGTGTCTGCTGGCGTCGATGCGCGTGCCAACGCGGCCTTCAGCGGCAGCTTTGGCGAGCATGTCGGTGTCGTCGATCAGCTTGTTGATGTTAGTCCTCAGCAAAAGCAGCCACTCGTGAATCTGATCCTGGTCCGAAGCTTTCGCGACCGATGCGGTCAGGTCTCCGTTGGCAATCTTCGTAACGAAAGTGACCAGATCGGTCAGCCAGCTATGCACGCCGTTAATGGCATTCTTCATCTTCTCGTGATCGCCCTTGCAAGCAATCTCGACCTTCTCGCGCAGATTGCCGCCGCGGATCAAAGAGAGAACTCGGTTGCCTTCGCCGATGGGCAGCAGGATCGCATCCAGCATGTCGTTGACGTTCGTGACGATGCCAGCGAATGCACCCTGGAACTGGGCGGTATTGCCGCGTTCAGTGAGCAACCCTGCATGGGATGCCGCTGTCAGGCGCCCCAGCTCCTTCTGCAACCCATGCAACACACCAGCTACGTTGTTTATCGCCTGCTTCATCTTTTCGTGGTCGCCGTTGTAGGTTTGTGTGATGAGCTCGTCGATCTTGCCTGAGGATATCTGTGTCAGGACCCGGTTGCCTTCGCCGATCGGGAGCAGAATGGCATCCAGAATTCGGTTCACGCCCTCGATTACGTTACGGCCATTCCCGTCGAATTGCTCTGCTCTTCCGCGCTCGGAGAGGCGGCCTTCGTGCGAAGCCTGAACCAGCCGGACTATTTCCTGCTGAAGCCGATCATCATCCTGGGCCTTGGAAGCATGAGTCTCTGGACGGTCCAAAACGGCGGCGCCGTTGGACGAATTTCGGCCGGACGGTACCTGCCGAGCGTTTCTTGATTGCGTTGCCATCTGTTTTTGCTCCTTGCAACATTGCTGCTGCTTTTCTGTGCCGCTACCGGCGCCTGATTATCCTGCTGATCTTGTTTTGCGAAAGTCGAAGGGCTCTCGCCGAAGGCGAATGCGAATCACTCTTCTGGTGGTTGGCAATGCCTAACGCCTGGCATTAGTCTGCCCTCCCAACGGCGAGGTCCACAGTTCGTTCCTCGTCGAGGACCAGCAGCAGCCGGTCCTGCAATTTGTAGACGCCGCGGATGAGTTCCTTCGCCGCAGAATCGAGGTTCTCAGGCGGCCGTTCGTAGGTGGCCGCGTCCATATCCAGAACATCCCCGATCTCGTCGACCAGCAGACTCACGGCGCCGTCCACGGTGCGGACCACCATGTTCATGGGCGCCTCGCCCCCTGCTCGTTTCGGCAGCCGAAGCCGCCTCCGCATATCGATCGCCGTAACAATCTGGCCGCGCAGGTTGATCAGTCCCTCAATGACATCCGGGGCTTGCGGCACTGCGGTCATTTGCTGGGAACGCAACACTTCCTGAACGTTGAGAACATTCACGCCGAAGAACATGTCCGCCACAAAAAACGTTGAGAATTGTCCGCCAGCCTGTGCCGGCTCGGATTTCGAATCAGTCGCCATGGGTTAACTCACCTCTCCTGCATATACTGCTGTTGCCTTGACGGCGCCCATTGGCAAAGCCAGTCTCGCCACCGATTCAAGCACCAGCACCCCGTCGAACTTCGCCTGGCAGTCCTTGAAACCCGCCGCTCGAGCTGCAGCGGCTTGGACCTCGTCGATAGAGACAACCAGTGCCAGGACTGGGATTGCAGCCCACTCCGGACGGCGCATGGCAGCTAGCAGAGCGGCACTTCCATTGGGCGGAAGATCGAGCGCCGCTACAACCACGTCCACCGGTTGTTGTTCCAACCTGTGGATCGCTTCGTCCAGGCTCGAAGCCTCAAGGACCACATAGCCCGCCATGTCTAGGCTGCTCCGAATCATCCCGCGGGAGAAGGTCGAAGATTCGGCGACAAGGATTGTCTTCCGGGTAGCGTTTGCGTCCGCGCCGTGAATCCAGTTCCCCTCGGACGCGTGGATTACTTCATTCAGGTCAAGGAAATCCGTGACGCGCTTGCCCACAACCGCCGAACCGAGCAGACCCTTGCGGCCAGACCTTTGTCGCACTGTGACCGCCTCTTCGGCGACATCCAGAATCTGGTCGACCACCATACCTATACTGTGGTCACCGTCGTTGAAAACAACCACCTGCACTGGGTCGGCCAACACGTCGTTGCCGGGAGCACCGGGTTCCAGAACAGCGCGGAGAGATACGAGTGGAAGAATGCGGTTCCGATATTGCACTACCCGGCCCCCGCTCGCATGTTCAATCGCTGACCGCGGGAACTCCTCGAGCCTGGCGACTAGAGAAAGTGGAACAGCCACACGTTCGAAGGAGCCAGCGCGGAAAAGGAGCAACCGCTGCTGTTCGATGACTGCTTGCGCCTTTTGCTTGTCCGACACGCGGGACTGCTCACGCGACTCGCCAAACACGCCGGAACGCTGGCCGATGCCAAGCACGTCGAGAATGAGGGCCACGCGGCCATCGCCCATGATCGTAGCGCCGGCGTACAGGGTAAGCCCCTTCAATTGCTTTCCTAAAGGCTTGACTACGATTTCCTGGGTGTCGTTGATGCCATCCACCACAAGTCCAAACTGCCGGTCTTCCGCCTGAAGAACTACCATGCTGACCGCCTCGGCCCGGTCGGCGGACTTCAGCCCCAGTACTTGATTCAGGTAGGTGATGGGAAGCAGGCTCCCGCGCCGCCTGTAAACCGGCGTTCCGTGGACATATTCAATGTGCTTGCCGGAGGAATCTCCTTCGAGGCGGATCAATTCCAGCAGGCTCACCTGAGGAATGACGAATCGCTCGCCGCCACTCGTGATGACGAGGCCTGGAATGATGGCCAGCGTGAGTGGAATCCTAATTTTGACGGTCGTGCCTTCGCCGGAACGGCTAAAGACATCGACCACGCCGCCAATCTTCTCGATGTGGGATTTCACCACATCCATGCCAACCCCCCGCCCGGAGAGATTTGTCACCGTTTGCACGGTCGAGAAACCGGGCAGGAAGATGAGACTAAGCGCCTCGCGATCGCTCAATTTGTCTGCCTGTTCAAGTCGCAGGAGGCCATTCTCAACGGCCTTCTGCTTGACACAGGCAACGTCAACACCGGCGCCATCATCGGCGATCTCGATGTTGACTTGGCCGCCTTCGTGATAGGCGCGAAGGCTCAGCGTCCCTTGAGGAGGCTTGCCCGCGCGCATCCGCACTTCCGGAGATTCGATGCCGTGGTCGCATGAATTGCGAACGAGGTGCATCAGCGGGTCCTTGATTGCCTCGATGATCGTTCTGTCGAGTTCGGTCTCGGCTCCGTCCATTACGAGCTGGACCCCTTTGCCGAGCGCAATTGCCATGTCGCGAACCACGCGAGGCAGCTTGTTCCACACCACTCCAATGGGCTGCATGCGCGTTTTCATGACGCCCTCCTGCAACTCGGTGGTAATCAGATTTAGCCGCTGTGAGGTGGCGTTGAGAGCGGCGTCCTCGCGTTCAGTGTTGAACTGCAGGATCTGGTTACGGGTAAGCACCAGTTCCCCCACGAGATCCATGAGTTTGTCGAGGAGCCCGACTCCGACCCGAATATTCGAATCCGCCGCGGCAGAATGCCGTTCAACATCTTCATCTTTGGGTTCGAATTGTTTTCTTCTTTCTATTCCATCCCATTTACTGGCCCCTTTGCTCATGTCTCCATCTCTTCCCAATATTGTGGGCTGTTCGCCTTCGAGAACTGCAGGAGGCATTTGGTCAACCTGAGGCCTCCCAATGGAGTCAGCAGATTCAATCTGGCCGGGCACGAGGGGGGCAGGCTGGTCCTTTGTGTCAGCCTTCTGGTCCGCTACGGCGCGCAGGCGGCCGGTCAAATCCTCAAAGGTCATCGAGCCTTCCTTCCCATTCGCTTCAATCGAGGCCAATACCTTACGAGTTGCGTCCACCGTCTCCAAGATGAGAGATACGAGGGTGGGGGTGAGTTCCCGTTTACCGTCGCGCAACTGACTCAGGAGACTTTCGGCCTGGTGTGTGATGCCCTCCAAAGTTGAAAATGCAAGGAATCCACATGCTCCCTTGATGGTATGGATGGTACGGAAAATATTGCCAAGGAGAGCTACATCCTGTGGACGCTTTTCGAGTTCGACGAGATCCTGATCCAGCCGCGAGAGGTTTTCATGACTTTCGACCAGAAACTCACGAATCGTCTCCTGATCCTCTGTGCACAAGTCGTTCATGGTCCCTTTCTTATCCCCGGCGGAGAGCTATGCCCGGCGCGTCTCTTGAAGTTCTTGCTGATGTTTCCCTGTGAACTTCGTCTATCGGCATTTCTGCTCGACGATTTCACACCCACGAAGGCGATGCAATTCTCGGCATAGATACTGTTGAAAAAATGAGGGTTGGAGAAGAAATGCCTCGGCGCCGCTTGGTGGTTGAGCGATGTCAATCAAGCTGACAGACTACAAATATGGCTCTGGATGCAGATTCCATTCAGGACACTGAAACTCTGGCGACGCCCAGCCGATAAACTGTTCGACCTATATGGCCGGTGTGTCCGTCCAAACTCTAACGCAGAAAAGGACCGTCAGGAATGAAGATCGAGGACAGTGTCCGCAAATTCGAATACCGGCCTTGCCGCATCACGGCAGGCTTTGACCTTGAATATGTTGCGGAGGGAAAGACGCTCCACGGCTTATGCGAGGATGTGAGCAACGAAGGTATTCGGGCCACGCTTGATGGCTCAGTTGTCGTCGGCAGTTTCGGGTTAGTCATCTTTGGCCATTCAACAGGCGTGCTCGAGCTCCAAGCTCAGGTCGCGTATATCGATAGGTGTCATGTTGGTCTTGTATTCCTCTTCCCGACGCCATGGGAGCGAGGAATCATTACAAGCCTGATCGCCTCAATCCAAAAAGGCACAGGCGATTCCCAGATCATCTCTTTTTTATAGCCAGGTCGCGCGAGTTCTTTGAATTAATGATCGCTTTGTCGCGACAACTTACAGCGCTCATCGCCACTTCGGACCCAGGAAATCCGCCATGTCAAGATCGATCCAGTCTTCTGAAAACCTGCACGACGGTCTGCTGTCTATTGCCGTGATCGGACCCGACGGCCAAGGGCGCATCGCGGCCACAGCCGCTTTGGCTCAATGCGGAAGAGTCCAAACTCATGAGTTTACTAGCTATCCTTCCAGCCTTGCCGATGTGCCGCACCTGCTGGAGCAGGGCTTTGACGCCTTCCTCATCGACCTGGATGGGAGTCCTCAATACGCCCTCCAACTCGTAGAGGCGTTCTGCATCGCAAGATCCTCCGTCGTCATGGTATTCTCTGCGCACACCGACCCTCAGCTTGTGCTCCGCAGCATGCACGCAGGAGCTCGCGAGTTCTTCACTCTGCCCTTTTCTCAAAACACTCTCGCCAAAGCTTTGCTGTGGATAGGCGCCCGCCGCCAGGCTGGTCCTGGCGCAAAAGCGGCCGATGGACGCATGCTTATCTTCTTCGGCTCGAAGGGTGGCGTGGGTGTCACCACTCTGGCCACCAATTTTGCGGTGGCGCTCGCCGGAGAGTGTAGGCAAAAAACTGTGCTGATCGACCTGAATCTCAACCTTGGCGACGCGGCCATGGGCCTCGGAATCGATGCGCCGTATTCCATCGCAGACGCGCTCGAGAATTCGGCTCGCCTCGACTCGAATCTCCTCTCGAAACTCGTCGTACACCACAGTTCCGGGTTATGTGTACTCGCGGCTCCGGCTCAATTTACCTCAAGCAAAAGCGGGGCTAGCGAATTCGGCTACCTGCTCGCAGCGGCCCGCCAACTGTTCTCCTACGTGGTGGTCGATGCCGGAAAGAAAGTGAACCTCGAGCAAATGCATCTTCTCGATGAGTCCGCCACCGCCTACCTGGTCACGCAAGTTGGGATTCCCGAACTACGGAACGCAAATCGCCTTATCGCTCAGTTCACTGTGGATCGGAGCCCCAAACTCGAAATCGTGGTCAACCGCCATCGATCCCGCTCTCTCGGACTCACCGAGGAACATTTGGCCAAGGCTCTAGCCAGGCCTATCCAATGGAGGGTTCCCAACGACTTCAAGGCTGTGAGCGAGATGCACAGAAGCGGTACGCTAATCGTCGACCAGGATTTGCCCATCGGACACGTCATCCGCCAAATGGCCAGATCCGCGTGCGGCCTCCCTGCTTCTCTTGGAAGCGAAATCAGCCGCTCCTTCTCCAAAGGCGTGTTTCGCCTTCCCTGGAAGGACGCCGCCAGACGTCTGAGTCCTGACAGAAGCAAGCCGGATCCCGAACAGGGCAACCTGTCGCCAGTTTTTCCTTTGCCAGGTTTATTGCCCCGCTGAGTCGTCATCCTCAGAGCCTTTCCATTCACGGCTTACCCGTTTTCCGGTCCGCACACCTCCCCTGTCTTCGGCAGGCCCTCGGTGGATCGGCTGCTTTGACCGGAGCAGGGAGGGTGTTGGCAATTAAGCTCTCAGAAAATCAACCTGCCGGCTACCCTGCGCTCTTCCTTATCGTTTGCGCGGAGATCGGGAAGCAAATTCTGCCGGCTCATCCAATCGTGGCAAAGTATTAATCTCCCGTTTCATCAACAGTTTACGGGGCCATCCCTTGTTTGGGAAGCGAACCCGTTGGGAGTGGCGGGCGATGAAGAGCGGCCGAATCGGTGCAGCATCTGGCGCAGAGAGCCGGCAATCCGTTTGCACATTACATCGCAGAGGGCGAGTCCTAATCTCATTTGTCTACGGCGACCGCGAAATGAAGATCGGGCTCTCACGGAGAATCTACACGGGTTATTCCTGGGAGTGTGGATTTGCGCCCCACAGCAGGGATGAAAAAAGCGAAACCAGGTACGGATAAAGCAGCGTCGCCCGGGATCCTGTAAACAGACGGCAACGATTCGATTCGTATTGTTTAGAAAGTGTGCCTGTGTTCAACAGGCTCCCCGTAACGATGGCCGCAAGTGTTATTAAGGCTCATCTAGTCGAAGGCTCGATTGCAGGCCGCTAAAACCAAGGCGCCTAAGGCTTTGGTTGCGGAGGGAGGATTCCAACCTCTTTTCCGCTGCCCCCTAGCAGCCCGTGGTGCAAGTAGCTGAATTCCAGAAGGTACTTCATCTGGGTTTGATGGAGCGGTAGGCCCTGGTTGAGTCGAGAGCCGAGGGCGTTCGGGGTTCAACCGCTCTGTTGGACCGATTCTGGCGGGTGAGCAACAAGAAAAGGCGCAAAACAAGCCTTA
>Ga0302320_10011646_pt1 | contig 18572 bp, 11 predicted proteins | sample Bog_T0_3_FD_202130 | JGI IMG/M metagenome (GOLD analysis project Ga0302320, IMG submission 202130) | Peat permafrost microbial communities from Stordalen Mire near Abisko, Sweden - Bog_T0_3 | ecosystem: Environmental > Terrestrial > Soil > Wetlands > Peat | place: Sweden: Abisko, Stordalen Mire...
CGACGAGATCGGCGATTGCACGCGCTGCAGGCTGAGCCAGGGACGCACCAACATTGTCTTCGGCGTGGGCGATCCGCACGCGCGCATCATGTTTGTGGGCGAGGGTCCGGGCGCCGACGAAGACGCACGGGGCGAGCCTTTTGTGGGCCGCGCCGGACAGTTGCTCAACAACATGATCAACGCCATGGGCATTCGCCGCGAGGACGTTTACATTGGCAACGTGGTGAAGTGCCGCCCGCCGCAGAATCGCGCTCCGGAGCGCGATGAATGCGACACCTGCGGTGCATTCCTGATGCGGCAGATTTCGGTGGTGCGGCCGGAGATCATCGTGGCGCTGGGAGCGACGGCGGCAAAGTTTCTGCTGGGCGCCTCGGACTCGATGGCGAATCTGCGCGGACGAATCTACGACTTTCATCCCATCGTGGCGCACACGGCTCGGGAGCGCGATCCTGATTTCACGACCAAGCTGGTGGTGACCTATCACCCGGCGTACCTGCTGCGCGATCCCCGGCAGAAGAAGGAAACGTGGGCGGACCTGCAGAAGGTGATGCAGTACCTGGGAATGCCGCTGCCCAAGCGCGGCGCAGAAGGTAAACCAGAGAGTAATCCGGAAGCTTGATGGCCGCTGAATCCGCAGCCTCGCAACGATCGCTGCTGCCCGCAACCGAGACGCTGTATTGCGATGTCGCGCTGCCGGTGCCGCTGGATATCATCTTCACTTACGAAGCCGGAGACCTGGAGCCGATTGTCGGCGGGCGGGTGGTGGTTCCGTTCGGCAAAGGCGCGGAGAAAAAGCTCTCCGGAATCGTGACCCGGGTTCACCACGAGCCGCCGGCGACGCGCAAGCTGAAGCGCGTGCTGCAGGTGCTCGACACGGCGCCGGTATTCGACGAAAACCTGCTGGCGCTGGGTCGCTGGATTGCGCAGTACTACCTGGCGCCGCTCGGCGAAGTGTATCGCACCATGCTGCCGCTGCAGGCCGAGTTCCGGCAGGCGTTCGGCTACCGCATTACCGAGCTGGGCGCCGAGGCGCTGTACGATTCGGCGGACGCGGGCAGTTCGCGGCGCTCGCAAAAAGACCCCGAACACTTGATGAATGAATACGCCGTGCTGGACGCGCTGGCCGAAGGCGAACTGGTGCGCGAGGAGCGTCTGCGCAGCGCAGCCGGGGCGACGCGCGAAGTGCTGCGCGCGCTGCGGCAGAAGAAATGGATCGTGCGCGAAGACCTCTCCGGGGCGCGCGATGCGCGGCGGCTGGTGAAGTTCGTGGTTTTACGGGACGCGGCGGATGGAGTACATACTCATAAGCTCAATGCAGCGCAGCGGCGCATTGTGGAACTGCTGCGCGAGTCGCAGGGCCGCATGCGCACGGAAGATCTGCGCGAGGCGGGGTGCTCGCCGAGTTCGCTGAAGACCCTAGTGAAGCACGACCTGGTCGAGATCGTGGAGGAAGCGGTCGAGCAGGCGGTTCCGCAGATGAAGCCGCGCAGCACGCTGGAATCTGTCTTCACCGCCGATCAGAAGGAAGCGTTGCGCGCGATTCGCGGCGGGGTGGAGGAGCGGCGCTTCAAGGTTGCGCTGCTGCACGGGGTGACCGGCTCGGGCAAGACGGCGGTGTACCTGGCGGCGATGCAGTCGGTGCTGGCCGCCGGACGCGGCTCGATCCTGCTGGTGCCTGAGATCGGACTGACGCCCGGCGTGGCCGCCGATCTCTACAACATTTTCGGCGAAGAGATTGCGATCCTGCATTCTTCGCTCAGCGATGCCGAGCGAGCCGAACAGTGGCATCGCATCCGCCGCGGCGAAGCGCGCATCGCGGTGGGCACGCGCTCGGCCATCTTTGCGCCGGTGCGCGACCTGGCGCTGATCATCGTCGACGAGGAGCAGGACCACAGCTACAAGCAGGAGGAGACGCCGCGCTATCACGGCCGCGACGTTGCGGTGGTGCGCGCCAAGGCTCTGGGCGCGACCGTGGTGCTGGGCTCGGCCACGCCGTCGCTGGAGAGCTACTACAACGCCACGCACGGCAAGTACGCGCTGCTCGAGTTGCCCGACCGGGTGCAGGCGCGTCCGCTGCCCGAGGTCGAACTGGTGGACATGCGCGAAGAGTTCCAGCAGACGGGCAAGGAAAGCGTGCTCTCGCGCAGGTTGATCGAGGAGACCACGGCGAGCCTGGATCGCGGCGAGCAGGCGATGATCCTGCTGAACCGGCGGGGCTATTCGGCGTGGGTGATGTGCCGCGCCTGCGGGGACACGGTTCAGTGCCGCGACTGCGCGGTGGCGATGACGTTTCACAAGCGGCTGCACCGGCTGCTGTGCCACTACTGCGGCTATCAGCAGGCGGTGCCCAGGGTGTGTCCGAAATGCGGGAGCGAGTACGTGCAGTTCATGGGCACGGGATCGGAGAAGCTGGAGGACATTTTGCACGCGGCGTTTCCGCGGGCGCGCATCGGGCGCATGGATCGCGACACGGTGCGCGGGCACGACGATTTCGAGCGCATGTTGAGCGAATTCCAGGCGGGCGACATTGACCTGCTGGTGGGCACGCAGATGATCGCCAAGGGGCACGACGTACATGGGGTGACGCTGGTGGGCGTGGTGGGCGCCGACAGCGCGCTGGGCCTGCCGGACTTCCGGGCCGCCGAGCGCACCTTCCAACTGCTGACCCAGGTGGCGGGGCGCGCGGGGCGCGGCGAGATGCTGGGCAAGGTGGTGCTGCAAACGCACTTTCCGGAGCACTATGCGGTGCAGTTCGCCGCCCGCCATGACTATCGCGGCTTCGCCGAAAAAGAGTTGCGCTTCCGGGGATGGATGCACTATCCGCCATTCGAGTCACTGGCGAACATCGTGGTGCGCAGCGACAAGCAGGAAGAGGCGCTGCGCTACTCCGGGCTGCTGGGGCGCTGGTTTGAGCAGGTGCGGCACGAAGGCGTGCGGGTGATGGGGCCGGCTCCGGCGCCGATCACGCGGCTGAAGCGGGATTACCGTTTCCACTTTGTGCTGAAGGCGGCGAGCCGCGAGCGGATGAACGCCGTGCTGCGCGCCATGCTGGCGGCGGCGCAGCAACAGAAAATTCCACGCAGCAACCTCATTGTGGACGTGGATGCGATGTCACTGGCGTAGGCGGGCGGTCGCCCGAATTCCAGGGCCTCCGGCAGTCGTCCCAAAAACTGCTCCTTCTGAGCAAGCTCAGGCTGCCGGATTCAGGGCGCCTCTGCGCTTCACGCGCCAGCTGGACCAACCGGCGCATCGATATCCGTCTGTCGTAAACCATCTGCTTCGCCGCCCGCGGTACCTGCCCCAGGATCTCGTAGTTGCGGATCGTACCTTCACCGCAAAGAACGGCGCCAGCCAACTTCCGCGGACTGAATCCTTCATTGCGGAGCCGGACCATGGCCTCCGCACGATCCAGGGTTCCCCAAACAGGCCACCGGTGGAGAAGCTCACGGAGCCATTGAAGAATGTCGTAATGCCGAGCTGCTGAAGATGAGGCTGCTGGCGGCAGTGTCGCTGGACGATCGTGAAAAACTGATGGCGGATATGACTCCGCAACAGAGGGAGTGGCTGCACTCACTGGAAAATCCGGTGGCGGTAGGGCTCACGCAGCAGTTTGGACTGCGTCAGTTCGCTGCGAGAAAAACAGACAGTATGGTCAATTGTGACCAACTTTTGGGCGCCAAAGGAAATATAAGGAAATGTAGTGAATGCTTATACTTGGAGCGGATTTTGGGCAACGACCTTATCCTCATTTCCTTGCGTGACTTTTTCGCGGCTCGCGATGGCCGCGCGATGGCCGCGGCTTGCGCGACCCTCACCAAAGCCTCCCCGCCAGCAGATGGGCACCCTACCAGCGCGGACACGGCCGACGAACTGGAATACGCTTTCAACCGCCTGTTTGTGGGACCTGGACCCGTCCCCGCGCCGCCCTACGCTTCGGTCTACCTTGATCCGGACCACGGCCTGATGGGCGAATCCACACGCATCGCTGCGGCTGTCTACGATGCTCTGGGCGTCGCGTCCCCCTCGAATGGCAGCCTGCCCGATGATCACCTAGCCCTGGAGTTGGACGCAGCCGTGGTCTTTCATGCGCTGAAGGCACGGGAGCAGAGTGCGGAACTCGCTGCCCTCTGGGACTATTTTCTGCGCGACCATCTCATGTTGTGGGTGCCGTTGTTCGTCGCCAGCATCAAGCAGGCGCCGGACGTTCCACCGGCTATCAGCCACGTGGCTTCGCTTCTTTTGGCTTGGCTTTCTGAAGAATCCGGGGCTGAACCCGTTGCGCAGGTCCCGACCTTGTCTCAACCAGGAGGTATCGCATGAGCAAAATAACGAAGCAGGAAATCGAGCGGATACTGGAAAACCCAGTCTCGCGGCGTTGCTTTCTTGGCGGGCTGCTCGCAACGGGAGCTTTGGCCGTACTTCCTGGTTGCAGACTTCTGCGACCGGGAACAGCCGATATGGGACAAGTCTGGGAGGGTGGATATCAGACATTTCGTAATGCCTGTTCCCGTAACTGTTACGACACCTGTTCTATTGTCAGCTACGTAAAGAATGGCGTTCTCAAATTCGTGGAGGGTGCTCCCGAGTCTTCCTTTACCGCCGGGGGACTCTGCGTGAAGGGCAACAGCTACGTGCGGCGGGTTTACAGCCCGGATCGCATTAAGTACCCGATGGAGCAGCAGGGCCGCGGGACGGGCAAATGGAAGCGCCTGTCCTGGGACGAGGCCATGGACAAGATCGCGCGCAAGATTCTCGAGATCAAGGCTCGCGACGGATCGCTGCTCGGGTTGGCCCTGTCCAAGTATTCAGGCAGCTTCGGCATCACCCACTACGGGGTGGAGGGCATGATGTCCTCATTGGGTTACACGACGCGGCTGGTTGGTACACCTTGCTGGCCGGCGGGCATGGACGCCCAAAACTTCGACATGGGCAATATGTTGTGCAACGATCCTGAGGATCTTCCGCTCGCGCGTTACGTGATCGTCTGGGGCGCAAACCCAGCTTGGTGCTCGGTACACTCCATGAAGTTCCTCTATGCCGCGCAGGAAGCCGGCGCCAAGCTTGTGGTCGTGGACCCGGTCTTCACCCAGACCGCCGCCAAGGCCGATGAGTATGTGCAGGTGCGCACGGGCGAGGATGGCGCACTGGCTCTTGGCATGTGCCGGCACATTCTCGACCGCGGCCTCTACGATAAAGAGTGGGTCGCGGCCCATTCCATTGGTTTCGACGAATTTGCAGCCTATCTGCGCGAGCATGTCACCATCGAGTGGGCAGCGCAGAAGTCCGGCGTGCCTGCGCTGCACATCGCGGCAATGGCCGAGGAGTTTGCCCAAGCCCGGCCAGCGACGATCTGGGTCGGCTACGGCATGCAGCGTCACGTCAACGGTGGGGCGTCGGTGCGCATTCTGGACGCCCTCGTAGCCATGACCGGCAACGTCGGCAAACCAGGCGGCGGTGCTCGCTACGCCCAAATGCAGACTTGGGGCTTCACCTATCACGCCAAGAATCAGAAGCAGCCAGGGGGTTCCAAAGGCTGGATCGGAGCATCGGGTCCGCAAGGTGAATTTGATTTCTCCGGTGTTAAGGGGGACGTCAAGTACGCGGACCGTAGCATCAACATCAACAAGACGGCTCAAGAGATATTGGACACCAAAGATCCACAGGTGCGCATGCTGTGGGTCGCATGCAAGAACGTCCTCTCCCAAGACTTTGACAGGCCAAAGATGCTGAAGGCTTTCAATAAACTCGAGATGGTCGTGGTTGCGGACCAGTTCTTCAACCAGACCGTGGAGCAGGCAGACATCGTTCTACCCGTAACCACGTTCTTTGAGGAATGGAATGTCAACGTCTCGTACTGGCATTACTGGCTATCCCTCAACGAACAGGCCGTGAAACCGCTCCATGAAGCCAAGTCCGATATCGAAATCGCGGCCGCACTGTCAAAGCACATGAACGAACTCGCACCCGGCTCCTGCACCTTTCCCACCACGGTCGACACCAAGGATTGGATGGCCCAGGAGTTCAACCAAAAAGAGCTCGATATGTTCGGCATTTCCTCCTGGGAGGAGCTGCGCAAAGGACCGGTCAAGGCCAAGCTCACCTCCTCGGCCCCATGGTCTGACGGGGTGTTTGCTACGCCCTCCAAAAAGTACGAGTTCCATTCCGATCTGTGCGCGAAGAACGGCCACGATGCCCTGGTCATGTACAAGGAGGGGCGCCCCGCATACGACAAGCTGCGCCTCCTCACCCCGCACTCCAAGTTTGCGATTAATTCGCAGTTTCAAAATCTGGACTGGATGGCAGATTTCAACTCCGAACCTTACGTCTACATCCACCCTCGTACAGCAGCCTTGCGCGGTATCGGGCACGGCGATGCTGTGCGTGTCTTCAACAAGGTGGGAGAGGTACGGCTCGCGGCCCGGCTTACGGCCGACGTGCCGCCTGACACCCTGCTCATGTACGAAGGCTGGTTCAAGGGACTGGCCTTCAACTGCCAGAACCTTGTCGATGACGCCCCGTCCGACATGGGCTCTTTCAAGACCGGTGCGCCTGGCGTGGCTATCCACGACCAGTTCGCCGACGTGGTCCGGGCATAAGGAGACGCGGCATGAAAAAGCAACTTGGATTTTATGTGGACGCCAAGCGTTGCATCGGCTGTTTCGCCTGTGCCATGGCGTGCAAGAATCAATATCATCAGGCTTCCGGCGTGGTCTGGCGTGAAGTCTATCCGCTCAAGGAAGAGATATATCCCCATCACGAGAGAGCCTTTTACTCCCTCTCTTGCAACCACTGCGAACACGCCGCCTGCATGGAGGTCTGCCCTGCTTCCGCCTATACCAAGCGCGAGCGGGACGGCGTGGTTGTGCATCACCAGGAAAAGTGCATAGGCTGCGCCAACTGCGTCCGCTCCTGTCCATACGGAGCGCCGCGTTTCAATCCGGTGACGGAGCGCGCGGAGAAGTGCAGCCTCTGCTGGCAGCGCTTGGACGCCGGACTCGAACCCGCCTGCGTTAAGAGCTGTCCCACCAATGCTCTGAGACTCATCGATCTGGCGACCTTTAACGAGCCCAACGCCCTACAGTTTCCCCCGGGCTATCCGCGCATGCCACGCCTCAACCCCTCGACGCGTTTCCGCCAGGCGGAACTGCCGAAGATCATCAAACCGGAGGACATGGAATGATACCGAGTATGGAGCTTCCCCTTGTCTTTTTCACGATCCTAAGCCAGTTGGCCATCGGTCTTACGCTGCTCTACGCTCTGCGCACGGCAGGGCCGTCTGTGGAGCCGGAAGCATCGGCCAAGACGCAGTGGATTGCGTTCACGGGCATCCTGGCCTTCAGCCTGATCGTCTCCCTCACTCACCTCGGTCACCCCCTGCTGGCACCGCGAGCCGTGCTCAATCTGTCCACGGCTTGGCTCTCGTGGGAAATCCTGACGTTCCTCCTGCTCGTCGCGCTCATGGCCGCAACGGCATATCTTGGCGTCACCAGGGGATTCGTTTGGTTGACTGCCGCGGCAGGGTTCATTGCACTATTCGTGCAGGGGATGGTTTACTCGCCATCGAGTTTCCCTGCCATTCATAACGTCTTACCCTTCGCCTTCTTCCTGGATACGGCAGTCATCCTCGGCGCGGGCACAAGTGCATGGTTCGCGCCGAAGGACAAGCAGCCGCTCCTCCGGTGGATCTTGGTCGGAGCTCTTTCCGCCGGGCTGCTGCTTTTCCTGGCCGCGCCTTGCATCTGGCTCTCGGGGGGGACGGCGATGCGCCTCACCGGCTTGGCCTATCTGGCTTCGCCGCTGTATTGGGCGCACATCGTGCTCGGCTTGGCCGTGCCCCTGGCAGTGATTGTGATCGCGCGACGCATTCCCTCCTGGCTACCGATCCTGTTACTCGCCGGGGCCTTGTGCGGGCGTGTCGCCTTCTACCTGGACACCATACATACAGGTGTCAACATCGGCGGATTGCAGTAGCCGAAGACATTTCATTTTGTAAAGGTGAATGAGGGTGGACGCACGCCAATCAAGGAGGACCTGGGGGTTCCGAAAAGGCCTGCGTCTGCGCATCTCGCCAAGTGATTTGGGAACGTACCTCGCTGCATCAATCTGCAAGCCATCAGGCCTGCATCAGGAAGAACCGGCACGCTGCGCAATCAGCTGCAACAGTAAGTGACTTTCCAATGGGGATCGCTGCGCCAACACGGCAACGAATCTCAGGATCAGTCAGCACCTGAAGGCGTGAGCTGGTCGATAGGCTTTCACACGGGCTCCCAAAGCCCGATTTCTGACCTTTGCACAAGGCCGAGAAAATGGTCGTCGCGCCCTGCAGATTCACGGCTTACTTCCCCGTAAGCAGAAGCGATGAGATATACCGCTAGTGTATCGACGAGAGAATCCGAACCATGAATACCAGCCTCGAACTGTTTGTCCTCGCCATGCTGCAGCAAGGCCTTGCGACACCCTATGAGTTGAAGACCAAAGCCGGCCTGTCGCTGGGCAGCACGGTGCCGGCCCTGGCTCGGCTGGAAAAAGATGCCTTGGTAAAAGCATCGGAAGCGGGTGCTCGCCGCAGCCGGCAATTCTCGCTCACCGCCAAGGGCGCCAAGGCGCTCACCCAAGGCGCGGCCCTGCAGTTGGCAATCGAACACACCGACCTCGACTCGATCCTTCGCGTGGCCTGCCTCGCCTGGCTGCAAGGTGACGCGGCGGCGCTGATTGAATTGCCAGATCAATAAGCGCTGGGACGCAGAACTCCTCGCCTACATAGCGGACTTATCCGTCTTCGCTGCGGCCGGCGAATTCATTTGCTGCGTGACTTGGGCAATCATTTTCTCCACGTTGGCGCGTTGGGGCAGGTCGGGATGTTCTCTGACCAGGCGCTGCCAGGTATCAATGGCGCCCTTCGGATCCTTCTTTACCTGCAACTTCAGCATGCCGAGATTGAACAGAGCAGTGGGCGCCTTAGGGTCCAGCTCCAATGCGTGGTTCAGCGCCGTGATGGCCTGCTCGCCCGACCCCGAGTAGTAGTCGGCGGCGGCCAACCTGACGTACCCATCCGCTGTTGGCTTGATCTTTACGGCGCGACCGAAATAGTCCGCAGCTTTCGCAAAATCCCGGCCGTGGAAGTACTCCGTGCCAACCTTGTCCAGCAGGACAGGATCGGCAGGGGCTTTCTGCAGCGCCACGAGCATCGGCTGAACCTGGGTCTCCGACATTTGCTTCAGTTGCTCGGGACTCGGCATGCGGGCGCTCGTAGCGGCGATTGGTGTTTGAGGCGCAATCGCCAGAACTGGTTTCGGCGGGTGTGCCACGTAACCGACGGCGACACCTAGTAACAGGCAGACCAACGCAAACCCGTAAGTCTGAATATTGCTCCAGCGTTTGGATACTTCGGTTGCATTCATCAGAGCTCCTTAAGCCCAGCCTGTGGAACAGGCCTCATAATTACTTTTGCCTATTAAACTTTCCGTTACGTTGCACATGAGCGCCGGAGCGCGAAAAACGTGCGCTCGTTACATCGCTGGTTTGTCAGTCTTAGTCCCGGGCTGAATACCGCTATGTTGTTTGGTCTCCGCCATCATACGAACAACCATGTCTTTTCCTTCGAAGGTGGGGTTGGTGTCGAGCAGCTTTTGCCAGGCTGCCAACGCCGCCTTGGCGTCCACCTTTCCCCGCCATTCCACAATGCCGAGATCGAATAACGCGTTCGGTTGGTTCGGTTCGGTCTTTAGCACGGTATGGAACTCGGCAATCGCACGGTCGGCATTGCCCAAGTACCAATGGGCGATGCCCAGATCGGTGCGCACCTCGCCGTTGAGCGGTTGAATCTGCAAAGAGCGACCGTAATACCTGGTTGCATCGCGGTACTGGTGCGCGTCGAAATATATGTTGCCGATATCCGAAAGGAGCTTGGCGTTCTTTGGATCCCGCTTCACTTGGTCCAGCAAAGGCGGCACCTGCTCCGCCACGGCCTGCTGCAGATCCTGCGGCGTCATTTTCGTGGAGGCCGCAGCGGCCATTGCCGGAGGGATTTGATTGGGGGAAGGCGCACTTGCACTTGCCGACGCCTGCGCACTGCCGGGGACAACCGTGACCGTCTTGCTCGATAAGCCACGCCCTAGATAACCCGCCGCGATACCAAGCAGCAGACACAGCGCAGCAATGATATAGGAGTGCGTGGGCTTCCATCCGGCCATATTGCTCTTCGTCAGGTTGTCATCGCTCATTAAGTGAATTCCTCCATGGTGCAAGGCCGAGGAGCGTGATCATGGCCTGTCTTCAAGTCGCCAGCATGCACCGCAGGGCGTACCAGTTCCCCAAGGAATGCCATGTTGCTTCAGGCATGCTCCGTACCAAACGACTATTACGGAGCTCCGACGCCAAAGCTGAATGCCCGCAGTCCATGCTAGAACGACCGGAAAACCAGGACATTTCACCATGGACGATCGAGTGAAATCATGCGGCGGAAGATCGTTCCGCCCGCGTCTACGTTGCCTCTCTGCTTTCCATGTTCTTGAAAACAGGTGTCCATTTTCTCCTCCTGGTGCGCCTGGTGGCAGTTACTATTTCACACTCCCCCAGCCATCGGGAGTGTTCCGAGCCGCCAATCATGTTATGAGCAACTGCGGTGATCTCGGCTTATCCACCTGCATGAGCGGTAACAGGTTTTGGTGGATAACACTCACCTCGCTTGTCGTTGAGTAGGAGTGTTAACTCGATTGACGAATCGCGATTGGGCCTGCGACAGTCGCTGGCAGGGTACGCCGCCGCATCTGGAGCGGGTGCACATCGGAGCAATGGAATGACTTCCAAGTGACCAGCATATGAACTCACTTTCGTCTGTGTCTATGGGCGTTTAATGAGTGTGCGGCCACATGGAACTATGACACTGTACAACATAGTCCGGCACACCGACAGAGGATAGAGACAGCGCCGCGCCGAACCCCAGTTAGGCCCGCTTGCGACACTAACCCTCGTGAATACGCGCGGTGTGTGATTTGCCTCCATTCTGGGTCAAATAACCCACGCAATCTGTCCATTTACGAACGATCTCATCTCGGAAGTCTGTTAAGAAGAAGGGCATATGTAGCGAGTGCAAATTTACAGATGAACTCGCGCGACAAGAAGTAGCCGCAATACGCTGTTTATCGGTAGATCATGCGTCTCCGAGCAGTTCACATCTGGTCACATTAATTTCAGCCCTAGTTGGTTCCGCTTTGACCGTCACCGGTTGCCCAAGTGCGACTAGCTAAACCGGACGTTCCTAATCGTCCGCATAAGCATTTATCAGGTTCACGCCTATGCCTTCGCCAAGAGCTGCCGCTTGGAGGCTGTAAGGTGATTTGGGCTCACACAACGCGCGCATCCGGAATCTTACCGGCGCTCCTCTATCTGTTGCCGCTTGTAAGCGGATCACACGAGGTTCAGCCATGATTCACTTCCCGGCAGTGATCGTCTGGATATACTTGCTCCGCTTCAAGCTCCTAATAAGGCGAAACGTTGCCCAACCGTCTGGGTGGCTGCCCGGTTTCATCCGGATAGCCGTATTCGCGGCTGAGTCGGGCCGCGGATATCCCCCGATAGATGGGGCACCAACGTTCGCCACGAAAGGCTGTCATCAAGGTTGTGTTAGTTTGTCGGGCCCACGCATTTTTTTATTGAGCATTAAACAAGAGAGATACAAGAAGTATCCGGCGTGGAAGTTGCCATTTGGCGTCGAGATAAGCTTCGGCTGCCTTGCGAGGACAGTCGGAAGCGGCGCCAGGTAAGGTCCGCTACGTGGGTCAAACAGAAGAAACAGAAATCTGTTGGATACATAAGGAGAGTTTCGATATGGTGACAAGATACAGGTTGTCCATATTATTTCTTGCATTCACACTACTGTGCTCCGTCAACGCGATGGCGCAATGGCAAGGCGCAAACACCGGTCCGAGCGGATCGGCCGCCGTCACAACCGATCCAAATACAGTCACCCAAGAAGCGGGCAATCCAGCCAACGTCCAGCTCGGACTTGTTCCCGTGCCGCAGGACGCCGCGTTCTCGTATACATTTAACCAATATTGCACCACCAGCGCCGGCACAAACGTAAACGGGCCGGGAGCCTGCACCAGCTATCTCACCGCTACCCCGGGTTACCCTCTCAATACCCCGAACTACGACCCGAACACCTTCCTGCCAAGTACCATTTACAACGGCGATGGACTGGTCTCTAACGGCGCAGGCGGCTGGGACTACCACACTGACACGGTCACTTGCGGTGGCCGCTGCCACCCGGCGAGCAAATATAATCCGGCGATTTTGTCCCAGGCCGAGGTCTTTCCGTCGAATCAGCCAGTGACCGCCTATGATGCCATGTACGGTTGCGCGCAAGTTAATTCACTTGCGGGCATGCCATATGCTGTCGAAGCTGGCGAGAACCCGATCAGCTCGATGGCCTATTGCGGCGTCATCGATTACAACGGCTACATGCTGACCGGACATAAGAACGTGCTGCGGAAGGTTGTTCCCGGCGGCTGGAACGGTCCGGACGGTCTTCCTTTTGCGACCACCGATCCCTATGGCGACGTTTACAACTGGGCAACTGGAACCGTAAACGGGACTCCGCTTGCGTACCTTGACGGCGACTGGATGATGTATCCCGACTCCGCGGTTCTTAGCGGTGTAACCCTTACAACCGGCGGAGTGGGCGGTTCATCTGGCCTGCTGAAAGCAGAGCTAGGCGGCCAGTTCGGCGATTGCGCGCGCTGCCATACCACCGGTTGGAGACCCGACGCACTTGGTCCCGAGCCAACCACTTTCAATGCTGCTACTAGCACCTTCACCAAGATCACGGACGCTCAGTTCCCACGCGGCAACGTAGACGGTTACGTCGCTCCTGGGGGAAGCGTTCCCACCTCCTCGTGGTATCTGACCGGCGTTCAGTGCGAACGCTGCCATGATCACTCCAGCAACGACAGCACCGCGTGCACCACTCCCAGCAGTCAGTGGCCGAAGTACGGTGGCCAGACCGAAACGAGTTGTGACTTTTGGCTGCCCGCAGGGGCTACCACAGGCGGAGTCGACGGGAAAGGTCATCAGTACAGCGGTATGCGTCAGCCTGTGAACGCAGCGGCGACCGAGCTTTGCATCGAGTGCCACCGTGGGGAAGATGCTCCGACGATGGCGCCAGCAGGCGGCAAGGGCGCTATCAACATTTCCCAGTCGTTTAGTTTGGGCAGCGCACACAACCAGGGCCAGACGTTCTTGAACAGCCCGCACGCCCAGTACACCGGCACCTTGACCCAGAACGCTCAGGATTCTCCTGACCTGTCTGTGAACTTTAACGGCACTTACGGTGCCTACTTCCCGGACTGGGGCGAAGGCCTCGGTAACGCTCCGAACTACAACAATGCAGGCTGCACGGGATGCCACAATCCGCACTACAGCGCTACTCCTGCTGCAATGCTGGCAGGCTCCAGGCCGCTGAGCAGAGAGTGCACGGACTGCCACAGCACAACGAACGCTCTTATGGCGTCCACAATGAAACACCCGACCGGGGTTGGCACGCCGTTCCCGAGCGGGATGCAGAAGAACAACATCACCGCCTGCATTATCTGCCATATGCAGGCTGCACCGCCGGTTCCGGTTGCGGGAACCCCGCAAGTAGCCACGCCGGTTCTGGGAACCACAATTGGCGAAACGTACCTGGTTCCGGAAATCGATCCTCAGATCGGTTCTGCCGCCTACCACGTATTCAGAATCAACCCGAGCGCCAGCTACTATACGTTCAACACGACCACGAAAGCGCCGAACACTTCCCCAGACGGAGCTTACTCCCAGGCAGTTTGGCTGGACGTGGACATCGCTTGCGGCCAGTGCCATGGTGGTGGATCCGGAAACGGTGTAAACCCCTACGGTATCGCTCTGCCAAATCCAACCCCGCCGATCTTCACCAGAGCTTTCCTGGCGGCGGCAGCAACCGGCATCCACAATTCAAATCACGAAGTTACTACGGTAGCTACGCCAACGTTCTCAGTTCCCGCGGGAACTTACTCTAAAGCCCTGAGCGTGTACATTTCGGACGCGACGAGTGGCTCGACTATCTGCTACCAACTAGCCACCGCGCCTGTAGTTACTACGGCGGGGACCTGCCCCACCGGATCGACGCCAATGAAGTCCGCGGGGCGCACTATCACCGTTGCAGCCAGCGAGACGGTGTATGCGGTCGCTACGATGGCCGGGGCAAACAACAGCGCGTTAGCCTCAGCTGCCTACGCTATCGTTACCAAGCCAGCCGACCCGATTCTTGCACCTGGGCCGGGAATCTACACCGGAACGCAGACGGTTACGTTGACCGCCGCTAACAGCACCGCGATCTACTACACCACGAATGGCTCAACCCCGACGGCCGCGAGCACTCTGTATACGGCCGGCGGCATTACGGTGGCAGCGAGCGAAACCATCTACGCCATCGCCGTGAACGGCAGCAAAACCAGCGGAGTTGAAGGCGGAGTGTACAGAATAGTGGCACCTCCGGCCCCAACATTCTCGATAGCTCCATACCCAACAATTTACAAATCGGCACAGACCCTAAACCTGTCGGATGCTGCACCGGTAACGATGATTTGCTACACCGTCAACGGCGCAATTCCGGTTGTGAGTGCGGCGGGCTGCACCACTGGCTCCCCATATAACGCTAACTGGGGCATTCCTATCCCAGTCGGCAATAGCGTGGTTCGCGCTGTTGCAGGAGGTCCAGGGTTTGCTTCCAGTCCGGTCGTTACAGGGATTTTCGTTGTCGAATAACGGCCCAACGGATGGCTGGGGGTAACCCTGGTCCTACGTGAACTGGAGGCACTTATGGCTTGTATCTCCTCTCAAGAATTCGAGCTCTTAGGACACCAGGTCGAAAGAGAAGGAGTTCTGTCAGGAAAAGCTGGGCGGTCAGTGCATCGCACCGCCGAGGGTCACTTTAAGGTGTCATTTGTATGGAGAGAAATATTATGAAGAAAACACTTATGCTGCTGGCGATTGTCGTGCTCGGCTCGGCAGTCTACGCACAACAGAGTCCCACGGGTCAGGGACCCACCGATCTAAACGGTGGACTTATCAATAACTGGAGCAATCTTGCTCCCCAATCGCCCGCCAGAAACAACAACGGCGGTCCGGGTTTGGGTCGGCACAACCTGCTGGACGCGACCACGAACTCACCATTGGGATGTGAAACCTGCCACCTGCCTCACACTGCGCCGGTCTATGGTGGGTCGTTCTTGTGGGCATGGAAGACCGTTCCCAGTCTCGTTATGACCTATGAGACTGACACTAACCCTAGCGGCATGCTGGTCGCCCCACCGACAGGTATGGGAGCTACCGGCACCCGCTCCGGCAACGTCCGTTCCATGCTCTGCCTGAGCTGCCACGACGGCACTTCGGCGAGTGCGAACGGCATCATCGGAAGCGTAACTGCTACTGGAATGCCTTTCCCCCTGCTGAACACCAGCGGTGGCGTTGGCAATCTGGGCGGCGAGCACCCAGTGGATGCGCTGGTTCCCCCGAATAGCGACTATCAACAGCCGATTCCTGCGCAGACCACGTTGTCTGCCACGCCGGACTCGGTTACCGCCTACATCGGTGTCGATAAGTTGCCGCTCTGGGACAACGCGTACAACGTCGAGTGCTCCAGCTGTCATGACCAGCACAACGACTATCAGTCCAATCAGGGTAAGTCCGGCGGCGTGCCGTTCTTACGGGTAGCCAACACGGATGGTACTTATCTCTGTCGTGAGTGCCACAACAAGTAGTTACTTGTTTTTCCAGCCGGGGAGGGAGTAATCCTTCTCCGGCCTGGATTCGCTACGTCTCTTCCGATAGAGGGAGAGACAAAGAAATGGCCCCAAGCACTTCGGCCACTTACCGTAAGTGTTGACTGAGGCCTTAACTTCGATTGATAGGTTGATAGCGCTAAGAGTCCAAGGCGGAGAAGTTCTTTTGAGAGGGAATGCCCCGCCTTGGCACTCATGGCAAGGAATTTTGTAAGTACAGTCACTCGCCAACTTCATTATAACTCGAGGCCCAATGATGCGGCGAGTATTAGGCGATCACACCCGGACAGGCCACAATTGGGAGCAACGCGTCCGATTCGGGACCAAAACGTTTCTGCTCCTGGTGATGCTATTCCAGCCGTCGCTGGTGTGTTCCGCGTTCGCGGGTGTCCACCCGGTTCAACTGGAAAATGGCACCGACAGTGCCAAGTGTATCGAGTGCCACGGCGACAAGGCGCAAGGGAAGAATCTCCACCCGGCGGTGAGCCTGGGATGCCTGACCTGTCACCTCATTCGCAACAGCAACCAGACGACCAGGGTCAATCTGAAAACGGCGCGAATTGCGACGCTCTGCTTCGAATGCCATGCAGACAAGCAAGCCGTTGAGAACCCGCGTCAGGTTCACGCTCCCGCCGCCCAGGACTGTCTCAAGTGTCACGATGCTCATACTTCGGTCAACGAGCATCTGTTGCTGAAGCCCGCTTCGGGCGGCAAGACCGAGAACCTATGCCTCGGCTGCCATAGCCAAGGTCTGAGCGTGCCGGACAAGGGCAGCCGGCATGCCGCACTCGACATGGGCTGCGGTACCTGTCACGTGACCCACAAGACAGGCAGCATGGGCAAGCAGGAGTTCGATTTTCACCTCACCAAAGCTTCTCCTGAGCTGTGCCTGGGGTGCCACGATCCCAAGGATGCGAAGCTCGTCGCCGCTCACCAGGGGCAACCCATTGCGGGGACTGACTGCACCAGTTGCCATGATCCGCATGATTCAAAATCGCCTAAGCTTCTCCGGGCGTATCTGCATTCACCCTTCGCCGAAAAGTCCTGTGACACGTGCCATCAGGCTGCGAAGGACGGCAAAGTCGTATTGACACAAAGCGATGCCCGAGCCCTTTGCGTGACGTGCCACGACGACGAAGCAAAGAGAATCGATGCGGCCAAGGTGGCGCACCCAGGCGCGCAGGGCGACTGCACGCAGTGCCATAATCCCCACGCCGGCAAATACCCGAAATTTGTGCAGCCGAGCCCGGTGGCCGCCTGCGAAAGCTGCCATGCCGATGTGGCAGAGATCCATAAGACCAAGAAGGTTCTGCATCCGCCCGTCTTCCAACAGGGTTGCAGCGTTTGCCACGAGCCTCACGGCGGCGGACGCGAACACTTGTTACGCGCCGATACAAACCAGCTTTGCCTTGCCTGCCACGGCCCAAAGACAACACGGGCGAAGGTCGAAGATGACAGCGGCATAACAATGTTCGGCGGAAAAGTCCAATTGCCGGGGAACTATTTCAATCAAGTGATTCGCCTGCGTTTGGACGACAAAGGGTTCGGACATCCAGACGATAAGCACGCTGTGGGTGGCGTGTTAGACGCATCGGATCCGCAGAAAGTGAAGTTGATTACATGCTTGAGTTGCCATACCACGCACGGCGGAGGAAAGGGACTTCTGGTTACTGGCGAGGACACAAGCGCCTCCCTGTGCGCTCGGTGTCATAAGGCTCTGCGGATCGGGACTACTCCCGTACAACCATCGGGCGCAGGAAGCACGGACACGAGCAAGAAAAGGTAGGAGTGGACCACGAGATTTTGGACTACGCGTCCAACTTCTGCTCGCGGTCTGCAGGCATGGCTACTTGGTACCAGCTCGCGCCGTGGAAATGAGAGTAGTGGTCCAGCATCCTGTTAGAGATTCATTCCCGCTAGATCGATTTCGCCAGCCGGGATTTCGGGATCGCATAACAGACCAGATCCCACCCTTCCAGCAAATGAGGGCGCAGGAAGAAGCTGTAATCGGGATTGATGGATTGAATCAGAAGCGGGATCTTCCAGGGATGATTCTGCACATGATAAGCGCAGATGGCAAGCACCGGGGAATGCCGTTGGATAATTCCGCGCGCGCCATTTAATGCGTCCAATTCCGCGCCTTCGATATCCATCTTAATGTAGGTAGGCTCGGTTCCGGAAAGAGCTTCATCGAGAGTGACGCAGTTCACTACCAGTTCACCCTTACCGACAGAGGAGGCTTCATTCCCGTCAGCGGAAAACGTAACCGTTCCGTTGTGGGCTCCCACGGCCGCGCATTGCAGCGTTATAGATTCGCGTTCCGGAAACAGTGAAACCGCTTTCTCCAGTTTTCTGAAATTGACTGGGTCAGGCTCAAAGCCGTAAATCCATCGGAAGGATTTCTTGGGCTGATCGAGAAAACTGCGGATACTGTCGCCGTCGTAGGCACCGCAATCGACGAACACCTCGTGATCGGTGAGAGGGCAGAGTTCCAGCGGAAAATAGGTTGTGTGCTCTACCGGACTGGGCAGCGCGAAATCACCAAACAAACGCCAACGCAACTGTGCAAGGTACTCACATCGGGAGGCGTCGTCCGACCACAGATGGCTGGCCCGCCGCACTTCCTCTGCCTGTTGATACACCATGTGAGGGAGATCGACGGGGTAGTGAGGCAGGAAGGCGTCCGGATATTTCCAATACAGCGGCAGGAAGGTCATCACGTAGCGGCAGCCCAAGGCTCGCAATTGCGCTTCGCGCTGAGGCATGCGGTCGGCC
>Ga0302320_10011647_pt1 | contig 18572 bp, 17 predicted proteins | sample Bog_T0_3_FD_202130 | JGI IMG/M metagenome (GOLD analysis project Ga0302320, IMG submission 202130) | Peat permafrost microbial communities from Stordalen Mire near Abisko, Sweden - Bog_T0_3 | ecosystem: Environmental > Terrestrial > Soil > Wetlands > Peat | place: Sweden: Abisko, Stordalen Mire...
AGAAGAAAAGCGTCCCGTTGGGGGGACGTGACCCGATAAGGCGTGTAGGCGAGCAGCCCCCGGGCGTCAACGTTTTTCTCGCTGCATCGCAACAAACACCCGCCACCGGCTCAGGAAGACCGTCCGGGGGGCTGCAACGCGCCCTCCCCTCTAGCGTTAGCACCATAACGACGGAGCAAGGTCCCTGCTCCTGCCGTGATGTCCGCAAGCCTGTACAGCGGGCACAGCGTTTTCAGGGCAGCCACGGCCAAGGAGGATACCGCTTCATGCTTCGAACGCTTTCGATGACCATCCTGACCCTGACTGCGGTGCCGGCACTGGCACAGAACCCGCAGCCCCAGAATCTGCTGCCAACGTCACCAAACAATCCGACCGTGCCAATCGCGCCGCTAACCGTCGCACCGCCGCCGCCGGAACGAATAGCACCGTCGGACGGCAACCTGAGCAACCGATTGGCTCAGCAGAAGGGCACCATCACCCCGCCGAACGTCGATCCGGGGATGACAGTCAGCCCGCCCCGGAACATCGGCACCACGACGCCGGTCATCCCGCCTCCGGGGTCCCCGGGCGGCAATCAGTCGGTGATACCGAAGTAGGGCACCGCCCAAAAATACCTCGAGTCCGCTGAAATCTCACGCCGAAACGTGCCCCACGTGTCATGGCCGGGCTTGGCCCGGCCACCCACGACTTGCCGGCGCGTGATTATCGAAAAGTCCTTGATGAACCGGTAATTCCTCAGCGCTGCCCAGAGCTTTCAGAGCCGCACAAACCGTTTCAATCTCAGCATCCGTCAGTTCCGGATAGAGCGGCAGGCTGAAAATCTCCCGCGCAGCGATTTCAGTCTCCGGGCAACCGGCGCCGCCAACTGCTATTCGTCCGGTATATGCCGGCTGCAAATGAACCGGAACCGGGTAGTGGACCCCAGTGCCAATCCCGGACTCCCGCAGGATCGTCTGGACCCGGTCGCGCGCCCTCGACCGGGTCACGTAAAGGTGGAAGACATGGGCCGCGCCCACGCGCTGCGCCGGCGGCTGAAGTCGCCCATCTGCTAAAGCCTCGGTGTAAAGGCCCGCGATACGGGCACGGCGGGCATTGTGACCATCGAGGTAGGCCAGCTTGACCCGCAAGATCGCACCCTGGACCTCGTCCAGCCGGCTGTTCACCCCGACCTCCTCGCTGATGTAATGTTTCCGCCAGCCATATTGCCGAAGTGCCGAGATTCGTTCGGCCAGCAGCGGGTCCGACACGGCAACCGCACCACCGTCCCCCAGCGCCCCCAGGTTCTTGGTGGGGTAGAAACTGAACGTCGCCGCATCGCCGAATGTCCCGACCCGCTGCCCGTGCAGCCGGGCACCATGCGCCTGAGCGCAGTCCTCGATCAGCGCAACGCCATGTTCACGACAAAGCGGAACAATCCGGTCGAGGTCGGCCGGCTGCCCATACAGATGTACTGGCACAACCGCTCGGATCGGCGGCAGCCCAGCCGGCGAGCTTTCCAGCACGCCACGCAGCGCCTCGGGATCCATCGTGTAATGAACGGGATCGATGTCGATCAGCAACGGCGTCGCGCCGGTCATTTCGATCGCCGCCACTGTCGCCACAGCTGTGTGGGAGACCGTGACCACGGTCGCCCCCGCTCCAATGCCCAGCCCCCGCAGTGCCAGAGCAATCGCATCGGTCCCGTTGCCGCAGCCGATCACCGCGGAAACGCCAAGCCAGGCCGCGAATTCCGCCTCGAACGCCCGCAGCTCGGCACCCAGCACATACCACCCGGAGGACAAAGCCCGCGCCACCGCCGCATCGATCTCGGCTTTCAGCGCGCGATACCCCGCGCCGGGATTAGCCTGCGGTATCACAGGTAATCCGCCAGGCGCGACTTGTACCATTCCAGAGTCCGCCCAATCCCATCTTCCAGCGACGTCCGCGGCGCCCAGCCGGAGGCCGCGCGGAAAGCGCTGTCGTCCGCATGGTAACTGCCGATGTCGATACGCGCCCGATCGGCCGGAAAGTCCCGTGTCGCGTATGTCCCGCCCCCGCCGGACAGACGAACCACCATCTCGGCCAATTCCTGCAACGATGCCGGCGGCGAACCGCCAATGTTGAAGATACGCCCGTGGCAAGCCGGCTGGTCCGCCGCCAGCAGAAACGCATTCGTCACGTCATCGACATAAGTCAAATCGCGAAGCTGCGCACCGCCCCAGACCTCGAACGGCCGGTGTTCAAGCACGCACCGAATCCAGATGCCCAGAAACGTCTGCCGCGCATCACGGATGCGAAGCCGAGGGCCATAACAGTTGGTCAGACGCAGCGACACGACCGGCCGGTTGCGGACGCGGTGCTCCAGCATCCAGTACTGCTCTCCGGCGAATTTCGAGACACCGTTGGCGTCAGGCGGCGCGACAGGCTGTCGCTCGTCCACAGGCAGCTTTTCCACCCGGCCATAGAACTGCCGCGTCGAGGCATGCACCACAACCGCCTCCGGCGCGGCTTCCCGGGCGGCCTGAATCAGGCGCACCTGAGCAACCGCATTGATGTCGATATCCGCCAGCGGATCGGCCTGCCCGCCCATATGGCTGGTCTGCGCCGCAAGGTTGAAAATGACCGACGCACCCTCGCACATCGGCCGCAGGTCAATCTCCCGGATGTCGCCGCGGACCAGGTCCACGTCCGCCCCGTCCAGATTGCGTGGATTGGCACCGCTGCCGAACAAAAAGCCGTCCAGCGCGGTCACCCGAGCACCCCGCTCCGCCAGCGCGTGACACAGATTGGACCCCAGGAAGCCCGCCCCGCCCGTCACGAAAACTTTTCGACCGACCCAGCTCATAGCCTCTCCTTACCGTGAGGCCAGCTTGTGTCGCCACAAAATGGCGAGATTAGAGCGGATACCCCTACCGCGCCTAAGCGTTCGGTATCGCCTGCCGCCACAAGCTGCCCCGCGGGCCGGTCACCAGGCTGACCAGCCAGAACCCGCCGGCCGTCAGCACGATCGACGGACCGGCCGGGATGTCCAGGTTGTAGGACAGGATCAGGCCACCCACCGATGACACGCAGGCCAGCAGCACCGCCACCCGAACCTGCCCTGCCAGCGAATCGGACCAATGTCGTGCCGCGATCGCCGGCAGCATCATCAGTCCAACCGACATCAGCGTGCCAAGCGCGACAAAGCCGGAGACCACACACAGCACCACCAGCATCAGAAAGATCAGGTGCCATAATCCTCCTTTGCCCGCCGTCGCGGCCATGAACCCGGGATCGAGGCTTTCCAGCACCAGCGGCCGCCAGATCAGCGCCAGCGCCGGCAGGGTCACCGTCGCAACGCCCGCCATCCCCAGCAGCGCCGCGTCGTCCACCGCCAGCACGTTCCCAAACAGCAGATGCGTCAGATCGATGCTGTGCTGCGCCGAAATCAACGCAACACCGGCCGCCAGTGCAAGCAGGTACATTCCGGCAAGCTGGCTGTCCTCCCGCCCGCCGGTGCGGCGTGCCAGCCAGCCGGCAAGCACGGCGACCACCAACCCGGCCACAACGCCACCCAATCCCATCGCCCAGACCGAAAGCCCAGCGAACATCGCCCCCACCGCGATCCCCGGCAGGACGCCGTGTTGCAGCACGTCGCTCATCAGGCTCATGCGGCGCAGCACCAGGAACACACCCAGCGGCGGCGCCGCAACGGACAACGCCAGGCACCCCGCCAGGGCGCGGCGCATGAAGCCCAGCGCGAACGGCTCCAGCAGGAAGTCGAGCATCAGGCCGCCTGGAGCCCCGGCAATCCATCCCAAACCACCGACTGGCCGGTCAACAGCAGGCTATGAACAAAATGTCGCCGCACCAGATCCATGTCATGCAGCACAGCGATCACCGTCCGCCCTTGCGCGTGCCATTCGTGAATGACCGACATCAGCAATCGGGTGGTGGCGGCGTCGACCGCGGTGAACGGTTCGTCCAGCAGGATCAACCGAGCGTCCTGCACGATCGTGCGGGCGAACAGCACCCGCTGAAACTGCCCGGCGGACAGCGCCTCAATCGGCCGTGACGCCATCTCGGCCAGACCGACACGACCCAGAGCCGCCTTCGCAGCCGCCATCCGGTCCCGCCCGATCGAACGGAACGGCCCCAGCCGGGTCGCCGCCAGCGCCACCACATCGCGGCAGGTGATCGGAAACGAGCGATCCAGATGGCTGCCCTGCGCCAGCAGCGCGATATCCGCCGGCGCAACGCCATCCCGGTCGATCCGGCCGCTCGCCACGGGATGCAGGCCGGCAATCGCCCGCAGCAGCGTGGTCTTACCGGACCCGTTCGCGCCGATCAGCGCCGTCAGGCTGCCGGTCTCGATCGTGCCGCAAAGCCCTCGGAGAACAATCCGCTCGCCGTGCCGCAATTCGACGTTATCGAACCTGATCACAGCGCCCAGACCACCGTTATCCACATCACGGCAAGCACCGCCAACGCCAGAAAAAGCCGCGCAGCCGCGCCGGCGGTCGGGGACAATGGGTCTACCATGGTTACAGTATAACATTGCACCGGGTTGAACGGAAGGGAGGCTCGCGCCTAAACACAGCCGCGATGAGAGAACCTGATCCCGACATCCTCGCCCGGCGCGCCCTGCAGCAGTTCCGCTTTTACGCGACCGGCTTGCTGGTCCTGATGGCCGCCCTGACCATCGCGAGCTATTACGTCCCCCCCGGATGGTGGGGCGGCCTTTTGCAGGCCTCCGCCAAAGCCGGCTTCATCGGCGGCATCGCGGATTGGTTCGCCGTAACAGCCCTGTTTCGCCACCCTCTCGGCATACCAATCCCCCACACCGCCATCATCCCCAACCAGCGCCACCGTCTCGGCCAGGCGCTCGGTCGCTTCGTGGCGAGGCACGTCTTCACCAGCACCGAGGTCTCCAACGTTCTCGCCAAACTCGACCTGCCGGGCATTTTACACCGCTTCCTCGCCGATCCCGCCGCAGCCCGCCCGGCCGCCATCGCCCTCGCCGGCATGCTGCCAAGGGTGCTCGCGACAGTGGAGGACGGCCGGGCACGACGCGTCCTGGCCCGAGTCGTCCCCCGGATCGTCGGCGGCCCCGCGGCCGGCCACGTCATCGCCCGCGCGCTGCACGGCCTTGTCGACGGTGGCCGCCACCAGGAGGTGTTCGGGTTCATCCTGGGCCAGTTGAAAGCCACGCTGGCCAGCCGCGAGGACGCCCTGCGCGCCGCCATCGAGGAACGTGTGCGCGAACAGGGCGGCCGGCTGGTCGGCTGGGCGGTGGGTGCGTCCGTCGCCCGCCGCGTGCTCGCCCTGATCAACGCCGAACTCGACAAAATGAGCCCGGACGGATCCGAACTCCGCGCCGCCTTCGACGAATGGATCCGCCACGAGATCAACCGCATGGAAACCGACCCCGCAAGGGCCGCCGAAATCGGTGCCGCGATACGCCGGATGGTTGCACATGAGACGATCCAGGCCTGGATGTGGGACATCTGGGCGCGCCTGCGCATCGGCCTGGAAGCCGACATCGCCCGGCCCAACGGACGCGTGGCCACCTATATCGAGGGCGCGCTCGGCAACCTCGGCGCCATACTGGAAACCGATCCCGCCGCCCGCCTGCGCGTGCAGACCGCGGCAGAGGCCATCATCCGGTCCCTGTTGCCGGCCGCCCAGCTCCGGATCGCCGAATTCATCGGCCAGGTGGTGGCCAACTGGGACAGCGCGACGCTGGTGGACCGGCTGGAACTGCGGGTCGGCAAGGACTTGCAATATATCCGCATGAACGGAACCATAGTCGGATTCCTGATTGGCGGTCTGCTCTACGCGGTACTGGACAGGCTGTTCGGGCAGAACATCTTCTGACGCGTGGCGGAGTTCGGCACATGGTGCGGCTTTCGGTTCTGGACCAGTCGACCATCGTCTCCGGCCGCCCGCCGGCCGAGTCGATCCGCGAAAGCATCGCCCTCGCCCAGCATTGCGAGGAACTCGGCTACGCGCGCTACTGGTGCGCCGAACACCACAACTCCGACAGCCAGGCAGGCACCGCCCCCGAAATCCTGATCGCGGCCATCGCCGCCACCACCCACCGCATCCGCGTCGGATCCGCCGGGGTCATGCTGCCACACTATTCGGCGCTGAAAGTCGCCGAACAGTTCCGCGTGCTTGATGCCATCGCCCCCGGGCGGATCGACCTGGGCCTCGGCCGCGCCCCCGGCTCCGATGGCCGAACCGCCTACGCGCTGAACCCCCGCGCCGAGACCGCGGCCGACCAGTTCCCCGCCGATGTGCGCGATCTGCTAGCCTGGCTGTCTGGCGAGAAGCTCATCGAAGGCCATCCGTTCCGCGATATCCGCGCCCAACCGGCCGGACCGACCACCCCCGAGGTCTGGATCCTCGGCAGTTCCGACTACGGCGCCCAGGTCGCGGCCTATTTCGGCCTGCCGTTCTGCTTCGCCCATTTCATCACCGATGGCCGCGGAGTCGAGCAGGCTCTGGCAGTCTATCGAGACGGTTACCGCCCCAGCGCGCTGCATCCCGCGCCCCACGCGGCCCTGTGTGTATGGGCGATGGCCGCCGAGACGCAGCAGGAAGCCGACTACCTTTTTCGGTCGCGGGAGATCTGGCGGCTCAACCGCGACCGGGGCATTTTCACCGCGCTGGCATCGCCCGAGGAAGCCGCGGCGCAAACCTGCTCTGAAGCTGAAACCGCGCGCATCGAACGGATGCGGTCCCGGGCGCTATATGGAACACCCGACGTCGTAGCCGCCAGACTCCAGGCGCTGGCAACCGAGCATGGCGTCAGCGAAATCGCCATCCTCACGACCCTGCACGACAAGCAGGCTCGCCGTCGTTCCTACACGCTGCTTGCAAACGAGATGACGCAGTGATGCCAAACCGCGATAACAGCGCCTCTCCGTCGGCGCCATCCCGTCACACCGACCGACGAAGGTCGACATCCATGCCTTGATGCCGAGCGCCTTCCCGTCATGCCGACGGAGGTCGGCATCCACGCCTTTCCGGCTACGGCCGCCCGACGTCCTGCCGGCCACCCACCGGCCGTTGCGCGCTCCAAACCCGGTAACGCAGAACCGCCCAGGCCACCACAGCAGCGCCAAACGCGACCGGCAAAATAATCAGCGCAATCCATAGCGCGAACGCTGCCAGGCAAATCGCCCCTGCCATGACCGCAGTGACGATCGCCCACATCAAGATGCGACTGGAAATCGGCACCTTCGGCGGCGCGACAAATTCGCCGTCAATGGTCATATCCAGTTCAGGGGGCTGACGCTGATTCATGCCACCGATGTGGCGCGCCCCTGAGCACCGTTCAAGCCCGCTGCCGTCGGCACCAAGGCGTTTCCGCCCCACGCAATCATGCTCTACCATCCAGCCTCGCACGGAGGTCGCCACCATGAAGGTCGGACTGTTCATTAACACCCAGTATCCGGAAGAGGTCGACGTGCCGGCGCAGATCCCGGGCCTCGTGGAGCAGGTGCGCGTGGCGCGTGATGCCGGGTTCAAATCGCTTTGGTTCCCGCATCACTGGCTGACCGAACCGATGCAGATGCTTCAGATCATGCCGGCAATGGCCTTTCTGGCGGCCGAGGCAAAGGGCATGGTCATCGGCCCGAATATTCTGATCCTCCCGCTGCTCAATCCCATCCACGTCGCCGAGGAAGCCGCCACGCTCGACGTCCTCACCGGCGGCAACTACGTGCTCGGCGCCGGGCTCGGCTACCGCGAACCGGAGTTCACCGCGTTCGGGATTCCACTCGCTGAACGAGCGGGCCGGTTTTCGGAAAGCGTGACGCTGATGCGCAAGCTGTGGGCCGGCGGGAAGATCACGCATGAAGGCAAATTCTTCACCGTCCGCGACGCCGGGATCAGCCTCAAGCCGGTACGAGCCGGCGGCCCGCCGATCTACGTCGCCGGTTTGGTCGACACCGCGGTACGCCGAGCCGCCCGGATCGGCGACGCGTGGCTGATCGCGAACGCCTCGTCGATCCAGGAAATCACACCGCAGATGCACACATACCGTGCTGCACTAAAAGAATACGGCCGCACACCCCTGGAATTTCCGATCGCGCGGGAGTGCTACGTCGGCAGCACTCAGGCCTCTGCCTACGCGGAATGCAAGGCGGCGCTGGAATATAAATATGCGGCCTATGCGGCATGGGGAATGACCAGCCCGCTGGAGGGCACCAGCTTCGACGATTTTGCCCGCGATCGTTTCATCATCGGCGACAAGGCCTCGGTGAAAGACGAGATCCTGCGCTACACTGAACGGCTCGGCGTTGACCACTTCATCATGCGCAGCCAGTGGCCGGGACTGGAGCAAGAGAAAGTTCTCGGCTCCATCCGCCGGCTTGGCGAGATTTTCGGGACGTTACAGTAGATCGGCGACCACCTGCTTGAACCGCGTGATCGCCGCGAGGTGGTCCACCGCGGTGTGCCCCGCAATCCGCTTATGATGGTTCATGGCAAAGGTCGTGTGCGCGGTCACATGCGTAACGCCGGCCTTCTTCCAGAATGCGAACTCGCGGTGCCAGGCGTTCTCGTCCGCCGAACCTAGCGACAGCCAGACCTCCAGCCCCACACTGCCAGGATCGCGACCCTCCGCCTTGATCATGCCGCGCAGTTTGTCGAACACCGCCAGTGCCGTTTCGTCCGCCGGGTAAGCCAGCGGCATCCAGCCGTCGCCATACTTGGCCGTTCGTTCCAATGTCGCTTCCGCGTGGCCGCCGAACCAGACCGGGATGTGCCCCGACGCGGGGCGCGGATTGATGCCGGCGTCGTCGATCGTGTGATAGCGGCCCTTGAACGTCACGTATGGCTGCGACCACAGCGCCTGCATGACCTGAACCTGTTCCTCCGAACGCCGGCCGCGATTGGAGAATACCTCGTTCAGGCCGGTGAATTCGACCTTGTTCCAGCCGACGCCAACACCGAGGCGCAGGCGCCCCTTCGACAGCACGTCCAGGCAGGCCGCCTGCTTTGCAACCAGAGCGGCCTGGCGTTGGGCGAGGATCAGCACGCCGGGTGCGAAGCCAAGCTTCTGCGTGCAGCCCGCCAGGAAACCGAACAGCACGAACGGATCGTGATACGGGTTTTCGTTGGTCCCGACTCTGCCCTTGCCCGCGACCGTCGCTGGATTGGCGCCCAGCACGTGGTCAGGCGCTTGCAGATAATCGAAGCCCAGGCCCTCAACGGTCTGTGCGTAGTCGCGGATCTCCGCCGGACCGGTGCCGATATCAGCGACCGGGATCGTTGCGCCTATTTGCATGATCATTCTCCCTAAAGAACGTCGCCGACCGCGTCACGGTAGCGCTTCATGGCCGCCAGATGGTCGCCGACCGTTTTGCCGGCGATGCGATGATGGTGGCGGCGATCGAACGTCGTGGTCAGGCAGATGTGGCTGGCCCCCGCCTGCTTCCAGAACGCCGCTTCCCGGTGCCAATCGGCTTCGCTGCCCTCGCCGCAGGATGTCCAGACCTCGATCCCGACCTTGCCCGGATCACGCCCCGCCTGCTCGGTCAACCGCCGAAGTTCGCCAAAAATATCCAGCGCGGATTGGTCGGGCGGGTACGCATTTGGCATCCAGCCGTCGCCCCATTTGGCGATGCGCGGCAGCGTGTGCTCATGGTGTCCGCCATACCACAACGGAACCCGTCCGGAGGCAGGACGCGGGTTGATGCCGGCATCGTCGATGGTGTGATAACGACCCCTGAACGTCACATTCGGCTGCGCCCAAAGCGCCTGCATCACCTGCGCCTGCTCCTCGGACCGTCGCCCACGGTTATGAAAGTTCTCATTGAGCGCAGTGAACTCCACCGGGTTCCAGCCGACCCCGATACCCAGGCGAAACCGCCCGCCGGACAACACGTCGAGGCAGGCCGCCTGCTTGGCGACCAGCGCGGTCTGACGCTGTGCAACGATCAGCACGCCGGTGGAGAACGTCAGCTTGGTGGTCGCGGCCGCCAGAAAACTGAGCACAACGAACGGATCGTGGTACATGTCGTCCGCGATGGTCTGGCGTCCATCGACACCGGGATTTGTCGCCGGATTGCCGCCCAGCACGTGGTCGGGCACTTCAAGGAAGTCGTAGCCCAGCGCTTCCAGACCTTGGGCGAATTCGAGCACCACGGCAGGATCGCCCCCGGTGTCTTTGAACGGAACCAGCGCACCTAGTTGCATGTTCAACTTTCCTTACTTTGCGTCGGATTCAAGAACGGCCTTGATCTTCTCGGGTGCCACCGCGATCGGCGGGATGCCGGCCCGTTCCTGTTGCAGCAATGAACCCACGCGGGAATCGCGCGCACCCCAGCCCCGGTTGAGCGCCTCGGTCAGTTCCATCAGCGCCATGTTGGTCAGCCGCATCGGCACCTGAACCTCCCGCGCCAGTTGGCAGGCAAGTGTGACGTCCTTGTGCAGCAGGCGCAGGGCGAAGTCCGCGGGGTCATAGCTGCCCGTCAGGAAATGATCCGCGAGGCGATCGAACATCCGGTTGCGGCCGGACGCCCCCTGCCGAACGGCATCGAACAGCGCGAGCGGTTCCACGCCCGCCTTGATGCCCATCGTAAATACCTCGGACAGCACGACATTGACCGCGGCCGAGGATGCGTTGTGCACCAGTTTGGCAATCGATCCGGCACCGATCGGACCGATATACACCGCCTGATCGCCCATCGCGGACAGCACGTCGTGGTGCATGTCGAACACCACCTTGTCACCGCCAACCCAGATCGCGAGCCGGCCGCTGTTCGCCCCTTTCGGACCACCACTGACCGGGGCGTCGAGGAAGTCGATGCCCCTCTCGGCGAACGTCGCGTGCAGCGCCCGCACGACATCGACCGCATTCGTCGACAAATCGAACCATGCCGCGCCGCGCCGGAAGCCCTCGATCAGGCCGTTCTCGCCGGTGCCGACCCGCTGCACGTCAGCCGGTGTCGGCAACGACGTAAAGACGATGTCGCAGACCTCCGCCACCGCATGCGGGCTGTCGGCCCAGGTAGCGCCGGCATTCAGGTGTTTGGACGCAGCCTGACGCGTGAGATCGTGGACCACAAGGTCATGACCAGCCTTTTGCAGGTTGGACGCCATGCCGGAGCCCATCATGCCGAGTCCGATAAACCCGATTTTCATTGCTCAATCCTCAAGATTTTTCCACCCTTTGTCACGGCCGGTTCCCACCCCCCGGGCTTGGCCCGGCCACCCACGACTTAAGCTCGCTGATATCGCGAAGGCGCGGCTCAAGCCCCGTTCCACTGCAGTATATACAGACCCGCATCGTAATCCGTAACGTACATCAACCCATCCTCAGCCACGAAGATATCGGCCGTATGCCGGATCTTCGCCCGTCCGCGCATGGGCTCCATCCACCGCGTCGGTTGCGGCGGGACGAAATAGCCGATTTCCTCCGGCCGATACGGATCGGAGATGTCGAACACCCGCACGCCCGCACTCTGCCAGGTTGCGAAGATCGTCGTCGAGGAGCGAAACGATCCAGGCCGGTTCTCATGCAGATTATGCGGTCCGAACTGACCGCCCATCTTGATGTAGTCCTGATCGGACGGCGTCGGCATCGTTGCAATCGAAATCGGATTTGATCTTTCCCGGATGTCGAAAATCCAGGTCCGCTTCAACTGCTCCTGGTCGATGTTCAGTGTCGCCTCATCCGCCACCACCAACAGCCCGCGATCATGCAGCGGCAAAGCGCTGTGGGTGCCGCCGCCATAGGGCGGGCACCAGTTCCGGTGCGCGATCAGCGCCGCCTTCGTCGGGTCCTTCACGTCAAGGATCGTCAGGCCGCCGTTCCGCCAAGACCCGTAGGCGATATCGTCCGCCACCACCGCGTGGTGCAGCGCCCACCGCCCGGTCCAGTGCGCGGTCTCACCCGCCGCGGCATTCATGCCCGGGATCCACCACCGCCCGGCCTCCCGCGGCGCTGTCGGGTCGGCCATGTCGATGCTGATCAGAATGTGGTCCAGAAACCCGTCCAGCAGCGCCGAGGCATAAGCATAGCGCCCGCCCGTCCACCAGATCCGGTGCAGCCCCAATCCCTCGACCTCCATGAACCCGATCGAGCGCGGATTGGCCGCATCGGAAATATCGTAGACCCGCATACCAGCGGAAAAATCGACCCCGCGCTTGCCATACCGGGCCGAATCAACCTGGTTCGACCCGCCGTAATAATCCTTCTGCGACAGCAGCGCTTTGAGGTCGAGTTCCTCGATGCACAACAGCAAATCGTTCGCCGTCTGCAGGTGCATGCACCACGAATTCGGGTGAATCGGCGCAAAATTCACCGGCTTCGGGTTCCGCGGGTCGCGCACATCGGTGACCATGACACCGCGGCTCACCCGCGTCCCGACATAGGCGTGGCCGCGGTTGACCATGACCTGCACACCGTCGCCGCGCCCGCCCTGGTCCGTATGACCGACGAACGAGATGTTCCGCGCACCCTCGGGCGTGATCATGCTCTTGCCTCCCCCCGCTTTCAGCGCGATCACCTTAACCAAGACGCGGGAAAGGGGAATAGACGCATGGTTAGCGGAGCCAGCACACCACTGACGGTCGACCTGACCGGATACAAAGTGGCGATTTCGGCCGGCGCGAACGGCATCGGTAAGGTCATGGCCGACAGTTTCGCGTTCTGTGGCGCACAGGTGTTCGTCAGTGACGTGGACACACGCGCGCTGGAATCCTGCGGGCACGCCGGAATGACCGCGGATGCCGGCGATGCGGCGCAGTGCGAGGCGTTCATCGACGCCGCCGTCAAGCACCTGGGCGGGCTCGACGTGCTGCTGAACAACGCCGGGATCGCCGGTCCCACCGCCTTGGTCGAGCACGTCACGCCCGAGGAACTGGACGCCACGCTGCGGATCGACATCGCCTCGATGTTCCACATGGCGCGGCGCGCGATCCCGGCGCTGCGGGCGAACGGCGGCGGCGCGATCGTCAATCTCTCATCGGCCGCCGGCCGCTTCGGCTTCGCCCTTCGGGCACCCTATGCCGCGGCGAAATGGGGGGTGATCGGCTTCACCAAGTCGCTGTCCATCGAACTCGGCCCAGACGGCATCAGAGTCAATGCGATCCTGCCCGGGCCGGTGGACGGGCCGCGAATCCGAGCGGTGATCAAGGCCAAGGCTGCCGCCGCATCGATCTCGGAAAACGAAATGACCGAGCGGACGGTGGCGACGACAAGCTTGAAATGCTTTGTCACCCAGCAGGACATCGCCAACATGGCGCTGTATCTGGCAAGCCCGTTCGGCACCACGATCAGCGGCCAGGCGATCGGCGTGGATGCGGACATGCAGAACACCATGTAGGCGATTTCCGGGGTCTGCTGCTATCCTCCACCGCAAACGCAAACGGGGAAACGCCACCATGTTCGACTACAGCAAACTCTACAGCGACGGGTTGCCTGCCCCGGCGCCACGTTGGGCGCCATTCGCAAAATACTATTTCGTCGGCGGGAACAACGACCCCGAACAGATCCCCATCGAGGGGTTCATCGAAGCCGCCGCCGCCGTGCTGCGACGCGAAGGGTCCAAGCTTGCAATCTACAATCTGGGTCTCGGACCGCAGGGATATCCCGGACTGCGTCAGTTCGTCGCCGACAAGTGCCAGCGCCTGCGCGGCATCAAGGCACCCATCGAGGACATCCTGATCACGACCGGTTCCGGTCAGGGCATCGACATGATCAGCAAGCTGCTGGTCAACCCGGGCGACACCGTCCTGACCGAGGAATACTGTTACCAGGGCGCGATGAGCCGCTTCCGCAAACTGGACGCCAAACTCGTCGGCATGAAGCTCGACGCCGATGGCATCGTGATCGAGGCCCTGGCGCAGCAGCTTGCCAACCTGAAGGCGCAGGGGATCACACCCAAATTCATCTATACGATTCCGACGATCCAGAACCCCACCGCCAGCATCCTGCCACTGGACCGCCGCCACGCGCTGATCGCGCTCGCACGCGAGTACAATGTCGCGATCTTCGAGGATGAATGTTACGCCGACCTGCTCTGGGAGGGCGTCGAGGCACCGCCCGCACTGTACGCGCTCGATCCGGGCTGCGTGATTCATATCGGTTCGTTTTCGAAATCGCTGGCACCGGCGCTGCGGCTTGGCTACCTTATCGCGGGCTGGGACCTCATGAGCCGGCTGTTGCCGCTGAAGGGCGACAGCGGCACCGGCGCGCTGGACCAGATGGTCGTCGCCGAGTATTTCACAAAGAACTTCGATCACCATGTGCGCCATCTCAACACCATACTGCACGACAAGCTCGACACCATGACGGAGGCAGTCGCTCGGGAATTCGGATCGGCGGCGGAATGCTGGGCGCCGAAGGGAGGAATCTTTCTCTGGATCAAACTGCCTGCGAGCGTCGATGTCCGCACCCTGGTGAAGCCGGCGGCCGATGCCGGGATCGTCTTCAATCCTGGGCCGGAATGGGCGGTCAGCGCCGATAATTCCAGCAACTGCCTCCGCCTGTGCTTTGCCATGCCGAGCAAGCAAACCATCCGCGAGGGCGTAGCTGAACTGGCGCGCGTCTGCTATGAGCAGACCGGCATTCCGGTCCGCAGCGGTAACCTGTCCCGAACGTAAGGCCCGAGGAGCAACGACTTTCTACCCGCCGAACGCCTGCCCGTTCGGCCGGTTAGAAGAAAGCGGGATGACCCGGTTCAGTATGCCTGCAAACCCGACTGCGGCGCGGCACGAGAAGGAAAGCAGGACATGGAACTCAAGCGCGAACACCACGTCAATTTCTGGTACATCATCGTGGCGATTTTCGCGGTCATGTTGATCCAGGACTTCCTCGTCGCGTACACGCAGACCAAGATCATTCCCTACAGCGAATTTGAACAGCTCGTCAGCGAAGACAAGGTCGCCGATCTGGTTGTCGGCAAGACCGACATCAGCGGCACGCTCAAAGATGCTGATCCGAAACAGCCGTCGCATTTCACAACCTATCTCGTGCCCACGGATGTGGCGGACAAGCTGACCGCCGCTCATTTGCCGTTCTCCGGCGCCGCACCCCCCGGTATCCTCGCATCAACGCTTGGCTGGCTCCTGCCATCGCTCGGATTCCTGCTGTTGTGGATGTTCATGATCCGGCCGATGGCCGGCGGCGGCGGCCTCGGCGGGCTCATGGCCGTAGGTAAAAGCAACGCCAAGATCTACGTCGAGACCGACACCAAGACCACGTTCGCCGACGTCGCCGGCGTGGACGAGGCGAAGGACGAACTCCAGGAGGTCGTTGAATTCCTCAAGGACCCGGCCGGGCACAGCCGCCTCGGCGCGCGGATGCCGAAAGGCGTGCTGCTGGTCGGCCCGCCGGGCACCGGAAAGACCCTGCTGGCCCGCGCTGTCGCCGGCGAGGCCGGGGTTCCGTTCTTCTCGATCTCAGGCTCCCAGTTCGTCGAAATGTTCGTCGGCGTCGGTGCCGCGCGCGTCCGCGACCTCTTTGAACAGGCCCGCAAGAGCGCGCCGGCGATCGTCTTCATCGATGAACTCGATGCACTCGGCCGAGCGCGCGGAAGTTTTGCGACGGGCGGCGGTGGACATGACGAGAAGGAGCAAACCCTCAATCAGCTTCTCAGTGAACTCGACGGCTTCGATCCGTCCAGCGGCGTCGTTCTGATCGGTGCAACCAACCGGCCCGAGGTTCTCGATCCGGCGCTGCTGCGCGCGGGCCGTTTCGACCGGCAGGTGCTGGTTGACCGGCCCGACAAGATCGGGCGGGTGCAGATCCTTCGGGTCCACCTCAAGAAGATCCGCTTCGCACCGGTCGTTTCGGTCGAGGAAATCGCCGCGCTGACCCCCGGCTTTTCCGGTGCGGACCTGGCCAACCTGGTCAACGAAGCGGCCCTTCTGGCAACGCGCCGCGGCGGCGAGAACGTGACGCTGGACGATTTCACCCAGGCGATCGAGCGCATCGTCGCCGGCCTGGAAAAGCGCAGCCGCATCCTCAACCCGCATGAACGCGATGTCGTCGCCCATCACGAGATGGGCCACGCGCTCGTCGCCATGTCGTTGCCGGGTGTCGATCCGGTGCAGAAAATCTCGATCATTCCCCGCGGTATCGCGGCACTTGGCTACACGCTGCAACGGCCGATCGAGGACCGGTTCCTGATGGACCGGGCCGAACTGGTCAATCGGATGACCGTGCTGCTGGGCGGCCGCGCGGCCGAGAGCCTGATCTACAATGAGGTTTCGACCGGCGCCGGCGACGACCTCGTCAAAGCGACCGACATCGCCCGTGCCATGGTTGTTCGCTACGGAATGGACCCGACGCTCGGGCAGGTCTCATACGAACCCGAGACCGCTCCGGTCATGCAGACGCCCGGCGGAAGCTGGCGGCCGCGGAATTACGGCGACGCGACGGCCGAAGCGATCGATGCTGCGGTTCGCAAACTCATTGACGGTTCGTTCCGGCATGCGGTCGCGATCCTGGCTGCCAACCGTGCGTTGCTCAACGAGGCTGCGGAAGATCTCCTGCGGAAAGAAACCTTCCTGGATGAGGATCTGAAACAGGTCGCAAGGAAGTTGCGGCCCGTTACTGATCTGCCGCAGGAAGGGGCAAGGGTCCTCGTCGATGGGACGGCCGGCAATCCGCCCACCGTGTAGTGTCTATGCGTCCGGCAGACCGTTGAAGAACGCCGACCGCTGGCTCGCGCCGCTCACGATGTAGCTGTGATCCGAGCCAGTCAGAAGGAACTGTGCGCCCATCGCGACATAGCGGGAGGCATTCTCCTCGTCATAAACGCCGCCCATTCCCAGAATCTTGCCGTGCCTGCGGCAGGCGTCGCCAACCTCCTGGTAGGCATCGATCACCATGGGATGTCCCATCTGCCCGGAAATCCGGAGTTCCGCGGTCAGGTCGGACGTCCCGATGAACAGAACATCCACGCCGTCGACAGCCGCGATCGCGGCAGCGTTGCGCACCGCCTCCGGGCTTTCCAGCATGACAATGGTCAGAATTTCGGCGTTGATCGCGGCCTGTGCCTCGGCCGTTGAAGGCGGCTGGTAGCCATACACCGCGGGCGGACCACCCCAGCTTCGATGCCCCATCGGCGGATAGTGGAACGCATCCGCGATCCGCTTCGCCTCGGCGGCGGTGTCCACGTGCGGAACGACGATGCCCAGTGCGCCATTGTCCAGCGCCCGCGTGGCCTCATCCAGTGCGCCGGCGCAGACGCGCACGATGGGGGTGACGCCGGTCGGCAACGCGGCGATGCAAAGCTGGGTGGTCTCCTGGATGGTGAAGGCCCCGTGCTCGCCATCGATGAACATCCAGTCGTGGCCAGTCGCAGCGGCCAGGACGGGTGCGGCGACCGTGCGCAGATGGTGAACACCGAAGCCCAGGGCCATCTTGCCAGCCTTCAGGCGCTGCTTGGTGGTGTTGGTTGTCAGACCCATGGCTTCCTTCCTCCCGACGGTTTTAGCGAAGCCAGCATGGGCGAGGCGTTCGGTCAATCAGCGGCTTCGCGGTCTTCCACCAACGCCATCAGCGTTTCCAGCCGATCCGCCTCATTCGCTGGCTTGTCGGCGCGGATGCGGGCCAGCCGGGGAAACCGCATCGCCACCCCGGATTTGTGCCGGTTGGACAGTTGGACTGCATCGAAGGCCACTTCCAGCACCATGGACTTCTCTACTTCCCGAACCGGTCCGAACCTGGCGGTGGTATGGTTGCGGATCCATCGGTCCAAGAAGGCGAGTTCCTGGTCGGTGAAGCCGAAATAGGCCTTGCCAACGGGCACCAGTTCCTCGCCACGCCAGACGCCGAAGGTGTAATCGGAGTAGAAACTGCTGCGTTTGCCGTGTCCGCGCTGCGCATACATCAGCACGGCGTCGACCGTCAGCGGATCGCGCTTCCACTTCCACCACTGCCCCTTGACCCGGCCCGGCAGATACAGACTGTCCATGCGCTTCAGCATCAGCCCCTCGATCGAGGCCGCCCGCGCACCGTCGCGCAGCACCATCAGTTCCTGGAGCGACGAAAACCGGATCAGCGGCGACAAGTCCATCCGCGCCGGCTGCTCGCGGGCGAACCACGCTTCGAGGCGAGTGCGACGCTGGTCAAACGGCAAACCGCGCAGGTCCTCGGTTCCGTCGAACAGCAGGTCATACAGCCGCACCCCGACCGGGAACCGCTCCATCATCTTGGCACTCACGGTCTTGCGGTTCAGCCGCTGCTGAAGATCGGCGAACGGGGCGACCACGCCGTCGCGCAGCACCAGCAGTTCCCCGTCCAGGACCGCGTGGAAATTCATCGCCTCAACGAGTTCGGGGAACGCGCCGGAGATGTCGTCGGCACCACGGGAAAACAGCCGCCGCCCGCCGGTTGTCGCCACTAGTTGCACGCGGATTCCATCCCATTTCCACTCCGCCCGCCATTCCGGTGGGTTTAGCGCCGCGATGTCAGCCGCTTCCAGCGGATGCGCCAGCATGGGCGGGCGGAACACGGGCGCGTCGGCTGGATCGGGCTTGGGGCCCCTGCCCTCCAGCCAGGCGAACAGCGGCAGGTACGGCGATTTCAGCCCGTGCCAGACCTCCTCCACATCATCAGCCGATACCCCGCCGATCCCCCCTTGGCC
>Ga0302320_10011649_pt1 | contig 18567 bp, 17 predicted proteins | sample Bog_T0_3_FD_202130 | JGI IMG/M metagenome (GOLD analysis project Ga0302320, IMG submission 202130) | Peat permafrost microbial communities from Stordalen Mire near Abisko, Sweden - Bog_T0_3 | ecosystem: Environmental > Terrestrial > Soil > Wetlands > Peat | place: Sweden: Abisko, Stordalen Mire...
ACTGAACATCTGACTCTGCTGATGATCTATGCCCCTCATCCCTCACTCTTAACACGACTCGCCTGTGGAACGGGAGTAGTTTTTCAGCAGCCTGCTAGGCCCTAGGCCGTAAATTGTCATTACGAGCGAACTATTGGCCACTCGCGCCGATTCGCCTTTGCGAATCGGTTTGCTTCGCTTGGGACGAAGCGCCTGGTTCTATCCGCGGTGTACGCAGTTCGCGATCCACTCCCCCGCTTCTCGCGTCCCCAAAGTTCCACCGACGTCCTGCGTAGTCTTCTTCTGCCGTACCGCCTCTAGCACGGCGGCTTCGATCCTCTCCGCTTCATTTGTCAGTTCCAAGTGCCGCAGCATCATGGCCGCAGTCAAAATCGCACCAAACGGATTCGCCAGATTCTTCCCCGCGATGGGCGGGGCGGAGCCGTGGACCGGCTCGAACATCGACGTCCTCCCGGGATGAATATTCCCGCTCGCGGCCATGCCCAGGCCACCCTGCAGCCCAGCAGCGAGGTCGGTGATGATGTCGCCAAACATGTTGTTGGTCACGATCACATCGAAAGGGCGCGGATCGCGCACCATCTGCATGCACAGCGCGTCCACATACATGTGCTGGGTCTCGATCTGGGGATGCTCGCCACTCACTTCTTTGAATACGCGCTGCCACAAACCTCCAGCGTGCGTCATGGCATTCGACTTGTCGCACATCATCACGCGACCGCGCGGCGAACCGTCAAGCTTCGTATTTCGCTCGCAGTACTCAAAGGCATACCGGATGATGCGTTCCACACCCTTACGTGTGTTGATGTCTTCCTGAATCGCAATCTCGTCCGGCGTGCCCTGCTTGAAGACTCCGCCGGCGTCGGTGTAGACGCCTTCCGTGTTTTCACGGATCACGACGAAATCGACGTCCTTGGGCTCGACGCCTTTCAACGGACACAGTGCCGCATCGAGCAGCTGCACCGGGCGCACGTTCGCGTAAAGGTCCATCTTGAAGCGCATGCCGAGAAGGATCTCTTTGGCGTGGATGTTGGTTTTGACCCGGGGATCGCCGAAGGCGCCGGCCAGGACGGCATCGAAGTCGCGCCCCAGCATGACGAAGCCATCGGGAGGAACTGTGGTGCCGTCGCGGAGATAACGGTCAGCGCTCCAATCGAATTCGCTGATCTCGACGTCGGCTCCCGATGCCTGGATCACTTTGAGGGCCTGGGGGATTACCTCTTGGCCAATTCCGTCCCCGGGGATGACGGCAATACGTTTCCTGGAAGGCTTTTGCGGGTCCACGGCAGAAAAGCTAACACAAGCCGGGCGGAATGAGTAGGTTGTCAATCGGTAGTTGGCGATCAGCAATCGGCAATGAATCGCGATGCCGTTCGCTATAATCAATACTTCGATGGCAACTACTCCACTTCAAGACGCTCTTCGCGCGCCGTCGGCGAACCAACCGGTGCGTGAGAGCGAGTACCGCGGAGCCACCACGGCGGCGCTCTTTTCCAACGTGCATGAGGAGTTCTCTGCCTTGCTCAACGGTTGTGGAATCTATGACCGGGGCTTCCGGGCGAGGATTTCGCTCACGGGAAGCGACCGCGTGCGCTGGCTGAACGGTATGGTGACCAACAACATTCGCGATCTTGCCGCCGGAAGCGGCGTGTATGCTTTCCTGCTTAATCCGCAGGGCCGCATCCTCGCCGACATGACCGTCTACAACCAGGGCGATGCGCTCACGGTCGAGACGGATCGCAGCCAGGTCGAGAAGATCATCGCCACTTTCGACCATTACATCATCATGGACGACGTGGAGGTAACGAACGTCAGCGAGCAGGAGACCGCTCTGGGGATGGCAGGCCCAAAGTCCCGCGCCATACTGAACGCCGCAGGGATCGAAGTTCCGGAACTGAAGCCATTGCAGATGATCACGCCGAAGTGCGACTGCGACTGCGGCTGCGTGGAGTGTACGGTCGTGCGGGGTGAAGATGCGCAGCGGGAATCTTACGAAATCTGGCTTGCACCCAAGGATGTTTACAAGACGTGGAACGCGCTGCTCGCCGCCGGGGCAACGGCTGTAGGGAGCGAGGCGCTGGAAATGCAGCGTATCGCGGCCGGCATCCCACTTTACGGCGTGGACATTCGGGAGCGCGATTTGCCGCAGGAAACGGAGCAGATGCGCGCCCTCAACTTCAACAAGGGCTGCTATGTAGGGCAGGAGATTGTGGAGCGCATTCGCTCGCGCGGCAACGTGCATCGCAAGTTTGCCGGCTTCCTGATGGAAGGCGCAGCGGCAATCTCGACGGGCGAGAAGATCGTCTCCGGCGAAAAGGAAGTGGGGGAAGTCACCAGCAGTGCGGTTCTACGCACGCCCTCCGGTGAGCGGACGCTTGCCTTGGGCTATATTCGGCGCGAGGTTGGAGTGCCGGGGCGCGAGGTGACGATTGGCGCGCTCAAGGCTACCGTGATTCAATTGCCGTTGGAGAGCGCCACTCTTAGACAGGCGGAGGACTCGCTGCTGCACCACGCGTAGGAAAAAGCTTTTGGCCCGAAGGTTGCCCGAAGGACGCGAAGAGAGCTTCATCAGGATTTCCGGAGAGAGACTTATAAGGACAGATGCTATGGCTGAGAAGAGGCAGGAGTCAGGTTTCACTGTAACCGACCGTCGCTTGTTCACCGAAGACGGAGAGTTACGCAAAGATGTTCTCGAGGAAGTAGAAGCACCCAAGGCTGCGGCGCCTCATGCGCCCGCTCCACCCTCAAATCAAACCGCGGCCGTGGAAACTGCTCCCGCTGCCAACTCGGTGGTGGCGTTTCCCGCGGAAGCTGACGGGATGTTGGGGCAAGGCATGCCCGCAGCCCCTACTGCGGCCGAGCAGCAGGCACAGGCCGATGCTTACCGGAAATCGTCTGACGCGCTGGACTCGCGGGTGGAACTGAGCGGGCATTCCGCCAAAGAGCTTGAGATGACCTTTGAGCGCTTCTTGGCGTCCTTGTACATGACCGCCATGCTGCAGCTGGGATTGATGCATCAGCAGGGAGAAGAGCCTCGCCTGGACATTATCGGAGCACGCCAGACCATCGACACGCTCGCCCTGCTGGCAGAGAAAACCAAGGGCAACCTGACTCCGACCGAAGAAGCTTTTCTGCAGAACAGCCTCTACGAGGTGCGTATGGCCTATGTGGAAGTGACCAACGCACTCTCGCGTCCGCCGCAACCCGGCCCCGCAACGGGAACCAAAGGACGATGACGGTTTCGCACACACGTCAAGTGGTGCAGGCTCGCTCATGAAGGCCACGCTCACAGTACTGGGCAGCGGCACGTCCATGGGCGTGCCTACGCTGGGCTGCGACTGCGCGGTCTGCAATTCCACAGATCCGCACGACCGCCGCACTCGTCCTTCGGTGATGATCGAGTATGCGGGCAAGGTCGTGCTCATCGACACCGCGCCCGATTTTTACGCCCAGGCCATCCGCGAACGAATCAATCGCGTGGACGCGGTTCTTTACACGCACACGCACGCCGACCACATTCTGGGCATCGACGATCTACGCCCGCTCAGCTACCGTCATAAACCGGCGAAGTTGCCGCTTTACGCGCGTCCTGACGCGGCAGCCTTTCTGCGCAGGATGTTCAGCTACATCTTTGATTCCGATTACAAGTACGGCAGCTTGCCCCAACTGGAGTTGCGTCCAATCGACGGACCAGTGGAACTTTTCGGGGCACTCTTTGAGCCGGTGCGCTTGATTCATGGCGAGACGGAGATTTACGGCTATCGCTTTGGAACCGCAGCGTATCTCACGGACCATAGTGAAATTCCGGAGGCATCGTTCCGTCAGTTGGAAGAGCTGGACATTTTGTTTCTGGATGCTCTGCGGCATAAGCCGCATCCCACACACTCGACAGTGGAGAATTCTCTGCGCATTGTGGATCGCGTGAAGGCGAAGCGGGGATTCTTTACCCACATTTGCCACGATTTGGCGCATGAGGCGACGAACGCCACCCTGCCGTCGCATGTGCGGCTGGCCTATGACGGAATGAAGCTGGAGTTCGAAATCTAGGAGCGGCATCGGACCTCAGACCACGGACCTCCGCCGAATTGAGCAGCTGATCGCGGAATCTTGAAGATGACAGCACTGAAACTGAGGTCCGACGTCCGAGGTCCGACGACGTCCTTGGCTGGTATGCAGGTTTTTCACAAACTCGACGACGTCCCGGCGGGGTTTGGGCCGTCGCTGGTGAGCGTGGGAAACTTTGACGGGGTACACCGGGCCCATGCGCACGTGCTGGGCGAAATTGTGCGGCGGGCGCGGCAGAGCGAGGCTAAAGCCGTGGCGGTGACATTTGAGCCGCATCCGGCGCGTATCCTGCGGCCAGACTCGGCGCTCAAGCTCCTCACTCCATTGCCGGAGAAATTACGCTTGTTGGAAGCAACGGGCATTGATGCGGTGCTGATACTGCCTTTTGGGCGCGATCTTTCGCTGATGACGCCACGCCAGTTTGCCGAGCGCATTCTCAAGAAAAAGCTGCATGCACGCGAGGTGCATGAAGGCTATAACTTTCACTTCGGGCACAAGGCTGCGGGCGATGTGAGTCTGCTGGCGCAGCTTGGGCAGGAGATGGACTTTGAAGTGAACGCCTATCCAGAGCAGAAACTGCGCGGCGAGCCGGTTTCCAGCAGTCACATCCGCAAGCTGCTGAACGCGGGCCGGGTAAGCCGGGCGCGGCACTTGCTGGCGCGACCGTTTTGCATATTGAATGCGCCGGGACGCGGGCGCGGGCTGGGATCGAAGTACACCGTCCCTACTATCAATCTGGCGCGCTATGAGGAACTTGTTCCGAAGGATGGCGTCTACATTACGTGGACGCGGGTGGGGACTGAACGCTTTGATTCGGTCACTAACGTGGGCAATCGGCCGACGTTTGGGGCAGATTCGTTTGCCATCGAGACCCACCTGCTGGACTTCCATCCCATAGAGCTAACGCCGGAGAGCGAAGTTGAGATCTGCTTTCTCGATCGGCTCCGGGATGAGATCAAGTTTCCGTCGGTAGATGCACTCCGCGAGCAGATCGCGCGCGATGTGAAGAAGGCGCGCAGATATTTTCATCTGCTCAGTCGCAGACCGCGATAGGTGGTCTTCCTCGGCTCAGCCATTACTGGACCGTGAACGACCCAATAGTCGTGGCTGTTCCACCAGCATTCGTGATGGTGATGGGGCCGCTGGTGGCGCCGGTGGGCACGGTAATGCCGATGTAGCTCACGCTAAGCACTCGGAACGCGGCGCTTACACCGTTAAGACTGACGGCAGTAGTGCCGACGAAGTGATTCCCCTGGAGCAGAATCTTCGAGCCAACTTGGCCGCTTGAAGGGCGGAAGGCAATGACCGCAGGCGGGGGTGCGGGTAGTCCGGCATCGATGGTCCAGATGGTGCCATTGGTGACGTCATCCGTGGATGAGACTCCACCATTGCCTAAGGTAACGCCGTAGAATTTGCCATCGGCGGCTTGGATCATCCCTGCTGGCTGCTCACCGACCGTAGAGCAGTCGAATGTGAGACTCTGCAGAACTGATCCGGTTGTGTTCGCGGCGAAGGCGATGCCTTGGCCGCTGCAGTCGCCACCCAAGAAATCACCCCACAAATTTCCGTCCGAAGCCTGGAGGATGTTGCCGTCAAAAAAGTCGGCCGTGGAGAGGACGCTGAGCCTTTGATATTTGCCAGTGAGGCTGATCTGATACAACTCGCTCCCGGCCTGCAGACCGAAGAGTTCGCCCGTCGAGGTCATCGCGAGGCCACTGGTGGCGACGTTCGGGAGATTGATGTTGGGAGTATCGAAACCGTGCAAGATGGTGTACTTGTCCGTGGCCGGATCGAAACGGAAGACGCTGTTATAGGGCTTGAACTGTTCGCCAGCGACTGTGGTCCCATAAAAATTGCCATCCGACGCCTGCACCATGTTGTAAACGCCAGCGCCATCCGGCTGCGACTCCGTGTCGAAGGTGTGCAGGACCTTGAATGATCCTGTTGGAGTCATGCGGAAAAGCACGCTAGTGGGGGGAAGCGTTGGGCCGGTGGCTCCGTAGAAGTTGCCATCGAGCGCCTGCATGAGGAAACCTGGATTTGCGCCATCCGCGCAGGTCTCGGTCCCACAAAAATTATGGAGCGTCTGAATCACGCCGCTCTTGCTCAGTTTAAAGACCGTTCCGAAGCCGTTGCCACCGTTCTCCGAAGTCGTGCCGTAAAGAAAACCGTCTGTGCCTTCGACCACGCTTATCGGAGCGGAACCGTTCGGCAGGCTTCCGTTGGAGCTTTCTGCAAAGCTGTAAATCACCGAGATTTGTCCCGTTGGGGTGATCTTGAAGATCGTACCTTGGGCATTCAGTCCGGTGCCACCGCCAGCCGCCGCGCCGTAGAAATTGCCGTCGGAGCCCTCGATGAGTGAAATTGGAAAGTAGCCGTCGGCACAGACGAAGGATGCATTGCATGGGAAGTCGAACAACGCCGTAAGGGTAGGACTCGCGGTTTGCGCCGATGCACCCACTGCCATGGACAGGGCAGCGACGAGAACAACAACCAGGGGCCGAACTCGGTTCATGGATCTCCTTAAGAAGTCTCAAGTCTTATAGCCGATTGCGACTCCAAAGTTGTTTGAAAGATGTCAAAAGTTTGTTAAGAGGTAAGGGCTGAGAGTCGATGAGTCGAAGGACTCCAGATTGAATCCGGTGCGAACTAATGCGGCAGATAGCCTGATTCCATGGGCAGCTTACCGTCAACGCGCACAACGTTAATGGTGTTGTCGACGGAGCGGACATCCACGAAACCGACTGCGCCGGGTGTGGATTGCACAATCTTGAGAACATCGGCATCGGAGTCCACCAACTGGATGGAATCTTTGTGAGCTGCGATGAGCGCCTTCAACTCGGTCGGACTCATCTTGATCAGGCGCTGCAGCGTTTCGGTTTCACCGGCGGAGTCCTTGTGCAGAACTAAAACAACGGCCTTGCCGTCCGGCCACTTCTTGATCTCCGCCCGAAAAATCCTGGACAGGTGGACGGACGTGACGTTGCCAACGGTGTTGTCCTTGTTGACTACGACCGCCATATGATGGGCGAAACAAGGGGTGAGGAACGTCAGAAGAAAAGCAAGAAGTACGGCAACCCGCTGAAATCTCATAGACACATCCAGTTTCACAACATCGCTAGCTGAAGGTATCACGGCCTCAGCTTGACGCAACAAGCCTAACCAAGAATTGCCGCCGGATAAGTAAAAACATTGTCAAACCGCCAGTTGGGGTATCAAGGGAGAAAACATTAGATCCATTGCAAAATCGGAAATTGACAATTCCCACCTGCGCCGTACAATCCCGCCTCATGGCGATTGGGCCAATCCAAGTCATACGGCAAGCTACACCTGATCAGCGGCGGACGCTGCTGGCGGCGGCGCTGGGCTGGGCGCTCGATGCCTTCGATGCCATGCTTTATGCACTGGTGCTCGCGCTGCTGATGCGGGACCTGGGCATGAGCAAAACCACGGCCGGACTATTGGGTACGCTGACGCTGCTGGCGTCCGGCCTGGGCGGCGTGCTGTTTGGCTTTCTTGCCGACCGCATCGGGCGCAAGCGGGCGCTCATGGCGAGCATCCTGACCTACTCGCTGTGCTCGTTCGCATCGGGACTGGCGACCAGCATCGCGATGCTGGCTGCGGCGCGCTTCCTGCTGGGCCTCGGAATGGGCGGCGAATGGAATATCGGCGCCACACTGGTGGCCGAGACCTGGCCGACGGAGTTCCGTGCCAAAGCGATTTCGATGGTGCAGAGTTCGTGGGCGATTGGTTTTGCCGCAGCGGCACTGGTAGCAGGTCCGGTGGCGCGTTATTTCGGATGGCGCGCCGTGTTCTTTGTGGGGATTCTCCCGGCGCTCGTGACGTTGTGGATTCGGCGGGGAGTGCCGGAATCCCGGATGTGGCAGGAGAGGACAGAGCAAGTTCAGCGTAATGCAATTGGCAGAAGAGACACAGCAAGCTCCGTGTCATTGACTCGAGAAGGCTCGACCCACGAAGCCCGGAATCGAAACACGAACTTTTCAGTGATCTTTCGGGCGCCTTATGTGAAGCACACCTGCACGCTGCTGCTATTTAACTTCTTTTGCTTGTTTGCCTGGTGGGGGATTGTTCCAGTGGATCCCACCCTATTTGTCATTGCCCGTGCCGCAGGGCGGACGCGGCTTTGGCGTAATGGGCACCACTACTCTGCTGGTGGTGCTCAATCTCTTTGGGATGTTCCCGGGATATTGTAGTTTTGGCTGGATGGCGGATCATCTCGGACGGCGTAAGACATTTCTTATTTATAGCTTAACGGCAGCACTTCTGATTCCACTTTATGCCGCTGCGCGCGCGCCCATGGTGCTCATGGTGCTGGGGACGGTGGTAGCTTTCTTTGGGACTGGGATCTTCTCTGGTTCAGGGATCATAGGGAGCGAGATGTTTCCGACGAGCGTGCGGGCGCGCGCGCTGGGTTTCACTTACAACGGCGCACGAACGATGAGTTCAGTGGCGCCGCTGGTAATTGGGCGGGTCGGCCAGAGCAAAGGTTTAGGCTGGGCGTTTTATTTGTGTGCGGCTGGATATCTGCTGGCCGCGCTGACTGCAACGCAATTGCCGGAGACGCGGGGAAAGCGTCTGGAATAAGTCAAGAATTCATCGCAAGGGCTGAGGATTGCCCTGGAGACCACCGAGAAAGGGACCGCCGAGAAGGACTTACCGCTTTTTGCTTTCTACTCGATCGGTTCCACGGCGACGACCTCTTTTTCCGCGCCTGCGCCTTCCGGGCGCTGCACGATCACGATGGCGGCGAGCACGAAAACAATTCCCAAGGTCTGGATCGGGCGCAGCACTTCTCCTAACAGCAGGGCGGCGAGAAGAATGGAGAACACTGGCTCCAGGCAACTGGCGATGATGGCGCGCGTGGGTTCGAGATGCTGCAAGCCGCGGAAGTAAAGGGAAAATGGTCCCAGCACCGAGATCATCGAAAAGGCGAACAGAAAAAGCCATTGTGCGGGTGCGTAGTGGGCAGCGGCAATCTTCCAGGGCGGGTTGACGATGAGCCAGAAGGCGGCAGCAGCCGTGAATGTCCAGACGAGCACGCGCCAGCGGTCGTAGCGCGCAAGAATGTGATGTCCCGCGACATTGTAGAAGGCGAAAGAGAACGATGCCAGCAACGCGGCGATCATGCCGTAGGAATCCAGTCGAAGCGCGGCGCCTTTAGCTCCGAGAAGATTGATAACCAGGGCGATTCCGGTGACGGTAAGCGCGACGGCAGCCACTTTTTGCGGCGTAAGTCGTTGCTGGCCGCGCGCCACCACATAGATCAGAACCCATACTGGGGCGGTGTATTGCACGATGATGGCGGTAGCGACGTTCGTACGTTGAATGGCGACGTAGTAGAAATAATTCGAGACAGCAACGCCGAAGATGCCAAGAAGGAGGCAGGAAGCAAGATCGCGCGCCGGCAGTTTGATCCGCTGCCAGCCCTTCGCCCCCACGAGAATCGGAAGCAACACCAGCAGAGAGAATGTAGTGCGCGTCTGGGAAAGAACAAGCGGATCAATGGGATGAAGAGAGGCATTGCTCAATAGCAGCTTCCCGGTAAAGACGGCGCGTCCCAAGGCAGCGGAGATTCCCCAAAGAAATGCCGCTGATGCGATGAAGAAATAGCCGCGCAAAGGATGTAAGTGTGGGCTTTTCTGATTTTTGTCTGGGATGATGAGCCTCACGAATCGCTTCGATCATCAGGCAGCGGAAAGGAACTGGTCAAGGCGATCGGGGTCGAAGCCTTCGATGACTTCAGCGCCGGTCGAAGTGATTATCACCAGCGTCGGCGCCGTGCGGCTATGGTAGGTTTCGAGCAATTCGACACGCGCGGCGGAGTCGCTCATGTCGCGTTCGTCGAAGGCGAGTTCCCTCGCCTCCAGAAAAATCTTCATCACCTCGCAGTTGAGGCAGCCGGGTTGAGTGAAGAAGAGAATTCTGTAAGCCATGAGTCTCTAGTCGGCAGTACGGTTCTTGCCGCGATCCTAGGTATCCACGTATTCGATCTCGGCGGTGATCTTCGCGGTTTTATCGAGCATGGCTGAGACCGAGCAGTATTTTTCTTTCGAGAGGCGGACTGCGTCTTCCACCGCCTTACGGGACACTTTACCACCGATGCGGTAACGCAGCTTGATTTCCGTGTAGACGGAGGGCGGATTGGCGGCGCGCTCGGCCTGGGCGCGCACTTCGAGGCTGGTGAAAGGCTCGCGCTTTTTTTGCAGGATGGAGACGACGTCGTAACCAGTGCAGCCGCACAGAGCGATGAGGACGAGCTCCATGGGACTATTGCCAGCTGCCTTGTCGCCATCGACGACGATCTGGTGGCCGCTATCGGCGATGCCGGTGAAGCGTTGCTTCTCGATCCAGGTGGAGCGTGCGTTATTCATAGTTTTCCGTTGTTCGAATTCTACCTGCGGTTATCAGTGCTGGGTTCGGGATGAATCAATACCCGGAAAAGCTCAGGCGCATCCTGCTTAAAGTGGATTTCGAGTTCGGTCTGGATGTCGTGAACGCGGGCGAGCGAGAGATCATCGGAGAATGTGCAGTGACAAGAAACGTACAAGCGGCCGCGCACCTTCTTGATCTGGACGTCGTGCATGTCGACAATTTCCGGAAACTGGCCGGCGACCGTCTTCAGTCGACGTTCGAGATCCGCATCGCGAACCAACTCGTCGCCGGTTTCGATGGTGGCCGGTTCGCTTTCGATATGGGTGAGGATGTCGGCGATCTCAGGCACGTCGTGGCGCATGTCGGCTTCAAGTTCGGTGACCTGGTCGTGCGCGCTCTTAAGGGTCATGCGCTCGTCGAGTTCGACGTGCTGCTCGACGTGAAGTTGGCCGGCGAGATCCTGGACGCTGATGTCGTGGACGTTGAGGTTATGTCGGGTGGCGACGGCGCGAATGCGGTCGAAGATGTTTTCCGAGCGCTGGGCGCGCGGCAGGGGTTGGACAAGAACATCGGCATCGGGAAGGATACCGTGGACTGCGTCGGTTACTGCCGCGACTAATTGCTCAGAGCGCTGAAAAGTGACGGTGCGGGCCAGGCCAACGGCGAGATCGGCGAAATAACGGTTCCCGGCACGGCGGATGCGAACGCGGCCGACTTCGAGCACACCGTCCACGTGGGAGACGGCATCGGTAATCTGAGCGCGGACCCCCGCGGGTGCGGCGTCGAGCAAGGCATCCACGGTGCGTCGTGCCAGCCGCCAACTGACAGAAACGATGACCCCAGCGACCATCAGGGCGGCGATGGGATCGGCAAAGCGGAGCCAATCCAGATGATAGACACGTCCCGCTAAGATAAGCGCAAGACCAAGCACGACCACGCCTGCGGACCAGATGTCAGTGGAAAAGTGCAGTGCGTCGGCTTCGAGGGCCTGGCTGTCGTACTTTGTGGCGATGCGCCCGAGGGCGCGGGAGCGCCACCAGTCCACAACCATGGAAACCAGCATTACGACGAACGCCCAGATGGAGGGTTCAACTTCGACCCGGCGAAAAAACAAGCGCACGACGGCTTCGTAGACGACCCAGGCGCAGGTCACCAGAAGCAGGCCCGTCTCCACGAAGGCAGAGAAATTTTCGACCTTGCCGTGGCCATATTGGTGGTCGGCGTCGGCAGGCTTGTCAGAGACACCGACAGAAAGATAAGTAAGCAGAGCTGCAATCAGATCCAGCGCAGAGTGCGCGGCTTCGGAGAGAATCCCCAGGCTGCCGGTGGTGACGCCGACAACGATTTTTCCGCCCGTGATGACGAGGGCGGCAATCACCGAGTTTCCAGCCACGGCGCGCTTTTCGGCGCGCATGGCGTTGGGCGAATAAAGGGCCGGAGTCCCGGACATGATGGAATTATCGCCGCTGACGCGGAATTGCGCCAAGGGAATCCGCGCGGGGCTGAATGAGCGTTCCTTGGCTGGGGACGATTTCACTCCGGAGTTTGACCGTCGGATTCAAGGTAAGGAGTCGCATCCGGGTTCTGCGGGAACGGGCCTCTATGCTAGGATGCTAAGTTCGGGTTGTCCAACTTCCTGATGTACCAATCCTGGAGGAATCTTGTATGCGTAAGAGTTGGTTGGTGTGTGTGTTGTTGGGTACGCTGGCCTGGGGACAGGCGCAACCGGGGATGACGCCGGCGCAGCCGGGCTCAAGTCAAGCTCCGGCCGCTGCCACCAAGGCGCCAGCTGTGGAAGTGGCGGAGAGCGCGGCAGTGATCACAATCACTGGTGTGTGTCCAGCGACACCGAAGACGAGCACGGCGTCCAAGGCTGGCGCTGGCAAGACCGCGGCTGCCCGGGCCAAGAAGCCGGCGGACTGCAAGACGGTCATCACGCGGGCCAAGTTCGAGAAGCTAGCCAGCGCGCTGCAACAAGGCCCGAATCCGCTGAATGCGCAGCAAAAGCGTCAATTGGCCACCGTGCTGCCTCGCTTCATGGCGATGTCGGAAGTGGCAAAAGAGAAGGGCCTCGACAAGAGTCCGCGATTCGCGGAGACGATCAAGTTCCTCAACATGCAGATTCTGACCAGGGAACTAGAGCGCAGCGTGCAGGAACAGGCGGACAAAATTCCCGCCACGGAGATCGCCGAGTATTACAAGACCAATCCTGAAGCCTATGAGCAGTTCTCTCTCGACCGGTTGTTTATTCCGCGCAACAAGCAGGCCGAACCCGCGAAAGAAAGCGCGAAAGAAGAGAAGTTGACCGACGAGCAGCAGAAGGCCAAGGAGGAGGCGGATAAAGCGAAGCAGGAACAGGGTGAGCAGGAGTTGAACAAGCTGGCCGATAGCCTGCGGGAACGGGCGGCGGCAGGGGAAGACATCGCCAAGCTGCAGAAAGAAGCGTTCGAGGCGGCCGGCTTGAAAATGGATTCGCCAACGATCAACCTGCCAAAGGTGCGGCGCACCGGTTTGCCTGCAGCACATGCGTCGGTATTTGATTTGAAAGTTGGCGAGGTGTCGGCGGTGATCAGCGACAATGGCGGACACTACATTTACAAAGTAGTGAGCAAAGAAGTTCTCCCCCTGGAGAAGGTAAGCGATGAGATCCATGCCACGCTGAAGAACCAACGACAGAAGGACTTGATGGATAAGTACCAGAATTCCTACCACTCAGAAATCAACGACGCGTATTTTGGACCGCCGACACCGGCAGGGCCGATGGGAGGACGTCCGGGACCGCCACGCATGCCGCATCCGCGAACGGCTCCGCCTCCGACGCAGCCTCAAGCTCAACCGCAGGCTGCGCCTCCGGCGGCCAATCCGCCGACTGCGCCTCCGGCGCAACAAGCTCCTCCATCCAAGCCGAACTGATGGTGAACGCGAAACCTGTCGTCGTGGTCACCGGCATTGCGGGGAACCTGGGCTCCCGGCTTCTCCCGCTGCTGGGTGATTTTTCGGTGCTTGGGGTGGACATGCATCCACCCCAAACCGATCTGCCCCTGCAGTTCGAGCGCATGGATCTGGGAGAAGAGTCCTGCACTCGCGTTCTCTACGAGATGCTGCGCGACACACGACCGGTGGCTGTGGTGCATCTTGCCTTCGTCGTCGATGCGGTGCGCGCTGGCGTGCTGGATGCGGAGCGTATGTGGCAGATCAACGTGGCCGGAACTGCTCGCGTGATGGAAGCCATCAGCGAGGCGAACCGCACGACGGATTTCGGGATCAAGCAGTTTATTTTTCCCAGCAGCGTTTCTGCATACGGACCGAGCCTGCCGTTGCCGGCGAAGGAAGAGTCGGTGATGGCGGCACACACGCTGCCGTACGCAATTCACAAGAAACAGTGCGACGAGGTGGTGCAGCAGCGCTCTGCGGCCCTGCGCGGGTGCAGCGTCTACATTCTGCGTCCGCACATCTTCGCCGGCGCCAGCGTGGAAAACTATTTTCTGGGAGCGTTTCGCGGCACGCCCAACGGCAAAGGCCCGCGAGCGGAGAAAATGCGCAGCGAGGGTAAGCGCCTGCCTTGTCTGCTCCCACGCGGGCAACAGTATCTCGACAACAAGATTCAGTTTGTACATGTAGACGACGCGGCCCGGCTGATCGCGTACATTCTGCACCGCGATCCGGAGCCGCAACGGCTGACCATCCTGAACGTAGCCGGACGCGGTGAGCCCCTGACCTTCGGGCGCTGCATTGCGATGGCGCAAGCCAAGCTGGTGCGCGTGCCCGGAAGGTGGGCGATGCGACTGGTGCTGCAATATCTATGGAAGCGGCAGATCTCGGCGATTCCGCCGGAAGCACTCCCCTACATGACGGGTGAGTACATTATGAACACGGACCGGCTGCGGAGCTTCCTTGGTGCGGAGTATGAGAAGGTAATGCAGTACACGATTGCCGATGCGTTTGCCGACAGTTTCACAGCCGTTCCAGCGCCCATCCCCGGCGCGGCAGCGGTGTAGCGATGCGCGTTTTTACAAACTCTTGACAGGTCTCTGACAAATAACTGCAGACCATCGACTAAGGTTCTGTGCGACCTGTTCTATCTCAACAGGAAACTCTAGTACAGGATCAGACCATGAAACCTCTCCTCGGTTTTCTCGCCAGCCTCGCGATGGCGATTTCACTCCCTGCACAGACCAGTCCGCCACCCGTTTCTCAACTGTTTGCTTTTTCCTGCAGCGCGAACTTCTCTTCGTGTCCGGAAGGTATGGATCCGACCTTATCCCCCATCCAACTTGCCGACGGTAATTTCTATGGTGTGACCTGGTGGGCCGGCAAAGGTAGCTCCAACAACGGTGGAACCGTGTGGAAGGCTACGCCCTCGGGGCAAGTAACCGCTCTGTACACATTCGACTTTAATGCTTCCGGAAAATTCCCGAACGGCGAAAATCCGGTAATCGGCTTTGCGGCTGGCACTGACGGCAATCTTTACGGCATCACGGAATCCGGCGGGTCCGCGAACGCCGGAGTCATGTATAAGCTCACGCCCAGCGGCAGCTTCGAGCTACTGCACAATTTCTGCACACTGTCGGGGTGTCCCGATACACCGGCGCCGATCATTCTCGGCAAAGATGGAAACTTTTACGGAGCACAGTTCCAAACCCTGTTCCAGTTGACGCCGCAGGGCGACTGGAGCCAGGTCTATTCGCTCTCATCTGCGGTGGGAAGCTTCTCGGGGCAACTCATCCAGGGATCTGACGGTAACTTTTACGGCACAGGCAGGAGCGCCTCGGAGCTATGCGGCAGCTTTCTTTTCCGCTTGACGCCCAGCGGCCAGTTTACGGTTCTGTATACTTTCCCCGAGTTTGAGGAAACCACGAGCAACCTGATTGAAGCGTCCGATGGCAACTTCTATGGCGGCTCGACGGCGGGCATCTTCCGTCTCACCCCATCGGGCGGGTTCAAGATAATCCACCAGATGACGCAGGCGCAGGGGCCGTCGCCTTCTCGGTTGCTGCAGGCGTCCGACGGCAACTTGTGGGGGCTCTCGGTGGACGGCGGAACCGCGCCCAACCGTCCGGGTACTCTGTTTACTCTTACCACGGCCGGAAAATTCCTCAGCAGCGAGGAGTTCAATTGCGCCAAGGATGGTTGCAATCCGCTCGGGATGGTGGAAGGCAGCGACGGCAACTTCTATGGGAACGCGATCACTGGCGGTAGCGCATCTGGCCGGAGCCCGCTCGGCACCTTTTTCAAGGTAGAGGCGGGTCTGACCCCGCCGCAGTGAGTGCCGGATAGAGAACAAGATCGGCGGAAAGGAGTGGAATCTCCAGCCGGGGATTTCACTTCTTCCCGCGATACAGACCGGCAATGCCAAAGGTGTAAGGCGTCCAACTAGCCTCGCGAAACTCAGCGCGGAGCATGCGATCCAGCATTTCCTGCGGCTCGGGGAAACGCTCGACCGAGCTTGGCAGGTAAGCGTAGGGGCCGCGCACGCCAGAAACCAACGCGCCGACGCGGGGCAGTACTTGCTTGAAGTAAATGCGATAGAGCTGTCCCATCCATCCTTTCGGTTCCCTGAAATCGAGGATGCCGCATTCGCCTCCGGGCTTCAGCACACGCACGATCTCGCGGAGGCCTGCATCATAATCCGCAAGATTGCGGAAGCCGAAGGCTGAAGTCACCAGGCTGAAGTGCTCGTCGGGAAACGGAAGGCAGAGCGCATCCGCTTCAATCCAGCGCAGCGTTGCGGGATTGCCCTTCTCAGAGGCCTTCGCGAGTGACTTCAAGTGGGCACGCTGCAACATGGCGTGGGAGAAGTCAGCGCCTAAAATCTGCGGTTGGCAGTTCCCTGCCTGCTTGCGCAACGCGAACGTCATGTCCCCGGTACCGCAGCAGAGGTCCAAGACCCGGGAGTCCGGCTGGGAGAGGATCTGCGCAAAGGTGCGAGCGGTTCGGCGCCACCACAGGCGATCCACGTTGAATGACAACACATGATTCAGCAAGTCGTAGCGCGGAGCGATCGAGGTGAACATTTCCCGGACGGCTCGCGCCGCAGAAACGGCGTCACTGGCGCCTTCCGGAGCGGCACCGACTACGAGTTTGCGGATTTCTGACATCGCTGGTTGTCGATCGTTGATGGCTGATTTGAAAGCGTTGGAATTGGCAATCGGGACAACGATTTCACTTTCCCCAGCCGCCACGGGACAAACGACGCAATTCTTCGACGGCGCCGATTACGACCTTGTCCGGCACATCAGCGGCAATTTCGACCTTGCCTATCTCCCGGGGTAGAACGAAATGGACCGCTCCGTTTTGCGTTTTCTTGTCCGCCTGGAGGCGCGCGAGAACTTTGTGGGCACTGACTTTCACCTCCGGCAGCCGGCCGAGGCTGAGGATGGCGTCGGCGATGCGGCCGGCGGTCACGCTGTCGGTGCGCCCCACGGTGAGCGCAATATTGGTGGCGGCGATCATGCCCCAGGCAACCGCCTCGCCGTGAAGCAAGCCACGGTAACCGGTTTCGGCCTCGAGCGCATGCCCGATGGTGTGACCCAGATTGAGAACGCGGCGTAAGCCGCCCTCTTGCTCATCGGCGGAAACAATTTCGGCCTTCAGCTTCACGCTCTGGGCAATAAGTCCCTCAAGCTCGATCGGATCACGCTTCAGGATCTGGATGCGCTTCTGTTCGAAGCGCAGGAAAAGATCGAGATCGCCGATAATGCCGCACTTGAGCGCCTCGTACAGGCCAGCGCGAAAGGCGCGATCCGGAAGCGTATGGAGAACCTCCGGGTCGATGAGAACCACTCGCGGATGACGATAGGTTCCGAGCAGGTTTTTTCCCGCGCCGAGGTTCACGCCGGTCTTGCCGCCGACGGAGGCGTCCACCTGGGCGAGGACCGTGGTGGGTATCTGCACCAACTCCACACCGCGCATGTAGAGGGAGGCCAATAGTCCGGTAACATCGCCGACTACGCCACCCCCGAGCGCGATTAGAACAGTCTTGCGATCTGCGCCCAGGCGCACCAATCTTTCGGCCAATGTTTCGATCGTGGATAACTTCTTCGCGGGCTCCCCATCAGGCATCTGCACAAACTGAGGTTTGAAACCGGCCGAAACCAGGGAGCGACCCAGTTTGGCGCCCCAGCGGCGGCGTACAGGAGGAACGGTAACCACGAACACGCTGCTCGCCTGCGGCAACAACTCTGCCAGCAAAGCTCCGGACCGCGCCAGCAAGCCGTTCTCGATCCGAGCCTGATAGGGACGAGGGGGGACGTGGATGGTGACTTGCGCCATGGCATTTAATAATAGCTTATGGACAACCCAGCATTGAATCCGCCTTGATTTGAATCGTCCTTATGCCTCTCATCCATCCCGCCCCGGAAGTGATACCATCTTCCCTCTATGAAGGGTCTTCCAGCCGAGACCGACTTCGTGGTGATTGGGGCCGGCGTTGCGGGCATGCGGGCCGCCATCGAACTGGCGAGCGCGGGGCGCGTCCTGGTGTTGGAGAAAAAAGAAGTCGAGGATTCCAATAGGCAGCTTAAGCGCGATGGCGAGGTGCCCGCGCTTAGTGATGAAGACGAAGTCAGCCTGCACCTGCAGGATACGTTGACTGCCGGGGATGGCCTGTGTCTTCCGGAAGCTGTGAAAACGTTGATGCGGGAAGGACCGGAGCGGATTGAGGAACTGATCGCCTGGGGAACAAAGTTCGACCGGGATGGCAGCAAGCTGGTGTTTGCTCGCGAGGACGCACGCACCCACGACCGGGTTTTGCACGCGCGAGGTGATTCGACGGGACGCGAAATCCTGCGTGTCCTCTATGCCAAGGCGCATACGCTCAAGAATATTTCCGTGCGGGAGTTCGAGTTTTCAACCGGACTTCAATCCGACAACGGGGGGATCACTGGCGTTTCGCTCATCAACGAGAAAGGGTTGCCGGAAGAAGTGGCGTCCTCGGCGGTTTTACTCGCCACAGGAGGCATGGGGCAGCTCTATCGCAACACGACGAATCCCGAAGTCGCCACGGGAGACGGCGTGGCGATGGCTTTCCGCGCGGGCGCGGAGGTCAGCGATCTGGAGTTCATTCAGTTTCATCCCACGGCACTGTACCTGAAGAAAGCGCCACGCTTCTTG
>Ga0302320_10011650_pt1 | contig 18567 bp, 15 predicted proteins | sample Bog_T0_3_FD_202130 | JGI IMG/M metagenome (GOLD analysis project Ga0302320, IMG submission 202130) | Peat permafrost microbial communities from Stordalen Mire near Abisko, Sweden - Bog_T0_3 | ecosystem: Environmental > Terrestrial > Soil > Wetlands > Peat | place: Sweden: Abisko, Stordalen Mire...
TGATCGGCCGAACTCGCCGCGCGAAACACGTCCCCGGTCGACAGCTGGCAGCACGCGAAACCCGAGGTGAGCAGCTCGGCCTGGGTCCCCTTCCCCACGCCAGGCGCTCCGAGCAGAATGAGCCGGAGTGGGCGTTCCAGTTCCGGCGGCGGCAGGTTGCACACCGCATTTCCGCCCTTTATCCAGGCGTTGCGATCGCGGAGGATCTTCATTGGATTCCTTTAGTGGGTTAAATTGGGTTTACTCATCGTCAATTCTGCCATCCGCCTGCATCCAAAGCAGCACCAAAGCCGCTGATCGGCGACATAAAAGCCGCCATGGGGGCGGTTGCCAAACACGCTTATAGCTCCGGAAAGCCGGGAAAAATCGGGCCTTTTCAGGGTTTCGGCGGGCGGAGCCAAAGACTGGAGGCGATTGCAACCGCCAGCACGATGCCGACGACCGCCAGCGATGTGCCCGTGCCCACTTCGAGCCATGGGGATGCCAGTATCCGGCCCCCGATGAAGAGCAGGATGACGACAAGCCCGGTCTCCAGATGCCTGAGACGGGCTCCCGCCAGGGCAAAATAGAGCGAACGCAGGCTCGCCACGGCGAACAGGTTCGACGCAAAGGCGATCCCGGCGCTGCGCGTGATCGCGAGGACGGCGGGCAGCGAGTCGCACGCAAAAAGGACGTCCGCCACCTCGACGGCGACGAGCACGAGCAGAAGGCGGGTGGGAACCCACCGCGCGTTCACCTTCTGGAAGAAACGGCCCTCCGCTCCGGGTTGGGCGAGCTTCACAAACCTTCCGGCCAGCCGGACACCCGGATTGCGCGCAGGGTCCGCCATGCGCTCCCGGCGCCGCGTCCGGAGCATCCTCAGCGCCGTCAGGACAAGCAGCGCCCCAAACCCGTACAAGAGCCAGTGAAAGCGGTGGAGCGCGCCGGCCCCGACGAGAATGAACAGGCCCCGCAATACCGCCGCTCCGGCGATGCCCCAGCCGAGAACACGCCGCTGCTGGCCGGGAGCCACCGCAAAATAGCCGAAGATTGCCGCGAAGACGAAGACGTTGTCGGCGCTCATGCTCAGCTCCACGAGATAGCCCGCCAGGAACTGGTTTGCCGCCTCGCCTCCCCTCCAGCCGCGGACCAGCGCCGAAAACGCCGCCGCGGCACACGCCCACGCCAGCGTCCTCAGCAGCGCCTTCTTCGGAGTCATCAGCCCCACTCAACTTCCCCGGCCTTCGCACGCAAGAAGAACAGGGTCCGGACGCCCTATTTCGCGGGCGGCGGCGGCTCCTGTGGCTTGGCCTCGGCGGCCTTCAGGCGTTCAAGCTCGGCCGGGTGCTCCTCCAGCATCTCCCGCTCAGATATGCGCCCGGTCAGCCACGCCAGGCTCACCGGATAGACGTCCGGGTTGAAGATGACGAAGTAGAAATGCCAGACAATGATGGCGAGGGTCGCCAGGATCGCCTCGTAGAAATGCACGGTGTGCGAGATGTCGAAACCCATCTTGGTCAGGCGCCCCATGGAGACATTCTCGAACCAGAGGATGGCCCCCGTGATCCCCATGAGCATCGTTCCCCAGACCAGCGCCCAGTACTCCGCCTTCTCCATGTAGCTGAACCGGCCGAACCGCGGCTTGTCCGGGGCGAGGCCGAGGTTGTATTTCATGACCTTGAACGGGTCGGTCAGGTCCCGCGCCTGCGGCAGCAGATCCCGGAAGAGGCTCCGGCCGGGTTCCGTGAATGCGAGGTAGGCGATGTGCCAGAACGCCGCGCCCATCATGACCGCCCCTGCGATGCGGTGGACCAACCCCCGGAGCTCAAACAGGCGCGAGCTGGCGCGACGGATGGCCTCGACCCACCACGCGTCCGGGTAATGGAGCATGAAACCGGTCACGACAAGGACCATGAAGCTGAGGACGAGCGTCCCGTGCTGCAGCCGCTCCTGCAGGGTCATCCGCAGATAGAGGCGGTGCGCCACGTGCTCCTCCTCGATGATCCCCTCTTGGATCGCAAGCTTGCGGCGTATCTTCTTCAGGAAATCCAGGAAATTGTGCAGGAACATGCCGCCCACGACGGCCACGATCAGGACCACGTAAAAGGTCGCGATCAGATGGAGGATGTGGGTGTCCCCATCCTTGCCGTCCGGCGCCTCCAGGCTCACGTGCACCGAGCCGAAGGTGAAGCGCGTGTTGGCTCCCGGGTGGCACTGCCCGCAGGTTTTCACGAGATTGGCCTTGTTCACGCTCGAAGTCGGGTCGAGGGGAGACTTGATCGCGTGGGCGCTGTGGCAGCTCGCGCAGTTGGCGACGGTCAGCGAGCCCTCGCGCTCGGCGAGCCCGTGGTAGCTGTCCGAAAACGTCTGGAATGCGTTTGAAGTGAGACCGTACTTCTTCGTGAGGGCGACCGAGGCGTGGCATGTCGCGCACACCTGCCGGGCCAGGTTGGACGCATAGACGGGCGAGGTCGGGTCGGTATGGGAGCGAATGTCGTGCTCGCCGTGGCAGTCGGTGCAGGTCGGCGAGTCCGCGCTCCCGCGGCGCAGCGCCGCCGCGTGCACGCTGCCCTGGTATGCCGAGGCCACGGACTCGTGGCACCTGGCGCAGGTCTCCGCGGCCCGCAGCTTGCCCGTCCGGGCGCTCGCGGCCATGGCGCGGTTCATCTCGTGCGCTCCGTGGCAATCGACGCAGTTTGCGGCCTGCGCATCGCCCCGGTGCAGCGCCGCCCCGTGGACACTCTTGTCAAAGGCCGCCACAAAATGGGTGCCGCGCAGCGCCTGGTCGGCCACGGCCGGCTTGTCGACATGGCATGATTCGCACAGGGCCGCCTGGGCGAGCTTTACGGCGATGTCCGGCGTGCCCCGGACCGGGCTCACGATCGCCTTCTGATGGCAGACGAGGCAGCTGGGGGCGTCGGCGGCGCCAAACGCCCTGCCATGGGCCGATGCGGCGAACTGATCCCGCGCCGACTGGTGGCAGCGTCCGCAGGCCTCAGCCTGATGCGCACGGACGAATGGAAAAGACGGCGAACCGGCTGCGGCAATGGCATGGGTGCCGTGGCAATTCGCGCACGAGGTGTCCGCGCCGGCCGGAACCGGGTTCAGTCCCAGCCGGCGGTGAAAGGCGTGCCTGGCCCCGATGTCATCGTGGCAGGACGCGCAGTCGACCGGGCCCATCGTCTTCTTGTGCGGAATGGACGCCGGGTCGAACCCGTCGTGGCAATCGACGCACTTCAGGGAAGCGTGCGCCGACTTGGCCAGGACCGCCTGATCGGCGAAGAGCGACACCTCGCGGCGCCCCCTTTGCGTCGTCAGCGAGGGGTCGCTGTGGCAGTCGAGGCATGCCTGGTCCGGGACTGCGGCGGCCTTTTCCGTCCCGGTCCCAGCCGCGCCCGCCGCCAGCGGCGCGAAGGCGAGGACAAACGCGAGCTTAAGCGCCCTACACGCCATCGTTTCCGATCGACTGCGTCGGGCATGCGGCCAGCACCTCTTCCGCGAGCGCCAGCTCCTCGGCAGTCAACGGTTGTCTCAGCACGGATGAAAAACCGGTCTCGGCGTTCCGGGCGAACAATTCCGGCGCTGTCGTGCGGCACTGGTCGCAGTCGATGCAACTGGAATCGATGTAATAACGGCCCGGGGCGTTGTCGGCGTTTCGGTCGGACAGGGTAGCCATGCGGATACACTACCAGCCGGTCCAAAAACCGGCCCCGCATGCCTTGAATTTTCCTGCGCAGATATTGGTGAAAGGCGCGGGCTACGTCAGGACCTTGAAAAGCGCCCCCATCAGCGACCGTTCTGTGTAAGGCTTTCTTAGCACGTACGCTACCGACTTCCGTTCCAGCAAGGCCTGTTCCTCAGGCCCCGCGGACATGGCGCCCGAAGTGGCGATGATGGGCACATCGGGCGCCGCTCGGTTGAGAATGGAGGCCAGTTCCAACCCGCTCATTCTCGGCATCTTTGTGTCCGTGATGACGGCGCTGAAACGGTTGGGAAATGCCCGGAATCGGGTGACGGCATCCACCCCGTCCCCGGCCGAGACGACGATGAAGCCGTTCCGGGCCAAAATGTCGCGCGTCAATCGCCGGATCCCCTCGTCATCGTCGACTACAAGGATGCAGCGCCCCCTGCCAAGCAGTATCCTCTCATCGGCGACGGGAGAGGGATCGGCCTCGGCCGGCGATCGGACGGGAAGGTGGACCCGGAACTCGGAGCCCTGCCCGACGACGCTCGACACCTCGATGAACCCGCCGTGGCTTCGGACTATTCCCTCCGCCGTTGCGAGGCCGAGGCCCGTGCCGCTTCCCCGGGGCTTGGTGGTGAAAAAAGGCTCGAAGATCCGCTCGATGTGCTCGGGTGTCATTCCCGGCCCCGTGTCCGACACCGCAATCATGACGAATTCTCCCGCTCGGGTTCCCGGATGCAGGCAGGCTTTCGCCTCGTCCACCCGGCAGTTTTTGGCCCGCAGGCCGATGAGTCCCCCGCCCGGCATGGTGTCGCGCGCATTGATGGCAATATTGAACAGCGCCTGCTCGAGCTGCGCCATGTCTCCCTTGACGGAGCCCGCCTCCCGCGGCAAATCGAGGCGAAGCTCGATGCCCCGGGGAAAATTCTGGTTGATCAGCTGCGTGACACCCTTGAGAAGGTGGCTCACGGGCACATCGGTCCGCCCCCCCCCGACCCCCTTGACGAAGGTCAGCAGCTGGCGGATAATCTCCGCGCCGCGGTTGGCCGCTCTTTCAATCAGGTTCAGGTTCTCGCGGGCGCTGGGGCCGGGCATGTCGAGCTTGAGGAGCTCGATGCTCAGCAGGACGGGCGCCAGGACGTTGTTGAGGTCGTGCGCAATCCCGCTCGCAAGCATGCCTATGCTTTCGAGCCGCTGCGCCCGGATGAGCTGCGCCTCGAGCCGCTTGCTCTCCGTCACGTCCTTCTTGACGGCTATATAGTGGCTGATCGCGCCGCCGGCATCCCGCATCGGCGTTATCGTCATCTCCTCGTTGTAAAGCCTGCCGTCCTTGTTGCGGTTGACGATCTCGCCATGCCAGTCCCGCCCGCTCCTGATCGTCCGCCAAAGTTCGGCAAAGAACTCCGCCGTGTGCACGCCCGAACTCTGCACGCTCGCCTTCCTCCCGATCACCTCGTCCGCCCTGTAGCCGCTGATCTTTTCGAACCCGGGATTTACCCACTCGATCGTCCCCTGGTCATCGGTGATCACAAGCGCACTGGGAGTCACGCGGGCGCCGGCCGCGAGCAATTCCAATTGCTCCAGATGACCCATTCCGGGTCTGGGGTCCTGTGAAGCCGCGTCGGACATCGGGCGATGATTCTATCCGGATTATTCGCGGAGGCAATTCGACGCGCGGCTCGACAGCAGGAGGAGCGGGCTTGATTCTCGGCACGCCCATGCCCTGGATCATCGCAAGCCTTCTCTCCGCCGTCTTCCTCGGGTTCTACGAATTGGGCACAAAGCACGCGGTGAACGGCAATGCCGTCCTGCCGGTGCTGTTCATCGGCAACGTGCTCTCCGCGGGGCTGTGGCTCCTGCTTATGGCCGTGCAGGCGGCAGGTCCGCACCTCCTGCCAGGCATTTTCACCGTGGCCCCAATCGGCCTTCTTCAGCACGCCCAGATCGTGCTCAAGTCCTTGATAGTCGGGGCGGCGTGGACCTGCACCTACTTCGCAGTCAAGCACCTGCCTGTCTCCATTTCATCCCCGATCCGCGCGACCGGCCCGGTGGGAACGCTCCTCGGGGCCGTCATTTTTCTCGGGGAGCGCCCGGCGGAGCTGGCGATGCTCGGCGTTGTCGTCACCCTGGCCTCGTTTATCGCCCTTTCCTTCGCAGGCCGGCAGGAGGGCGTGAATTTCTTCCGCAATCCCTGGATCGGCTGGCTTGTGGCGGGGACGGCCTTCAACGCGGCCAGCGCCCTCTATGACAAGATCCTGTTCGGCAGGGCCGGCTTTCAACCCGCCACCGTCCAGGCCTGGTTTTCCATCTACCTCGCCGTCCTTTTCCTGCCGCTCGCCATCGGGTGGAAGCTGAGGTGGTGGCCCAGGCAGCAATTCCACTGGAGGTGGAGCATACCGTTTCTTTCGGCCGCCCTCTTGGTCGCCGACTTTCTCTATTTCGGCGCGTTGCGCGACCCGGATGCGCTGGTGTCGCTCGTTTCGGGGCTGCGCCGCGGAAGCACGCTGGTAGCATTCGCGGGCGGCATCGCGTTCTTTGGCGAAAGGTCGGGCGCCGCCAAGGCGATGGCGGTGGCCGGCGTGCTGCTCGGCATCGTGCTGACGGTCACGGGCTGAATGAAGCCCGGCCCGGACAGTCTCGGAAACACACGGGCCCTCAGTCTGGAATCCACATCCCGCCAGTACTCGACCCGATCGTTGCGAAAGTACACGGTAGACAGCCCGTAGCGAAACGATGTCGGCGTGCTGCCGTCCGGCTGGCCTTGGATGGCGACCACCTCGTCCTTGCGCGAACCGACCGTGAAATAGCCGACCCTCGCGCCCAGCCGGTCGAGGGGCAGCCTCGCCTTCAAATGCGGGTTTCCATCCATCCAGGACGCCACGCGATCGTTCTTGAAGACGACGATCGAAGAACCGTACTGGAGCGCGCTCGCCGTGAACGCGTCGGGCTTTCCCTGCACCGACACAACCTCGTCCCGCGTGGAGCCGATCGTGAAATAGACCCCTTTGCCGGCGATCCCGCCGAGCGATGGCGCCTGGCTCAGGTCGGCCGACGGCCCGGCTGCGATCCCGCCGGCCTGCGCCAGCCCTGGAGCCGCCGGGCCGCCCTCCTCTGTGGCCGGACTGCCCTGGGAACGAGCCGCCCCGTTTGCGCCCTGAAGCGGTGAAACGCCAATCCGCCCAAGGGCCGGACCTGACCGGCCTCCAGCCGCCTCGCGCCCATCGCCTGCGACGCCAGGAGTCGTGGCCGGCGCCGCCGGGGCGCCGCCGCCAAGAAAACGCGGCGCAAACTGCGCGAGCGACCCGTGAAAGATGCCCGGTCCCTCGCGCCTGGCCGAAGGCGGCTGCGGACTGGACGGGGAGAGGAACCAGAGCGTGAGGAATCCGAGGCAAAGCAACGCCACAAACCCCCAGAACCTCCACGGGCTCAAGGAGTCCTCGCCGGCCGTGGCAGGCTGCGCCTCGCCGGCCCGCGACGCATTTGCGCCCCTGCCGGGCGAATCCCCTTCGCTCCCGCCGGCGGCCTCAAAATCCTCCTGCCAGTGGGGCCGATTCGACTCGGCGGTCTCTGCGGCCTTTCCCCCGCTGCCTCCGAGGCCGCTGGCCATTTCCGGCACGCGCTTCTTGCACAGCTGCTCGTAGGCCTCGTTGATTTCCTTCAGCTTTTCCTGCGCGATGCCCTGCGAATGCGAGCCCGGCGCAAACCGGTCGGGGTGCCATACCTTCACAAGCTCGCGGTAGGCGCGCTTCACCTTGGCCAATGGCACGCCCGGCTCGAGTTCGAGCACGCGAAAGCTATGCTGGAGGTCGATTTCCAATCTTGGGACAATGGAGGACGGCCCGGGCGGGTCGCGCCCGATTCGTCCGCATCCCCTGTTATCGACCCATTCCGCTCTATCTTAAGGTCTTCAGAAACGCCGCAATCCCGCCCCAAAGCCGTTCCGCATCTGCTTGCATCACATTCCGATGGTCTCCTCCGGGTATGGCGAGCCGCGCCACGCCGGACTTTGCGGAGGCGCTCAGGGCATCGGCCATTGCCGGCAGCACGAAATCGTCCTCGGTTCCATGGACCAGCAGGATCGGGCAGGCGACCGACGGAATCTTCGCCAGATTGTCGAAATGATGCCGCAGGAGCATGCCGGTGGGCCACCACGGGTGCGTCCGGCGCGCCATGGCGCGCATGCTCGTGAAAGGGCTGATGGCGATGAGGCCGGCGACCGGGCGGCGGCTGGCGAGGTCGATCGCGACGGCCGCGCCAAGGGAGCGCCCGGCCAGGACGATTCGCGTGGGATCGACATCGGCGCGGCCCAGCAGATGCTCATAGACGGCCTCCGCCGTCGCATAGCATCCGGCCTCGCTCGGGCGGCCGCCGCTCAGCCCGTAGCCCTCGTAGTCCGCCATCATGGCATTGCAGCCGAGGCACCGAAAACGGGTGAACTCCTCGTCATTCTGGGCGATGCACGAGGCGTTGCCGCAAAAGAAAATGACCGTCAGCGGGGCCGCGGCGGAACCTTCTACGGCCGGAACCAGCGCCCGTCCAAAGCAGCCGATTATGCCGGCTCCGTCCCGCGCCCGCAGTCGAACGGTCTCGAAATCCCCGCCGGGTGCCAGGGCAGCCTCCGGCCTCCCCTGCGTCGCCGCGCCGGAAAAAATCAGTCTCGTCTGCGAATGCCACCAAGCCACAGGATGGCAACCGAATAGACCAAAGCCCTCTGCCCACCAATCCTAATCCTCAATTTTCGATGCCCCCCTTGTGCATCGCCCACCGGGGCGCCTCCGCCCGGGCTCCGGAAAACACGCTGCTCGCGTTCGAATGCGCGCGCACCCTCGGCGCGGACGGGATTGAACTGGATGCGCAGACGACCCGCGACGGCATCCCCGTCGTCTTCCACGATGCCGATCTGCGGAGGCTGACCGGGATCCGGGGCAGGCTTGCCGATTTCTCCTGGGCCGAGCTCCGCGGCTTGCGCGTCGGAGGCGAGCCGATTCCAAGCCTGAAGGAGGCACTTGCCTTTGCGCGCGGCCGGTTGCTCGTGCAGATCGAGATCAAGAAGGGGGCGCGGGTGGGGCCGGTCGTGGACGCCATTCGCGGCACCCGGAAGGCGGGCGGCGTCATCATTGCCTCGTTCGAACGCGCGATTCTCCGCGAATCGGCGGCGCTCGCGCCTGGGACCCCGCGCATGCTGATCGCCGACCCCGGACGCCGTTCCAGCGGGACCCCGGACGCCGTTTTGCGCCTGGCCCGTGCCGCCATTTCCCTGGGGGCGGTAGGGATGAGCCTGAACCACCGCTGCATTGACTCGCCCCGGCTTGTCGAGGCTATCCACAGCCGCGGCCTGCGCCTGTGGTGCTGGACTGTCGGCGACCGACGGGCGATTCGCCGCCTTTCGGAATGGGGCGTGGACGGCCTTGTCGGGAACGATCCGGAAAAGATCGGCGCCGTTTTTCAATTGACGGCCCAACGAGTAGGGACTTTTCAGATCAACTCCGCATCTTGCCCCCTGACTTGATGTTCCGCCCCCTGCCGTCCGACTCAAACGATGGCCCCCTTCCCCCCAGCCCGGCGGGCGGGGGCCTCCGCGGACCGCGGGGAATTTCATGAAGATCCGTCCGGAGGCGCGCCCGGCGGTCCTCTCCGCAGCCTACCTCCTGCTGCACCTCGGATCGGAATGTCTGGCGCGGCGGTTCCCATCCGGCCCCGGGGTGGGCCTGCGCGAGGCGCCAGGATTTGCTTTCGCCTTCCTCGTGCTCTGCCAGCCCCGGCTGGCGCTGGTGGTCGTCGCCGCCCAGCTGATCTCATTCCTGGCGATCAACTCGTCCAATCCGGGCGTGGCCCTTTCCATCGCCTACTCGTTCGTCGCCGCAGGGGGCTACGCGGGCATGGCATGGCTCGTCGGCAAGAGGCTTGGGCCGGCCCCGATTCCGAAGAGACGCAGCGAGGGAATGTTCCTGCTGGCCGCATCGGTGGGAGCGGCGCTCCCCGCGGTCGTCGTCGAGGCGCTGGCGTCCCACGCGGGTTCCCGGCCGATTTCGGATCAGTTCTGGGCGGAGGTCGCCTTCCGGTGGACCGGCGCGGTGGGGAGCATCCTTGCGATCGTTCCGGCCGCGGCCATATTCGTCGGGCCCTGGATTTTTCCCGGACTGAGGCGTCCCGCCATGCCGAGCGAGCGGGCGCCTAGATGGGAGGGGCCGGCGCAGGCCGCGGCGGTCCTGGCGACGCTGTACGCGGTCTTCGTCTGGGCGCCGGTGCGCCGGCTGAACCTTTATCCGCTGTCCTTCGTTCCCCTGGTCTGGATCGTCCTCAGCCGCGGCCTGCCGGGCGCCGCCGTCGCGGTCCTGGGAATCAACCTATGCACCTGCCTCGGGCTGTGCATCGCCGGGGCCTCGCCTACCCTCGCCGCAAATTGCCTGCTCCTGTCGATCGCGGTCGCCACCGTTGGACTGGGCCTGGGCACCGCGGTGATGCTCCGGGACCAGGCCGAGTCCGCCCTGAAGCAAAGCCGGGAGCACCTTGCCCAGGTGCTGACGGGCGCAAGGCTCGGGCTTTGGAACAGCGACCTGAAGGCCGGCCGGGTGACGTACGACCGGAGGTACGCGGAGATGCTGGGCTACAGCCTCGGGGAGATTCCGTCCGACAGGGCCTGGTGGCACGAGAGCATTCACCCCGACGAGCGCGCGCGTGTCCGCGCCCTTCTCGACGACCATCTCGCCGGCCGGAGCCCCTACTACGAGGCGGACTACCGGATGCGGACGCGCCAGGGAGGTTGGAAGTGGATTCATTCCCGCGGCACGGTGATCGAGCGGGCTGAGGACGGAACTCCCCTCCGCATCGCCGGCACCCATCTCGACCTCACGGACCGCAAGGAGGGGGAGGCGGAAAAGAACCGCCTCCTCGACATTATAGAGGCGTCGCCGGACTTCATTGCCTCGGCCGACCTCGAGCACCGCATTGTCTACCTCAACCCGGCGTACCGGCGCCTGCTCGGCATCACGGACCCGGCGGCCGCGCGCAATTTGCGAATCAACGACACGCACCCGGAGTGGGCCGCGAAGATCATCATGGAGGAGGCCATTCCGGCGGTCCTCAAGAACGGTAGCTGGGTCGGCGAGAACGCGATGCGCGACTCGCACGGCCGCGAAGTCCCGGTCTCGCAGCTTATCATCCTCCAGCGCGACAACGACGGGAAGCCGGCGGCGCATTCGACCATCGCGCGCGACATCTCGCGCCAGAAGGAGGTGGAGGCCGTGCGACTGGCCACGGAGCGAAAGATCCTCCAGGCCCAGAAGCTGGAAAGCCTGGGCGTGCTGGCCGGGGGAATCGCCCACGACTTCAACAACCTGCTGACCGCGATCCTCGGCAATGCGAGCCTCGCCGAACTCGACCTGCCGGAGAATTCGCCGGTCCGGGCGCCCCTGCAGGAGATCAGAAAGGCTTCGCTCCGGGCGGCCGAGCTGTGCAAGCAGATGCTCGCCTATTCCGGGCGCGGGCACTTCACCGCGTCCCGGGTGGACCTGAGCGAGCTGGTCGCGGACACGAGGCAGCTCCTGCAGGTCTCGATCACCAAGAAGTGCGTACTCAGCTGCGACCTCGCCCGCGGCCTCCCCCCGGTCGACGTCGATCAGGGCCAGATCCGCCAGGTGCTCGTGAATCTCGTGATCAACGCCTCGGATGCGATTGGCGAGCGAAGCGGCACGATCCGCGTGTCCACCGGCCTGACCAGGCTTGAGTCCGCCGCACCGCCGCCGGTCCATTACTCGGCGGAGCTGCCGCCCGGCGACTACGTCTTCCTGGAGGTGGAGGACAACGGGGTCGGGATGAAGCCCGATGTCTCGGCGCGCATTTTCGAGCCCTTCTTCACGACCAAGTTTGCCGGGCGCGGCCTCGGCCTGCCGGCCGCCCTCGGCATCGTTCAGGGCCACCGCGGAGCGATCGGCTTCCAAAGCATGCCCGGCCGTGGAAGCCGCTTCCGGTTCCTGCTGCCTGCCGCCGGCGGCCCGGCCGGCCACGGGCCGGACGCCGTCCCGGGCGGAGCCGTGCAGGTTCCCAGGCGCGGCACCATCCTCGTCGTGGACGACGAGGAGACGGTGCGCAGCGTCGCGGCGAGGCTCCTCGAAAGCGCCGGATTCGACATCGTCCTGGCCGAGGACGGCAGGCAGGCGCTGGAGATATTCAGGCGTCGTGCGGGGGATTTCACCGCGGTCCTGCTCGACCTGACGATGCCCCACATGAACGGCGAGGAGACCTTCCGCGAGCTGCGCAAGGTCCGTCCGGCAGTGCCGGTCGTGCTCATGAGCGGCTTCAGCGAGGAGGACTCCGTCGAGCGATTCGCAGGGCGGGAACTGGCGGGCTTCGTGCCGAAGCCCTTCGACCGCGACTCCCTGGTCAGCAAGCTGCTTTCGCTCGTGGGCGGGCGCGGCGGGACCTGACCTGCCTCAGTACCTCATTTCACAAATGGAGTACTAGGCCGCGAAGGGCTGGAAGCTCCCCGGCCCACCGTTCCCGTTTGGCGGGAAGGCGCGGCGGCGCAGCTTCGTGCGGGCGACCTCGTTGGCGAGCGCAACCAGCTCGTCGATCAGGATCGTCGGGTCCTCCTCGTAACGGAGCCGCAGAAAACTGGCGTGGGCCCGCGCATAGGAGTCCGGGTTGTCGAGCCACTCGCCGATGATCTCGGCAAAGTCGCCGGCGCGCTCGATCTTCCGGGACAGCGCCCCGTTGCGGAAGAACTTCCAGGTCAGTTCCTCCTGGGGCATGATGCCGCCAAAGGCGTTGAATATGACCGGGCAGCCCAGGTGCAGCGCCTTCGCGCAGGTGGTCGTCCCCCCGCGGGTCACGATGGTGTCGCTCGCCTGGATGAGCAGGTGCACGACCTCGGAAAAACCCTCGATGTAGCAGTTGAACTCCGGGTGGTTGGCGCGCCAGTGGACCAGCTCGTTGTAGGTCTCCTTGTTGCGCCCGCAAATGACGATGGCCTGGCACCGGTCGCCCAGGGCCGCCAGCACCGGGAGCAGCTCGAAATGATTGTTCGCTCCGTTGCCGCCCGTCGCGAGGAACACGGTGAAAAGGTCCGGGCGAAGGCCCAGGCGCTTCTCGCGGAAGGCCCCGCGCTCGGAGGGCGGGATGATCTCCAGGTGGGCGCGCGGCTGCATGAGCGTGCCGCGCACGGTCGCCCTCTCCCGGGGTATCCCCTTCTTCACCGCGTAGTCGCCCGCGGTCGGCGTGCGCGAGATGTAGAGGTCCACGGTCGGCTCGATCCAGTTGCGCGAATAGCCCCAACCGCCCGAGAACTCGCCGCAGTATGTCGCGCAGCGCACCCGCTCCGCACCCAGCTCGCTTCGCGCCAGCTGGAAGTAGCCGCGGTTCAGGCAGTCGTGGACGCTGAAGACCAGGTGGGGCCTGTACTCGCGCACGACCCTGAGGAAGTACCTCCGGCCGAAGGCCACCGTGCGGCGGTTGAGGATGCTCAGCAGCTCGACAAAGGCGTAGAACAGCTTGTGAACCCAGGGGGCCCCCTTCTGGATGCGGTTGTACAGCCCCACGCCGGCCCGGTTTACCACGGAGGATTTCTCGAGCATCTGCTCGATGCGCACGTCAACGTCGTGCCGGTAAAGCTGGAAGCACCACTCCGCGAAGGCCTCGGCGCGGGCGTCGTGGCCGGCGCCCGTGCTGGATGTGAGGACAAGTATCCGAATTTTAGACACGATTCAGCCGGGGGCGCCGGCAGTCAGGCCGATCCGAAGTAGCGCGCCGCCACGCCGCGAAGCGCCGACGCGGGTGCGAGGCGGGCGAAAAGGGGCGCAATCCGCGCCTGGAAGAAGGTTCCGGAGCGGACGACCCCGCCCCTGTTGCGGATCAGCGCTCGGCGCAGGTCGGCGGCCGCGCGCTCGGCCGGCGGGGCCGATCGCAGGTGGGACTCGAGGGCTCGCCATGCCGCCGCGGGCCGCGGAGCCGCAGCGGAGGGGCCGGATTGTGTCTTCATGTTATCGTTGAAGGCCGTGCGGTAGTCGCCGGGCCGGAAATCGAACACCCTGACCGCGCTTCCCCGGGATTCAAAGGCCAAACTCCCGCTCAAGGCGGACAGCCCCGCCTTGCACACGTTGTAGCCGCTCATGAAGGGAAGCGGAAAATCGACCCCGATCGACGAGACGTTGACAAGCGCGCCGCGGTTGCGGGCGCGCATCGCCTTCCAGGCCGCGTGGGCGATCCGCAGGGTCGCTCCGAGCATGGCGTCCAGCTGAGCCTGCCAGCGGGCGAAATCCACGGCGTCGAACTCGCCAAAGACGCCGTAGCCCGCATTGTTCACCACGATGTCGAAGCCCTCCCCGGCCTCCCGGGCGGCGCGGTCGAACGCGGCCGCGGCCCCCGCGGCGTCGGCAAGGTCGAGGGCGACGGGCCGCAGGCCCGCCCGCGGGTCGAGCCGGTCCGGGTCGCGCGAAGTGCCCCAAACGCGCACGCCCTCGGCGAGCAGCATCCCGGCGAAGGCCTTTCCGAGTCCCGAGGCGGCCCCGGTCACGAACGCCGTTCGGTGCATGTCGGAAAGTCGGCTGGGCATGGCGGGGATCTCAGGCCTTCCTGAAGAGCAGGACGACATTGGCCCCGCCAAATCCGCTGCTGTTCTTCATCACGACGCCCGGCGCCTCAGCAAGTGTCTGTCTCGGAATGCAGATGCCCTCGCATTCCGGGTCGACCCGCGAAATGTGCGCGGAACCCGGCGTGAACCCTGAGCGCATCGCCAGGGCGCAAAAACCGCATTCCATCGCGCCCGCAAGCGAAAGCCCGTGCCCGGTCAGGGCCTTCGTGCTGCTGACGAGGGGCCGCGTCCGGGCCGATGGAAAGACGGAGCGGAGCGCCCGCGCCTCGGAGACGTCGCCGATCAGGGTCGAGGTGGCATGGGCGTTGACGTAGTCCACATCCCCGGGGGCGACGCCGCTTCGCCTGAGGGCCTGCTCCATGGCGGCCCGCAGGCCGCTGCCATCCGGATGCGAGATTGCGACATTGTAGCCGTCCGACGCCTGGGCCCATCCGAGCACTTCGCAGTACGGGACGGCGCCGCGGCGGGCGACCTCCTCCCCGCTTTCGACGACGAGGACGCTGGCCCCTCCGGTGCCGACAAACCCGTCGCGGGCCGCGTCGAACGGGCGGGAGGCGATCGCCGGATCGCTTTGAGGCGAAAGAGTGCGCATCCCGGCGAAGGGCAGGATCGCGTCGGTGTTTCCGTCCTCGGCCCCGACGACGAACATGCGGTCCTGCCGGCCGAGCGCGATGTCGTCGAAGGCGAATCCGAGCGCATGGGCCGACGAGGCGCACGCCGAGGAGAAGCCGCAGGAGGATCCCTGGATCTTGAAGGCGGCCACCAGGTTGAAATTGAGCGTTCCCACGATCGAGGAGACGATGCCGAACGGCGAACAGCGCATGACCCCCAGTTTCAGCATGCGCTCGTGATGGTAATGCGTGAGGAACGGCGAGCCGCCCGAGGCTGCGTTGAGCCCCGTCCGCAGGTTCGACACATCGGCGGCCTCGAGGCGGGCGTCGGCGATCGCCTGGAGCATCGCGCAATGCGCAAAAAGCCCGTTGGGCGCCATTGTGCGCAGGGTCTCGCGCTTGATCGGATACCTCGACGGCCAGACCCAGTCCTCGCAGTCGGCCGACTCCGTGTTGAATTCCTTGACGGTGCCGACGACCTTGCAGGGCGAGTCGGGCTTCTGGAAGGGTGGATAAAGTTCGAATCCGTGGCGCAACTCCCGCAGGCTGCGCTCCACGGAGGCACTGTCGTTGCCTATGCTGGTGACAAATCCAAGGCCTGTGATGAATGCTCTGGGCATGGCCGGGCTTAGTCTAGCGTCTCACAAATACCGTGCCATTACCGGCCGCTTCTTGCCCTGGGACTGCGTTGCAGAAGTGGGGGATAGCCCCTCTGGGGATACCCCCCGCTTCCGCGCCTTGCCCAGGACAAAAATCGCCTCGGTGCTGTCGCGGCATTTGTGTGACGCTAGACTGGCGCGGCGGGAGCAAATGCTTCGCGGGCGCGCCTTTTCAGGCGTTGGCGGCCACGCGCAGCGGAGGAGAGGAGCGGCCCAGTTCCGCGCCCACTCCGGCCGGAACGGCCGGGGCGGCTGGCGCAGGCTCGGCGGCGACCGGATTCACCGCCGCCACAAAGGCGTAGGTCAGCGTAATTTCCTCAACGATCACGGCCTTTTCCTGGCCGACCCGGATCGCGCCCTCAAACGTTGCAAGCGGCATTTTCATACGCTTTGGTTTGACCGACAGGGTCAGGATGTCGCCCGGCTTGCATATCCGGTGCGCCCTCACCCCTTCGCAGCCGGTGAAAAAGATCGTATTCGCGCCGACCGCCTTTCCCGGCTCGGCAATGGCCCCCTCAAGAAGGTAAAGGACCGCCAGCTGGCCCACGGCCTCGAGCATGATCGAGGCGGGCATCACCGGGTTGTCCTTGAAATGGCCCTGAAGGAAGAATTCCTGTCCGGTGATCTTGTACTTGCCGTTGGCGCCGACCGAGCTCACCGATGCCTCGTTCAGAAACAGGAAGGGCGGCTGCATCGGCATGACGGCGCCGATGTGCTCGATCGGGAGGAACTTGGTTGGCTTGGGCAGCGGCAATCCGCGGATCTTGCAGTCTATGAAAATCTTGACGTCCCCGACGGTGCGCAGGCTCCGCAGCTCATCGTTGTTGATGGTCATCTGCAGCACATCCTCAACGAGGATGACGATCTCCATCATCGTCAGGGAGTCGATGCCCAGGTCGTCGATCAGCCGCAGGTCGTCATCGGCGTCCTTCAGCTTCGTCCGCAGGTCCGGCTCCACATATCGCTCTATGACGCCGATCACGATGGCGGGAACATGCTCCGGATTGCCGGTCTTCCGGTATTGCACGGCCGCCTCGAAAGCCGATGGCGAGCATCGCTTTAGCGCCTCGCGAAGCGCTGTTTCATCCTCGGGCGTAAAAGGTTTGGCCAGCGCCACAAACGGAGAACTGGCGCCCGGGCTGGGTTGGACTTCGTCTGGCATCGTTTGGTTCTTGTATGTTACAGGCCCATCCAATGTAAATCCCATTCTTGGCCGCCCAAACTGCTGCAAATGGCGTGCCGGCCGCGTTTGAACGCGATTCCCGCGATCGTGCGAGCTTGCCAGCCCCCTTCAGCCCGCTTAGCTTGCCGCCTCCCTGCAGATGCTGCCGAACCGCCACCTTCCCGCCGCCGCATGAACCCGCCCGCATTGCTGGGGCCATCCGGGCCGGTCTACCTTATCACCCACGAGTTCTATCCGGTGCGCGGCGGCATCGCCACGTTCGCCGAGGAAATGGCCAAGGCGAGCGCAAGCCTTGGATACGATGTCGAGGTGTGGGCGCAGTCGGCGCCGACCAACCGGGAGAAGGACTGGCCCTTCAGGCTCCGCCGGCTGCCGCTCAAGGGCAACCACGGGCTCATGGGCCAGCTGCGGCTAGCCCTCGAACTCGTCGCGTGCCGGCGCGAGCTCCGCCATGCGACCGTGTACCTCCCGGAGCCGGGGCCGATGCTGACGATGATGCTGCTCCAGTTCTTCCACGCGTTCCGCCCGCGCCGCCTGGTGCTTACCTTCCATGGCTCTGAAATCCTGAGGTTTGCGGGCAGCCCGTATAGGCGCTGGCTCGGCCGTCGGCTCATCCGCAACGCCACGCGGATAAGCACGCTGAGCAACTACACCCGGGAACTCCTTCTCATGCATTTCCCGGAGGCTGCGGACAAGACATTCCTCACCCCGGGGGCCTTGCGGTCGGATTTCATGGTCTTGCCGGCGGCGCGGGCGGCCAGGAGGGGCAAGATCGCCGTCCTTACGGTCGGCCGATTGCATCCCCGCAAAGGCCAATTGCTCACGCTGCAGGCGTTGCAGATGCTGCCTCCCCAGGTTCGCAGCCGCCTCGAGTACTGGCTGGTAAGCGGCAAGAGCAAGAAGGACTATGAGCAGCAGGTCCGGGCGACGGCGGAGGCGACGCCGGACCTGTCGGTGCGGTTTTTCGGCAATTTGCCCGACGACGAGCTGGCCCAGGTGTACGAGCAGGCCGACATCTTCGCCATGACAAGCGTCAGTCACGGCCACAGCGTCGAGGGATTCGGGCTCGTCTATCTCGAGGCTGCGGCGCACGGGCTGCCCGTCGTGGCCCACGACATCGGCGGCGTGTCCGAGGCCGTCCTCGACGGCCTGACCGGGCTCCTCGTCCCTCCGGAGCGGCCCGCCCAGCTTGCGGCGGCTTTCGAAAAGCTCATCCACGACGAGGACCTGCGCCGGCAGCTGGGCGCCGCCGGGCGTGAGTGGGCCCGGCGAAATTGCTGGAAGCAATCCGCCGAGGCCCTTTTCGGCGCCTTCGGGTCGGCGGCATGATCCGGTCCATCGCGCAGGTCGAGGTTCGCTACGCCGAGACCGACATGATGGGTTTTGTCTACCATGCGAACTATCTCCCCTGGTTCGAAATCGGGCGCACTCAGCTCTTCAAGGAGATCGGCATTCCGTACCGCCAGCTCGAGGCCGAAGGCTACCGGCTGCCGGTCCTGGAGGTTTCGGTGCGGTACCTGCGGCCGGCCCTCTACGATGACAAGGTTTCGATCGTGACTGTCCTGCGGGAAAAGCCGCTGCTGCGGATAGGCCTGGAATACGAGGTGTTGCGCGGCTCGGAGCTTCTGGCCACCGGGAGCAGCTCGCACGCGTTCATCGACCGCGAGGGGCGCCCGGTGAGGCCGCCGGCCTGGGTCGTCGCGAAGCTGGACGAGGCGCTGAAAGCGCAAGGGGAGTCAACATCGAGGTAGGGGGATTGCCCCTACCTCAAGGCAAAGGCCCGGGTCCGCCATGAATCTCGTCCAGCCGGTACTCCTCTAATACAGCCGGATCGGTCTCTGTCTCGAGCGCCGGGCGGAGCA
>Ga0302320_10011651_pt1 | contig 18566 bp, 14 predicted proteins | sample Bog_T0_3_FD_202130 | JGI IMG/M metagenome (GOLD analysis project Ga0302320, IMG submission 202130) | Peat permafrost microbial communities from Stordalen Mire near Abisko, Sweden - Bog_T0_3 | ecosystem: Environmental > Terrestrial > Soil > Wetlands > Peat | place: Sweden: Abisko, Stordalen Mire...
GGAACGGCGTGCCCGCCTGGGGGAGGCGGACACGCCATCGCCCGGGTCAGGCGTCCGGGTCGTCGCCCGCTTCGGGTTCTTCCCGCCGCGCCGCCCGATCCAGCTTCAGGATCGATTCGAGACGGCACTCGAAGACTTTGTGCTTCACGCCGTCTTTGTCGTATTCACGGCTGCGAAGCTCGCCCTCGACCTGGAGATGCGCGCCCTTCTTCAGGCCCGCGGCGAAATCGCCCAGTTTGCCGAACGCAAGGCAGCGGTGCCATTCGGTCCGCGATTCCCAATCGCCCTCGGCGTTCTTCCACGAACGCTTCGTGGCCACCGAAAATACGGTGAAGGTCGATCCGTTGTTGCCGGACTTAGTCTCGGCGTCGCCGCCAGTGAATCCGATGAGAGTGAGTCTGTTGAGATACATGATGTTCTTTTCTCCTGTTCTGCCCGTGTGTCCTGGGGCACGAGGAGCTGAGCGGCCGCCGCTCCCCAGGCAAGGAGTTGCTTTTCTGGGGGGACCAGAATGGGGTGTGACTTGAAGCATCGTTTGGCCGTTTTGGCCACGCGATGCTTCCGGTCCGGCGGCGAAAGTGCTGTGGGAGCCCGCGACGGGCGCGGGGGCGGCCATTAGGCCACCTCCTGCCGTTCGCCTTGGGCAGCCGCTGGCTGCTTGTGGCTGCGGTCGAGCTTCAAGATGGACGTGACCCGGATCTCGGTGACGGTCTTCCTGGCTTCGTCCTTGACATACTCGCGAGTGCGAAGTTGACCCTGGATCTGGACGTGATCGCCTTTTTTCAGCGTGCTGGCGAAGGCGGTCTGGCGCCCGAAGACAACGGCGCGATGCCATTCCGTTCGCGAAGCCCATTCGCCGCTTTCGCGATCCTTCCAGGAACTCCTGGTCGCCAGCGAGAATGCTGCGAAGCTCGTGTTGTTCCTGGTCGTTCGGGTGTCGGCATCACCGCCGAGGAATCCGGTTAAGGTCACGTTATTGAGGTACATCTGCTTTCTCCTTCTGCCCGCCGTTCCCGGTCGGGGCACGCAGAAGGCAAGCGGTGACGCTCCCAAACGAGCTGAAGCGCATTGTTGGGGGGACCGGACAGGATTCCGGCGAGCGTAGCGAACGAACTCGAAGAGCGGAATCCTGGCCGGGGGGGCCGACAAAGCAAGCGGAGGCGAGTGCCGGGCGCGGCCAGGCCGTCAGGCCGTCAAGCGCAGCCAGTGCCCGACCTGGACGGAAGCAGACGGAGAACAGCAGTACCGCGTGGCCGCCCTTGGTTGCTGGGGTGAGTTCGACGCGTCGGCCAGGACTCAAAGGCCGCTGACTATGGCGATCATGGGAAGGTTCGCGGGCCGGGATAGGTGTGAACGAAGCTGCCGGTTGTCCAGTTCCGCTTGCCGTCGCCGCTTCAACTCAGTGGACAGATCGGAGAATCGCCTCGTGAGTACGCTTGTGGACTTGAAGCCCAGCCGTTGCGCAACGTCCTTCAGCGATGGAACCGGAGCTTCGGCCAGCGCTGCACGCAAGGCACTCTCGATGGCCGCCCCTCTCTGCCTCCGATGCTGGCGATTGTTCGCGATGACGGCCTTGCGCAGATCGTGGAAGCCTTTGTACAAACGTCTTTTGTTGTGGAGGCCGATAGACTCCCCCAACGACGACAGGCTGATCGGGCGGTCCTTGAGGAGCGCTTCCGATAGAGCCTGCTCGATACGCTCGCGAGGAATCGGAACGGTGACAGGGGCGGAGGAAAGCTTGAGATTCGCGCGCCTCTTGCGCATGATTGCCTGGCAGAGATCGCGAAAACGGAACTGCAACGGCGCGACCGAAAGATAGCCCAACCGCGTGGCGATCTCGGCAAGTGACGGTGGCACATCTTCGCGACAGGCGGCTTGTAACGCAGCCTCTATCGTTGGCCCGTCCACTCGATAGTGGGCGTGCACGGGATGGCTGATGACGCGTGGTTCGACAACGATGCGCTCCGTCAGCAGATCAAGCATCGAAGTGTTTTGGTGAAGGGATAGAAGAACCAGCGAGTCCATACGCGGGGCGTTATCTTTCGTCCAGCCGCGAATGTTTCCACGCTCAACGATGGCGTGGACCTGTCGGCAGCGTCGAAACGTGCGCATATTCTCGCGGAACCGGTCGAGGTCGAATCCGCCTGGAAGGCGGGGACTTGCGGCCAGGAGTTCGCCTGCCATCCCGGCGATGCGGACGGACTCACTTCGATCATTGATGGCAGTCTGCGTTGCACGTCCCAGCCAAGCCTGACATCGCGAACAGTAGCCGGGCCGCATCCTTGGTGCGAAGACGTACTGCTCCTTCGTACATGAGGGACAGATCGAGTCGAGCGGGCAGCCATGCACCGGGCAGGCAGTGACGACTTGGAAGGTCCATAACAGTCGGTCATAGACCTGTTGATCCGCCAGCCCCGGCGGCTTCCCGTAACAATAAGGACACCACGCGCGTTGCGTGCGAAGAAGATGGACACAGGAGATGACCTTCGACCAGGGCAGAAGCGTGAGAAGATCCAGTCCGCGCATGCCCGTCAGCCGTTCGAGCACCGAAACCCAGGCGCGGGCGCGCTCACCGATGCCGTTGAGCGGGAATGCGTCGATGAAGAAGGCCGTAGGCATCCTGGAAGGGACACCTCCTATCGATGCGCCTTTCGTACACGGAACCCGCGTCAGGAGTTCAGCGTTGACGAGCACGCCGGTCTCGACCGCGTGTGCCGCCGCGAGGCGTGTGATGTAACCGGTGAAGCTTTCGACAACCGCCGTCCCAACGCCAATCGGCGGCAACGAATACAGGTAGCTGCACGGTGCCGGGACGAACGGTGTCGTCTTCCAATCACCGTAAACAGCGGCGCTATGCATAGGCTGCTACAGCTTCTTCACGAATCGGATCGCGCTGAGGGCTGCGCTGGCCGACTTTAACGGCCCGGCGGTTTTGCGCCGCTGGGTTCCGAACGGCGGGTGCGATGTGCTGTTCAAGCCCAAGTAGCGTCCGAAAACGAAGCTTTGCATCTTCGGAATCGTTGAGCCGCGTCTCGCCTTCGCGCGATTCCGCAAGAATCTTCTCGCACTGTGAGATCGAAAGAGCTGTCGCCTCCAGGTGGTCACGAGTTAGCGACGCCGCGCCATGCCGAATCGCCCGGACGCTGGCGCGCACCAGCCATTCTTTTAAAATGCCGACGCAGCCGACGGAACGTTCATAGAGGAACTCCCACATCGCTGGCAGGTCTGTGCTCTTACTCTCGAATGGAAGCTGTTTCTGGAATGTGAGTAGCACGCTCTGAAAAACCTGCCGGTCCGCGGCGGAGTCGGCTCGATAGCGCGGGAAGTGAAGATCAAGGCAGCGGCGGCTCAACTGAGCGCTGAGATTGCGGAATGGCAAAAGCTCGTAGGTGCCCAACAAGACATGCACTGTTCCCGTCCGGTTGGCTATCGCTTTCATGACGTCCAGTTGATCGGAGAGTCTTCGGCCAGAAGCAACCCGTCCCAGGTGTTGTGCCTCATCGACGAACACCACCGGTGGACGGCGGTGACGAAGTGCCTGTTCGGCGGCATAGCTCAAGTCGGTGTCGCCCACGATGGTTGCCACCGGCGTCGGCGCGTTGGAAATGGCGCGCATGGTCTTCGCGTGAATCAGTGGCTCGTTCATGGCGGCCAGCAAGCGGCTAAAGTAGTCGCGCCAACGAAAGCGCCCAGTGTGCGGCGGTGGGACCTCGACGCTGACAAAGGGCAGCCGGCCGGAGTCGGGCGGTACCTGCTGCAACAGCAGTTGCTCCACCTTCGCGCGGAGCGTCGTCTTGCCAACGCCGGTTGGGCCAAGCACCATCACCAATGAGCCAGGGGTCGCGCCTTCAATGGCATCCACCAGTTCATCGCGGGCCGCCACCAGTCGTGGATGCGCCATGGTGAAGTTGCGGAACTGATCCAACCGTTCAGTTCGTTGACCGGCGTTAGCCTCCAGCGTCATCACATCTCCCCATAGGTAACGGCGGGTTGTGCCGGTAAGAGTGCGGGTCCGGGAATCTCTGGCGTATCCGGGAACGCCGGTCTGTTTGCGATCAGTCCCGGCTGCGCCTGAAGCGACTTCGCTTCCAGATCACTCAGCCGCTGAGTCAGGATCGCCTCCTCTTGTTCGACGGACTTCAGGAAGTCGGCAAGCGCGCTGGCGGTGACGGCAAACTGGCCGGAGTGATTCTGCCGCCGTCTGCGCAGTTCCTCGCTTGCGAGATGAACCTCCCGTTCCGAGTGGCCATGCAGGCTGGCGTAGTGTTCGGAGTGGCATTCGATCCATTGACGATCCACGAAAGCAAACGCCGTGCCGATATCGAAGGGGTCATAGCGGACAGGGACTTGTGCGGCCTCCCATACCGGATTGCGAAAGTGTTCTGACCAGTAATAAATATGGTTGATCTTCATGCCGCGCCCCGCCGTGACCTTCGCCGTACCCTTCCGAGTCGTAGGCAAAGTGAAGGTCAGGAAGTCGCGGTCGTAAACGATATTCCGATGTGCTCGAGTGCCCGTTGCCGCCAGGGCGGTCTCGAAGGCTTCGCGCGGACTCTGCCCAAGCGCCGGATGGTCCAGTCTGTCGTAAACCTCGTATGCGTACTCCGTCAGCAACCGATGAAGATTCGTGAGCGTCCACGCGGCATGGTTCCTGGGGTCAACGCTTTTGGTCATCTGCCGAGTATTGCGAGCGGCCTGCGTGTTGCCGGCGAGGTTATGAAAGAACCGCGTGTTGGTTGTGCCGAACAAGCGTTCGCATGTTGAGCCGAAGCGCGCCTTGGCGGGTGGCCGCGTCTTCTTCAATACTTCACATCGGGCGAGGAGCGTTTCAAAGTACATGCTGTCGAACTCCTTGCCGCCGTCGAGCACCAGCATCTGCGGCAGTCGCCCGTGGCGGCGCACGCACTCTCGAACGATCATCATCGCCGAGCGGTAGCTGGGCGGATCGAATGTGAGGTGCACCGCGAGCATGCGCCGCGAGTAAGCGTCCGTCAGGAGCGATAGCCACGGACGTCCCAGCAGTCTCCCGGTCTGCGAGCAGACGGCCCACACGTCTGCCTGCGTATGATCGATGTGGCCGATCTCGAATGGCCGGTCGCCGTGGCGCGGTGTACGTTGTTCGAGTTCCCAGAAGAACGGCTGCACCTGATAAGCCGCGCGGCTGCCCTGACGCTTCTGCGTTTGCTCAGCGCCCGCGCGTTGATGGACGGCGGCGGTAAACGTCTTCAGGCTTGGCGTCGGAATCTGTTCGCGCTCACAAGCAAGGTTCAGCGCCGCCCATGCGGCATACATGGTCTTTTGCTTCAGCGACTCGTAGTCTTTCTCGATGTGCTCGTCCATCAGCGATCTCGCTTTCTCCGAAAGCTTGCCGGTTGTGTTGCCATGGTTGGGCTTGGGCAACAGACCCGTGTAGCCATTGCCATCCTGCCCTTCGCCGGTCCGATAGGCCGCGATCCATCGCCGCAAAGTTCTCGGTGGCACGGCGTCATGTTCCTCTCCGCGCAAAGCTCGCGACACGATGTGAAAGCGACGGTTCGCCTCTTCCAGATCTGCTTGACTCGCCAAACGCAGCCGTCCTTGAATATCAGCGGTCTCCGTGATCTCGCCGATAACGCGAATGCGCCTTTGCAGGACTGCGTCATTGAACAGGTTCGCCGGAATCTCCGTGATCTCATCGGCGGCGGAGCGCAGAATCACCGCGCTCAAGCCGGGATTGATGACGGTCCAGGCTCTGCCGTCCCAGTCCAGTCTCGTCCCGGTCCTCACCGGCTTTGCGGATTCCGACACGGGATCAATGTCAGCCTTCGCTGGCTCCAACCACACCGCGACCTTCGCGGGCTCCGGCAGACTAACCGCCGAAAGATCGACGTAAATGTCGCCCGTTGCGATCATCGCGTAAATCTCGTCCCGCATTACCTGTTCCTCCGTTGTGAGAAACAGGGCTTCAAGCGTACAGCCGGGCTGTGCGGCTACGTGCGCCAACACCCGCTGTCTTTGCTGGGACGCCACCGCGACCGGCGTTCGAAGATAGTCTTCGAGAAACTGAACGTTCCGCTGGAACAGCCAGTTGATCTCGGCGGAAGACCGCACGCGATAGTACAGGCCGAGGGACTCGGCATGCTGTCGTCCTGGGGGACATATCCATTCCTTGCCATCGCGCCGGTAACGGTTCGGGTTCCGTTCCGACAACCGCATCAACTCTTCCTCGGTCTTGCACTCTTCCCACCCGGCGCGATCTTCGCGGATGACAAAGAAGTCGGGCGTATGCATTACGCCGAGCCGCTTCCCGTCCGCCGAGCGGTAGTCCAACTTGATGGCGGGAGCCTGATCGTAATACTCCAGCACCGAGGAAGCGTGCTCAAGCTCAAAGATCGCCGGAAGCTCGACGCGATGGCTTTCAAACTGAATCGTGACGCCCATCTTCCTGCTGGGATAGCGGCCTGTGACATTGCTGCGCCCGCCGCCAACGCGCCGAGCTGGCCCGGAACTGCGGATGTGCGCGACTGCGGCTTGGGCAGGCTCCGGCAACCCGGCACGCACCACCCACGCGGCGAAGTCTTGCTCGGTCAGCATGGGGCGATCCTCGCGCGGTGCTGGTTCATTTACTCTTCTCCTGCTTACGGCTCTCTTTCAGGGCCTGCGTGAATCGGACACTGGACTCGCTCAACAGCTCCTGCACGCGCTGGCCGTTGGCGATCGCCGTCGAAATCTCCGGCACCAGATCGTTCGGGACGTAGATTGAGAACCGCTTCCCCTTGAGACGTCCGTACAAGGCATAGCTGGCGTGGCCCTCGCCGCTGGCGCATGCCGGGCAGTTCTTGCGGATGCAGGGACTCCTCCGCAACGACAGCGATCCGGCCACAGCGGGCCCGAGCTTCTGGACCGCCGCCTGGAACCACTTTGTAACTTGTTCAGGTGTCTCCGTCATGTACGTGTGCACTATTCCACACGTACAGAATAAACCCTTCTAGAACATTTTTCAATAGTTTTGTTGTGCGTCTGCACTCGCGGCCATCCGATGCTTCCGTTTCCTGCACTTCCGGCCAAACGATGCTTCCGCCCTACATGGCGCCCCCCTCGGACCGGACTGAACCAGAGGACTTACGGTCTCATCGAGGCCAAACGATGCTTCCGATCGAGGCCAAACGATGCTTCAAGTCACAGGAGAGAGAGAGACCGGGCGGATTCCGGTGAGCGAAGCGCGCGAACTCGCAGAGCGGAATAGTTTTGGGGGAACGGCAAAGCAGAGCGTAGACGAACGCAGGCCGCGGCCAGGCGTTTACACCGTCAAGCGCGGCGGTGCCCGGTCAAGGTCGGCGGCAACGGGAGCAACGAATGGATGGACACAAGCGACTACAGGATGCCCGTGTGCGGCTGGAATCCATCGCCGAAATGGCTCACCGTCGCGCAGTCAGTTGTCAGCGCCAGTGAGAGACGCCCGCAATTCCGCCGGTCTTGACATTGAGCCATTGGCGGGGTTCTAAATCAAGCTCGGCCGTTGGGGCTTCGGGGCGATAAGATACGACAGCTCCAAATGCTCACGTTCTCCCTAGCACGGTGCGCTTGTGCGCGCTGTTCCTGTTGCCGGATCTCGACTCACAGCGCGTCTGTCGGCTGCATGACATCACAGCCCGACTCATTCGGCCCGAAGTGGCTCACTGTCTGGCGGGCGGCGTCAACAGCGCTGACACACTCAACCTCATGATTGAATCGATTCGGTCGGACACTCACCGGGAGCCCCCATTAGTTCCTGTTCCCGCCGACGGCGCAGGCGGGTCGCATATCGGCTGACGCCAAACCGGTTTACCCGCTCTTCGGCCGTCGCCGCTGCTGACGTGGTTTTCGGCGCTGCGATCTGTCTGCGCCGACGTCGAAACTGGGGGCCCCGCCAACGTCAAAACCGGTGCTTCTCCAGTTGCTTTATCTCGGCGCTAACATCTTTCTCGTAAGCGAACTGTTCGGGCAGGTCTGATGGAGGTGCTCTGAATACTCCCTCGGAACTGCATTGGACCGTCATCGCGCGCATGACGGTCTAATGCAGCTCAGTAGCACGCTTGGATGGGGGCAACCGCTGGCACTAGTCGATTCTCCCCGTCAACAGAATGCTTCGAGTGGTGTCGCCTGTCACGTTGTTGGTTCGTTTGCCGAAGAACGGGCTGTCCATATTAACCACAGGCGCAGGCAGGTTCTGACGGTTCAGCACGTTGAAAACCTGCGCACCGAGGCGCAGGTTAGCCCGATGATCGGAACCTAACGGCCAGGGAAGAGGGAAATTGCGATAGATCGCCTGGTTTTGACTGATGGATCCCGGGTTGTAGTTGATAATACTTTTCCCGAACGTTCCATAAGTTCCCGGGGTGATCAGCGAGCTGAATGCCAGCGGGTTAAAGACATAACCTTGAGCCACCTGATCCGCGGTCGGTGTCAACGAAACCCCCGTACAGTTCGGACGGCCCGAAGTGCTGTTCACATTAGGCGCGTCGATTGCCAGTCCGGATGCGTTGCGATAAGTTGTGGAAGGCGTGAGCGGCACGGCCGTCTGGAAGTTATAGGTACCGGCGGTTTCCCATCCGCGAATGACCCAGTTCACCCTTTTGCCAATGCCCTGATCGGGCAGGGCAAGCAGAGCGCCCGGCTTTCCGAAAGGTATCTGGTAGACATAATTCACCGTCAGACGCTTCGGAGGAATCAGCGAACTCTGCCCCCGATCGAGCGCCCGGTTGAAGGGGTTTTGCGAACCTCCTCCTGTTTCACCGGAAATCCCGGATAAGGAGTCGATCGCTTTGGCGTATGCGTAGGAAATATCGTAGAAAAGGCCGTGCATGATTCGGCGCCTCGCCTCGATATTCAATGCGTTGTAGCTGTAGTGGGCTCCATTCTCCAGGCCGGTTACAGTGCCGAGAGTCGGAAAAGGAAGCCGCGAAAGGCTGAACGGAGTCAGGCTCGGGGGAACGGCGTTCAGATTCGGGGCCCAGGGAACGATTGAGTCCTTTCCCTGATACTCAACGGTGAACGCATTGGCTCCCCATTGATGCTCCACTGCAAGATTGTAATCGTAATGGGTGTCGGGGCGGACGTCCGGCGATGGCGCGAAGAAGCTCAGAAGCGGCGAGCCGTTGCCGTTAGTGGAGTACGGATTCGCAATCGTGAGGACGGGCAGCGAGCCGGCAGTCGGCTGCACGGAAGGGAACGTCGAAGTCGCCGAGAAGGGCCCGGAGAGAAGGCGTTTACCAGTGGAAGCCAGGGGTGTATGGTAAACGCCGAACCCGGATCGTACAACGGTGTTATTGGCCAGTCGGTAAGCAAATCCGACGCGCGGTCCGAAGTCATCCTTCACCGAACCGATGAGTGTGGAGGGCAAGTGAGCCTGGGCGGCCGTCAGGACTGGCACAGTCAGAACGATGTTTTTGGGAATTTCCGAGATCGCCTTTGTGCTCGGAACCACGATGGCTCCGGCAGCCGGATCGAAGACCGCTTCGATGTCGTTCTCCGAACGAAGCGTCGGGAAATAATCGTAGCGCAGCCCCACGGAAATACTCAAACGTGAATTCCACTTGATGTCGTCCTGTACGAACGCGCCCCATTCCCAACGATCGCGGAAGTCGGGCGGTGACTGCAGCTGAAGTTGCGAAGAGTAAGGCAGACCGAGAAGAAAATCGGCGAAATCGAGTCCGGTAGAGCCCGGCCCCGAGGTCCAGCTTCCGTTGAAGGTCATGCATCCGTAGGCACAGCTTCCGTTGTTGGTTTGCGACGGTCCGGGGAACGGATTCCCCTGGCGGTCATGCCGCGACTCGACACCGGCTGCGATCGAGTGGCGTCCGCGCGTCCAGGTGATATCGTCGCGCACGTGCCAGATATCCTCGTCCGCTTCACCAACGTTATAGCTGACCGGCTGGGTCAGGCCCGTCTGAGAAAATGTGAAATACGGGAAGCCGGCATCCTGATTCGCGGGAACTCCCGCGATTCCCAGCTTGGAATTCCAGGGAGTTGCCGAACTGGCGAAGAACCCGTTGCTGGTGGGAGTATGGTCGCGGAAATAGCCGACCATCAGGTGATTTAGCAGGCCGGGAGTAACCACAGACGAAAAATGGAGAGTCAGGATGCGCCCGTTCTCGATGAATGAGTTGCCGCCAAATCCGGGAATTCCGCTCTGGGTCGCGCCGTTGGGCGAATGGAAGAAAGTGAAACGCCCATAGAGGTGTTCGTTGGGTGTGAAATAGTGGTCCACACGGGTGTCGAAGTTCGACTCTTTGCGGAGCAGCAGGCCACCCAACAGATAATCTCTGAGATACGCCTGACTGCCGCCGTAGTTCGGATCCGGATAGACGCTGAGTACGCTTTGCGCCACCGGACTGATCAGCGAAGCCGGGATTTGATTGTTGGCGAACGGCTGACGCTGACCTCCTGGGGTAATGAAAGGATTGTAAAGCTGAATGGGATTGGCGATTCCCGCCGCCTTCAAAAAGGCGGGATTAAGAAAGTCGGAAAAATTACCGGCCTTCATGTTTACCGTAGGTACGCTGCCCACGCTCTGTATCCCGGAGGGGTTGTAGAAGCCCTGATACGCGAAGAAGAAGAAGGTCTTGTTTTTGATGACCGGGCCTCCCACGCTACCGCCATACTGGTCTTCGAGAAAAATCGATTTAGTGTGGCTTACGTACTGTGCGGCGTTCAGGTCCGTATTCGAGTTGTTGTACCAGAGGCTCCCGTGAAAAACGTTTGTGCCGCCCTTCATCACCGTTTCAATGGCAGCGGGATTCGGATACTTGGCGGAAGGATTGGAAGTAGTAACGATGACTTCATCGACGGATTCGATACTGGGCCGGGCCAAACCGCGACTGCCTCCCGTGATATCCGACTGGCCTTCGATCCGCATCCCGTCCTGAATCTCGCCGTTCTGGCTGGAGAGAGCGCCGCCGATGGAAAAGGCTGAGTTGTTGACATTGGCATAGCCATACAACAACTGGTTATAGATGTCGGGGAACTGCGTGAACGCAGTGCCCGTATTGGGCAGCGTAACGGTGGCTTCGTGGGTGATGGGCGCTATCGCGGTGGTCGCCGTTTCGGTATTGATTTGCGGGCTGGCTTCCGCGGAAATCACAACCTGCGTGGTGACGGCGCCTACTTCAAGCTTCACATCCACGCGTATTTCCTGACCGCCTGCCAGGTCTATGGACTCGCGAACAAAAGTCTCAAAACCCGTCGCGACGGCCTTAACCGAGTAATGTCCGGGGCTGAGATTCAGAGCTCTGTAGGCGCCCTGGTGGTCGGTGGTGACCTTTACCGTGACGCCCTGATCCACATTGGTCACGGCCACGTCCGCCTTTAGAACGGCAGAGCCGGAAGGGTCTGTCACATCGCCCACTATGGCCCCGTAGAACGCCTGCTGGCCAAATGCCGGCGGTGACGAAAGACCCAAAGCAAAGAGAACCACGCACGCGACGAAAGTAGATTTCATGTCAGTCTCTCAAACTGGATACTGGATCCCGTACACAGAAGTTAAACTCATCTTCCGGGGCGGTGTCAAGCCTTTTCGTTTTGCTCGCCGAATTTAAAAAATCGATTGGTTTAATCAGACCGAGAAGCGCCAGGGCCTTTACTTCGCCAAACGGCGGCGTAGAGCCGCATCAGATTTCCACCCAATACTTTTCTGACTTCCTCGTCCGTGTAGCCGCGGCGAACCATCTCCCGCACCACGTTGGGCATTCCGGCGAAGTTCTCCGCGCCCTCTACCCATCTCCAGCCCTTCATCGGGGAATAGTCGGGACCCATGCCTATGTAGTCGATGCCGGCGACCTGTCTGATCCGGTCCATGTGGTCCACGAGATCCTCGACGGTCGCATGCGCGGCGCCGTGGCGCGGGTGAATGTACCCTTCGAGAAAATGCAGGCAGATCACACCGCCCCGGGCTGCAATCTTCCGGATGGTCTGGTCGTCCAGCGCGTCCGTGCCTGGGGCCTTGCTATGTTCCGTGAACGCTGCGGCGCAGTGGGAGACGACGACCGGATTACGGGTGATCTCAAGAGCTCGGGCAAAGGTTCGCTCGGGCATGTGAGAAATGTCCAGAACAATGCCGAGACGGTCCATCTCGTGTATAACGCTTTCGGCGAACGGCGTGAGGCCTCCGTCGGCCGCTTTCAGCGGACTGGAAATCGCCCAATGGAGCTGAAGTTCCCGCAGGCCCATCCCGTAGTACATCCGCAGATTCTCCAGCTTCGCCGCGAGCGGACGGCCGCCTTCGAAACTCAGAATCATACCGGCCGAATGATGAAGTTTCACGTCCCGGATGTCCTTGACTGTTCGTATGATGCGAATGCGGCCACGGCTGGCGGCGGCCCGGTTCTGAAGTATCGCCATGGTCGCCACACCCCGTTCCTGCCAACCGGCCACCTCGGCTTCAATGGGAAACCGCTCGGCGCCCTTGCGGTAATAGCCGTCGGTTAAGGGCTTAATGACGCGGGCGGTCACACCTGCTTTCGCCTGGTCGATGAAGTCCCGCGGTGTCCAGCAATGATCGTGTGCGGTAATCACGATCGAGCGACGATAAAGATCCAGCTCCCGGGCTTCCTGAGCTGGAGTCAAAGTGACTCGAAAGTCGTTCGGTGGCTGGTCGCTCGCCTGGGCGCAGGACAAATCGGTCTCAAGAGGGAAGGTGTTGGCGGGTGGGGGCAGGTCGTAGGGCCGCGTGACGCCGGTTAGCAAAAGCCCGATTGCGGCAAGGCGCAGGGCGGGAAGCGAGAGAGATTTTCCGGCTATCTGGCCCTGTTGCATGGATTTTGGATCCAGTATACTATTTTGAACCTTGGGAAGATGCTGAAACGTACAGGATGCATCGAGCGCCAACAACGCCTGTTGAAGCGCATGGAGCAGGAGAACTGGGACCTGTTTGTGACCGGTAATTTTCGGACCGTTTACTATTTCACAGGCGCGCTGACGCCTGCGGACGTTCCGGCGCTGCTGGCGATCCACGGCGATGGAAAGTGCACCCTGGTCACTTCGTCGAAGCAGGCAGAATGGGCCGATGAGATCCTTCCCCTCGAAACGTGGTCGATGGATCGCGCCGTTACGATGCCGATGCGCGACGCGACCTCGCTGCTGGCGAACGCATTACTTCGAAAGCCAGGGGCGCCCATTTCCCGCTGTGCCGTGGAAATGGCGGCGACACCCGGTCTGGTGGAGGGGGCGGTGCGGCATCTGTCGGGCGCATCGATCACGGACGCTTCGGAAACACTGCTGGCTCTGAGAAAGCGGAAGGAGGAGGACGAGATCGAGGAAATCCGTCAGGCGCTGGGCCTGTGCTCCACTGCTTACCTGACCGCCCGAGACGCGATTGAGCCGGGCCTCACGGAAATAGATGTCTTTAACGCTTTACAATCCGCAGTCACCCGCAGCGCAGGCACAAGCGTGGCGCTGCTCGGCGACTTCGCCTGCGGTGAACGCGCGATTGGCGGCGGCGGACCGCCCACGGAACGGTTGGTCCGGCCGAACGACCTTTACATCCTCGATCTCTTTCCCGCCCCGGCGCTTTACTTTGGGGATACGTGCCGCACATTTTCAGTGGGACCGCCGACGGACCTGCAGTATCGCGCGTGGGAGATCGTCAACGAGGCCGTTCAACTGGCAGAGTCGTCCGTTAAGCCCGGGGTAGCCGCGCGCGACGTTTACCGGACCGTGAAGGAGTTTCTGGATGGGCACGAACTGACGGCAGGAAGCTTCCTCCATCATGCCGGACATGGAATCGGACACCACGGGCATGAGGCGCCGCGTCTGATTCCCGGTTCCGACGACGTCTTTGAGGTGGGCGACGTGTTTACTCTGGAACCTGGAGTATATACAAAGGCTCTCCACGGCGGAATTCGTCTGGAAGACAACTATGTCGTACGGGATGGCGGCCTGGAGAACCTGTTCGATTTCCCGAGGGATTTGTGATGCGGTTGCTTGCCTGTTTTCTTTTTCTCTTCTCAATCGCACTGGCCCAGGGTCCGGATGGGGCGCCGGAGCACATCAAGTCCGGCAACAAAGCTCTGGCGCAGGGAGAGTGGATCACGGCGGAGCATGCGTTTCGGGATGTCCTTGCATCAGATCCGGGCTCCGCCGGGGCCTGCCGCGGACTCGCGATAGCCCTGATCCGTCAAAACCGTCTCGCGGATGCGTCGACAGTTCTGGAAACGGGACTCAGGACTGCGCCGACGCTGCCGGGCGGTTATTTTCTGCTGGGACTGGCTCGATTCGGAACGGGCGATCTGAAGGGCGCGATTATCGCGCTCCGGGAGTCGGCGGATCGAAATCCCAACGATCGCCAGACGATGCTGTACCTGGCGCGCGCGTACTTTCTGCTCGGGGAACGGGCGCAGTGCGCCGGTGTGCTCGAGCCGTTGCTGGCCGACTCGCGTAACGATGTCGAAGGTCTCCTGTTGCTGTCACAGGCGGAACCGGAGCGGGCCGAAGCTGCCGGCAAACGAATCCTGCAGCTCGCGCCGGATTCCTATGAGGCGTGGCAATGGCAAGCCGATTCCTTCGAGAAACAAGAACGGCTTGAGGAGGCGGTTCGCGCTTACCGGAACGCGATCGGCAAAGCGCCGGCCCAGGCGGGCGTGAACTTCGGGCTGTCGCGGGTATATGTGAAGCTGGCCGATTACGAAGCCGCGCGCCAGTGCCTTCGCCGCGAACTTGTCCTGAACCCGTTTTCCGGGCAGGCGAGTCTTCTGCTGGGCACTTTGGAGTTGCTCGACGGCGGCTTCGACGACGCCATCGCGCATCTGAAACAGGCGGCTTCGACGCCCGCCACGGCGGCCGATGCCTGGCTGAACCTGGGCCGCGCTTATTTCAGGCGAGGCAACGCGGCAGAGGCGTGCGAGGCTCTTCGTCACGCGGTGGATCTGCGGCCCGATTCGGCAATCGCTCATTACCAGCTCTCGCTCGCCTGGCGGCGTCTCGGCAAAACGGCCGAAGCGGAGGCGAGCATGGCCGAATTTCAGCGGCTGCGGGCGGGATCCGGAGGTCAGTGAAGCGCGGTGCTCAGAGGTAACGGCGTTTGCTCGACAATGCCGCGGCCCTGACGGATCACCAGCAGGCGGTCGGCGGGAACGCCGGAAAACTCTTCGTTACCGCCACCGAGCCATTGCACGCGCAGCCGCCGGATCCGCGTCGCTCCCCCTAATCCGAAATAGAGCCGGAAATCGCTCTGCGAACAGAAACTCCCTCCGCTGCGCACCTCGTTGAACTGCGTTCCCTGTTCCGTCTCCACAATCACCCGGGAACCGATCGCGTTTGTATTAGCCGTCGCGCCGGTCAGCCGGATCTCCGTCCAGTGGTTCGGCGAAGGCAACCGATCGGTCAGGATTGACGGGGTCTCCCACATGTTGTTGACGACGAAGTCGAGACGTCCGCGGTTGAACAGGTCCGCTGCCGCCATGCCACGCGCACTGTGGACAGCGGCGATCGCGGGACCGGACTCTGTCGACACATCCTGGAAATGGCCGTGGGACGCGTTGCGATAGAGGAGTTTCCGCTCCTTGTAAGCGGCGTTGTGCTCTACTTTTGCAATATCCTGGTAAACGTGTCCATTCGCGATCAGAATGTCCGGTTTGCCATCCCGGTCCACGTCGGCAAACAAAACTCCCCAGCCGAGGTAATGTGGATTGGCCTGAAGGCCGGATCCGAGCGCTTCGTCGCTGTAAGTGAGTCTGCCGAAGGCGTGATAAAGGGAAGGGATGTCGTCGGAAAAGTTGGTCTTGACGATGTCGAAAAGCCCATCGCCGTCATAGTCCGCCACGTCGACCCCCATGCCCGCCTGTTCCAGACCGGCATCGCTGAAGGCTGTGGCGGAAACCGCTCCGATCTCCTCGAACGTGCCGTCGCCGCGGTTGTGAAACATGAGGCTCGGAGCGGCATCGTTGGCGACGTAAATGTCGGGCCAGCCATCGTTGTCGAAATCGGCGGCGATGGCCGTAAAGCCGTGGCCCGCGGGCGCGCGGGCAATTCCCGAGGCTTCGGTAACGTCTGCGAATCTGCCGCCGCCGAGATTCCGGAACAGCTGGCTTTTCGATTTGCCGAGGCCGATCGGCCCACAGAAACGCGCATTCCCTTCCAGCGGCAAGTGGTGTCGGCTGACGGCAGTTCGCGCAGCCCGTCCGCATAGTCGACGTAATTGGCGACGAACAAATCGAGCCTGCCATCGCGGTCGTAGTCGACAAAAGTGCAGCCGGTGCCGTAACGGTTCTCCCGCTGCTCGATGCCGGCTTCGTGGGTAACGTCGGCGAAATGGCCCTTTCCGTCGTTCCGATAGAGAACGTTTCTGCCGTAGTAGGTTACGTAGAAATCGGTGTAGCCATCCCCGTCGTAGTCGCCGGCACAAACGCCCTGCGCCCAGCCGCCGCGGGCCAGGCCTGCCTGCGCGGTCACGTCGGCGAAGGTGCCGTCGCCATTGTTCCGGTAAAGGTGGTTGGTCGGGATCGATTCCGGCGCGAAGCCTCCCACTCGAGAGCCATTCGTAACGAAGATGTCGGGCCAGCCATCGTTATCGTAATCGAAGACCGCAACGCCTCCGCCAGTGCTTTCGAGGATAAACTTCTTCACGTTCTCCTCGCCTATGATCGTTTTTGCGGTCAGACCGGCTTTCGGTCCGATATCGACGAAATCGGCAAATGCGGGAGTGGCCCCGGGGGCGGCGTGGACTTCGGGCTCGAGACTCTGGAACAGCCCGCACATGGCAACGAGAGCTACGCCAAGAATCGATTTTAGGTGGCCGTTTTTCCATACTTGCATGTTGTATCCAGGATACAGGATTGTATTATAATTGCGCTTATAAAACGATCCGGGGTGCGAACGATTATTCAGCCGCCGGGCATACCTTCGGCAAATCCGACTTACAGCCAGGCGATCCAAGCGCTGGGTTTTGTGTTCGTCTCGGGGCAAATTGGCACGGATCCGAAGACCGGCCTGCTCGTGAGCGGCGATACCGCCGAGCAGGCGCGGCAGGCTCTAAAAAACACTGCCGCTGTCCTGGCGGCTGCCGGTTCGTCGCTGGAAAAGGTCGTCTCGGCCCAAATCTACCTGACGGATTTCGGTGAACTCGCACGTGTGAACAAAGTGTATGCCGCCTGGTTCCCTGTCGGAGGACCGGCAAAAACGGCTTGCGGGGTCACACAACTCTACGGCGGCGCGAAATTCGAAATTCAGGTGATCGCGATCGCTTAGTTCAGTTAGGAGCTCATATGGATCGTTCCCACGCGGGGAAAATACGCTGGATCATCGCCTCTCTGCTTTTCGGCGAGACCATTCTTAACTATCTCGATCTGCAGACGCTGTCGGTGCTGGCCCCGCAACTGACGAAATCGCTGGGGATGACCGATGTTCAATACGCCCACATCGGCGAGGCGTTTCAGGCGGCATACTTGGTTTCATTTGTCGTCGGCGGGTGGATCATCGATAAGATCGGCGTGCGCTTGGGCCTGAGTTTGTCGATTCTCTGGTGGTCCCTGGCGGGCATTGCGCATGGCTGGGCGACGTCCGTCGAGGGACTGCTCATCTGCCGGTTCCTGCTGGGCATCGGTTATCCGGGCGCTTATCTGGCGGCGGCCAAAGCGGCGTCGGAATGGTTTCCGCCCCAGGAGCGCGGCTTCGTTACCGGCATTTACACGTCCGGCGCGACGGTCGGCGCCACCCTGGCCCCGCCGCTGGTTGCATGGCTGGCGCTGAGCTATTCGTGGCAATATGCGTTCTTCGTCACGGGCGGCGCGGGAGTGCTTTATGCGCTGGTGTGGTTCCTGGTTTACCGAAAGCCCTCCGAGCATCCGCTTCTTTCCTCCGGGGAGCGGGCTTACATCCTCTCCGGCGCCGAGGACGAGTCGCGGGAAAAATCCTCCTTGCGTGAAAGCTGGCCTCTGCTGACTCGCAGCCGGTACTTTTGGGCGATTATCATCGGCCGTATGATTGGCGATACTCCCTGGATTTTCTATGTGTTGTGGATCCCGAAGTACCTCAGCGACGCGCAGGGACTCGATCTCAAGGCCATCGGCTACATCGCCTGGGTGCCGTTTCTGTTTGCAGATGCCGGAAGTCTGGGCGGCGGATGGCTCTCGGGATGGTTCCTGCGAAAGACGGGCGGAACGCCGCTCGATGCACGACTCAAAGTGATGCGCCGCTGTGTGTTCGTTTCGATGTTTACCTTCACCATCTACTTCCTGCCGTCGACCGCGGCGGTGGTGGTGGCGGCGATGAGCATCATGATGTTTTCCACCATGGCTTGGATGGTAAACCTGAGCACGATACCGGTGGACGTTTTCCAGAAGAGGATCGTCGGGACTGCGGTGGGGCTGACTACGGTGGGCGCCGTTCTGGGGCAACTGATATTCACCTGGTGCATCGGTGAAATCGTACAACGCTATTCTTACGGGCCGCTGTTCTTCATCATGTCGGCGCTTCCGCCGCTGGCTTATGGCGCGATTCGCGCGATTCTGCCGCGGGAATCATCACTTCGCCACGGTCCGCTCAACTACGATGGCTCCGTCGCGAAGGTCTCGATTATAGAGTGAGATTACACCGTCCAGGCCGGCGTGCGTGAT
>Ga0302320_10011652_pt1 | contig 18566 bp, 17 predicted proteins | sample Bog_T0_3_FD_202130 | JGI IMG/M metagenome (GOLD analysis project Ga0302320, IMG submission 202130) | Peat permafrost microbial communities from Stordalen Mire near Abisko, Sweden - Bog_T0_3 | ecosystem: Environmental > Terrestrial > Soil > Wetlands > Peat | place: Sweden: Abisko, Stordalen Mire...
CGCAGGTGTTGCCGGGGGCGGATTTCGCGGCGCCGCCCTCCGATGCCATCGTGCTGTTCGACGGCCGCAACCTGGACGAGTGGGTGATGACCAGGGATCGCTCGCCGGCGCGCTGGCGAGTCGTGGACGGCACGCTCGTCGTGGACAAGGCCTTTGGCAATATCGAGACCCGGCGCCTGTTCAGGGATTACCAGTTGCATCTCGAGTGGCGGATCCCGGCCGATGTCACCGGTACAGGCCAGGCGCGCGGCAACAGCGGGCTGTTCCTCGCGTCGACAGGGCCGGATGACCATGGGTACGAGGTCCAGATCCTCGACTCCTGGGAGAACCCGACCTATGTGAACGGGCAGGCGGCAAGCATCTACAAACAGAACCCGCCGCTGGTCAATGCGTCGCGCAGGCCCGGCGCCTGGCAGAGCTACGACGTGGTGTGGACGGCGCCGACCTTCCAGAGGGACGGCACGCTGGACTCACCCGCGTTTGTGACGGTGTTTCACAACGGTGTGCTGGTCCAGAACCACTTCCGCCTGGCGGGAGAAACACTGTACATCGGCAAGCCGGCCTACCACGCCTACGATCGCGCGGCGATTGAACTGCAGGCCCACCACGATCCGAGTGCCCCGATCAGCTTCCGCAACATCTGGGTGCGTGAGCTCAAGGCGGCGGCCAGCCCGGCGTCACTGCCATGAAGACCACTGCACTGTCCGTGACGCGGGCGCCCCCGGCCACACGCACTTGCCGCAGGTGACGCAGCGCGGCGTGTCCAGTTGCCGGGCCACCTGGGACGCGAGGTCGAGGCTTGCCGCGCCTGCATGCCGCTCATCCGCGGTCGCCAGCACCGCGCAGACGCGCTGCGGCGTGCCAAGGTCGGTCCAGCCGCACTGACCCACCGCAAGCACCCGCAGGAGCGGTTCGGACCCTTCGAGGATGTCGCGCGAAAAATCCGTGACCGGCAGGCCCTGGTAGATCGCTCCGAGTCGTCCGCTGCCGCTGCCGGCTCCCTGCAGCTGCGCGTAGAGCTGCGGGACGTGCGTGCGGAACAGTGTCGCGAGGGTTGCCGCTTCCGCGGCAACGATGAACGCGTTCCACAGCGCGCCGGCGGCAACCAGTTCGGTCGCGAGCGGCAGCGGCGGCTTCTCGACGAAGCGCAGCACGGCCTGGGTGCCCGGGCCGTTCACCGCGCCCGGCACGATGTAGCCGAACTCCGGGTCCGCACTGTCCGGTGTGATTCCCAGCAGGGTTATTTTGTGCGGCTGCAGGTTCACGACCTGCAGCGCGCTGCGCAGTGCCGTGGCGAGCCGCGCCTCGTCGGCGACGAAGTGATCGGAGGGCAGCAGCACGACGTGCGCGCCCGGGTCGTGCCGCAGCACGTGCAGCAGCGGCAGCAGGATGCCGATCGCAGTGCCGCGGTTTTCGGGCTGTACGATCACGTTGTGCGGCGCGAGCTCCTGCAGCTCGTCGTGCCAGTAGCGTTCATGGGCAGCGGCGACGACGACGCAGATGTGTTCCGGGCGCGCGATGCGCCGTGCCCGCTGCAGCGCATCGGCGAGCAGCGAGGGACCGCCGTGCAGCGAGCAGTACTGCTTGGGCACGTGTTCACCGGCGGCGCTGGTCGTGAAGCAGTGCAGCCGCCGCCCTTCGCCGGCGGCGAGGACGATGACCCAAATGTTGCCGGTGCTGTTCATGTCACGCGCCTCGCTCCATGGCCTCGTTCGGTCATGGGGTCATTTTCATCGCGCCGGCCCCTGTCACAATAAGGGGAATCCCTTGGCGTGCGCTGCTCCCCGGAGGCCTAGAATCCGGCTGCTGGATGCAGTCAGGAGAATTGGTGATGTACAGGAAAATACTGGTCCCCATAGACGGCAGCAAGACCTCGGCGATCGGTCTCGACGAGGCGATCCGGCTCGCCAGGAACCAGGGCGGCGAGATCCGCCTGGTGCATATCGTCAATGAATTCATCCTGGATCCTGCCTACAGTCCGCAGGCGTATGCGCCGAATGTGATCGAGTCGATCCGTTCCAGCGGACGCGGGCTGCTGGACCGCGCGAGCGCGCTCGTCCGCGGTCAAGGCGTTTCCTGCGATGCTGTGCTGCTCGAGTCGGTCGGCGGTCCGGCGGCGGACTTCATCGTCGCGCAGGCGCGGGAATGGCCCGCGGACGTGATCGTGATGGGCACCCACGGCCGCCGTGGCCTCAGGCGCCTCGCGATGGGCAGCGATGCCGAGTCGGTCGTGCGCATGACGCCCGTGCCGCTGCTGCTGGTCAGGGAGGCCGCCGCAGGCACCTGAACCCAGGGGTTTTTGTCAATTCTGCAGGGCTGCGTCACATTCCATATTGTGGCCCCATGCGCTAATATTGTGCGTCCCGGAAGAAAGCCGGCTGCGCAGCGCATCGTATTGATACCCCTTGTGTTTTTTCTCGCACGTTGGATCCATGAACCAATCACTTGCTGACCAGTTCGCCACCACGATGCTGTCCGGTGGCAACGCGGATTTCATCGAGGATCTCTACGAACACTTCCTGCGCGACCCGGCCGCCATCGACCCGGCCTGGCGCAGCTACTTTGAGGCCCTCGCCGGCACGGGCCCGGCCGACGTGGCCCACGGTCCGCTGCGGCGCGAGCTGGCCGAACGGGCCCGCCACGGCAACGCGGAGCGCGCGCGCGGCAGTGAACCCGCCGACGAGATCACCGCCAGGCAGGGCGCGGTATCGCGGCTGATCCAGGTCTATGCGAACCGCGGCCACCTGTGCGCGCGGCTCGACCCGCTCGGACTGCAGAAGATCGAAAAGCCTTCCGTACTCGAGCTTGCGCACTTTGGCCTGTCCGACAGTGACCTCGACCGCGAATTCTTCACCGGCAGCCGCACCGAGGTGTTCCCGAAGCGGGCAACGCTGCGCGCCATCCTGCAGATGCTCACGGCGATCTACATGGACTCGATCGGCGCCGAGTTCGCGCACGTCTCGAACACCCAGGAGCGCCTGTGGCTGCAGGACACCTTCCAGAACTCGCAGATGAGGCGGCGCTTTCCGGCCGATGAACAGCAGAACATCCTGCGCCAGCTGACGGCCGCGGAAGGCCTGGAACGCTACCTGCACAACAAGTACGTCGGGCAGAAGCGCTTCTCCCTCGAAGGCGGCGACAGCCTGATTCCGCTGCTCGACGACCTGATCCAGCAGGGCGGCGCGAAGGGCATCGAGGAGGCCATCATCGGCATGGCCCACCGCGGCCGCCTCAACGTCCTCGTGAACCTGCTCGGCAAGAGCCCGAAGGATCTGTTCAACGAATTCGACGGCGAGTACGACCTTGCGAAGCTGCGCGGTTCCGGCGACGTGAAGTACCACAAGGGCTATTCGGCGGACCTGAAGACGCCGCACGGCAACGTGCATGTCGTGCTCGCGTTCAATCCGTCCCACCTCGAGGTCGTCAACCCGGTCGTGGAGGGCTCGGTGCGCGCGCGCCAGGAGCGGCGCGGCGACCGCAGCGGCGTGAAGGTGCTGCCGGTGCTGATCCACGGCGATGCGGCCTTCGCGGGGCAGGGCGTCATCATGGAGACGCTGCAGCTGTCCCAGGCGCGCGGCTACTACACCGGCGGCACCGTGCACGTGATCATCAACAACCAGGTCGGCTTCACGACCAGCGATCCGCGCGATGCGCGCTCGACGCTGTACTGCTCGGACGTCGCGAAGATGGTCGAGGCACCGATCTTCCACGTCAATGGCGATGACCCCGAGGCGGTGTGCTTCGTCACGCGCCTCGCACTCGACTACCGCATGAAGTTCCACAAGGACGTCGTCATCGACATGGTCTGCTACCGGCGCCTCGGCCACAACGAAGGCGACGAGCCGTCAGCCACCCAGCCGCTGATGTACCAGGTGATCCGCAAAAAGCCGACCGTGCGCGAGCTGTACGCGGCGAAGCTCGTCGCCGACGGCGTCATCGGCGAGGCGGAACCGGCCGCGATGGTCGAGCAGTACCGCGACGGCCTCGACCAGGGCAAGCCGCAGGCGCGCGCCGCGCTCGGCATGATCGGCAACAAATTCACCGTCGACTGGAGCGAGTACCTCGGGGCCGACTGGTCGGAGCCGACCCACACGGGCGTCGGGCTGGAGCGACTGCAGGCGCTCGGCAAGGCAATCACGACCTATCCTGCGGACTGGAAGCTGCATCCGCGCGTGCTGGCGCTGATGCAGGCGCGCGAGAAGATGATCGCCGGCGAGCAGGATCTGGACTGGGGCTGCGCTGAGAACCTTGCGTATGCCAGCCTCCTGCAGCAAGGCTACCCGGTGCGCCTGTCGGGACAGGACAGCGGCCGCGGCACATTTTTCCACCGGCATGCCGTGCTGCATGATCAGGTGACCGGCCGCAGCTACGCGCCGCTGCAGCACCTGGGTACCGACCAGCCCAGCTTCACGGTCATCGACTCGGTACTGTCGGAAGTCGCGGTGATGGGCTTCGAGTACGGGTTCTCGACCACCGAGCCGCATTGCCTGACGATCTGGGAAGGTCAGTTCGGCGACTTCGCGAACGGTGCGCAGGTGATCATCGACCAGTTCATCAGTTCCGGCGAGGCCAAGTGGGGCCGGCTGTCGGGGCTCACGCTGTTCCTGCCGCATGGCTATGAGGGGCAGGGCCCGGAACACTCCTCGGCGCGGCTGGAGCGCTTCCTGCAGCTGTGCGCCGAGTACAACATGCAGGTCTGCGTCCCCTCGACGCCGGCGCAGATGTTCCACATGCTGCGCCGGCAGATGCTGCGTGCATTGCGGAAGCCATTGATCGTCATGACGCCCAAGAGTCTGCTGCGCCACCCGCTGTCGGTCTCGCCGCTGCAGGACCTGACCGTCGGCGGCTTCCGCAACGTCATCGACGAGATCGATCCGATCAGGCCGGCCGCCGTCACGCGTCTGGTGCTGTGCAGCGGCAAGGTCTACTTCGACCTGCTCCAGGCGCGCCGCGAGCGCAAGGCCGAGAACGTGGCGATCGTCAGGCTGGAACAGCTCTATCCTTTCCCCACCGACGAGTACGAGGCGATCATGCGCCGCTACCCGAATGCGCGCGAGATCGTCTGGTGCCAGGAGGAGCCGCAGAACCAGGGCAGCTGGTACCAGATCCGGCACCGCTTGCAGGCGCGGCTCGGGTCGAAGGACGAATTGCTGTATGCCGGCAGGCCGGGTGCCGCGGCGCCGGCGACCGGGATCCATGCCCTGCATGACGAGCAGCAGAAAAACCTCGTCAACGCGGCACTGTTCGGTGCCCCGCCCGAGGAAGCGACGCGCACCCTGCGCATCCCTCAGCAAACCAGGACTGGCTCATGACCGTTGAAATCCGTGTTCCGTCGCTGCCCGAGTCCGTGGCGGATGCAACCCTCGTTGGCTGGCGCAAGAAGGTCGGCGACACGGTCGCCCGCGACGAGAATCTCGTCGATCTGGAAACCGACAAGGTCGTGCTCGAGGTGCCCTCGCCGGTCGCCGGCGTGCTGACCGAGATCAGGCTGCAGGACGGCGCGACGGTCAAGGGTGGGCAGTTGCTCGCACTGATCGAGCCGGCTGCGGCCGGACAGGCTGCGACCGCCAGCGCGGGCACCGCAGCCCCGGCGGCAGCCGCCGCCGCCGCGCCCGCGGCAGCGGAGGGCACCGCGGGCAAGCTCAGCCCGGCGGCGAAGCGCGTGGTGGCGGAAAACCAGCTGCAGCCGGGGCAGGTTGCCGGCTCCGGCCGCGGCGGCCGCGTCTCCAAGGCCGACGTCGTCACCCATCTTGCCGCCAAGGACAGCCCGGCACCCGTGGCGCCGCCGGCGCAGGGCGCGGCGAGCGCGCGCGCCGCACGCAGTGATCAGCGCGTGCCGATGACGCGCCTGCGGGCGCGCATTGCCGATCGCATGGTCCAGGCGCAGGCGACGCAGGCGCTGCTGACTTCGTTCAACGAGGTCGACCTGAAGGCCGTCGTGGATCTGCGCGCGCGCTACAAGGATGCGTTCGAGAAGCAGCACGGCGTCAAGCTCGGTTTCATGTCGTTTTTCACCCGGGCCTGTGTCGAGGCGCTGAAGCGCTTCCCGGTCGTCAATGCCTCGGTCGACGGCAACGACATCGTCTACCACGACTACTTCGACATCGGTGTCGCCGTATCCACCGATCGCGGACTCATCGTCCCGGTACTGCGGGATGCGGACCTGCTCGGCCTCGCGGACATCGAGAAGGCAATCGGCGCCTACGCGGCGCGCGCGCGCTCCGGCAGCATCACGATCGAGGAACTGACCGGCGGCACTTTCACCATCACCAACGGCGGCGTGTTCGGGTCGCTGCTGTCGACGCCGATCGTCAACGCGCCGCAGAGTGCGATCCTCGGCATGCACAAGATCCAGGACCGCCCCGTCGTCGTCGACGGGCAGATCGTGATCCGGCCGATGATGTACATTGCGCTGACCTACGATCACCGCATCATCGATGGCCGTGATGCGGTGCAGTTCCTGGTCACGGTCAAGCAGGTGCTGGAGGATCCGGCGCGGCTGGTGCTCGGCGTATGAGCGACCAGTTCGACGTCGTCGTGATCGGTGGCGGTCCCGCCGGATATCCGGCCGCGATCCGTGCCGCACAGAACGGGCTCAAGGTCGCCTGCATCGACGAGTGGCGCAACCTCGACGGCTCGTACGCCTTCGGCGGTACCTGTCTCAACGCCGGCTGTATTCCCTCCAAGGCCCTGCTCGAATCCTCGGAACTGTACTACCGCGCGCAGCACGAGTTCGCTGTCCACGGCATACGCCTGGGCGACGTCGGCCTCGATCTCGCCGCCATGCAGAAGCGCCGCGCAGCGATCGTCCGGGCGATGACCACCGGCATCCTCGCGCTGTTCAAGTCCAATGGCGTCACCGGCATCCAGGGACACGGCCGCTACCTCGGCGCGGGCCAGGTCGAGGTCACTGCCGCCGACGGCACACAGCGCATTCTGACCGCGAAGGACGTCGTGATCGCCTCGGGTTCGGTGCCGGTGCGGCTGGAGTCCGTACCGCACGACGGCAGGTCCATCGTGGATTCGTGGAATGCGCTGGAATTCGCCGCCGTGCCGCGCCGGCTCGGCATCATCGGCGCCGGCGTCATCGGACTGGAGCTGGGCAGCGTCTGGCGGCGGCTCGGCAGCGAGGTGGTGATGCTGGAAGCGATGGAGCAGTTCCTGCCGATGGCCGACGGGGCCATCGCGCGCGAGGCGCTGCGCAGTTTTCGCAAGCTTGGCCTCGACATCCGCCTGGGTGCGAAGGTGTCGGGCGCAACCGTCACCGCCGCTGGCGTCGACGTCGCCTATGTGGACGCCAAGGGCGAGCAGGCGCTGCAGGTCGACCAGCTGATCGTCGCCGTGGGACGCCGGCCGTTCACGCAGGGACTGCTCGCGGACGGGACCGGCGTCGAACTGGACCGGCGCGGCACCATCGTCGTCGACGACCACTGCCGCACTGCCGTGCCGCACGTCTGGGCGGTCGGTGACGTCGTGCGTGGACCCATGCTCGCGCACAAGGGCAAGGAAGAGGGCGTGATGGTTGCGGACCTCATTGCGGGCCGCTATGCCGAGGTCAATTACAAGGTCATCCCGTCGGTGATCTATACCGCGCCGGAGATCGCCTGGGTCGGCCAGACCGAGGAACAGGTCAAGGCCAGCGGTGTTGCCTACAAGGTCGGCAGCTTCCCGTTTGCCGCCAGCGGCCGGGCGCGCGCGATGGAGGCGGCGGCCGGGCAGGTGCGTATCATCGCGGCCAGTGACAGCGACGAGATCCTCGGTGTACACGTCATCGGGCCGATGGCCGGGGAGCTGATCGGCGAGGCCGTGCTCGCGATGGAGTACTCGGCCAGCACCGAGGACCTGCAGCGCACGATTCATGCGCATCCGACGCTGTCCGAGGCGCTGCACGAGGCGGCGCTCGCAGCCGACAAGCGGGCGATCGATTCCCTGAACCGCTGATCGACTGCCGCCATGGCGCTGCGTGGCGCCTGCGCTGCGCGGCAGGGCGCCTGATTGCGACCACGCAACTATTTGCGGCGGCGCGCGGCAATGACGTTCGGCACCTGTGCGATGCGCGCGAGCACGCGCGACAGCTGGTCCAGGCCGTCGATCGAGAGCCCGATGTCCATGCGTGCGACATGGTTGCCCCGGCCGGTGGTCGTGCTCATCCCGCGGATGCTGAGCTTCTCGTCGGCGATTGCCGCGCTGATGTCGCGGACGAGGCCGCGCCGGTCGAAGGCCTCGACCTGGATGTCCACCGGAAATTCCGCACCGCCGAGCGCGCCCCAGCTGACCGCGAGCACCCGTTCCGGCGCCCTGGCGCGCAGCCGCTGCAGGTTGGTGCAGGATTCGGCGTGGATGCTGACGCCGCGGCCGACGGTGATATAGCCGACGATGGGCTCGGGGCGCACCGGGCGGCAACAGCGCGCGAAGGTCGACAACAGCTCGCCGATGCCCTGTACGGCGACGTCCGGGGCCGGCTGTATGGACGGACGCGGACGCACGTGGATCTCGGATGCCTCCGGCACGGCCAGGGTCGCGGGGGCGGGCGACGCGGGCTCGGCACCGGTACCTGTCCCCGGGCTGCGCTGCGCTTCCTCCTGTCTGCGGAACCAGGCCTTGACCTTGTTGCGGTTGCGCGGGCTCGCCAGGTAGCCGGAGTTCGGGCTCAGCCAGTCGCGCGAGGGCTGCGCGGACTTCGCCGTGATGATCTCGACGGTCTCGCCGTTCTGCAGGTGGTAGTCGAGCGGTACGATCCGCCCGCCCACCCTGGCGCCGCGCGTGCGGTGGCCCAGATCCGAGTGCAGCTGGTAGGCAAAATCCAGCGGCGTGCCGCCGAATGGCACATCGACGATCTCGCCGCGCGGCGACAGTACGTAGATCCGGTCCTGGAACAGCCCGGCGCGCATCCGTTCGAGGAAGTCGCCGGCAGCCTCACCGGCGGGCGACGGGGCGAGCAGCGCGCGCAGTTCGTTGATTTTGCGTTCATAGGCCTGGTCGGCGCGGCCGCCTTCCTTGTAGCGCCAGTGCGAGGCGATTCCGCGTTCGGCGTAGGCATGCATCTCGTGGGTGCGGATCTGGACCTCCACCGGCTCGCCGCCGGGTCCGGTCACCGCGGTGTGGATCGAGCGGTACTGGTTGTCCTTCGGCGTCGCGATGTAGTCGTCGAATTCGCCCGCGATGAAGGGCCACTGGGAGTGCACGACCCCGAGCGCCGCATAGCAGTCGGCGACGCTCGTCACCAGGATGCGCGCGGCACGGATGTCCATCAGCTGCTCGAAGGCGAGGCCCTTGCGCTGCATCTTGCGCCAGATGCTGAAGATGTGCTTCGGCCGGCCTTCGATCGTCGCCTCGACGCCGGCGGCCTGCAGCGCCGCGCGCAGCCCGGTGATCAGCTGCTCGATGTACTGTTCGCGCTCGGCGCGCCGCGACTTGAGCGCTGCGGCAATGCGCTTGTAGTCGGTCGGCTGCAGGTAGCGGAAGGCAAGGTCCTCCAGCTCCCACTTGACCTGCCAGACCCCGAGACGGTTCGCGAGCGGGGCGTAGACCTCGCGCGACTCGGTCGCGAGCCGCCGCTGGGTGGTTGCATCCTGCGACCGCGCCGCCCGCATCTTCTGCAGCTGCCCGGCGAGGCGCACGATGACGAGGCGCACATCGGCGACGACCGCGAGCAGCATCTTGCGCAGCGCCTCGGCGTGGCCTGCCTCCAGCCCGCGTTCCGGTGTCCACTCCGGCGGCAGCCCGAAAGTTCCGAGGCGGTTCAGGTCGCGCGCGAGCTGGGTGGCCTCGGCGCCGAAGTGCCGCCGGGCGGCGTCAGGATCCAGCAGCCGCGCCTCGAGCAGCGGCCCGAGCATCGCGGCGATAACGATCGACTCGTCGGCATCGAGGTTGCGGCAGATTTCGGCCACCTCGAGCGCGGCGCGGCGGATGCCGTCGGCCTCCGGTGCCAGTTCGAGCGCCTGGATTGCGCTGCTGGCTGCGCGCACCGCGTCGGTCGCCGACAGACGAGTTGTGGCGGTAGTTTCCAATGCCGGTATCATACGCGGGATGACGGAACTGAGAGTGCGCGTGCTCGGAATCGATCCCGGATCGGTGCGTACCGGCTACGGCGTCCTCGATGCCGCCGGCACGCGGCTGACCTATGTCGCGAGCGGCGTGATCCGCACCGGCGACGGGGAGTTCGCGGCTCGCCTGTGCGAGATCTTCCGCGGTATCCAGGCGATCGTCGCCGAGTACCAGCCGCAGGAGATTGCGATCGAGCGGGTCTTCGTCAACCGCAACGCCGACAGCGCTTTGAAGCTCGGCCAGGCGCGCGGCGCCGCGATCTGCGGTGCCGCCGGCGGCAGCGTGGATTTCTTCGAGTATGCGCCGCGCGAGATCAAGCTTGCGGTGGTGGGATCGGGCAGTGCCGAGAAGACGCAGGTGCAGCTGATGATGCGCAATATCCTGAAGCTGCGCCAGCCGGTCGCTGCGGACGCGGCCGACGCGCTGGCGGCGGCAGTGTGCCATGCGCTGCGGGGCCGCGTGCGGGATGCCCTTGCCGTGGCCGCGGGGCGCCGATGATCGGCTTTCTCAGGGGCAGGCTTGCCGCGCGGCACCCGCCCGGGCTGATGATCGACGTCGGCGGCGTCGGCTACGAGCTCGAGGCGCCGATGTCGACGTTTTACGGCCTGCCGGCAACCGGCGAACCGGTGGCGCTGTTCACCCATCTGGTCGTGCGCGAGGACGCGCATGTGCTGTATGGCTTCGCGACGGAGTCCGAGCGGCGGCTGTTCCGCGGGCTCCTCAAGGTGTCCGGCGTAGGCCCGAAGATCGCACTGGCGATCCTCTCCGGGTCCAGTGTCGAGGATTTCCTGCGTACGATCGAGGCGGAGGACATCGCGATGCTGACGCGCATCCCCGGCATCGGCCGCAAGACCGCGGAGCGCGTGATCATCGAGATGCGCGACAGCGTCGCGAAGCTCGCCACCGGCGGTCCCGCCGGGGCGGAGGCCGCGCCGGCGACGGGTACCGCGGGCTCGGCGCAGAGCGAGGCGTTCAGCGCGCTGCTCAGCCTGGGCTACAAGCCGCCGGAGGCAAGCCGGCTGCTGAAGTCGGTCGAGGAGCCGGGGCTCGCGACCACCGAACTGATACGCAACGCACTGAAAGCGGCAGCGAAGGCTTGAAACCATGGGCATAGAACCGGATCGGGTCATCGCGGCGACCGGCGGACGCGACGACGAGGTCATCGACCGCGCGGTGCGGCCGAAGTCGCTGGCCGACTATGTCGGGCAGGCGAGCGTCAAGACGCAGATGGACATCTTCATCCGCGCGGCGCGCGCACGCGGCGAGGCACTCGACCATGTCCTGATCTTCGGGCCCCCCGGGCTCGGCAAGACGACGCTGGCGAACATCATCGCGAACGAGCTGCAGGTGAACCTGCGCCAGACTTCCGGGCCCGTGCTGGAGCGGGCAGGGGATCTGGCGGCGCTGCTGACCAACCTCGAGCCGCGCGACGTGCTCTTCGTCGACGAGATCCATCGGCTGAGTCCGGTCGTGGAGGAGGTCCTGTACCCGGCCATGGAGGACTACCAGCTCGACCTGATGATCGGCGAGGGGCCCGGCGCGCGCTCGATCAAACTCGACCTGCCGCCGTTCACGCTGATCGGTGCGACGACCCGCGCGGGACTGCTGACCTCGCCGCTGCGCGACCGCTTCGGCATCGTGCAGCGCCTCGAGTTCTACTCGATCGCGGAATTGCGCAGCATCGTCACGCGCAGCGCGGCGATCCTGAGGTTGCAGCTGCAGCCGGACGGCGCCGACCGCATCGCCGAGCGCTCCCGCGGCACGCCGCGCATCGCCAACCGGCTGCTGCGCCGGGTGCGCGATTTCGCCGAGGTCAAGGCCTCCGGCGTCATCAGCGGCGAGGTGGCCGTCGCGGCGCTCGACATGCTCGATGTCGATCCGCTGGGCTTCGACATGCTCGATCGCAAGCTGCTGCTGACCGTGATCGAGAAGTTCGACGGCGGCCCCGTCGGCGTCGACAGCCTGGCCGCCGCAATGAGCGAGGAGCGTGGCACGATCGAGGACGTCGTCGAGCCGTTCCTGATCCAGCAGGGATTCCTGATGCGCACGGCGCGCGGCCGCATGGCGACGCGAAACGCCTACCTGCACTTCGGTCTGGCGGTGCCTGCCGGCGAGCGCGACCCCAACCTGCCGCTGTTCAACCAGCCGTGACGAGCGGCGCGCCGAACTTTTCCTGTGCATTCCGTGTCTACTGGGAAGACACCGATGCGGGTGGAGTGGTCTATTACGCGAACTATCTGAAGTTCATGGAGCGCTGCAGGTCGGACTGGCTGCGCCAGCTGGGCGTCGATCAGGGCGCGCTGCGACGCGAGCGGCAGCTGCAATTCGCAGTCGCGGGCGTGACCGTGACCTTCCTGAAGCCGGCGGTGCTTGATGATGAAATTACCGTCACGGCGGCGCTGACCCGTCTGCGCGGTGCGACAATTGAATTCCGGCAGGCCGTCTGGCGCGCCGATGTACAACTGGTCCTGGCCGACGTGCGCATCGCATGTATCGACTCGGCCACTTTCAGGCCGCGTGGCCTGCCCAGGGACATGTTTATGGAGTGGCGCAATGCCGGGTGATTTGTCGGTCTGGCAGCTCGTGGTCGATGCAAGTCCCGTCGTGCAGGCGGTGATGTTGCTGCTGGCCTTCGCGTCCCTGGCCGCCTGGGCAATCATCTTCGTCAAGGGGCGCGTGATCGGGCGCTCGCGCCGCCAGGCCGAAGTGTTCGAGAAGGCGTTCTGGTCGGGCGGCGACCTCGGCGCCCTGTACCGCAGTATCGAGACCAAGGGTCGGGCCGGCACGGGGCTGCAGAGCATCTTCGAGTCCGGATTCGGCGAATTCAGCCGGCTGCGCCAGCTGTCCGCACCGGCGGACCAGTTGCTGGAGGGTGCGCGCCGTGCGATGCGCGTCGCGCAGATGCGTGAAATCGACCGGCTCGAGAAGAACCTCGCGCTGTTGGCTACGGTCGGCTCGACCAGTCCGTACGTCGGGCTCTTCGGCACCGTATGGGGCATCATGAGTTCGTTCCATAACCTCGGCAATGCGACGCAGGCGACCCTGTCGGCAGTGGCGCCCGGGATCTCCGAGGCGCTGATTGCCACTGCGATGGGCCTGTTCGCCGCGATCCCCGCAGTGGTCGCCTACAACCGTTTCGCCGACCAGGTCGGGCGGCTGGAACTGCGCTTCGATACCTTCACCGAGGAGTTCTCGACCATCCTGCAGCGCCACGGGCAGAACGCCCGCAGCGCCTGACGGTCATGGAACGGTCCCGCCGCCGCAGGCTGATGGGCGAGATCAACGTCGTGCCGTACATCGACGTGATGCTGGTGCTGCTGATCATTTTCATGATTACCGCGCCGCTGCTCAAGGAGGGGGTCAAGGTGGACCTGCCGGCGGCCGGTGCACAACCGCTCGATCCCGCGTTCCTCGCGCGCCACGAGCCGCTGATCGTGACCATCGATGCGCGCGGCCGGATGTACGTCAACATCGGGCGTGGCGCCGACCAGCCGATTGCGGAGGCGGCGGTCGAGGCGCGCACGGCGGCGCTGCTGCGCCGGGATCCGGCCACCCCTGTGCTCGTGAAGGCCGATACGACGGTGCCGTACGGCTCGGTCGTGCGGGCGATGGTGCTGTTACAGAAGGCGGGCGCCACCAAGGTCGGCTTCCTGACCGACCCGGAGCGTCGGGAGCCCGGCCGATGACGGGCTTCTGGCGTGAATACTCGCCCGCTGTGCTGTTCTCGGTCGTGCTGCATGCCGGCATCGTCGTTGCCGTGATCGTACTGACCCAGCTGCATTTTCCCCGCGCGCCGCAGACGGTCCATCCGCTCGGCATCGACGCGGTCGTCGTCGATTCGCGTACACTTCGCGCCCGCGACTCAGCGCCCGCTCCGTCGCCAGCCCCTGCGCAGGCCGCGGCTCCCGCTGCGCCGGCGGCGGCACCCGCACCGGCGCCCACGCCCGCGCCGCGCACGGTCGAGACCCCCGCGCAGCTCAGGGCGGACCATGCGGCCGAAGCGGCCGCTGCGGCGGCGCTGGCGCGACAGCGCATCGCGGACAGGGAGGCGGATGCCGCGCGGGTGGCCGACGCAGCGAAGAAGGCCGCCGAGTTGCAGCGGGCGGCCGAGGCCCAGAAGGCACTTGCGGCCCAGAAGGCACTCGAAGCCCAGAAAGCACTGGAGGCGCAGAAGGCGCTGGACGCACAGAAAGTGGCCGAGGCGAAGAAGGCTGCCGAGCTGCGCGCAAAGACCGACCGCGAGGCCGAGCTGCGCCGCCAGCTTGCCGACGAGGAGCATGTCCATGAAGTCGAATCAGGACCCCTGAGCGCCAGCTATTATGCGCAGCTGCAGGCACGCATGATACGCGCGTGGATCAAGCCGCCGTCGGCCGGCCCCGGCACCGATTGCCGGGTCGAGGTGACGCAGCTGCCCGGCGGTGAGGTGGTGGCGGCGCGGGTCACGCAATGCAACGGGGATGCGGCGGTACGCCAGTCAATAGAGAATGCCGTTTTACGGGCGTCGCCACTCCCAGAGCCGCCGGATCCGGCGCTGTTCCACCGGGTATTCATTTTTGAGTTCAAACCTGATGCATAGACTGTTCCAGTTCGCCCTTGCCTGTTGTGTGACGATGTTTGCTGTCGGCGCGGCCGAGGCGCAGTTCGTCGTCGAGATCACCCGCGGCCAGGCCGAGGCGATTCCGATCGCGATCGTGCCGTTCTCCACGCCTGAGGCTGCCCGCGACTCGTTTGACGTCGCACAGCTCGCCGACGATGACCTCGCGCGCAGCGGTCGCTTCCGCACGATGGCCCGCAAGGACATGATCGACCAGCCGCACAGCGGCACCGACCTCGTCATCGACGACTGGAAGCGGCTCGGCAACGATTATGTGCTGATCGGCCATGTGAACCCGGACGCGCCCGATCGCTTCACGATCAGCTTCGAGCTGTACAACACGCTGAACCGCCAGCGGTTGCTGGGCTATCAGATCAGCACCAACCGGGCCGGCCTCAGGCTGGCCAGCCATCAGGTTGCGGACATGGTCTTCGAGAAAATCATCGGTGTGCGCGGCGCATTCTCGACCCGTATCGCGTACATCTCGGTGCTGGGACACTTGCCGAACCGGACCTACCGACTCGTCGTGGCCGATGCCGACGGCCAGAATCCGCGCATCGTCATGGAGTCGAAGGAGCCGCTGATGTCCCCGGCATGGTCGCCGGACGGGCAGAGCCTCGCCTACGTATCGTTCGAGGATCGTGTCCCGTCGATCTACATCCAGACTCTGAAGAGCGGCGAGCGGCGCCGCGTCTCCTCGCACGCGGGTGTCAATCAGGCGCCGGCCTGGTCGCCTGATGGCCGCAAGCTCGCCCTGACGCTGTCGACGCGTGACGGCAACCTCGACATCTATGTGCTGGACCTCGCGACCAGCGAACTGACGCGCATCACCGACGACCCGGCGATCGATACCGAGCCGCAGTGGTCGCACGATGGCCAGACGCTCTATTTCACGTCGGATCGGGCAGGCGGTCCGCAGATCTACAAAATCGGCATCGCGCCCGGCAGTCATCCGACCCGCCTGACGTTCCAGGGGAACTACAATGCCCGCCCAAGGCTCTCGCCGGACGAGACCCAGATGGCATTCGTCACGCAGGACGGAGGCGGGTATCGTATCGCGACCATGGACCTGCGCTCGCACGGTGATGTGCTGGTACTGACCCACGGACGCTTCGACGTGTCGCCCAGCTATGCGCCGAACGGGGCAGTTCTGATCTATGCAAGCCGCGACCGGGATCGCGGCGTGCTGGCGCTGGTGAGCGCCGACGGCCGGGTCCAGCAGCGTCTGGTATCGTCCGAGGGTGAAGTGCAGGAGCCGGCCTGGGGGCCGTTCTGACGGATTTCAACGGGATTAAAGGATGGAGACAGTCATGAAGAGAATTGTATCGATGACCCTGCTGGCCGCGGCTGCATTCATGCTCGCCGGATGCCCGAAAAAGCCAACGGTCTCTGAGGCGCCCACGGCCAGGTCGCAGGTGCCCGCCAGTGCGACGACCACGGGTGCGGGCGGCGCGACGACCAGAGTGAGCCCGCTGGGCGACGGCTCCGCCGCGTCCGGGTATGGTGCGGATGCGGCCGCGAACCGTGCGCGCAATACGATCTACTTTGACTTCGACAAGTCGGAGATCAAGCCGGAGTTTGCCGATCTCGTGACCCAGGCGGCCAAAAATCTCGCCAGCCATCCGCAGGCCAGGGTCAAGCTCGAGGGCAACACCGACGAGCGCGGCACCCGTGAGTACAACATCGGCCTCGGCGAGCGCCGCGCCCAGGCAGTTCGCCGCGCGCTGATGCTGCAGGGAGTTGCCGAATCGCAGATCACGACGGTGAGCTTCGGCGCCGAGCGCCCCGCAGTCGAGGGCGACGATGAGACGGCGTGGGCACAGAACCGCCGCGTCGAGCTCAATTACAGCGCGTCCACCGGGCAATGACCGTGCAGCGCAACGTCCGGACCTGGGTCGCTGCGACGGCCGTCAGCGCTGTGCTTGGCGGGTGTGCGACGACGCCGCCTGAACAGGACCCGGTGCAGATCAAGCTGCGGGACCTGGACGCGCGGATTGAGCGGATCGAGCGTCTGATGACCAACCAGGGGCTGCTGGAACTGGCCAATGAGATGGAAGCGCTGCGCGCGGACGTGCGCGGGATGCACGATTCCATCGACAAGGAACAGAACGAGCGGGAGGTCGGGCGCAAGCGCCTGCATGACGTGTACCTCGACCTGGATGCGCGCATCAAGGCGCTCGAGGCGCGATCGGCGGTGACGGGCGCGGCGGCGCCCGCGGAGGCACCGGCAGACGTGGCGCCGGTCCCAGCCACTGCGCCGACCGCGGCCGCACCGCGCCCGGTGGCGACGGCGCCGATCCCGGGGGCTGACGGAACGGATCGCGGCGATTACCAGGCCGCGTTCACGCTGCTCAAGGACAGCCAGTATGACCAGTCGATCGCCGCATTCTCGAAGTTCATCGTCGATCATCCGGACAGCGCGCTTGCCGACAATGCCCAGTACTGGCTGGGTGAGGCGTATTACGTGAACCGGGATTTCCCAACGGCGCTCGCAGCTTTCCAGCGGGTTGTCGACCGCTATCCCCAGTCCCGCAAGCTTCCCGATTCGCTGTTGAAGGTGGGCTATTGCAACTATGAGCTGGGGCGGTGGGACCTGGCCAAAGCCGCCCTGAAGCAGGTCACCGCCAGCTATGCCGATACCCCGGCAGGGCACCTCGCGCAGCTGCGCCTGGAGAAGATCCAGTCCGAAAATCACTAGGCCGGACTGGATCCTGCGCAGGCTATCGGTTCTAAGCCGGTTTGACCCGGCGGTACCTACGGACTGTCATCAGTAGGCTCGTCGCCCGTCAAGGTCGAGATGTATTCGACCACCGCGGCGATCTGATCATCGTTGATGTTGTTGACGTTGCGTTGCATCAGGACGTTTTCGCGCAGCTTGTCGTGATAGTAGTGTAACTGCAGCGCAAGGTAGCCCGGATGCTGTCCCTGCAGTCGCGGAACATTGTTGGTTCCCGCGCCGACCTCACCGTGACACTGGGCGCACTTGACGATCTTCGGGCTGGCGACACCATTCTCGTAGATCTCTTTGCCTTTCGCCGCGAGGGCAGGGTTCTTCGACGGCCGTCCGGTGACGGCAGGTTGCTTGGCGAAGTACTCTGCAAGGCCAGCGATCTGCTCGTCGGTCAACGCGTGCGATATGCCCCACATGAAGCCACGCGCATGGGGGTCACTGCGACCGTGCTGACGCAGGAGCTTCAGTTCCGTATCGATGTAGACCTGGTTCTGTCCCGCCAGAATCGGGAACAGCGGCGAAATGCTGATACCGTTGCCGGTCGGACCATGGCACTTGGAACAGGCAAAGCTGACGAGTTCGCGGGCGTTGCGTGCGCCCGGGTCAGGCGGCAGGAAGATGTCCGCCGCGCGAACCGTACCAACTACCGTGCAGGCCAGCGCAATCGCCGCAACCGTGAGCGAGTGAGTCGTGAGTCTTTTCATTAGAAGTCCATCCATAGTCCAAGGACCCAGGTGTTGTTGTCTGAGGCTTTGACATTGGGAAAGCCGGGCGACGTCGGAAAGTTGGCGTGGCTCAGATTAAAGGGATTCTGGTTGTTGGCCACCACCTGATAGGCGTCGTACTGCAGGATGAACCTGACGTTCAGCCAGGGAACGTAGTCCAGCTCGAATGTCTCGTATTGATTGGCCGGTGAGCCATCGCCGCCATTAGCTAGCGGATCGCTCGTGCCGGTCGTCCGCGTGAAGCTCACGAGCCCGCCGTAGCGACGATCACGGAAGTACTCACCCGTGACCAGAAACTGCGTCAGCGTGTCGGTTGGATTACTGTAGATCGCTGACGATGCGCCGGTGAACGTCGCCGCCACCAGCTGGTCGCTGTTCTGTTGCCGCTCGTGGGTGACGTGACCCAGAAAGCCAAAGATATCGTGCTGACCGTTGTACTGGTACTGCCAGTCCAGACTGACGTCCGTAT